>Ga0210394_10007280_pt1 | contig 11708 bp, 10 predicted proteins | sample IncBWC12MmetaG_FD_160121 | JGI IMG/M metagenome (GOLD analysis project Ga0210394, IMG submission 160121) | Forest soil microbial communities from Barre Woods Harvard Forest LTER site, Petersham, Massachusetts, United States - Inc-BW-C-12-M | ecosystem: Environmental > Terrestrial > Soil >... | reverse complement strand
TATTGGCTGGGGGCGATTGGGGCCGCCATGTCTTGCTACGACACCGCTCTGCAATATGCGAAGATGCGCAAGCAGTTCCATGGGCAGCCGATCGCGAGCCATCAGCTTGTGCAGGAGAAGCTGGTGTGGATGGTGAGCGAAATCTCCAAGGCGCAACTGCTGTCGCTGCACGTGGGACGGCTCAAGGATGCCGGGACCGTGGGCCACGAGCACATCTCCATGGCCAAGCGAAACAACGTGTGGATGGCGCTGGAGACGGCGCGCATGGCACGCGACATCCTAGGAGCGAATGGCATTACAGAGGATTACCCCATCATGCGCCACATGATGAACCTGGAGAGCGTGAAGACCTACGAAGGCACGCACGACATCCACGCGCTCATTCTGGGGCAGCACATCACGGGGATTGCTGCGTACTAGAGAGGCAGGCGCCTGAGTCGACAAGGCGCCGCGAATGCTGGCATAGTCGTAGTCATGCAAAACTTCAGCTCTCGATCTGCCTGGTTTCGCCGATGGGTTGTGATTACATGCGCGCTGATGGCCATTGGATCGCTCGGCAAGATTGCCGCACAGCAGCCAGCTGACGCGAAACCAATCGTGCTGCACGCCGCGCGCTTGTTGCAGGTGGATACGGGCGCGCTGCTGGAGCCCGGCGAGGTGCTCGTCGAAGGCGATCGCATCCGGGCAGTGGGTAAGTCCGTTGAACATTCCCAGGGAGCGACGATTGTGGACCTTGGGGATGTGACGCTGATGCCGGGATTGATCGACGCCCATGTACACCTGTTCCTGCATCCGGGCGCGGAGGATCTGCAGACCGTGGAAGAGTCTGTGCCGTGGCGCGTGATCCTGGCCGAACAGGCGGCGAAGGCAGATCTGCTGGCGGGATTTACCGCAGAGCGCGACATGGGTACCGAAGGCGCCGCCTCGGCCGATACAGCGATTCGCGACGCGATTGACCAGGGACTGATTCAAGGACCGAGGCTGCGCATCAGTGGTAACGCCATCGACATACTGGGTGGGCATGAAGACGCGAATCGTTACAATCCGGCGCAGCGCGTGCTTTCGAATGCGGACTACGCAAACTCTGCCGAGCAGATTGTCGAGGTGATGCGCGAACAGCACAAGGAGGGCTCCGACTTCGCGAAGATTTACGAGACAGGGCCGGACAAGATGATCGATGGTGAACTGCATTCGCCGTACCAGTACACGGCCGACCAATTGCGGGCGGCGGTGGAAGAGGCGCATCGCCTGGGCACGGTGGTCGCGGTGCATGCCATGGGCGAGCCGGGAACGATGTTTGCAGCGCAGGCCGGTGTGGCGTCGATCGATCACGCCACTCAACTGAGCGACGAGACGATCCGGCTGATGAAGGAGAAAGGTATCTTCGCGGTGCCGACGTTCACCATCTTCGATTACTTCGCGAAGCATCGGGAATCGCAGGACCAGGCCGCGGGCGAGGCGGCCATGCTGGACTACAAGATTGCACAGTTCAAGAAGCAGGTTGCCGCGGGGGTTCAGTATGCTGTGGGTTCGGACGTGGGGCCGTTTCCGCACGGGACGCAGGCGCGCGAGCTGTCGCTGATGGTTGAGTACGGCATGAAGCCGCTGGCGGTGTTGAAGGCTGATCTGCTTCACGGCGCAAAGCTGCTGGGCTGGGAGGGGCAGATCGGCGAGTTGAAGTCGGGCTACCTGGCCGACGTGATCGCCGTCAAAGGCAATCCGCTGGAGGATATTTCAGCCACCGAGCATGTGACGTTTGTGATGAAGGGTGGCGTAATCGCGCGGAAGGATTAACGCTGCGCAGCCTTCTCCCGTTTTGCCTCGATCTTCTCAAGGGCGCGCTGGTAGCGCTGTGATTTCTGCGCCGCGAGCGACTCTTCAATGCCTTTGCGATATCCGCCGAGGTAGATGGAATAGAGGATGGCAAGCGAGCAGCCGATGCCCCACATGAAACCGAAGATGAGACCGAGAACGGCGGCTGGACCGAAGGCGTTCATGGGCTAGCCCTTTCATTCCGGCTTACACCGCGACAACGAAACTGTCTTCTGTCCGCGTAACGGCGTGGTAGAGCGTGTCGCGCTCGAAGGGAACGCGGCCGGCCTCGGTAATGAGGCGGCAGAGCTCCTTGCGGGTCATGCCCTGCGGCGTGGTGGCGCCGGCGTCGTGGTAGATTTTTTCCTCGATCACGGTGCCGTCGAGGTCGTCGGCGCCGAAGCGGAGAGCGATCTGCGCGATCTTGGGCGTGAGCATCTGCCAGTAGGCCTTGATGTGGGCAAAGTTGTCGAGCAGCAGGCGGCTGACGGCGATCTGCCGGATGTCGGTGAGACCGGTGGTCACGGGCAGGTGGTCGAGGGGCGTGTTCTCTGGGTGGAAGGCGAGCGGAATAAAGGTTTGGAAGCCGCCGGTATCGTCCTGCACGGCGCGCAGTTTGAGCAGGTGGTCGACGCGGTCCTCGTCATTCTCGATGTGCCCGTAGAGCATGGTGGCGTTGGACCGGAAGCCGAGTCTGTGGGCCATGCGTGCGGTTTCCAGCCACTCATTTCCGTCAATCTTGTGGTCGCAAATGATGGACCGCACACGGGCCGCGAAGATCTCCGCACCACCCCCTGGCATGGAATCCACGCCGGCATCGCGAAGCTTGATCAGCGTCTCTTCAATGGTGAGCCTGGCGCGGCGTGCCAGGTAAGCGACTTCGACCATGGTGAAAGCCTTGATGTGCACCTTGGGGAAGCGCTGCTTGAGGCCGCGAACCAGGTCGAGGAAGTACTCGAACGGCAGGTCGGGGTGCAGGCCGCCAACGATGTGGAACTCGGTGACGGCTTCGGAGTATCCGGAGGCTGCGGTCTCCCAGGCTTCTTCGAGCGCCATGGTGTAGCCGGCGGGATCGCCCTTCTTGCGGCCGAAGGCGCAGAGCTTGCAGGCCGCTACGCAGACGTTGGTGGGGTTGATGTGGCGATTCACGTTGAAATAAGTCACGTCGCCGTGAAGCCGCTCCCGCACGTGATTGGCCAGCCAGCCTGCCGCAAGTACGTCGCTGGTCCCGTAGAGCGCGAGTCCGTCGTCGAAGCTGAGGCGCTCGCCTGCCATCACTCGAGCCGCGATGGGCTCAAGACGGGGGTCGTAGGTTCTGAACGGATGCTTTTGGGCGGGTGCGGAGCTCTCAGCCTGCATACATTGATGATACAGAAGTGCAGGTTTCGGTTTCATTTTTCGAGCAGAATCACCGAGTAAAGGCGGGCAAATGCGAAGGTCAGCCGACGTTCAGGGTCTTGAGCAGGCTGCGCGGCTCCCGCTGAATCTTCTCTTGCAGCAGCGTGATGGCATAGATCAATTGCTCGGGGCGCGGCGGGCAGCCAGGTACGTAAATGTCGACGGGAATGATCTGGTTGACCCCCTGCACCAGCGCGTAATTGTTGAAGACGCCGCCCGACGTGGCACAGGCACCCATGGAGATGACCCACTTAGGCTCGGGCATCTGGTCATAGAGGCGGCGGATGACGGGGGCCATCTTCTGCGATACGCGCCCGGCGATGACCATCAGGTCCGACTGGCGCGGTGAGGGCCGGAAGACCTCGGCGCCGAAGCGGGCGATATCGAACCGCGATGCACCCATCGACATCATCTCAATGGCGCAGCAGGCCAGGCCGAAGGTCATGGGCCACACGGAGCTTTTGCGGACCCAGTTGATGGCAAAGTCCAGGGTAGTGAGAAAAACGCCCTCCGGCTCCTCAAAGCCGTAGTTGACTTCCCTGACTTTGGAGCGATTGGCCGCGCTGCTCTCAAGGTTGCCGAACAGATAGCGATCGCGCTCAACCATTTCCGCCATGGCTTTATGATAACCCGTCGCGAGTTTGCCTGCACGGGCGCCTCGGTTCAAGCTATTGATGCCGCAGAATTAGCAGAGAGCGGCCTCCGGGCCGGAAATCATGGGACGCAAGAGGCTGGCGTTCCATGCAGTTCGGCGGGGAGTCTCCACGACGCCGGGAGCGAGAGGGTCAGAGAAAATCGCATCCAGGCGAGCGAACCCCGCGGGGACGATTTGCCATCCGGCGCGGCCACCTCCTGATGGGGAGTGCGCATGGCCGCCAGGGCCCAGGCTTGAGCGAATGGCGCGGCGTCGGCGACGCCCGGCGTCAGGCGCGAATCTTCGATGCGGAGTTCGCCAGATGCCTTGTCCTTCTCCAGTTGGAGCAAGAGATCGATGTCGCGGGAGGCCTTCGCAGTTGTCGCTGCGGATCCGCTGAGCTTTCCATCCCTGGCAAGCGAGAGATAAAGCTGCCGCGCCTGGCGGAGCGCTGCGGGATCGATGAGAAAGTGGAAACTGCGCGGGTTCCAACCGATCGCATCCTGGGAACGGAGTCCGAATGAAGTGCCAATCTCACGCTCGTTGATGGAGTTGTATGGCAGCGTGGCCAGCAAAAGCGCATCTGGGAAACCGGCGGGCTGTTCGCGGTCCACCACCAGGTCCCACCCGCTGTAACCGCCTTGAATGGGCTGGATGCGGAACACCCATCCCTGCCCCAGGCTGGCCTGCCAGAATTGGCCTGCACTGACCTCGCCTTGGAGAACGATTTTCTGGCACGACGAGTCTGCTGCCGCTCGCCCGCAGGCAAGCGTTACCGCAAAGCCCAGTGCAAGGGCCGCAACGCCGCATTGGATGAAAGCCGCCCTTTGAATCTTCATGCAACACCTTTACGTTAGCTTCGCCGATGGAGCCGCATCCCGGCGTCAGGTTTCCTTCTTGTGTGGGGTCTCCCCGGCCTGTGATCCCAAGCACAATCTTCGTGATTATTCCAGAGAGATGCCGCATTCGTTCATGCGGTCCTTATCGTTTCGTGCGATATTCGAAGAAAGAACAATTCCGACCGGGCTCAGATGGGCGCATGCCCATGTCTTGAGGCAAGTGCAGAGTTCGCGCACTCGCAGATCTTTGAATTTCCTGGTTTTTGGCCGACAAATCTCACATCGGGAACCTCATGCATCGAAACGTATTCAGACTGCTTCTTATCGCCGCCGCAGTCAGCGGACCGGCGCACGCTCTGTCACAATCCACCGCTTCGGCGCCGGCAACTCAAGCGCAAATCGAGGCGTTACAACAGGCTGTCAAGAACGCCCAGAGCGCGGGGGACAACGCGTGGATGCTGGTCTCCGCCGCCCTGGTGCTGCTGATGACCGGGCCGGGACTGGCCCTGTTCTACGGCGGCCTGGTGCGGCGCAAAAACATCCTGAGTACCATGATGCAGAGCTTCGCAATGATGGGCCTGGTGACCATTCTCTGGGCTATCGCGGGCTACTCGCTGGCCTTCGGAGACGGCAACGCGTTCGTCGGCGGACTACAGCACATGTTCCTTCGCGGCGTCGGGCTGGGGCCGTCCGCCTATGCGCCGACCATCCCCGAGCAGACCTATATGGTTTACCAGCTCATGTTCGCCATTATTACGCCCGCGCTGATCACGGGCGCTTTTGCCGAACGGATGAAGTTCAGCGCCATGGCCCTGTTTCTCTCTTTGTGGTCGCTTTTTGTCTACAGCCCCATGGCGCACATGGTGTGGGGCATCGGAGGCCTTCTCCACGCCAACGGCGGCCGCATTCCCAGCCTCGATTTCGCCGGAGGCACGGTGGTTCACGTTACGTCTGGGGTATCCGCTTTAGTGACCGCGCTGTACCTGGGAAAGAGGATCGGCTACCCCAAGACCGCGATGCCGCCGCACTCCATGGTGCTCAGTTTCGTTGGCGCATGCCTGCTGTGGGTGGGTTGGTTCGGCTTCAACGCCGGCAGCGCGCTCAGCGCTGGCCCGCTAGCCACCAGCGCCTTCGTCAACACCCACTTTGCGGCAGCCGCGGCGGCGCTGGGCTGGACGATCGCCGAATGGATCCACAATGGCAAACCCACCGCGCTGGGCGCCATCTCCGGTGCGGTCGCGGGGTTGGTCGCCATCACCCCTGCATCGGGTTTTGTACAGCCCATGTCGGCGCTGGCCATCGGCCTTATCGCGGGATTCTTCTGCTTCTTCATGGTGTTCATGGTCAAGTCGCGGTTCGGCTATGACGACTCCCTTGACGCCTTCGGCGTGCACGGCGCGGGAGGCACCCTTGGCGCGATTCTGACGGGATTCTTCGCCGTGAGTGCCATCAACGCAGCCTTTGGCAACGACGCATCCGGCAAGCCGCTCCCCACCGGCGTGCTCGATGGGCACTGGGGCCAGTTGCTGAACCAGGCAGCGGGCGTGGCCGTCGCATGGACCATCTCGGCAATCGGCACCCTGGTGCTGCTTTTCATCGTCGACAAAACCGTGGGTTTGCGTGTCTCGCCGGAGGACGAGAACGCCGGGCTTGACCTTTCACAGCACGGCGAAGAAGGTTACGATTTCAATAACTGATTCCCGAGCGACAAAAGATCAGGCTGGGGAGGGCATCCCGCCCTCCCGGCCTGATAGGCTGTCAACCGAGGCACTGTACACATGGTTAAGATCGAAGCGGTTCTCCAGCCCTCGAAGCTGGACGCAGTCAAGGATGCGCTGCTGGAGGCAGGCATCGAAGGCATGACGATTCTGGAGGCCCGGGGCCACGGCCGGCAAAAGGGGCACACGGAGTTCTATCGGGGCCGCGAATATACGGTGGATCTTCTGCCCAAAGTGAAGATCGAGATGGTGGTTCCCGAGGAGTTGAAGGAGAAAGCTATCCAGGCCATTATTGGCGCCGCGCGCACCGGGCGCATTGGCGACGGCAAAATCTTTATCAGCAAGGTCGAGGATGCCATCCGAATCCGCAATGATGAGCGGGGCGAAACGGCGCTCTAAGTTTCCTGGCCTCAAGCGCGGTCAAGCATCCGCTTTGTCTAGTTTGAAACCACTGCGCAGGCCGCCTTCGAAGGCGCCGGGTGGCAGGAGCCATCGTAAGAATGGGAATAGCTTTGCCTCCGTGGTCACGGTATTGCACAACGGAGGATTCTTCCTAACGACAATCCGGGAGAATACCTCGGCCACGACTTCGGGACCCGGCGCCTTGTCTTCGAAGCCTTTCATCGCTTTGAAGAACCGGTCGCGCCACGGTGAATATTCCTTTATGGCCACCTTCTGAGGCGAAGCATAGAACGGAGTTTTGATTGCGCCGGGCTCCACCATGGCTACGTGCACGCCGAAGGTCTTCAACTCGTGCCGGAGTGTTTCCATCAGCGCCTCAACGGCAAACTTGCTGGCGTTGTAATGGCCCCAAAAACGGAAGGGGGACCAGTCCGGCGAGAGAACTTGTGGTGGCGATGAGACCGCTCGTCTGCGCGCGCATCAAGGGCACAACGGCACGCACCATCCGCACAACGCCAAAGTAATTGGTGTCAAACTGGGCGCGTGCGAGGTCGACAGATACCTCCTTGATCGCCCCGCTCTGCAAATAGCCGGCGTTGTTGATCAGTACGTCGATGCGGCCGTATCGTTGAACGAAACTGCTGACACACGCCTGAACCGAGGCGTCCGACGTAACGTCCGATACGAGCATCTCTGTACCGTCCGGATTCTCGGCGCCAGGCTTTCGCGCAGTTCCAGCCACGCGATGGCCGTCTCTCGCCAGGCGGGAAACGATGGCGGCGCCGATTCTCGACGACGCGCCCGTGACGAGGATTGACTAGGACGCCATCAGAGAGTCCTCACCTGCAAGGGGCCGATCGGCCAATGTTTTCCACGCTTTCGGATCGGTTTCAAGAGCCGCATTTTGCTGCCTTGTCTCGGTCCGGATGACAAGGCTTGATGACGGGAGGCTGGCGGCGCCGAAATGCATCGAACGGCGGACAGAACCCACATTTAACTGCATATGCAGATACTTGTCAAGGAGGGGCTGATGCCGCTGTAAAATAGCCGGCGTGTCAGCCGCGCTTGAAAAACTCCTTCGCGAAAGCAACCTTGAAACGGCTTCGTGTGTTCTTCGCCACGTTACCCGGACATCACGGTTGACTGTGGCCGCCTTTGACGCAGCCTTGAGTCCGGCCGGACTAACCGGAAATCAGTTCAGTGTGCTGATCACACTTGCTCGCTCGGGACCGATGAATGTACAAAGCCTGGCGACGGCAGTCGGGATGCATTCAAGCACGACTCCGCGGGTCATCGCTCCTCTCGATCGCAAGGGGCTGGTTTGCACTCGAGTTGGCGCCGACAAGCGTCAGCGGCTCATTTCGATCACCGGCAAAGGGAATGAGAGGCTGCTGCGCGCCTACCCGCGCTGGGCTGAAGTTCAGCGCGGAATCCTGAATCGTCTGGGGGAGCAAGAGTGGTCTTCGGCGATGGACGTTTTGCGGGACATTAGGAGCGCGCTCCGGGCCCAGCCGTAAGCAGAGCCAACGCTCTTGGAGCGATATTGGAATAGGACCGAACACAAGGGCGGGCGCGGTCTGGAGACCGGAGACGTGAGTCTTGAGCATTTGCAACGGGAATTCGATCGGGCCTGCAACGAGAGTTCCCCTAATTGACGCATGATCGCTTATTCTGAATGAACATTCTTTTTGCTTCGGCAAAGCACTCAAACTACTCATGGACCCAGTCGCAATCGCGGTTGACGATTTACGGGAGCAGTATCTGCGGGAGATGGCGCTCGTGCGCCAGACCTACGAGCGCACCGGCGACGGCACAGCAGCCATCCGCCGGCGCTCGGCTGTGGTCGACCGCATCCTGATTGAAATGTGGCGTCGCGCGTTCAGCGGCAACCCGGGATACAACGTTTCCTTGCTCGCACTTGGCGGCTACGGCCGCAAGGATCTGTTTCCGTTCTCCGACGTAGACGTGCTCTTTGCCTTCGCTGATGAGAAGACCGAGGCTCAGGCCAAAGAGGCGGTCCGCGCCATTATCCAGGGCATGTGGGACATTGGCCTACGCGCCAGCCCCAGTTCGCGCACCATCAAGGAAGCCGGCCGCTTCGATCCCGATAATCTCGAGTTCACGCTGGCCACCCTGGACCGCCGCTTTCTCGCCGGCCAGTTCCCTCTCTACCAGCAACTGCACCAAACGATTTTGCCCGGGCTCATACTCAGCGAGTGGAACACGATCGCGCAAAAGCTGGGCGAGATTGCGCGCGCCCGCCACGCCAAGTTCGGCAACACCATCTTTCATCTCGAGCCGAACCTGAAGGATTGCCCCGGCGGCCTGCGAGATTATCACCTGGCGGTCTGGTTTGCTCTGCTGTTTCACTTGAAGGAGACGCGCGAATGGCCGCGACAACGCGGCGGCGTGTTTCAAAGCGCGCGCGGCGACGCCGAGGCCGCCTTCGATTTTCTTGCCGCAGCGCGATGTTTTCTCCACTTCCGCCACGGGCGCGATGACAACACGCTCGATTGGCAATCGCAGGATGAGGCCGCGGCCAACTCCATCGGCCTGGAGACGCGCGGCACCGCCGATCCCGCCTACTGGATGCGCACCTACTATCGTCATGCGCGCGTCATTTATCGCCGCGCCGCGCTGCTGATGGAAAACCTTCCCGCCCCGGTTAGCTTCTACCGCCAGTTCCGCCGGCGCCGCACTCCAATTGCCGGTACAGACTTCGTGCTCGACCAGGGCCGTATCGACATTCTGCCCGGCGCGCAGTTCAGCGACACTGCCGCAATCCTTCGCATCTTCTCCCTGATGGCGACCCACGGCTACACGCTGTCGCAAGCGGCCGAGGATCGCATCACCGACGCGCTACCGGCGCTGGCCATTCATGTGCCCGAGGGCCCGTACCTGTGGAACTCCTTGCGCGAGGTGCTGCTGGGGCCACACGCCGCGCACGCCTTGCGTACCATGCATGCGCTCGGCGTGCTGGAGATGCTGCTGCCGGAGTTCCACGGCATTGATGCCCTGGTGATCCGCGACAGCTACCACCGCTACACGGTCGACGAACACACCTTCCTCACCATCGACAACGTGCACAGCCTGCGCCAGCCTGCACACGATTATGAACAGCGCCTCGCGCAGTTGCTGCCTGAGATCGACCGCCTCGACCTGTTCCTGCTGGCACTGCTGTTGCACGACACCGGCAAGGGTCGCCGCACGGGCGAACACACTTCTCAGAGCGTTGAACTCGCTGACAGCTTCATGGCGCGCCTCGACTTCGATGCGGAAGAGCGCGAAACCGTCCTTCGCCTCATCAAGCAGCACCTGGAGATGTCGAACGCACTGCGCCGCGATATCTTCGACCTTGAAAATGTGCGCGGGTTCTCCGACAAGATCGGCAGCCCCACCCTGCTGAAAATGCTTACGCTATTGACGTACGCTGACATCAAGGCCGTCAACCCCGAGGCCCTGACACCATGGAAAGCCGAAAATCTGTGGCAGCTCTACATGGCAACGGCCAACTACATGGATCGCAGCGTGGACGAGATTCGCTATCATGCCGCGATTGACCCCACGCTGCTGAACCGCTTGCGGTCCATGGTCCCATCAAGCCAATACGACGCGCTGGGACAATTCCTTGAGGGCCTGCCGCAGCGTTACCTGCAGACGCGCCTCCCCGAACACATCCGCAACCACTTCCTGCTCGCTGCCAACCTCGACGACGATCCCGTGCAGCTCGACCTCCGGCCGCAGCGCCAGCTCTTCGACCTCACCGTCATCGCGCGCGATCGCACCCGCCTCTTCGCCGATGTCGCCGGTGCGCTCGCTGCCTGGGGCATGAACATCGTGAAGGCCGGCGCCTTCTCAAACGACGCCGGCGTTATCGTTGACAGCTTTCAGTTTTCCGACGTGTTCCGCACCCTGGAGCTGAATCCCAGCGAGAGGGAGCGCTTTCTCGAGTATCTGCACGACGTGGTCGCTCAGAAGGTCCCCGTCGAGCAACTGCTCGATGCGCGCCGTCACATCAATCACGCCCATAACATCAGGGTTGAAGTCCCCACGCGACTCCAATTCGATTCCGCTTCCTCGAGCCATTCCACGCTGCTGCAGGTGGTGGCGCAAGATGTCGCCGGCCTGCTTCGCCAGATCGCCCTGGTATTGAGTTCGCATTCCTGCAACATCGAGGTCGCACTGATCGACACAGAGGGTGAAACGGCGATCGACGTGTTCTACCTCACTCGTCACGGCGCCAAACTCGGCGACGACACAAAGCAGGAGCTTGCCGCGGATCTGACAACAGCCCTCGATGCCATGCGCGCCCCTGCCGGCGCCTGAATTCCCCGCCATTGGTCCACGTTTCCGGAAATATGTCATTCTCGTCCATAACCGCGAGTAACAGGATCCAGTCAGAGCGGGTAAACCGATGTATCGGCGGGACTACAATGCACGAAACACTTTCACGGTCTGGCAAAGCAGGCTTCTATCAGTGCCTTCCTCGATGCGTGGAATCAGAACCCTCGACCCTTCGTGTGGACCGCAACCGTCGAATCCATTCAGGAAAAGCTCACCCGCTGTCGCCGGGGGTCAGAGCGGAAGTCACAGACCTGGAACAGCACGAACCTCGCCCGAAGTTTTCAGGCCGGCCGAAAGCACAGCACAAGTGAAGAATTCAATCCCGCGTTAACAATGCCCGGCCGCCCCGCCCCGTACCATGAGCCAGTTCAAGGTTGCATGGGCCGAGAATTACTTGAGATAGGCGCGCACCAAGTCTATCAAGTCTTCCGCGAGTTCCGGGGCAATCTGCTCCTTGGCGCCGTCGGTCAGGTGAAAGCGAATATGCGTCTCCAGCACTTCCCCCATCAGGGCATTCACCCCCCCGCGCACCGCCGCCAGCAGCATCAGCTGGTCGCCGCA
>Ga0210394_10007277_pt1 | contig 11718 bp, 12 predicted proteins | sample IncBWC12MmetaG_FD_160121 | JGI IMG/M metagenome (GOLD analysis project Ga0210394, IMG submission 160121) | Forest soil microbial communities from Barre Woods Harvard Forest LTER site, Petersham, Massachusetts, United States - Inc-BW-C-12-M | ecosystem: Environmental > Terrestrial > Soil >... | reverse complement strand
GTATTCTCGGCCGGCAACGGCCAGCAGACCGCGGTAGGCCGTCAGCTGCCAGCGGCCCGGCAGCAGGTCGGCGCCCTTGCGATCGCACAGGCCGGCGGCGGTCAGCACCTCGGCCGTCTCGGCGGTGACCTCGTGCGCCGCGACCGGACTGCCCAGGTGCAGCAGGCGTACCAGGGCGGCCGGTTCCGTGCCGGCGCTGGGGGCGGCCAAGTGCCGGCAGTCGTCCGGCAGCCAGGGTTCCCACCGATTCACCAGGATCGAGCGGCGCACGTCGATCAGGGCGTCGAAGCCCTGATTTCGCAGGATTGCCGCCGCCGCGGCGAGTGCCGAGGGCGGTGCCAGCTCAACCACGACGGCGGCTCAGCCGTAGTGCCGCTCGTGCGACTGCGGATATAGCGCCGCCATGCTGGAGTGATCGACCTCGCGGGCCAGGTCCGTCTCGGCGGCGAAGCTGTAGCAGACGATCATCCTTTCGGCGTCGCGCTTGAGCGGCGCGACCCGGTGCAGCGCGGTATCGGCCTTGAGCAGGTAGGCGCTGCACACCCGCGGTCGCCTGCGGACCAGCGGACCGCGGGCGACCAACCGTTCGATCTGCGGGTCGTCCCGGTTCCAGGGGACTCGGCTGACGTACTCCAACTGGCCGCCGTCCTGTTCCGCCGGCATCCTGAAGATCCAGACGAGTGCCCAGGTGTAGTCGTCCCAGTGCCATCCGTGCACGTCACCGGCGGAGCTGAGCCGCGACGCGATGAACTCCTCCGGCAGGTACGGCACCGGCAGCACCTGCTCGCCGACAATCGACTCGAGCAGCTGGTAGAGCGCGGTGGACCGGAAGATCTCCGGTATCACCACGCTGCCGGCGGCCAGCGAATCGCGGTCGACGTTGCTGTACCGGCGGGGGGTGTTGGCGCTCTGCGGGATCAGGACGTCCCGCCGCTGCGAGCGTGATTCGAACAGCTCCTCGAGCTCGTCGAGGGCGTGCCGCCAGATGTCGGCGGGCATGAATTCGTCGATCTCGACGTAGTCGTAGCGGGCATAGGACGCCCTGAACTCCGGCAGCCGGGAGCGCATCTCGGCCGAGCTCAGATGCCGGTCGATGGCGTCGCTGATGGTGGAAACCTCGGTCACGTCATGCCTCCTGCGTCATCGGATGTTGGGGAGCTGGGCTAGCCGCCGGCCGGCTGGCCTGCCGATGGGGGTGCTGGTCACACTGAGGGCGCTCGCTACCGTCTCGAGCCGCCGTTCGCATTCGGCGGTAGTCGCGCCGGTGACCACCGCGTAGCCGATCCGGTCGAGGTAACCGCCCGGCGGCAACCGCAGCGGTTGGCCTGGCGTCGCCTCACAGCAGAAGCGCACGAGCCAGGGCCACGAGCCTGCCCGCAGCTCCGCCGAGTGGAATTCAAGATCCTGGCTCGGATAGAAGAAGCGGACGCCGGCCGCGGGCGCCAGCGGCCGGCCGGCATGAGGTGGGACGACCCCGCCGGCCGACGGCTGCCCAGCCAGCAAACCGGCCGCGGCGCTGGTCATGAGGTCGACGCCGGTGGCCAGCCGGACGAGCAGCGGGATGAGGTCGCCGGCGCCCCGCACGGCCAGCTCGACGACGGCCGGCCCGTCCGGAGTGAGCCGGAGCTCGGTGTGGGTCGTACCCCAACGCACGCCGAGCGCCCGGTGAGCCGACCCGACCACGCGCACGATCTCGTCCTGGTCCGGCAATGGCTCCATCGGCGCGACGATGTGCTGCCGCTCCTCGAAGTAGGGCGCGGGTCCGAGGTACTTGCGGGTCACCGCGACCGGATCCGGCCGGCCGTCGACCACCAGGGATTCGACACTCACCTCATCGCCGGGCAGGTAGCGCTCGACCAGGGTGACCCCGGAACCTGCGCCGTAGCGCGCGTGGCGGGCACCGTTACTGAGCGCGAACCGCTCGGCGAGTTCGGCCGGCTCGTCGACCCGGATCACCCCGATACTGCCGGCCAGCGCAGGAGGCTTGAGCACGACGGGGTAGCCGATCTGGGTGGCTGCCTCACCGGCCTGGTCGCCGTCAGTAACGGCGATGCTGGCCGGGGAAGGCACGCCAGCACGCGCGAACGCCGCCCGCATCAGCCGCTTGTCCCGGCATCGGCGGGCCACCTCGGGCGGGTTGTGCCTGAGCCCGAGACGGTGCGCGAGGTCGGCCGCCGCTTCGACGCAGAACTCGTCGTAGGTGAGGACGGCGCCGATCTCGACGCCCCTGAGCAGGGTCAGGACGGCGTTCACGTCCTCCGGCGGGCAGTCGAGCACCTGGTCGACGTAGCTGCGTTGCCAGTCGAACGGGCCGCGATCGACCAGGAGCACTGGATACGTCGCGGCCAGCGATTCCAGCGCGTAGCCGCGGTAGTCCGGATCACCGCTACCGAGCAGCACCAGGTTCGGGCGGGTCGAGGGCGGTCGGTCCGCTACCGCGTGGTCTGGATGATCGGGCACAGCGTGGTCGGGCACGGCGCGGCCATTCCTCCCGGTCTATGGACACCTGTCCCCACGTATGGATGCCCGTCGGTACCGAAGGCAGCGCAGGTGACGGTGGTTGTGCGGTATCTGAACCGTCGCTGATTACAGCAAATGTGATCTAGACCGTCAACCGGGCCAGTCTATTTGGATAGCGACATTCCGCATCTGGGGATGAGGCCCACGCGACTGATCTGACGCGCCGCTCGAATGCAGGGCGGCGTCGGTCGGTCAGCTGTCGGTCAGCTGATCAGTGCGCGTCAGCAGGAAGCCGCGCCGACTGAGGAACTCAGCCAAGTGATCAGCGTGATCCGCGCAGGCCATCCAGATCTTGACCCGGGACCCGTCGTGCAGTGACGGGTTGCGCCAACCCAGCTCGACCGTCGCGGCGTTCCGGCAACCGCGCGCCGAGCACCGGGGTGCATCGTCGGCCGGCAACGCGAGGTTCTCAGGCATCAAAAGCAACCTACAGCCACGTCACGTACCGTGAGCTGGCACCGCCCCCGCCTCGAGGAGACCACGACGTGAGTGCACTTCCCGCGCTGCACACACCTGCCGCCGACGCGACCGCGCTGGAACGGGTCTTGTTCGAGGTGAAGCGCGTCATCGTCGGCCAGGAAAGAATGGTCGAGCGCATCGTCGTCGGCCTGCTTGCCCAGGGTCACTGCCTGCTCGAGGGTGTTCCGGGGGTGGCGAAGACGCTGGCCGTCGAGACGCTGGCCAGGACGGTCAGCGGGTCGTTCTCGCGACTGCAGTTCACCCCGGACCTGGTCCCCTCCGACATCGTCGGCACCCGGATCTACCGTCCCGGAGCCGAGAAGTTCGACACCGAGCTCCGCCCGGTGATGGCCAACTTCGTGCTGGTGGACGAGATCAACCGCGCGCCGGCCAAGGTGCAGTCGGCGCTGCTGGAGGTGATGGCCGAACGACAGGTCACCATCGGCGGCGTCCGGTACCCGGTCCCGTCGCCGTTCCTGGTGCTGGCGACGCAGAACCCGATCGAGTCCGAGGGCGTCTACCCGCTACCGGAAGCGCAGCGCGACCGATTCCTTATGAAGATCAACGTCGACTACCCGACCGCGGCCGAGGAGCGTGAAATCGTCTACCGGATGGGAGTGTTGCCGCCGGTGGCGTCCGCCGTCATCACCACCGACGAGCTCGCCCGGCTGCAGGCCAGCGCGGCACGGGTGTTCGTACATCACGCAATCGTCGACTATGTGGTGCGGCTCGTGGTGGCCACCCGTCAGCCGGCCCAGTTCGGCATGCCGGACGTCGCACAGTGGATCGCCTACGGCGCCAGCCCGCGCGCCAGCCTGGGACTCATCGCGGCCGGGCGGGCACTCGCGCTGCTGCGGGGACGGGACTACGTGCTGCCCCAGGACGTACTCGACATCGCCCTCGACGTGCTACCGCACCGGATGGTGCTCTCCTACGACGCGATCGCCGACGGGGTACCCGCCAGCCATGCCGTCCGGCGCGTACTGCAGACGATTCCGCTACCCCAGGTCGCGCCGCGGCAGCGCTCGACCGGTGGTTATCCGCCACCAGCGGCAGGCCCGGCTCATGCCGCTGCGCCCGTCCCGGGCTATGCCGGCGCGCCCGTCCCGGGCATCCCGCCCGAGCAGAGCGCGTGAGCCAGCCCGCCGCACTCGACCTCGCCTCGGCGGAGCCGCTGCTGCGACGGCTGGAACTGACAGTCCGGAACAAGCTCGACGGGTTGTTGCAGGGAAACTACCTCGGCCTGATTCCCGGGCCGGGCGGCGAGGCCGGCGAGACGCGCCCCTACGTGCCCGGCGATGACGTGCGCCGGATGGACTGGCCGGTTACCGCCCGAACCACGCAGCCCTACGTCCGGCAGACCGTCGCCGACCGCGAGCTGGAGACCTGGGTGGCGGTGGACCTCTCGCCGAGCCTGGATTTCGGCACCGTCACGAGTGAGAAGCGCGAACTCGTACTGGCCGGCCTGACCGCCGTCGCACACCTCACCGTCCGCGGCGGCAATCGTATCGGCGCGATCGTGACCAGCGGCGAGGACACCTACCGGATTCCGGCGCGCCCGGGCCTGCTGCATGCGCGGCGATTGATCCGCCAGGTAGCCCTGACCCCCCGCGCGTCGACGGCCGCACGCGGCGATCTCGCCAGCGCGCTGGACCAACTGCGACGCCCGCCCCGCCGTCGCGGACTGATCGTGGTGATCTCCGACTTCCTCGGCGACACCGAGTGGCAGCGTCCGCTGCGCGCACTCTCGGCCAGGCACCAACTGCTCGGGATCGAGGTCCTCGACCCGCGGGAGCTCGAGCTCCCGGCGGTCGGTCTGATGACTTTGACCGACCCCGAGACAGGGCAGCAGCTAGAGGTGCAGACCTCCAGCACGGACCTACGGGCACGCTATGCCGAGGCTGCGCTGGCGCAGCGGATCGAGATCGCGACCGCGCTGCGCCACAGCGGCGCCGCCCACCTGCGGCTGCGTACCGACCGGGATTGGATCGCTGATGTCGTCCGCTTCGTGATCGCGCGCCGGCACGCGGCACCTGTCGGAACACGGGTGGCGGAGGCCCGCTGATGCACTTCGCCTCACCCGTCTGGTTGCTGTCACTGGTCCCGGTCGTCGTGCTGGTCGCCGGCTACGCGCTGTTCCAATCACGCCGCATCCGTTCCGCGGCAAGCTTCGGTGATCGGGCAATGCTCGGCTCGCTGGCGCCACGGCAGCCCGGCCCGAGGCGCCACCTGACGTTCGCACTGCTGCTCGCATCGCTGTCGGTCCTCTCGATCGGGATCGCCCGCCCAACCGCCACCGTCCGGGTCGTGCAGGACCGCGCGACCGTGATGCTCGCCATCGACGTTTCCGAATCGATGCAGGCAACCGATGTCGTCCCGAGCCGGATCCAGGCCGCCCAGGCGGCAGCCGACCAGTTCGCCGGCCTGCTGCCGGACCGGATCAACCTGGGGCTGGTCAAGTTCGGCGGTACGGCCTCGGTGCTCGTCCCACCCACCACCAACCGCGACCAGGTGACCGCCGCCGTTAACGGCCTCCAATTGCAGGACTCGACGGCGATAGGAGAGGCGGTCTTCGCCAGCCTCGACGCGATTTCGACCTTCGGCAAGACGAGCACAGCGCACGGGGACAAGGCGCCGCCGGCCCGGATCGTCCTGATGAGCGACGGGACCAGCAATACCGGCCGCAGCGTCGCCGACGCGATCACCGCGGCCCGGACCGCCGGGGTAACGGTCTCGACCATCGCATTCGGCACCCCGAACGGCGAGGTCACCATCGACGGCCAGCAGATCGCCGTCCCGGCGGACACGGCCACCTTGCAGCAGGTCGCCACCCAGACCGGCGGCAGCTTCAGCTCCGCGACAACCGAAGCGCAGCTCAGCGACGTCTTCAAGAACCTCGGCTCGCAGCTCGGCTACACCGAGGGCCGGCGAGACATCAGCTGGCGGTTCCTGCTGGCCGGCCTGCTACTTGGGCTGACCGCGGCCGGGCTGTCGCTGTTCACGTCCGGGCGGCTGCTCTGACCGGACCCGTTCACTCCAGCAGCCGCGACCGTCAGCTAGCGTTCCCCGGATGAACCGCTCAATTCTCGTCACCGGTGGCAATCGCGGGATCGGGCTCGCCGTCGCCCGTGCCTTCGCCGCGAACGGCGATCGGGTCGCGATCACCCACCGCGGCGCCGATGTTCCCGACGGCCTGTTCGGGGTCCGCTGCGACGTCACCGATTCCGAGGCGGTGGACGCCGCGTTCACCGCGGTGGAGGCGGAGCAGGGCCCGGTCGAGGTTCTCGTCTCCAACGCCGGGATCACCGACGACACGCTGTTGCTGCGGATGAGCGAGGAGTCCTTCACCCGCGTCCTGGATGCCAATCTGACCGGCGCCTACCGGGTATCCAAACGAGCGGCGTCGGGCATGCTCCGCGCCCGGCGTGGACGCCTGATCTACATCTCGTCGGTGGTCGCGCTCGTAGGTGCCCCGGGGCAGGCCAACTATGCCGCCAGCAAGGCAGGCCTGATCGGGCTCGCCCGCTCGATCGCCCGTGAGCTCGGCAGCCGGAGCATCACCGCCAACGTGATCGCACCAGGCTTCGTCGACACGGACATGACCGCTGAGCTGACCGAGTCGCGCCGAGCCGAGATCCTCGGCGCGGTGCCGCTCAAGCGTTACGGAACCACGGACGAGATCGCCGGCACCGCTCTGTTCCTGGCCTCCGAGGCGGCGGCATACATCTCCGGCGTGGTCCTGCCCGTCGACGGCGGTCTCGGCATGGGCATCTGAGCGACGGCTTGCAGCCGCATTCGAGTTTGCGTCGGTAGCTGAATGGCATCTACAGAGAGCAGGGCCTGATGGGACTTATGGACGGCAAGCGACTGCTGATCACCGGCGTGATCACGGATGCGTCGATCGCATTCGCGGTCGCCAAGCTCGCCCAGCAGGAGGGCGCCCAAGTCGTACTGACCGGGTTCGGCAGGTTGTCGCTGGTCGAACGCGTCGCCAAGCGCCTTCCGGAGCCCGCGCCTGTGGTCGAACTCGATGTTGCCGACCCGGGGCAGTTGGAGTCGCTCGCCGACCGGGTCGCGGAGCACCTCGACGGCGGGCGCCTCGACGGCGTGCTGCATTCGATCGGCTTCGCCCCGGCGTCCTGCCTCGGTGGCGGCTTCCTGGACGCCCCGTGGGACGACGTCGCGACCGCGGTTCAGGTCTCGGCCTTCTCGCTGAAGTCGCTGGCGGTGGCCACGCTGCCGCTGTTCGGCGACGGCGGGGGTTCGCTGGTCGGGCTCACCTTCGATGCGACGCAGGCCTGGCCCGCCTACGACTGGATGGGCGTCGCCAAGGCCGGACTGGAGTCGACCTCGCGTTACCTGGCCCGCGAACTCGGTCCGCGCAAGGTCCGCGTGAACCTGGTCGCCGCGGGTCCGATCCGGACGATGGCAGCCAAGAGCATCCCCGGTTTCGCCCAGTTCGAGGACGCCTGGACCGGGCGGGCACCGCTCGGCTGGGACAACGCCGACGCCGCTCCGGTGGCCAGAAGTACGCTCGCGCTGCTCTCCGACTGGTTCCCGGCCACCACCGGTGAGATCGTCCACGTCGACGGCGGATTCCACGCAATGGGAGTCTGAATGCGGCCAGCAACGCCGGAGCACGACTTTCAGGCGCTGCTGCTCCTGTCATTCGGCGGACCCGAAGGCCCCGACGAAGTGATGCCGTTCCTGCGTAACGTGACCCGTGGGCGCGGCATCCCGGACGAGCGCCTCGCCGTGGTCGCGCGCCATTACCAGCACTTCGGCGGTGTCTCGCCGATCAACGGCCAGAACAGGGCGCTGCTGACGGCAGTCGAGTCCGAACTGAGGGAGCGGGCCGTCGACCTGCCGCTCTACTGGGGAAATCGCAACTGGACGCCTTACGTCGCCGATGCGGTGGGGCAGATGCGTGCCGACGGTATCCGCCGGGCGTTGGTTCTGACTACCAGCGCAACTTCGTCCTTCTCCTCATGCCGGCAGTACCGGGACGATCTCGCCGCAGCCCGGGCCGCGGCGGGCGACGGCGCCCCCGAACTGGTCAAGCTCAGGCACTACTTCGACCACCCCGGATTCATCGCGGCGAACGCCGACGGGGTGCGCGACGCGCTCGAGGCGCTGCCGGCCCGGCTGCGCCCTGACGCGCGGATCGTGTTCACCGCGCACTCGATCCCGGAGCGGATGAACGAGGAGTCCGGTCCCGAGGGCGGGCTCTACCTCGCTCAGCAACGCGAGACCGCTCGCCTGGTTGCCGCGCAGGTGCGGGGTGCCGGCGCCGAGTTCGACCTCGTCTGGCAGTCGCGCTCCGGTCCGCCGCAGGTGCCCTGGCTCGCGCCCGACATCAACGATCACCTGCGCGCGCTGGCCCGGGGCGGTGTGGAGGCGGTCGTGATCAGCCCCACCGGCTTCGTCTCCGATCACCTTGAGGTCCGTTGGGATCTCGATATCGAGGCCCGCCGGACGGCCGCCGGGTTGGGCCTGGCGTTCTCCCGGGCGGCGACCGCCGGCAGCCACCCCGCCTTCGTGGCGATGGTCGGCGAACTCGTGCTGGAGAGACTCACCGGGCAGCCGCCGGAGGTACTCGGCTCGCTGGGTGTCTGCGGCCTCGACTGCCCGGCCGGCTGCTGCCCGGCACCGCGCCGGCCGCAGGCCTGATCGAGGATCCTCATCCACGACCGCGTCGACGGTCAGCTCATCGCGTTGTAGCCGGCCAGCAGCGCCCGCCGGACCGCGATCGACAGCGGCCGCAGCGCCCCCGCCCGCGCAGCGATCCCGGTGCGGTCGATGGCACCACCGGTCGGGTCGGATTCTGCGACGTCGAGTACCGCGGCCAACCGCTGCGCCTGGGCGATCAGCGCAACGGCCTGGGGCGGAAATCTCGCCGGCAGGTTCAGGCGTTCGCCCGCCCGCCTGGCATCCGACAGCTGCTCGCGGACGTCCTCGACCCAGCCGGCTACGTCGGCCGCCGACAGCGCGCTGGCGCATTCGCGGATCGATTCGGTCAGGTCGTGCTGCGCGTCGCTCACCGAGAGGAAGTCGACCGGCGGCTCGTCGACCTCGTGCAGGTGCCAGGCGAGGATCGGCGGAGCGCTGCTGGGGCTGCGCTCGAGCCACTCCGGCACGACCGCCAACCCGCCGCCGAACACCGCCTGACCGGCCTCCAGGGCCGCGCTGCGGAACCGGGCCGGGCCGGGAAGTCCGCGCACGTCGCCGGCAACGGGAAGGACCAGCCGAACGGTCGCTCGGGCCTGCCGCCAGATGATGAGCACCTCGCTCAGCGACGGTCGCCGGCCGGTCGCCGGTAGCGCCGTCCCAGCTGAATGATCACGCAAGCCCAGCCCGTCGACGGCCGACAGGGCATCGTCGAAGGCGGCCTGACCGCAGAGCCAGGCGCTGGTCCAGGCCACCAAGGGACCACACGGGGATCTCCGCACGGTGCCAACGCTATTGGGTGCCCTCGCCATCGCCCAACTGGACCCGTTGGTGGGCAGTTGCCTGGCCTCCGACTCGAGCGCGTCGTACCCGCGCCCGGCCGGCAGCCCAATAGGGTCGGTGCCGTGGATCGCTATAACTCTGTGGATCGCTATAACTCTGTGGATCGCTATAGCCAGGATGTGCTCTCAGCTCCCGTTCGCCGCCGCCGCGTGGTGGCCGAGATCGCCGCCGAGCTCGGGCTGGTGGTCGAATCGGCGGACGGCCGCTTCTGCGGTGCGGTGGTGGAGACCGGACATGCCGTCGATGCCGGCGAGCGGCGTGAGACGGTCACCCTGGAGGACCGGAACGGCCGCCGCCGCGTCTTCGCCCTGCTGCCGGCGGCGTTCCTGCTCGAGGGCGTCGCGGTCACGCTGGTCCGGCCGGCGGCGGTCGTCGCGCCCCCGGCCCGACCGCGTCGGACCGCATCAGGCTCGTTCGCCGTCGCTGATGATCGGGCGAAAGTAGCGCGCGGCAGCAGGATCTGGGTCGAAGGCGTGCACGACGCCGCGCTGGTCGAACGGATCTGGGGCGACGACCTTCGGGTCGAGGGGGTGGTGGTTGAGCCACTGGACGGCATTGACCTGCTGGCAGACGCGGTCCGCGCCTTCCGGCCCGGACCCGGCCGGCGGGTCGGGGTGCTCGTCGATCACCTGGTGGCCGGCAGCAAGGAGACGCGGATCGTCGCCGAGATCCGTAACCGGCATGTGCTGGTCACCGGGCATCCCTACGTCGACATATGGCAGGCGGTGAAGCCGTCCTCGCTCGGTATCGAGCGCTGGCCGGAGGTTCCACGCAACATCAACTGGAAGGATGGCATCTGCGCAGCGCTGGATGTCGCCGAGCCTCGGGACATGTGGCGCCGGGTGCTCGGTAGCGTGAACAGCTTCGCCGATGTCGAGGTGCCGCTGCTCCGCGCCGTCGAGGAGCTGATCGACTTCGTCACCGGCTGAGCGGCGTTCCGCTCGTCCAGCTGCTCAACCTTGCGGCTTCTGCCGGATCCTCCAGGAAGGTGGTGCCGGTTTCCGGCGCGTCGGGTCAGATCCGCGCAGGGTAGGCGGTCAGGTCGGTGGCCTTCGCCGACAGCCACACCGGCGACCCGGGCCCGAGGCCGAGTTCGGTGACGGCCGCGACCGTGACGTCCACCAGCGCAGGTGGCCGGCCCGCAACCTCGAGCCGGATCCGGTCGCCTACGGCCGAGACCGCGCCCACCCGGCCGGCCCACACGTTTCGCGCGCTGGTCGCCGCCGGCCGCGTCGCGTGCAGGGTGACCGCGGACGGCCTGAGCGCGACCAGCACCTGGATGCCGCCGACCTCCTGGCCGCGGCCGACCGGCTCGGCTACGGTCAGCGTTCCCCCGCCGGCCAGCTCGACCATGGTGCCGCGTGCCCGGCCGGCGTAGAGGTTCATACCCACGAGCTTGGCGACGTAGGGCGTGGCCGGCCGGCTCGTGATCTCGGCAGGGGTGGCGTGCTGGACGATCCGGCCGGCTTCGATCACCACCAGCCGATCGGCCAACACGAGCGCCTCGATCGCGTCGTGGGTGACCAGCACGGCCGGCCCGGCGAAGCCGGCCAGGTGGCGCTTCATCTCTGCCTGGACGTCGGCTCGGGTCTGTGCGTCCAGCGCCGCGAACGGCTCGTCGAGCAGCAGCCCCTCCGGCTCCGAGGCCAGCGCTCGAGCGAGCGCGACGCGCTGCGCCTGGCCGCCGGACAGGTCACGGGGCCGGCGGCCGGCCAGTTCCTCGATGCCGAACCGGCCGAGCCAGTGCAGGGCACTGCGGCGTGCGGTCCGCCGGTCAGCACCACGCGAGCGCAGCCCGTAGCCGACGTTGTCCACTACCGGCAGGTGGGCGAAGAGCCTCCCGTCCTGGAATACCAGGCCCAGGCGCCGGTCGGCGGGTTCGCGGAATCGCCCGCTGGCGGCATCGTCGAGCACCTGGTCGCCGAGCAGTATCCGCCCGTGGGTGAGCGGGATGAGGCCGGCCACGCTACGCAGCAGGGTCGATTTGCCGGCGCCGTTGGGGCCCATCACTGCCAGTACCTCCCGCGGATACGCGCGCAGCTCTGCCTCGAGCACGAAGGCGCCGCGCTCAACCCTGCCGTCGAAGAGCAGGCCGGAACTCATGCGGACGGCAGGGGCCGCAGCCAGCGGTCGCGCAGGCCGGCCAGGATCACAACCGCGATCACCAGCAGGACCAGGCTCAGTCCTTCGGCTGCTTGCGGGCTCACGTTGAGGGCCTGGGACACGGCG
>Ga0210394_10007276_pt1 | contig 11718 bp, 5 predicted proteins | sample IncBWC12MmetaG_FD_160121 | JGI IMG/M metagenome (GOLD analysis project Ga0210394, IMG submission 160121) | Forest soil microbial communities from Barre Woods Harvard Forest LTER site, Petersham, Massachusetts, United States - Inc-BW-C-12-M | ecosystem: Environmental > Terrestrial > Soil >... | reverse complement strand
GCGAAGATTCTGGATTTCGGCTTGGCTAAGGTGCGTGGGCAAAACGTTGTAACGTCGGGCGGAGACGGCCTGGCGACGCTGGGAGTGGATCCGGATCAATTGACGAGTCCCGGGAGCACTCTCGGGACAGTGGCGTATATGTCCCCGGAGCAGGTGCGCGGCAAAGAGCTGGATGCCCGAACAGATCTGTTCTCGTTTGGAGCCGTGCTGTACGAGATGGCGACCGGGCGACTGCCGTTTCGCGGGGATACCTCGGGGCTGATTTTCAAGGCGATCCTGGATGGAGCGCCCACGGCGGTGGCGCGGGTAAATCCGGAGGTGCCGTCGGAACTCGAGCGCATCATTAATAAGGGTATGGAGAAGGACCGGGATCTGCGGTACCAGTCCGCGGCGGATATGCAGTCGGATCTGAAGCGGCTGAGGAGAGATACGGATTCGGGAAGGCATTCGGGATCGGCGAGGGCGGCGGCGTTGGAAGCGCCGGAAGAAGTGCCTGCGGCGGTACAGGCGAGCAGCGCGTCGCGCGTGTCGGCAGCAAATGCCAATGCAAGCGTTGCTGGCAAGAAGAAACTGTTTATTGGTGGAGCGGCGGCAGTAGTGCTGCTGGCGGTGGGATTCGGCGCGTATCACTTGGGCGGAGGGGGAAAGAACAGCAGCGCGCCGGGGAAGATCACGCAGATCAGTCACTGGGATAAGCCAATGGACCGGGCGCGTCTTTCACCGGATGGACACACGGTGGCCTTCAGCTCGCCGGTTAACGGCATCATGCAGGTATTTGTGATGTTGACGTCGGGAGGCGACCCCCTGCAATTGACAAATGACGAAGACGATAAGTTTGTGTCGAATTTCTCCGCTAACGGGACGGAGATCTATTTCGTAAAAGTGTTCGGAGGGGAAACCTGGTCGGTGCCGACGTTGGGAGGAAATTCCAAGAGAGTGCTGACCGGGTTTTCGTCGGCGCCATCGCCGGATGGCAAGTCGATCTACTTTACGAAGGCCAGAACCAGAGCAATTTTCCGCGCCGATCGCACCGGGTTGGGAGACGAACAGATCGCTGCGCTCGATGCCAAGGCCTGGCCGGTGGTGCGCATCCTGCCCTATCCAGATGCGAAGCGGCTGCTGGTAATTACGGCCAGCGGCATATCTTCGCTGGAACACTTCCACGCCTACTTGATCGAGCTCGGGAACCAAGCGGTGGAAGACTTGGGGCAATTCGAGGGCGAAGGGCTGGACGCGGTGTGGAGTGAAGCGGGGAAGAGCTTGTTGTACGGACGAACGGTGAATGGGCTGACGAACATCTGGAAGATGGACGTGGGAGACAAATCTTTGGCGCAGGTGACGTTTGGACCTGGGCCAGACCGCTCGCCGATGCCGGACCCGAGCGGCAAAGGGATTTACGTGGTGAATGGGAAGTCAACTGGATATCTGACGGCGTACAACACCAAGACCAAGGCGTCGGTGGATGTCGCAGCAGAGAATGCAACGCAGCCGGGGATCTCGCACGATGGCAAGAGATTGATGTATGTCACGATCCCGTCACGGGACCGCAACGAGTTGTGGGTGGCGGATGTCGACGGAGGGAATAAGACGAAGCTGGCACAGGGCTCGTCTCTGGCTACAGCGACATGGGCACCGGACGATGCGTCGTTGTCGTTTTTCGCGGAAGAAGACGGAAAGCCGACGAAGTTCTATACCGTGAAGCCGGACGGAAGCGGCATGAAGACGTATACAGCGCCGGAGACGTTGACGGTCCAGTCAATCCTGTGGAGCGCGGACCAGAAGACGCTATTTGTAAATGCCGCGGAGAGAGGTTCGAAGGCGACATCGATCTGGAGGGTAAGTACGGACGGATCGACGCTGGAGAAAATGGTGGAGGACTGCGGTCTTGCGTTTGACATAGCCCCGGATGGGAAGTATCTGCTGAGTTGGACTAGTGGCGAGAAGAAGGGGATTTATTCGGTGTCGGTCGCGGAGCGAAACTGCGCGATGCTGGTACCCGGAGTGGCGACGTTTGGAATCAATGGTGAAAAGGAAGGGAAGTCGTTTTTGTATGCGGTCCCCGGGAGAAAGGACGTAACCATTTACCGGCAGAAGTGGGAGAACGGGAAGGCGGCCGGGCAGCCGCAAGTGGCGTTGACATTGCCGTTTGCGTTTCCGCTGACCTCCGGCGGGAATGCCTACGATTTTTCGAGGGATTTAACGACGGTGGTGTATGCGCGGCCGGGAGGCCACGCGGATTTGTATTTGCTAAGCGAGAAGTAACCGAAGAGAAAGATTCCGGATTGTAGAAATGCATCCTCGACGGCAGGATGCATTTTTTGTTTGTATCGAAGGAAACTATCCCATGATGGACCAGACTTATCTCGCGTTTGGCTCGCGAAGGGAACAGAGTGTAGTATCACTCCATCTGTGTCCTTAAACTCCAACCATAATCTGTCAACCAGTGCTGCACACCGGGGCATGAAGTCCACGGTCCTGGGCATCCTTGTGAATGTAGGATTGGCACTGATCAAGTGCTCTGCTGGCTTGCTCGGGAATTCCTTCGCATTGGTTGCAGATGGCTTGGAATCCGCCGCGGATGTGTTCAGCGGCCTGGTTGTTTATTTTGGCCTGAAAATCGCGGTCAAGCCGCCGGATGCAGTCCACCCCTATGGTTACGGGAAAGCTGAACCTATTGCCGCTGTAGTTGTAAGTCTGGCCTTAATGGCAGCTGCATTGGGAATCATTTATGAAGGGGTTCGTGAAATAACCGCTCCGAGCGGAACACCCGCGCCTTACACACTGGTGGTGCTGGCGGGCGTACTCATCACTAAGGAGCTCCTGTTTCGCCACGTTGGTTCTGTTGGGGAATCCATCGGTAGCATCGCGGTCAAGAGCGACGCGTGGCACCACAGAAGCGATGCCCTCACATCCGCGTTTGCGTTCGTCGGCATTTCCATCGCACTGCTTGGAGGGCCGGGATGGGAGGCGGCGGATGGGTGGGCAGCCCTTTGTGCTGCGCTAGTGATTCTCTACAACGCTTGGAACCAACTGCGGCCCGCGGTTCTCGAACTTGCTGATATTGCCCCGGACGTGAGCATGGAGGCGCAAGTCAGAACGATAGCCGGGCGCGTGCCGGGTATCCTTGGTTTGGACAAGTGTTATGTTCGCAAAATGGGATTCAGTTTCTACGTGGAACTTCACACCGTTGTTCAGGGGGAGATGACTGTGCGCGAAGGACATTTGTTATCGCACAAGGTCGAAGACGAAATTCGCAGAGCATTGCCGCAAATAGCTGAGGTCCTTGTTCACGTGGAACCAGAAGAGGAGTTGGCAAGACTGACTGACCAGAAACAGCGTGTCCTACCTCGGTAAGGAGGACGGCGGCTGCGTGAAGCTAGCGCCAGTAAATGTCTCAAGCTAGTTTGTACAGTAGCGGTGGCCCGCCAGGCCCGCCACTAATCCGTAGAAAGCCTCTCTTCAGGGAAGCACTCATTTTTGCCGCGCGTTCAGCTCGTCGAGTTTTCGCTTTAACTGTTCAAGCTTTTGTCCAGCCTCACCGAGCTTACCTTCTGCAGTAAGTCGCTGGTAGTCGGCGAGATCTTTGGCCGCTTCCGTGATGAGCGTGTTCACGTCCGCCCCGGTCTTGATTGCGGCAGCCGGCGCTGCTGCGCCTCGTTCCGGTTCTGTGCCGGCAGCTGTGCCGCTTAGCGATGAGACCTCTCCCCCAAACAGGGCCCTCATTGCCGACTCGAATGTCGGTCCATACGCGAGTCGGTCTTGCAGCGCGAGCACCACCAGGCGCAACTCCGGCATTGGACTGCGCTCGGCCTGAAGGTAAATTGGCTCGGCATACAACAGTGCGTGCCCACACGGAATTACCAGCAGAGTGCCTCGCCGCACGTGGGAACCTTGCTGATTCCACAACGTCAATTGCCCCGATAACTGCGCGTTCTGATCGATTCGCGCTTCGATTTGCAAAGGGCCGTCGACCAGCTTCGTTTTCGGGAAGTCGTAAACCACCGACGTACCGTATTTTTCGCCGTCGCTACGTCCAGCAATCCAGCCAATCAGGTTGTTCCGGTTCGCCGGTGTGAACGGCAGGATTTCCACGAACTCGACGGCGCTTTCGCCCGGCAGTTTCATCAGCACGAAGTTTGGCTCCATCGGCTGCGTCTTCTGCTGACCGGACTCGTCCATCCCGACTTCCGAAGCCACGGTCCACAAGTCCTCACGATTGTAGAAAACTTGTGGATCGGTCATGTGATAAAGACCGTACACAGCCGCCTGCAGCTTGAGCAACAACTCTGGATAGCGCACGTGTTTGCGCAGCGATCGCGGCATGTCCGTTGCATCCTTGAACAGTGCGGGAAAAATCTGGCGATACGCCATGATGATTGGATCCTGCGGGTCAAACACATAGAACGTCGTGGTGCCATCGTAGGCGTCGATGACCACCTTAACGCTGTTCCGCATGTAGTTGACGAGGGTGTCGCCCAGCGCATAGTGACGCGAGTAGGGATAGCTGTCCGAGGTCGTAAACGCGTCCATAATCCACGACAGCCGGCCATCGTCACCGACGACGATGTACGGATCCAAATCGTAAGTGAGGAATGGCGCGAGTGCTGCCACGCGATCACGCACATTGCGGCGCATCAGCAGCCGGCTCTCCCGGTTAATATCGTCACTGAACGGGAGCTTCGTCAGATCACCTCGGTCGGAGGCGATAAGCAATCGGCGAAAGAAACCCCCGAGAAGGATGCCGCCGTTGCCCTCGTAGGACGTCAGACTGTTGCTCTGGCCCTGCGGGTAGTTGAATTCCTGTTGCCGCGTCTTCACGTACACGTCGGTGTTAGTGAGCTCTCCGAAATAAATCTCCGGCCGCGTTACAACCATGCTCTTCACCGTGCTCTGAATGGGCATGTTGCTCAGAATCAGCGTCGGCAGTCCTTCCGGAGTGAACCCGTTCACAGGATTCATGGTGATACCGTAGCCGTGTGTGTAAATAAGTTTCTCGTTGATCCAATTGCGGCTGCTCTCCGGGAGCTTATCGACGTTTAGCTCGCGTGCGGCAAGCATCACCTGACGCATTGTGCCGTTGATTTCATAGCGATCGATATCGATATCGGGAAAGTCGTAATAGGTTCGAATTTCCTGAATCTGACGCAACGTGTCCTGAAGTGCGCGCCAGTCCCACAGCCGGATGTTCTGCAGCGTGGCCTGATTGTTCGCAGGATCGGCTGCCTCGACAGTCGTCTCAGCGGGAAATTCGCGCTGCGCGAGGCGGTCCAATCCGTAGGCCTGCCGCGTCAGGTCAATGTTGTAGGCAATGTAAGGTCGCTCGCGAACAAGTTCGTTGGGCTTCACGATAAAGCTGCTGACGTACCAGCCGAATATTTGAAGGACGAGATAACAGACCGCGGCAGGAGCGACTGCGGCCACCAGCCAGCGCGCGCGCGGCACCGCCACGACATTGATGCTTGCAATGGCTGCACCGAGAATCAGCGCCACGCAGACTGCGAGCATTCCTGGAAGCATGACGTGCGCATCTGTGTAGGTCACCCCGCCAAAGATCGTATGCTCGTCGAACAATCGCTCGAATCGGGCGATATACGCGCGCATCGCAAGGATCAGCAACAAGAGCCCAAACGCAATGGAGAACCCGCGCCACGGCCGCGAGCTGTATCCGCCTAGGCGTCCCGAGAGCATTCGTGTGTTACCTGTAAGGAAAATGAAGAAAACGGCGATTACACAGGCAATCACTGCTAACGATAGCAGCCAGCCCGTGATGAACTGCCATGCGGGCAGAGCGAATAAATAAAAGTTGATCGTCTTGCCGAAGATCGGATCCACAGCGCCACCGGTCGTACGTGGTGCGTACCAATAGAGTGCGAACGTCGGCCACTCCATCATGACGCTGGCGCCGGTCACGACGCCGATAACGAGAGAGACCGCCAGACCAAGGAGGCGCAGGATGCGCGCGACGGGTAGTTTCAACGCCTGCCCACCCATGACGATCCGGTAATCGTCCGGCAAATCGGACTGGCAAGCCCTCCTCAGCGCCAGGAACCATCCGTACAAAAAGAGAAATGTGAGAGCGAAAAATGCCCCAAAGACCGCCCATTGAAGCGTGACTGTCTTCCGGAACACTTCGCCGTAACCGAGCGATCCGAACCACAGGGCGTCGACGTAATACGATAACGCCGTCCGGCTGCTAAAAATCGCGACGGCAAGGATGGCAAGAACAAGGAAAAACAGGCGGCGATTGCGCCGCGGGGGCTGCTGCCAGTCGATTATATCGGGCGTGACCCTACCCTGCTTTCAGGAGCGCTTCCGTCTGGAGAAAGCTACTCCAACGAGGAGTGGGATTCAAGCAAGCGCTTCACGTCTCGTCGCTTCTGGCAAGTCCTGAAAGATGCTGCCGGTTCAGATGGTGGACGCCATGGCGTACGACAGGCGCACTCGATACCATGATCTCATCCCCATTGGATAGCTAGAGCCAGCCCCTACGGTGTTGCTCATTTCTCAGCCTTCTCGCCCACCAATCGGATATGCGATCGCAGTGCATAGAGCTGCGGCCTAAGCGACGCCGGCACCCACAGGCGACTTGCTCGGTCTTCCAACTGGTCTAATCGCCCGATGAAATCGTGGTTGTCTTTGGCGGCTGAGATCGACTCCCGTTCGAGGAGCCTCAGTTCGTTGTAGAGACCGTACACTCGGCGGGTCTGAATCGACATAAATACTCTTGGTGCGACTTGAAGCAAGGGATAGACCACCCCGACCACAGGGAGCAGCAGCACTAGAAGTTGCTGGACCAGCACCGCCAGCCAGAAAGGAAGGTTTCGCTGCAGGAAGGGTGGTCCCGTCTTATAGTACTGACGCGCGTGCGTGCTGAGCGGCAGGTCCACCGATTCGGGGGCAGGGAACTGGCCCGCCTTGTGGAATACCCCAGCTCTAGAGTGGATCTTTGATGCGGCTTCGAGCAGCAGATACTGGATGGCTGGATGAAGATCGTCACGCACAATCAGGCTAGCTTTAGGTGCAACCAGCAGAACATCCGCTGGGGGGCGGTTTCGCCCCATGTCAGCCACTCCCGCAGGTAACACCAATTTGTTCAAGAACGGGTATAAGTCGACCCAGGCATCAGCCCTGCGAATACTCGCTAGGTCTATTTCTTTGGCTAGCAGTAACCGCTGCACAACCGGCGTTTCCCAAGCTCCCATCAGAATCGAGGCGTCAACGTCTCCATTAAGTAGCTTCGCAGCAGCCTCCTCCGGTGCGAGCGGAACCAGTGTCCCGGACTTCTGGTCGATTACTCCAGCACGCGCCAGGAACTCGAGTGCCAGCACATGGCTGGCGCGGCCTTCGGTGCCGATCGAAATGCGCAGGTTTCGAAGCTGCTCCAGATTTTCCAGGTGTTGACCGCGAGAGAAGAACCAGAGTGGTTCGTAGAACAATGTGCCGAGTGAGACCAGCCCTGGCGACTCTTGCTGGTTACTGATGCCCCCAGGAATAATGGCGATGCTGATGTCCGACCTTGGATCTCGCAGTCGAGCCATACTTTCCACGGCTCCTGCCGTTGGCACCAGTCTTAGTTCGATCCCGTCGCGCGCAAGAAGCTCGCGGTATCGGTTCCCCACCTCGGCACTGAAACTGCCCTCCGGATCAATGGCCATTGCTACCGAATGCGGCGGTGTCGGGCGCAAGAGCGAAAACGTTAGCCAGATCGCCACGGCTGTGAGCACCGCCACAACGAACGCTGCGATCCCAACAGGGCGCCAATTTACCTGCTCACTCCTCGGAATGTTCATCGCGCCGTGCATCCTTGCGGGCGAAGATGCTGTCTCTTGATCCGCACATGAAAAGTCATGTTAAACGAGATTTGGCCGGGTAGGTCTCGATAAGTCGTGCCGGAAGTCCAGAGCAAAATCAATGGTTGCCGGAAATGTGTGCGCAGAGCGATTCCCGTGGAGCTATTCGTCATGTCGAAGCTATACGGCATGTTTTCCCCGGCAAAGTGCCAAGGTTCGCGGAAGCATAAAAACGTCAACTCGCGCTATGGATACGGAAGTGGATGCCTACCGGGACGATACTTTCCATTCACTGCGGATAGTTTCGAACCCGCGTTCTTCGAGCTCCTTTTGAACCTTCTTTGCCGCGTCCACGCTGCTGTAGGGTCCGACCAGCACGTGGTGGAACCGTTCGGCGGGTAGCTTAATCACGAACGCGGGATACTTTATTTCGCGCAACGAGGCCGCGAGTGCATTCGCATTTTCCTGATGAATCATGGCGCCCGCCTGCACCACAAAAGCCGGGCCGTTCAAGGAGGACCTTCGATTGGATGGCGGAACTGAAAGACGCTCTGCGGAAGGGACCGGCTTCGCCGGGCCCACCGGCTGTGCCGTGGGCACTGGTTTCGCGGGAAACATCGGCGAATGCGGTGCACCTGCCACTTCGGTGGTTTTCTGGCTATCGGAAAGTTTTCGCAAGTGCAGCTGCCGAAGAACTGGGGAAGCAACCAGTAATGTGGCAACCAGCGCCAGCGCAGCTAGCCAGAGCACCTTCTTCGTCCCGCCAGCGATATTCCGGTCTACGGCACTCTTTGCAGTTGCTCGCGCGTCTTGCGTTTCGTAGGGATACCGAACGGACGTAAGGATTGGCGCTGGGCTTCGATTCTCGGCAATCAGTTCGACAGGGCTGGATGCGGGCGGAACAAGAACGCTATTTGCCGGCGCTAAAACGGGAGAGGGCACTGGAGCGGGCCCGACAAGCACAGCTCCAATCCCGCTTAACTCCTTCTTGGAGTCCATCCATGTTTGTATTTGCTCGTGTACTTCATCCGTCGGATCAATGAATTCTATGCCAACCATGTTTTTCGAATTGTTTTTCCACACAACCCGCCCTCTGGCCTCAACCCAGGCCAGCGTTGGCGAGAATTTGAAACGGAAATTTGGGAACTCGTCACCGACCAGTTCGGAATCCGTCTGCAGCGCAAATCCTTTTGGGCTGATGTCCAGAAGTCGGCCGCAATTAGCGTCCTTGATTACGACGGAGGAAAACAAAACCCTCTGGCGCCGATCACTGCGTCGGTCGGTGAGGTAAGAATTTCCCTTGGAATCTAGAGGGGCGTTCATATTCGATGCTTGCTAATCGCCGGGGGCCCGGACCGCATCCAGAATTTCTGGGAGTTTTATAGTACCCATCCGCGCGGAACGCAACATGAATCTACACCGGGGATGTATAACTCGTAACACACGAACACAAACGCCTTCTATCGATTCCGTTGCCTGAGACCAGATGCAAGTCGATCGTCGAACGAAGGCCCTGCTCGCCGCCATGCTTCATCTGGATCGGCGGGTTGCCGATGGCGACCACTCACGACCGTTGCAATCCGCTCACGCTGACCTGAGCTGACCCAGCGCAACTAGAAAATATTCGGAAACAGATCACGCCAGGTCTTCATGTTTAGAAGGCACTGCGCCGATAGTTCCACTTCCCACAGACTTCCCGGATGGTCCTCGCGGCGCAGGAGTGCTTCCCTCGGATCCTTGCCGATGACATTTACGCCCCCGGCCGCGGCGAAAACATACTGAAAGGATGCCTTCGCCAATCGCAGCGCCTCAGTCGAAATGTTCTCTGGCATACCCCAGGGAAACGAGAAGTAATCTGCCCAAATCCCAGCGTGCGAGCCGAGATCGCGCTTTGATCCTGCTATCTCTTCCTCAAGCTTCGCCGTATCCTGCGACCCACAATCGAAATGAGAACGAGTATGACAGCCAAACGAGAATCCAGACCGGCTGAGCGACATGACCTGATTCCAGGAAAGGGGACTAAAACCCGTCTGTTTGCGCTTAACATCGTGACCGAATGGCGAGCTGCTTTCGATGTGCGCGGTGCTCAAGAAGAGGAATACCGGAATGTTGTAGTGCTCGGCAACGGCCCGCAAATTCACGAAATTTTCTGCATAGCCATCGTCAAAAGTCAGCACCACGGTGGGTACCGGCACACTGCCGCTCAGCAGCATTTGCGTGGCCTGTTCAAGGCTGGCGATTCGATAGAACTTCCGAAGAAAGGCAATCTGGCGCGCAAAAGACGCGGTCGGAATGCCAAGATGGTGAGGCCGATCGGTAACAACGTGGTGATAGAAAATGACGATTGGAAATGACTTGCGCCAGCGGTAGAACCAGTTTCGGAACACCACAGAAGGCAGGAGAAAAATCGAACGCAACACCAGCTTCCACACAGGTCTCGTGCGTCTTGGCGAGAAGCGCGGCCTCCGTTCGAGTTCCTTCTCGTATATCAACATCTGTCGCGCCGACGGATAGCACTGCAGTTCCGGTTCTTCGATTCGAATACCTGGCAGAGACTTCCCGGCCAAGCAATCGGGAATTGCCGCGACAAGTAAATCGTGGCCAACCACCTCAGCCTTTAGCGCCAAACTCTTCAGAGAGTCGTAATGTTCGATAGGAATTGTGGACTCGTGCGAAACCGGCTCGGCATCGAGTGGCCCACCGATCTTGCGAACCGCGACAGTCATCTCCTTCCGATTGTCGAGCAGCTCCCATAGCCCAGCTGGTCCTCCACCTCGATCGTCGGGAACCTTTCGCTCGCTCAAACTAATCCATCCAAGCCGTGGAATTTTGAAGAGCGAATGACCCAGCCGACCCGCGCCGAACACGACCCCGAGGTCAGCGGCTTTCTCTTTGACGAACGTCAGTGCTTCCGATGACTGCGCGTCTGTTGTCACAAAGAGTTCGCAGCCTTGCTGTCCAAGGCGGTGACCGAGATCGTCGAGTGAGATCTCGACCGGCGGATTCGGCTGCCGAGGACAAGCATGGAGAAAACGTATCGCGGCATCGATGAGAATGGATACGCAAAAATAAATACGCCGAAACGCTTTGCCAGTTGCATAGCGCAAATAGCCGCTCTGCGGTAGTTTGGGAAAAATCGCGCGGGCTCTCTGCGCAGCATCCCCCCGTGGCAACTTCTCGTAGAGAACGCCGCAGACCCTGGCGTCCGTCAGCTCTCGCTGAAGTCGGTCCACTAGCCGGCCAAGTTCGTCGGGTGGTTTGCTCGAAAATATAACCAGCCTGGACACGGGCACGTCGTCCTCGCGACGCAGTATAGCCGAGCGGGCCTTGAAACGTGCCGCGACGCTCGGCATTCGGAGCACGTTTTGCGCTTGGCTAGCTCTAGCAAAGTTGTACAATCAGCCGCCGATCAAATGGGGAGGGGGCGAATCGTTGGTCCTTTCGCTTGCCGGAGACGGATGCTCACCTTCTCTGATCCCTTTGGGGCGAACTCGAGCTTCTGAATTCAGGACCAGTCACAAGTTTTCCCGTCGTCGACGTTATTTGCGCTTCCGAGCCCACAAATGCTCGATTCTTCCAATTCGCCGGCCAGGCGCTCGTTTGCGCACAGATTACTGGTCTCAGCAAGGACTCTGTGCGCGGCGATCGGTTTTCTCTTTCTGGTGGTCACGCTTACTCCCGTGACGCGATGGTGCTCTGCGTCTTTGGCCGGTTCGCTTCCCGCAGCTTCATCGGATGGGGCAGTCCTGATTGTTCTAGCCGGTTCGGTACTTAGTGACGGAACGATGGGAGGTAGCTCGTATTGGCGAGCGGTCTATGCCGTTCGCACCTGGAAAAAGGGACGATACGGTCGTGTTTTGGTGTGCGGTGGTCCCGGTGGCTCACCTGTCGCTGTGCAGATCCGCGACTACATGATCAGTCAAGGGGT
>Ga0210394_10007275_pt1 | contig 11719 bp, 13 predicted proteins | sample IncBWC12MmetaG_FD_160121 | JGI IMG/M metagenome (GOLD analysis project Ga0210394, IMG submission 160121) | Forest soil microbial communities from Barre Woods Harvard Forest LTER site, Petersham, Massachusetts, United States - Inc-BW-C-12-M | ecosystem: Environmental > Terrestrial > Soil >... | reverse complement strand
AGGGCGGCACCTAGCAATCGTTCAAACAATCATCCTTAAAACGTATAGCTTCCATCGGACCAGGAAATCTCGCCCCGGAGAGCTCCGAGCGGTATACCTGCGTATATTAAGGATGGAGGACATGTCCCTGGCGAATTGATACGGGGCAACTGGAATCTGGCCGCACTTGCGAAGTGTGCCGCCGGCATAGGCGAGCCACTTTTTTGTCCCCTTCGATTGACGTTTTCCAGAAACCCGTACTCTGAGTAGGTAGGGGCAAGATTGGTCTCTTCGTTTGACTTCGTCCCAAGTTCCGGCCGAGTCGCTCCCCGGCCGCGCGGTTGCTCCGGATTGAAAGATTGACCGGTCATCGATGCCCCGGGGAATCGGCGTTTCTGGGAAACCAATCTTGTTTCACTGTCACGGCAGGATCTTGCCAGGATGGATCTCCTGAAATGCGAGATCGCCCGAATTGAAAACGATCTGAATGCATCCATATGGAGCGGGCGATGGGAATCGAACCCACGTCCGAACATTTGGAAAAAAATTCGGTACAAGTTCGGTACTATTCAGGAGTGCAGAAACAAGAGGTGGTTCCCGTAAGCGACACCAGAGAAAGGGCTTATAGTTTTTGCTCACTTGGTTCGTAGCCAGACGCTCTATCCAACTGAGCTGCGGGCGCGCAGGGAAACACTTCACTGTCAACAGTTTACGGCAAGTTCTTCTTCGATTTCAACCTCGAGTTTTAGCTCATTCTTAGCCCTTGTGAGAAATCGCACGGTGCGTTATCTATCTCATACGAAAAAACTTAAATAAATTGACTTCATGCATGAGCGTCTGGCGACGTACCAGACGCTCGACTCGCCGACTGGCGGGAGCAACCGGACGAGGGCGTTGAAGTGGATTAAAAGAACGACCAGAATGCGCTTCGCAGAATCGCAGCAGGACGGAAATCCTCAGGAAATAGCAATTCGCCAGAGACACCTTAATCGCCAGGCCGACAGTGACACCCTCGCCTTACGCCGCCAGCCACGAACTGCTTTGCTGGCAAGGGGAGGGCGCCACATTACCCTGATCGATGAAGAATCTCTGTTCAACATCGTATCTTTTTCGTACTGCCGTTGAATAGCATATAGAGACTTGGATGGAAACTGAACACGAAGCCGGGCTTCTTGCGCAGGCAGCCAGCGGCGAGACGGAAGCGTTTCGAAAAATATTTGAAACGCATCATGGGGCGATGTTCCGTTTCGCGTTTCGACTTACCGGTGTCGTGGATGCTGCCGAAGACATCACGCAAGAATGTTTTCTTCGGCTGGTGCAACGCCCAACATTCGACCACGAACTCGGATCGCTGCGGCAATATCTATATGGCATCGTGAGGAACCTGGTACGGCAGCGACTACAAGCGAACGGCCGTCAAGTCGCCTGGGATGAGAATGTGGAAGACGACCCAAAGTCCGCCGTCGCGGCCTTTCCGGACCCAATCGCTTCCGCAGAATTATGCGCAGTGGTGCAGTCGGCCATCTCCGCATTGCCGCCCCTTCAGAGGGAAGCCATTGTGTTATGTGAATTCGAAGAACTGTCACTGGACGAAGCTGCGGTGGTCGTGGGGTCCGATGTGGGCACTGTGAAGTCACGGCTGCATCGAGCACGGGAAGGCTTGCGCCGCAGACTCGCACCGTACCGGAGCCACGTCCGGATGCCGCTGCCGAAAGGAACTACGCGATGAGCCCGTTGAACGATGACGAGTTGAATTCCCTGCTTAAACAGGCAAAGAGTAAGCCGCCGGAGCCGAGACCGGAACTGACGCTCCGAGCGTTGCGTGCATATCAGGAAAATGTGGCCCGGCGGCCACACTGGCGCCGGCTTTTGCTGCGGCCCGTTCCCCTTCCGTTGCCAGTCGGAATATTCGCTGCGGTCCTTCTGATTTTGATTGGAGCAGCAGGCGACCGCGCTTTCCGTCGGCCTTCCGTTGTCGGGCACCCCCCCCTGGTGGAAGTACCCGTGACGCGGGAGTACGTCGTTTATCGCAATTGTCCGGCCGGCCAGCAAGAATCGGGCCCGTCAATCGCCAGTCTTACGTTCAAGGAGTTTCGACCCGTGCGCGAAATTAAACCGCGCGTAGTAAGGAGTATTCGAGATGACCAATAACAAAGCGATATTCTTCACTTTCCTGCTTGCCGGTTCCCTCGCAGCATCTGCGTATGGTCAAGGTGGACTATTAGGCGGGGCCGGCACGTCTTCCATCGATGGTTGGAAGTTCACCGCTTCCTACTACGTCGAGCCACAATTGTCGCCCGGTCAGCACCTCAGCATTGTAGGCCAAACCGACGTGATGCACACTGAAGCGAAGGATGGCAGGCCGGTCATTTTTCACCGATTCTTTACCGACCCGGAGGCCAAGACCTACTGGGGATACGACGTCGAAGTGGAGCCAACAGAAAAACTCGGCTCAGCCCTCCTGCGGTTTAGGCCGTTCAGCCTGCGCGCCGATCAATTGCCCAAGCAGTATCATGCCGCGGGCTTTCTGGCTCTTCCTCCCCCGCAATTCACAACGGAGACATTTCGGTCGGGACAGACGATTGCGCTTGACATGCTGAAGAATCCCGCTACGGGCCAGAAGGTCGTGGACTATATCGAAGTGTCATACGAGCCGATCAATATTCCCAGCAAAGCCGAACCACGAGACTTCGAGGTCGCTGATGTAATTCTTCACATCACAGCTCCTTCGCTACGTATGAATAATGGAGAGGTTCCACAGGCGATCGTGGCGGATCAGGCGATCAGTCGCAAGTTGGTATGGGTGTCGGTTCCCGGCCGCGCGCGATTTCTTCTGTCTCTACTTCCCCGGGCCGGTTATCCGTTCCAAAAGGCGGGCGTAGTGACGGGGTTTGATCTCTCGTTCTCATGGAACGGCGATCGCTACCAGTGGCATTCGCGGTCGGCGATTACGGAATCCAGTGGAAACTGGAATCTTTATGTACTGGCTGCGCCGGTGACGACGGCCGAGGCCACGGCCCCGGGGTTTTCCTTTGGGGCCGTGAATTCCGTTGAAGAGTTTCTCTCTAAGGCACAATGAGGGTGGCCTCGACACCTCGCGTTCTGAGCGGTGGAGATCCTCTCTGGCGAATTGTTACAGAGGAGTGGGTCTCGAAAGTCGAGGGCATCGCATTGCGATATTTCGCCCTCGCCTGGCCGAGTACGTTCTCAACGGCATCAAGAAAGGCGCTCACGTCCTCGTCGAAGGCAGTCTCGTCAGCTCGACCGGCGAACAGGCAAATGGCAAGGGCAAGAAGGCCAAGACTGCTCCGCCTAGTGGACAATCAAGGGAGGAATTTTCGTTCTGAAAAGTGTGGGCACATGAAAGGTGTCAGTGAGAAAATGGAGGCGGCGGTGGACTCGAACCCACTAAGACCAGCTTTGCAGGCTGACGCCTCGACCACTTCGGCACCACGGCCCCAGAAAATTCTATACCCAGAATCTACACCCAAATCTGCACCCAAACTCCCCTCGTATCGCCTATTTACGCCGCTTCTTCCCTTCCTAACCTCCGGCTGGATTCAACCACTTCCCAAATTGCATTACGGTCGCCGCCGAATAATCTCTGCCAAAGATCATGGCTTAGCATTGCGACATGCGAACTCCCATAGGTGTCGTCGGCTGCTGCAAAGGCGCGACCGAGGATTGGATTGATGCGCAGCACGCGGAAGAGGCTCGCGGTTACCTGCATGGCCTCGACACGCAGGGGCTGGTCCTGGCCAGGGAGATTGAGATCGGTCCGCAACAAAGCCGCAGAAGATTCGAACAGATCTTCTCTCAGACTGAACTCACGAAACCGGGCAGCCGAGACGCTGGTGCGTGGCAAGCGTCAATGTTGGCAGTTGATCGTGTAGAACGACGACGCGTTCGGAGGCGCGAATCGGGAGCGGGCGCAAAAAAACTGCGTTGACCACGCTGAAGATGGCAGTGTTGGCGCCAATGCCGAGAGCTAGGGTGAGCACGGCGACCATTGTGAAGCCAGCGCTCTTGGCCAGTATACGGAAGCCGAAACGAATGTCCTGCCAAATGGAATGCACGGTGCACCCCCCATGCTTCCAGACTGAAAGATACTATTCGGGATTCTCGATTTGGACTCTCAGCTCGCGCATCCTTGACCAATCCTGATCTATATGTCGACTTCCTAGGTATAACGATGAGTGAAGCTCCAGAAATCGGGAAACGCCCGGGCGTCATCAAGCGGCCCGCCGTCAAGCAGCCCAGACTATTTGAATGCCCCTGGGGAACTGGCAAACTCGAAGTGTCGTATCCGCCCGTTAACACGATTTCCGCTAATCAACTTCTCGTTCCCCCTACCGTAACGAATCATTAATCTCCGAGTTAGTTAGTCCTACCGCCACTTTTAGTACTTGACGCGTACCCGCGAATTCCGCTAAATCTCCCACTCGCACATCTTCCATCTGGAGGCCTCCATGTCCCGTGCTCGCCTCGTTTCCACTCTGTCCCCTTTGTTTTTACTTTTCGCTTTCGCTCCATGCTCATCGGCGCAATTCTCGGGCGGCGCACAGCTGCCCGCAAACGATCCGAGTCTCGAGATGGGCTTCATTCCATACGGCTCGTTCAACGGTGGCAACATCGATTCTATAAGTCTTCTGAGTCGAAAACTAAATATCCGAATCCCGCTCGTATCGTACCCGCAGCGCGGCGGAAGACTTAAGATGAGTTTTTCTCTCGTATATAACTGGCCCATTTTGAAATATAACCTGGATGGACCCAACTGCAATCCCCAAAGGCCAAACACCTGCTATCAAGATTGGTATATCCCCCCCCATACAATAAAACTTGTTATGGATGGCATGCCTAACGGCCCCGTTCTCGGGACGAACGTACTCACAATCGGTCTACCAGACGGCAGCTCTACGCTGGCAATTCCAACAGCATCCTCAAGCGCCATCACCGTTGACGGAAGCGGAATCGTTGCCAGCAGCTACACCACCTCGCAGTGCGGCGGCGTCGGCTCCAATCAGGGATGGGTGGTTAGGGATCACTCAGGCACTGCCTACACTTACGATACCTGTCAAAATCTTACGTCCGCCAAGGATCTGAATGGGAACCAAATCGTCGCAAATCTTACGAACAACGGCGGGGTGTCCCAAGTCACTTCATACACCGACACGCTCGGTCGCGTAATTCCTTATTTTTACGGCCCGTCAGGAACGCAAGGCACGACCAACCTTGCTGGATGCACCGGAGCGCTGCCGACCGGGAGCGCATCCTTGTGGACTGTTCCGGGACCGAATGGCGGCACACTAACCTTCAAGTTCTGCATGGCAAACGTCTCCGCTAGCCTCCCAAACTGTGCCACAGACGGCAGTAAGAGATGCGAAGACGACCAGGCCACTTACCCACAAATCCAAAGTATCGTCCTGCCGAACGGAACTGCATGGACCTTCCAATATGACAGCGCAAGCGCACCGGGCGTGGGTGGTCCCAATTATGGGGACCTCATCGGGATCACGTTTCCCACGGGCGGCACTATCTCTTATGTTTGGAATTCACCTACTTCATTGCCTTGCAACACGGCACCGCCAATCATGAACCGGGCGGTGCAGAGTCGGACCATCAATGCCAATGACGGCCAGGGCCCGCACACTACCACCTATTCCCAGGTCGTCGTCGGATCCGGCAACTACCCTCAAATCCAAACGACAGTATTAGACGCGATCGGGAATCAAACAGTGCACACGTTTACATCCGTAGCCACTACGTGCGACTACTATGAAACTCAGGCTCAGTCCTTTCAGGGTAGTCAGACGCTGCTTGAAACGAAATCAACCCAATATCATACCAACATCATAAGCAGCGGAAGTAACCCCAAGGCCATAAACGTTGTGCCCACGATTGTCACCGCGTCGTGGCCCAATGCTCAGACATCTCAAGTTCAAAACGACTATGCCTTTGACGCGCCACTGAGCGGTCAGACAGTGGCTGACACGACCTACGGCAACGTAGTCGCCCATCGCGAGTACGATTACGGAAACGCAGCCCCCGGCGCCTTACTTAGACAAACCACAACCGTCCTTCTATACCAGAACTCAAGCGCATATAAATCTGCAAACCTCGTCGCGCTGCCTGCAACGGTGACCGTCCTCAACGGTTCGGGCACCCAGGTCGCCCAAACAACATACGGTTATGATGAAAATAACGGCAGTCCGCAGGGAGTTCTTGGGAACCAGACCTCCACCACCTACTGGCTGAATGGTGGCACATCCCCAAAATCGCAGAACGTTTTCAATACCCAAGGAATGCCACACCAAACCATCGATCCTGACGGCAACACAACGACATACACGTACGATGCCACGGGCGCATATCTGAGCCAAGTGCAATATCCCACCACAGGAACTATCCAGCATATTGAAAAGTTTTCATTTGATGCAAACACGGGACTACTCAATTCGGATACGGATCAAAATAACAACACAACGACTTATAAGTATGCCGACGCCGTTAGTCGATTGACGGAGGTAGATTTTCCCGACGGCGGCCAGACTCTGATTTCCTACAATGATGCGCTGCCATCGCCCACGACGACAACGTCCCTAAAGCTAAATAATCAGGGCCAGCTCTTGACTGTGGTTGCCGTATCGGATGGGCTTGGGCGCACAATGCAAACACAACTGACAACGGACCCAGCCGGCACGGATTACGTCGACACGACACGCGACGGTTTGGGGCGCATCTCGATAGAATCAAATCCCCATCGTTCCGCGTCAGCGCCCACGGACGGGACGACTACATACACCTACGACGGCCTTGGAAGAGTTACCCAGGTCACGCGACCTGACGGTTCTACCGTTCTAACGACTTACAGTGGTCGCGCCACACAGGTTCAGGACGAGGGTAATGGCAATCAGCGCACCACACGAATCTCGCAGACTGATGGTTTGGGCCACTTAACCTCGGCGTGCGAAGTAGCCCCTGGACCTTTCGTTGGTCCAGGAGGTTCATCATCATCTTCCCTAATCGGATCTGCGGGCACCCCTTCGGCATGCGGCCAGGATATTGCCGGCACAGGTTTTCTCGCCACCTATCAGTATGACCCGATGGACAATCTGCTCCAGGTTAGCCAGGCGGGCATCAGCAACCGCACATATGGTTACAACTCCCTTTCTGAATTACTCGCTATCTACAATCCCGAGTCCGCCACGACCAATTACACGTATGATCCGGCTGGCAACCTTCACACCAAGACGGACGCCCGTGGCATCCAGACAACCTTTACCTACGATGCCCTCAACCGGATTCTCTCAAAAACATTCACGGACTCGACGCCTCCTATCACAAACATTTATGACGTCACGGTCGACGGGCTCGCAGTCCAATACCCGGTCGGAAGGCTCGTGAAATCCTACACGCCCAACGCCGCCAGCGTGTTCGGCTACGACCGAATGGGGCGCGTCGCTAACCAATGGCAATGCACTCCTCAAAACTGCGGCGCGAGCTACTTCCCACTCGCCTATACGTACGATCTAATCGGAGATATCACTTCGGCTTCGAACGGCGTCGGCGTAAGCTTCTCCTACACCTTCGATACCGCGGCTCAATTAACAAAACTTGTGAGCAGCCTCTCAGATCCCAACCACCCCGCAACTCTGCTGTCCAATCCCACGTATAGCCCCGACGGAGAATTGACTTCTGCGCTCCTCGGGAACCAGGTTACCGAAACCAGTACGTACAACTCGCGGCTATTTCTAACAGCATACACGGCTGGACCAGTCTACAACTTCAACGTAACGAGCTACGCCGCAAACGGAAACGTCCTATCAAGCACGGACAGCGTAAACGGCAACTGGGCCTACAACTTTGACGCCTTCAACCGTGTTACAAACTCAAACCAAAACTCCGGCCAATCTATCTACACCTATGTTTACGACCGTTTCGGCAATCGATGGCAGCAGAATGGTCCCCACCCCTTCATTTCGACATTCACGGGAAATAATCCCTCTAACCCCGCCAACAACAACCGAATGGATGGATACTCCTACGACGCTTCCGGTAATCTGCTCAATGACGGCACAACAACCTACACCTACGACGCGGAAAACCGTGTCACGTCTGCGGCGAACTCCGCCTATGGAACCTCCGCTTATGTTTATGACGCCCTCGGCCATCGAGTGCGCAAAACAACCGTTGCCAAGGGGACCGTGGACCTTCTCTACGACCTGAACGACGACGAGTTCTCCGAAATCAGTACAACGGGTGTGTGGGACCGCATCGAAGTCCACGCTGCGGGGCGCCATTTCGCCACTTACACTCCAGCGACGACCTATTTCAACTACGGAGATAGTCTCGGTACGGAGCGGGCTAGAACAACGGTCAGCGGCGCTCTTTACGAATCATGCACCAGCCTGCCTTTCGGAGACTCACTCAATTGCTCGGCAACAGACAGCAGCCCAATGCACTTCACGGGCGAGGAGCACGATACTGAAAGCGGCCTGGATCACTTTGACCATCGCAAGTATGGGTCATTCATAGGCAGATGGACTTCGCCGGATCTCCTTCCCGGAGACCAATCAGATCCTCAATCCCTGAACAGATACGCCTATACCCGAAACAACCCCGTAAGCCTGACGGACCTCTTGGGCCTACAGGACGGGTTCCGAACTGGCCTCTGCGCAACCCTCGATGACCAAAACCAAATTCAGGTCATAGACTGCGAACAGAATGTTTCAGTGCCGGTTGATACCAACGTCTCGAATTTGACGCCACTTCCGCCGCAGCCATCCTCGCAGGATTCTGATCTGCAGGCCGGCAGTATGGGACCGAACCCAGACGCGGGAACTGCATCTACCGGCCCTTCGACGCTCGATGGAGTCCGAACGGGCCTTGACGTCTTGGGCTTGGTTCCCGTCGTCGGAGACTTTGCCAATGCCGCAAGTGGCATCATCTCCCTAGCCCAAGGGAATTATGGTACTGCCGCATTAAGCTTGGTATCCGCAATTCCGCTTGTCGGAAACGTCGGCGAAGCTTTTAAGATTGCCAAACTCGGAGAAGAGAGCGTAGAGGGATTTAGAACCTTTAACTCATTCAAAAAGTTCTACGGTGCCGCCGGAGAAGGTATGCAATGGCATCACATTGTCGAGCAAGGCGGCGGCAGAATTGCCCGATTCGGCCCAGAAGCCATCCACAACGCCGAGAACTTAGTCGAAGTTCCAACAGAGATCCATAGAGAGATAAGTGGTTTCTATTCGTCAAAGAAAGCCTTCTCGGAGGGCAAAACTGTTCGCCAATGGCTAAAATCTAAGTCATTTGAAGAACAGTATAAGTTCGGCCAGCAAGTCCTTCGCGATCATGGGGTAAACTAGTCGAGCGAAAATATGGCGACCGCCTACCCAAAGCGCTCAATAAGCGAACTCGTTTCGGCTTTCGCAAAGGCAGCCGCAGAACAGGCTGAGTTCATGGCGGCTTTCGATCCGAAGCGAGCGAACTCTAAGTTCGATCAAATGGCAAAACTTTACGGAGAGCTAAGGCGTCGCGGCAGCGAGGCGCAGCGGCAACTCTTGGCGTTGCTGGAGAGCGAGAATCCGCACATCCGGCTCCAGGCGGCAATCTACACTTTAGATTTCGAACCAGAAATCGCTGAGAAGGTCATAACTAGCATTTTCCGCAATGAAACAGGCTCACTTCGATCTGAAGCAAGGATGACCCTCGAACAATGGCGAAAAGGCGAGATCAAGTTCTCGTGGGTTCCAGGCTAACGGCGGGTGGCCCGAACGATCCGGGGAGCCCCCACACGTCGCTTTTACGTGTGGGGGGGGTTGAACTTTCCACACATTTCCATAGCCGTGATAAACCTATCACTCCCCTTCCAACTCCCTCAAACCTCTCGACTTCCCGACTCCCTTCACCCCATTCGAATCCGCCCCCTGTCTTTCGAATGTTTACTTAGAATAATTGTATAAACTCAGCGCTGTCCCATTAAAAGTCGAATAGATTCAACTGGATGCAGGGTTCGGTATCTGTGATCTCGTCGCTGAAGTTGGAAAACCCCTCTAGAATTGGGGTTTTTTCGAAAACTGTGACGCTGAGAATCTGCAGAATTTTGTACAGGCTCAGGTCGAGCCCCAGTTGCTTTTTGACAATCGCCACGAGCACGTAAACCGATAAGGCCACCCAAGCTTGGGTCTTCACCGCGTTCTCCGAGGTGATATCGCTTTGAACCGAATCCGCGCGGGTCTTGTCAGTCCAGGTTAAGCTAACGCGATACGTGACCGTAGCATACCTGCCCGTCACCTGCGCCTTCAAACGTTCCAGCTCATAGGACTTGAGGGTTTCACCTTTGCTGGTATGAGCGGTGATCCACTCGGTGATCTGTTCTTTGCCCGCTGGTTCAGGGCTGCTATATGGCCAGCCGAGAAAATCCTCGTGCCACAGAGTACGATAGTGTTCGAAGTCGTTGGCCTTCACATATTGCCAGTAAGCATCTTCCAGTGACCAGACTTTCTTTTCGTCGGCGGAACGTTGTTCCGCGAATAGCACAGAGGCAAGCGCGATAACCGCGATGGCGGGACGAGCTATGCCACTCATGTTGTCTCCTGTAAGCTACGACGCTACGCGGGATGTTGGTCGCACATCATATCATGCCTGTTAACAGGCGATAGCACTCACGGCGAGGTAGGGAGCGGTCCCGATTCTGACAACTCGGAAGTAATGCAAGTGTTGCCGACGGCGGCATTCGCAAGGATATCCGCTCGGACGAGAATCGTCCAATAATTCGTCCCTGGCCGCTCCCTCCGCTACGACCTAAGCGCGCCGCCTACGGCGTCGCAGGCTCCGTTCCGGGAGTGGCCATGGAAACACAGCTATGCTCTAATGACGCGAACGTCAGCGGGCGAACTGCAGCCCCGACCTATTCCACTTAACATATACAAACATCGTATTCTCCTTTTGATGCCCTGAGTCTCTCAAGGCACACCACCCGGAGGGGCGCGAGCGTGAGGCTGCTCCCAAGTGCCAAGGTCTGCTTTCTTGGAGGTTGCCCGCGAAGCGGGAGGAACCAAGACCTGCAAAGGCGAGGTAGCGAAGCAGAAGACCGCCGTGTCGCAGGGCGCAGCATCTCCGTCGCTCGCAGTGCTTGAGAGCGATGGGGGAAAAAGGAACTGTACGATAGAGAGGTGGGCGTGGTGGGAGCAGGAAGGCGTGCCTGACGATTGGTAAGGGACGCGCGCGTATGGTGGACAATCTCCGGTTGCTTCGATGCTACGTGTGCGGCGACTCCAGGAATTGCGGGAAGAATAGCCCGAGCTGGCGCGCAGGATCAGTCTGAAGCGGTGCCAGAAATGAGCGGCAGTAAAAGGCTACGTAACGGAAGTAAAGGAGCCGGCAACCGGCGCCTGCGGCTACTTTCTACCGGGTGGTCACTCCCGGTCGGTTCGGCAACACTAGCGTTTGTGAGGACTCATCTCGCTTAGCTCGCGAAAAGACGAGAGCGCGCCTATTACAGTCATCGCGCTTTCACCACCTGTGCCGTTTCAACTTGGGAAAGTGAAGAGCTCGGCGAGCGCCCTCACGCGCTCTTTCTGACGGCTGCGCGGAAATCGTTTGGTTCTTGTTGGCTCGGCGATCCCATGGAGGCTCACCAACTCCAGGAGTCGACTCCTTTACCAGCAGCGATGCGGGCTTGGCCGACCCCGCCTATTACACGCTCCTTGTGGCGGACGCGACCTACTCATACTGAAAC
>Ga0210394_10007274_pt1 | contig 11719 bp, 10 predicted proteins | sample IncBWC12MmetaG_FD_160121 | JGI IMG/M metagenome (GOLD analysis project Ga0210394, IMG submission 160121) | Forest soil microbial communities from Barre Woods Harvard Forest LTER site, Petersham, Massachusetts, United States - Inc-BW-C-12-M | ecosystem: Environmental > Terrestrial > Soil >... | reverse complement strand
GACATGCGGCCCACATCGAGCGCGCGGTCGCGCTAACGGCCTGGATCCGCACCGAGCTGGAAAGGCGGGGTTGGTCGGTCGTCAATGATTCACCGCTCGCGCTCCTCAACGTCGTGCCGCCCGCGGCCGTGGGTGACCCGCGGTCGGTCGTCGCCCGCGTGCTGAAATCAGGCCGCGCCTGGGTATCGCTCGCGCGCTTTGAGCAGCAGGACGTGATCCGTATCTGTGTCACGCACGGCGAGACAAGCGCTGAGGATCTGGCAATACTAGTGCAGGCTTTGCACCCAGACCCGCCTGCGTCGCCGTAGCTACTGGAGATTTTGAATGGTGGCCAGGCTCACTCGCTGCGCAGGGAGACGAGTGCTTCGCGCATCGGATGGCCGCCCGGGCTCTCGCGCAGCTCCTCGGTGCCGGGAAAGAGATCGACTTCGAGGCACCCGCTGACCTGGTCCCGGGCGACGGAATCCAAGCGCTCCTTGGAGTGTGCTACGCCACTCAGCGCACGCCGCCGCCGGCTAGCAATTGCTCTCCGGTCAACCAGTGGGAGTCGTCCGAGGCCAGGAACACCGCGATCGACGCAATGTCGTCCGGCTGACCGATGCGTCCCAGCGGCGTCTGTGCGACGGCGCCGGCTTCAAAGTCGGAGCCGATGAAACCGGCCGCATGAGTGCCTTCGGTTTCGACCATGCCGGGGTTCAGCGCGTTGACGCGAATCTTGCGCGCGCCGAGTTCACGTGACAGCACCCCGGTAATCGCATCCACCGCGCCCTTGGTGCCGGTGTATACCGCGCTGCCAGGAGGCGTGATGCGAGTAACGACGGATCCGATGTTGATGATGCTGGAACCTTCGCCAAGGTGCTTGATCGCAGCCTGGGTAGTCACCAGCAGGCCGAGCACATTGACGTTGAAGTGCCTGTGGAAGTCTTCTTCGGTAACACTTTCGATCGGCGCGAACCCATAAACACCCGAGTTATTGACGAGGATATCAAGTCGACCGAATTGCTTGACAGCGGCATCGACGATGGCCTGAGCATCGAGCGCTTTGGAAACATCGCCGCGAACGGCGACGGCCTCGCCCCCTGCCGCGACGATATCCGCCACAGTTACATCCGCGCCCGCTTTGCTGGACGCGTAGTTGACGACCACCGAGGCGCCTTCCGCGGCGAGGGACTTCGCAATGGCTGCGCCGATGCCTTTGGATGCACCTGTAACCAGGGCGACTTTGCCTTTGAGCTTGCTCATGAGATTTCCTGACGGGCGGGTTGTTAGTCGTGCAGACTACAGTAATTCAGTAGTTCGTAATAGTAGAACTATAGAACTAATGGTCAAGGACTGATACGATTAGGGCATGAGACCGTTGGTTCATCCCTCGATCGACGACGTCACCGTGGAAGGCATCCTGCATGCCTTGTCTGACCCTGTGCGCGTCGCGATTTATGCAAAGCTAGCGGCCTCGGCCGGCGCAACTACCTGCTCGAACTTCCTTCAGATCAGCGACCGCAGCATCCCGAAATCCACGCTCTCCCAACACTTCAGGGCGCTTAGGGAAGCAGGATTGGTCCGCAGCGAACGGCACGGTGTGGAGATGCGCAACATCAGCCGATGCAAGGAGATCGAACGGCGCTTCCCGGGATTAATCGCCGCGATTTTGTACGCGCATAGCGTCCAAGCCACGGGCCAAACCAGCGCGGCGAAACGCAAGCCGGCTGGCCGGAAGACGAGAGCTGTTTAGTGAATGGTGGGCGGTACTGGGATCGAACCAGTGGCCCCTGCCGTGTGAAACGGGTGTACGGGGCTTACGGATCAACTATATGCGAGCGAAGACCCCAATTGCAACAGGCACTTGATATCACGTGATGTCACTTGATATCACGCAATGTCACGATCTGGCTGTCCCAAAATTGTGCCAGCGCCCACTTTCGCGACGGGCGGCTCATGACCCTGAGCCGCCTGCGACCACTGTCGGCTTTGCGGCAACAAAATTTGCTATCGCTCCAACGGCAATTACCGAGAGAAACTCACCATAGTCTGCAAGCGACCGGCTGTCGCGCGCGAGTTCCTCAAACGTGTATCCCTCGGGCTTCAGCTCCTGTCTGGAGCTGTTGTAACCATCGCGGATCCCGCGCTATCAGCTTAATGAAGTTGCAGCGTGGCGCAGTCGGCATTGTACGGCGTGCCACGGTCCACCAGTCGCAAGCCCGATTCGGCCACGCCGACACTGAACTTCGGTTGCAGCAACGTGCCTTGCACTAACACCGGCGCCTTGATGCGCAGAATCCGCAGCCGTTTGGGCTCACCATGCAGCTTAAGATCCAGCGTCTCGGGGTCGAGCAGCACGCGGCCCTCACCGGTGATGAATACCGGCTCGCTGTCGATGAAAAAGCGCGTAGGTTGCATCACGCCGGAATGAATTTCAAAGTCAGCGGCGGCGCAATGCACCGCTACATCACGGCTGCTGCGCGTCAGAGTCAGGCCCAGCCCGCGCAAATCAACGCCGGTCAGTTCCGCCAACGAGGCGCGTATCGTCCCCTGCAACACCCAAGCGCTCAGGTTGCCGTCGGCGCCGGCAGCCAGGGCGTGCAGTGAGTCGCCCCGTCCCTGAGCATGGATTTGCAGTAGCAGCGAGCCTTCGTACGGCGACGGCTCGACCTTATGCGGCATCTGCGCTAACTGCGAGCCCGTGAGTGTCATCTCGATGCGGGTGTGAGCAGGGGTCTGATTGGCATCGGCATCGAGATGCAGCACGAAATTGCCGCCCATGAAATGCCCCGTAACCTCCGGTGCCTTGATCAGGCCGCGCTCGATCGTAAATGGTGCGGACAGCTCACTCACTTCAACTCGCGACAGCAACAAGCGACGGGCGCTGTATTTCCCAGTGGCATCCACGCGCCGAGTTGCCGGAGTGATGAGCTGCACATCGGAAAAAAGTTTGGGCGGCGCGGCGGGATGCGGATCGCGCCCCGCGGCGCGCAGCCCAACATCGGCCAGGCGCAACAGCGCCGAACTCAGATCGGCGTGCACAAGGGTGCGGCCGCTTTTTTGCGTGTCGAGGGACACCTGCCCCTGCACATCGCTTTGGCCCGATACGACCCTGAGATCCTCGAATAGCGTTTCGCGGCCCCGACGCACCATGCGGCCGTGCAAGTGAAAGGTACCGGTGTTCGGCAGACTGACTCCGACCAGATAGTACAAGTCGCGCAAATCGGCGCCGCTGGCGTCAAACTCCGCATCGACCAGGCCCAAATCAAACGGCCGCGGCAGCGAGCCGTGCGCCGTGAAATGCGTACCGCTCGAGCGCTCGTCGAACTCAAATGCATAAGGTTTGTCGGGCGCCGCTGACGGTAAGGCATCACCTTTCAAGCGAAAGGTGACCGCGCGCTGGTTGAGCGTGCCGGAGCCTTCCATTTGCAAAGGCTGAGCCGAATCCGGGCCAACGACGGACAGATCGCCGTCATAGACGAGGTGCAAGCGCTCATCGACAAGCGTCAGATGGGTATGCGCCAGCTCCAGTGCGCGAATCATCGGCAATGGTGCACCCGGAGATTTATCGGGGTCAACGCGCTGCCAGTTGGCGCGTCCCGCGCTGTCACGCGTGAAGTGCAGCTGCGCAGTGTCGATTTTAAGGAGACTGAGTCCGGATTGATGGCTCAGCAGGGGTGCGAATGTCACGGTGAGTTTCGCGACTTCTGCCGTGATACCCGGCTTGGTCCAGGGCGGATTGCCGATGGTGACCTGTTCTGCCTCGATCCGCGGGCTTCTGGTTAACAGACGCAGATGTAACGCACCGCGCACATCGATGGGACGGCCGCTTTGCCAGGAGACAAAGCGGATGAAGCTCGAGCGCAAGAGATCTGCGTTCCAGGCGAGCAGCACCCCCGCCACGGTCACAATGACCAGGAGCAATACCGCCGCCGCTGATTTGACCAAACGGTATCGCATGGCGGAACTCAAGTGGCAAACAAAATGAATCGGGTGCGCCTCATGTCAGTCCTTTGTCGCTGCATCACCAACTCCGGACTCGTCCATTTAGAAGAAATGGGAAAGTTTGCGTCGCCAAACTGCATCTCATCCAAGGTAGCCTACGCCAAGGCGCGAGCGTCCGCTTCGCGGCAGTGATTTCAGGACGGTCAGTGACGGGTCATGGCCGCGAACTGCCCGATTCGCTTCCCGAGACCGGCCGTTCGACCAGCGCCGCCGTGAATGGGCAACGTTGACCCTGAGCGGTCAGTCGCGACCGGCAGCTTTCGAGCACTAATAATGACCCGCCGGGATTAATTGCTACCCCGGCGCGCCGGAGTCGTGCTTCAGTTCGACCGGCATGCCGTGCGGGGTGTGCCTAAAGGCGTCGGCCCACGCCTCTTTGCGCGCCAATAGAGTTGCCGGGTCGGACAATTCCTTTGCCACGACCAAACGTTCAAGAGCCGCGAGCCAGCAGTGGTAGTACCGCGAACCATCATCCGGTTCGCCGCGCGCCGCATCCGCCTTTAGTTCATCGGCAAGCGTCGCGGCCCATTCGGTCCACGTAAAGTGTCCAAGCTCTGAGAGCTTCACTGCGAGCGCAAAGGCTTGAGCTTGCCACGGTTCGGCAAACACCGGGCCGCCCTCATCGCGTGGCAGGCGGGGCAGCGTGTCCAGTTGCACCGACGGCCGGACTGGCTTAAGCGGATTCAAGATAGCCTTCCCATAAATCGGCGTACACGGAATCGCGAGGGCTCGCTTGATCACCCCACAGTTCGCGTGCGGTGAAGCGCACCGTATACAGATGCTGCTGCTTTGGACCGAGTCCCTGAATGTCGGCGTCCTGCAGCTCCTCGATGCCCCCATCACGCGTAATCGTCCCCATTTTTCCGCGCACATAGCGCGGCAGTCGAGTGTGCCCCACAGGATTTAGGTTTCGTGCGCGGACGCGCTGCCCGACATGAAGCTGCGTGTGTGCTGTAATCTTCTCGGTACTGGCAGGCTCGGGCACATCCCACGTCGCCACTTCGGCGCTTGTGAGCACATGCCACTTGGTGTTGGTCCCGCCGATGACCTTGCCGCTCTCGATCTCGGCCGCGTTCGCCATACCGGTCTTGATCAAGATCTGCGGCAGAGTCGCGAGCCATTTCTCGTAATAGCTCATGCGCAGATACTCCGCCGGCGGGATCAGTTCAATCTGCGTCCTGAGATAGGGCCATTGCACGTCCACCGCATTAAAGAGTGCAAACATGCGTCTTTCCCAGTCCGCATGAAACACCGGTTCATCTTTTTCCGGTGCTATCGGCCCCATGTCCTGCATGCCGCCCATATCGTGTGCCCCGTTCATGCGTTAGCTCCCTGGGGCGGTAACACCTTCGCAACGCCGACCATTGCTGCCGATTAGTCTCTACTGCCGGTCCTGACCCGTTTCTGCCGATGACGAGCGCCCGATTCGCGGCATCAGAACCGCGATCGCTCCAACGAATTGTCCGGCGAAATTAAATTCGGACCACGTACATCGACCCTTTGCTAGTGTTGGCAATAATGATCGAACATAGATTGATAAGGAGGAGTGTCGCCAATGATCACCTGCGTAGTGGACTATGTCATCGACCCGAAGAAGATCGACGTCTTTGAAGAGTTTGCTAAGCGCTGGATCGATTTAGTGAATCGGTACGGTGGCCGCCACCATGGATATTTTTTGCCATCGGAAGGGGCGAGCGATCGCGCGTTAGCGCTTTTTAGCTTTCCAAACCTGGCGGACTACGAAACCTATCGACACCACTTCGGCGTCAACAAGGAGTTTATCGAGGCAGATCGCATTCGAGATGAGAGCGGTTGTGTTCTTCGATATGACCGCATGTTCATGCGGCCCTTGCTCGGTAGCGATTAGCACCATGCGCCGACAGCTGCCTGAACCAGCTAGTTGGCCGGCGCGGGCGAGGCCGCGTTCGACCATTGGGTGTCAGAATCGACTTCATTTCATCAGACCTTGCGGTAAACCAATACGAATGCCTGCTTAGCGGCGCCCAGACGCAGCCAATGCCTGCTGTTGGCCGGCACCTGACGCTCGTGACGAGCGTCACGCCCGACAGCCCTGCCGTCTGTGAGCAGGGGATCTCGAGCCATCTGCGCTGCGTGACACGCGGTCGGGCTGCAAGTTCGAGTTCAGGCGATCGCGCACAGCTGACTGTCCCAAATTCGAGACAGGCCGGTTTAGGAAATTATCCGAAGCTCTTGTTCTAAATGGTGGGCGGTACTGGGATCGAACCAGTGGCCCCTGCCGTGTGAAACGGGGGTACGGGGCTTACGGATCAACGATATGCGAGCGGAGACCCCAATTGCAACAGGCACTTGGTATCACGTGATGTCATTTGATATCACGCAATGTCACGATCTGACTGTCCCAAAATTGTCCCAGCGCCCTCTTTTGTGGCGATCAGGCCGACTTGCTGGCCTTTGCCATAGCTGGCAACGACGCTACGCACGATGCCGAGGCCGCTCGCATGATCTCTTGGCGGTACCAGCGCCAAACCCGATTGCTGCGGGAGGCGATTTAGCCGGAGTGAATGCCCCCGCTGTGCGCTGCGCCATTAGCGGGTTCCCGTTATTATCCTTGGACTGATCCGCGCTCGACCTGCTCAAACTCCGCCTGCTCTCGTTCGTGAAACTTATAGACCGGATGCTCGCAGACAACTCCTGCGTCACTTATTCTGCTCTCACCCTCACGATCAAGCATGCGGAGCCGCGCTACCTCGCACTTCTCATACACCCGAAACGCTTCGCCGCACTCGGCGAACTGGGCGCTGTCGCTCTTCCACGGAGCGCATTCGTGATCGATCGCCCGAAGCACGCTGGGTTCAGTTTCGCGATTGCGCGCTGTCCGCTGCTCGGGCGCCCTTTCAGCGACGCCAAGATATAAGACAATCGACAAGAGTCCGACGACTGCGGCAGCCAACAGAGGGGGGAACTGCATTTTCATATCGTCCTGATCCTTCGCGGTGTCTCCAGATCGTGACCGCAGCAACGAGCGTGGTTTACCAGCTAGGAGACTGATGATACGCCTCGCGGACATGGCCGCCCAAAGCCTAGGAATGTGGCCATGAGCGCGGGGGTTCGCGTCTGCGCCGCATATTGCGCCGGGTTGAGGAACATCACGCTGCACTGACTGCCTCGAACAGTCTGCGGCTACGTGAGATGCGGGGGCTGCAAAGTTACTGTTCGCGCAATCGCGCGCAGTAAGTGTCCCAACGGGATAGCCAGTTTAGGAAGTTATTCGAAGCTCTTGTTCTAAATGGCGGGCGGTACTGGGATCGAACCAGTGGCCCCTGCCGTGTGAAACGGGGGGTAGGGGTCTATGAATCAACGATATGGGAGCCGCGTCCCCAATTGCAACAGGCTCTTGTTATCACGTGATGTCACGCGATATCGTGCAATGTCACGATCTGACTGTCCCAAAATTGTCCCAGCTATCGGCACCGTCGGAGATGCTGGCGTCTCCCGCTCAACGTTGCTTTTCCAGCGTGTAAGTGATCGTCTGTCCCAGCGCAACATCTTTGTCGACGACCGCGATGGTGTTGCCGTCTTTGGCGAGCGCCAGACGAACCTCATCGACGACCCTGCCCTGTCGATGATCGGCCTCCTCGACCGTGGTATCGTCGATTTTCTTGAGTGACACGGTCGTCTTGCCTGGATCGCCGGCGACCGGATACTCCTTGCCGTCGAACTTTGCGTCATAGCTCTGGCCGTTCCAGCGCATCTGGAATCCCTCGGCGGTCATACGGTACTGCACAGTGCCCAGGTCTCCTCTGAAGTGCTGCTGCTCCTGCCAGGAGCCAGAGAGCGGGTGCGAACCCGCAGGCGCGGCGGCCACACGCTTCGCCGTGAACTCATCCGTCACGGTCTGCGCGCCCGCATGATTCGTGACCTTGCTGGTGACCGTTGTGCCATCAGGAGAGACCGTGTCGCTGAAGCGCACGACCTCCTTGCTTCCCTGCTTCAATACGATCTCAGCGGAGTTCGGCCCCGTCACCGTCACCTGCACGGTGTCGAAGTAGGCTCGGCCGGTGACCTTATGCTCCGCACCGTCTGCTTTCACCGTGTACGGCGGGTTGCAGCTCGAACAGGTGTAGTCGCCTCCGGCAAGCAGCAGAGCGAGCGGTTTCCCCGTGGTTTTGTAGGATTCCAGGTTCGTCTTCCATGTGCCGTCGAACCCGGTGTCAGCGAGCGCCGCCGCGGGCAGCAGCAGTGTTGGGATTAGAAACCTCATCGCACCTCACCTTCATCTGTGGTTCTGCTTAGTGCGCCCACGGGGTCGTCCCCGAGCCGCGGATAGTATGCCGGCCTCGCACAACGCACTAATGCTGCGGTGCAGGACCGTTTGCATGCTCAAAGTAGCGGCAAGGGCCGACGGTCCTTCGTCTCGCAGCCGAGGCTGGAATCCAGTGAGCGTCCGCTGTCCGGCAGAGCCTCCTGACGCTCGTTTAACCACCCCTGCCTCTATGTGCACGGGACGGAGCGGGTCGGCCGCTTTCGACCCGAGCGGCCTGTCGCCTTCCCAAGAGCGGTGGCTCAGAAAAGGCCGGGGCCAGATATTCCCTGGTTCGCTGTCCCGAGGCCTCGTCCCCGCCCCTACTCGACGACCTGCGCCCATTGCCACCCGGGCGCGGGTCGAAGATGACGCGACCGCTGTAGCGATACCGGCGCGAACGGCGACTGGCTGAGGATCTTTGCCCTGGCGACCACCGCCTACATCGTGCTGGCGATCCAATTCGAAGAAAGGGATCTGCTGTCAGAGCACGGGGGGTCGTACGCGGAATATCGCCGGAAGGTTCCCATGTTGTTGCCGGGAATGCGCAGATCGGCATCCCCATTACCGGTGGCCTCGAGTTCGGCCGCGCCGTCGACGTCGCGTCGATAGTCGCGAAAATGCTGCGGCGGAAATTCATCAGCGGCCTTGGGCCAGATCTGAGTACTGACTGGCGGGAGGCACGCAGACCAAACAGGGTCGAAGGTGGACCTGAGCCGAGTAACTATGACCGCTGACGCGACGTTCTGGGCGTAGGTCGGATGTCCGGTGTTGGTCGAGCGCTGCCGTCTGTGAGCAGGGAAGCTCACTGTCCCAAACGCGAGCGAATCAGCCTGAGAGAAACGCCGGAAGGTTTTGTTCTGGTTGGTGGGCGGTACTGGGATCGAACCAGTGGCCCCTGCCGTGTGAAACGGGGGTATGGGGCCTACGAATCAACGATATGCGAGCGGAGATCCCAATTGCAACAGGTACTTGATATCACGTGATGTCACTTGATATCACGCAATGTCACGATCTGACTGTCCCAAAATTGTCCCAGCGCCCGCTTTCGCGACGGCGGCGGCTCATGACCCGCTGCTGCCGGTCGCGAATTACTGCTCTGCGGGGTGCAAATCTTGGCGACGATGCTTCACTACACCTCTAGTCCGGCAGCTTCAACTTGCGCAGGAACGCCGGATAGCGGGGATCGGTGACTAGACTCCGGAGCAGCGGATTCCCGCGCATGTGGAGGATCCCCGGATCGCGGCGCACGCGCGCCTCCTCGAGCCAATGGAAGGCCTGGTCGGGCTCACCGAAATAGGCGTAGGTCTCAGCCACCTGGGACTCGGTGCCCGCGGAGTTCGCGACCAGCGCCGCGAGTGCGTGTTGTGCTTCGGGCTCGCGACCCAGCGCCCGGTAGACGAGCGGCAGTCCGAAGGACTTCCACTGTGGTGACGGCTCCGCTTCGATCGCAGCCAGCGCCGCATTGGGTTCGCCCCGCGCGAGCAGTACTGTCCCGAGCAGGTAGTGCGGCGCCGGGAACTGCGGATTGAGCTCGATGATCCGATGCAGCGTCGTCTCTGCTTCGGCAAGCCGGTCCTCGTAAAACAGCGCCTTCGCAAGGAAGCGACGCGGCAGCATATTCAACGGATCCTGCTCGGCGGCGCGGGCGTAATACGTTCCCGCATCGGCGGGCGTGCCAATCGAGAGCGCCAGGTGGCCAGCGATCTGCAGCATAAATGCGTTGTTCTGGTCGAGCACATGCGCCTTGCCGATCATCTCGGCCGCGGCCGCAAAATCGAACTCGTACTGATATCGCGCCATGCCAAGCGTCAGATAACCTTCTGGCAAGTTCGGGTCGAGCGCGATCGCCCGCTCAGCCGCCGCGCGCGCGTTTGCGTAGCCGACTCCGTCAGTATCGATACCGATTGCCACGCGCATTTCATAGCACCAGGCTAGACTTGCGTAGGCGGGCGCGTAGTTCGGGTCGAGCGCGATCGCACGTCGATACAGGGCGAGAGCCTTGTTGAGATCCTCGGGGTTGAACCGTTCCGTGAAGTACCGCGCCGCCAGGAAGATGCTGTAGGCCTCGGCGTTTGCCGTTGGCGCGGCGCGCGGGATCGGCGACCCGAGCAATGACACCTTGAGCGCCCTGACCACGGCGCCCGCAATCTCGTCCTGGATCTTGAAGACGTCGTCCAGCTGGCGGTCGTACGTTTCCGACCAGACATGGTAACCGTTGTCGGCGCGAATCAGCTGCACGGTGATGCGCAGTCTATTACCGGACTTGCGCACGCTGCCCTCCATGACGTAGGCAACGCCGAGCGCCTTGGCGATGTCGGTGACGGTCGTCTGCTTACCCTTGAAGAAAAACGACGACGTCCGGGCCGGTATCCGTAGGTCGGGGATCTTCGTCAGCAGGTTGATCAGTTCCTCCGACAGCCCGTCGGAGAAGTGTTCGTTGTTCCGGTCCTCGCTCATGTTGACGAACGGCAAGACAGCGACCGATTTCTCCGGGACTGCCGACGTCGCCGCTGTGCTGATCGGCGCGGGCGTCGCCACGCTGGGATCGAGATGCCGCCGGACCGCTTCCACCAACTTGGCAGCCGCGGCGTCGGTACCGCCAGGCCCCAGATCGATCCACTGCGACTCGCTCAGGAAATACTCGAAGGCAGGCGTCAGTTGTCCTGAATCGGTGCGAATCGCGATGATCGGCCGACGCTTGGACGAAGCCCGCTCGATTTCCTTTCCCACGTGTGCGGACCTGACCGCATGCGCCGACAAAACGAGTACAAGTACATTTGCGCCATTGATCGCCCGCACGATGCCGTCGGCGTAGAGAGATCCGGGGATCACGTCCCGCGGGGCAATCCAGCATCGGACTCCCTGTTGCTCCAAGGCTTCGACTAGCGAATTAGCGACGGCCGCATCTTGCGACGCGTAGCTGATGAAGGCGGTGGGCGTACCTCCGCGCACCTTTTCTTCGCCGCCGCCCTCGGACATCGTGAGTGCCCCCGCTAGGTAGCCGGGATGGTCGCGGATGCACTCGCCATTGGCAACTGGGGTGGTGTTCGGGCCCCCGGTATGTCCGCTTCCGGACAGGAAATTCGCGTGCCGGAACGGCAACTCCTGGCCGATCGCTGCCGTCTGCGAGCAGGGAGCGTTACTATCCGGTTCTGACCCACAAGCGACGGTCGCGAACGGCGGCTGTCGGGGTACGTGCGTCCAGCCAGCTGCGGTCATTAGCCGTTGACCGCTACGCGGCAGTTCGCCGTGCGATCACACTCTGCGCCTGCAGATGTGAAGAATGGATGGTGCCGCGTTCCAATATGGTCGCTTTGGCGACACATTCGAGCCACTCTGCGGTGGTTACCACGATTGCGAATCGTGACTGCTGGACCACGCTGAACACACGATGAATCTCCTCAGCGCTGGCGAATCCGGCCCTGTTCGCATAGGACACGCTGCCGGAAG
>Ga0210394_10007273_pt1 | contig 11722 bp, 10 predicted proteins | sample IncBWC12MmetaG_FD_160121 | JGI IMG/M metagenome (GOLD analysis project Ga0210394, IMG submission 160121) | Forest soil microbial communities from Barre Woods Harvard Forest LTER site, Petersham, Massachusetts, United States - Inc-BW-C-12-M | ecosystem: Environmental > Terrestrial > Soil >... | reverse complement strand
GAGTTATGGAAGCATTAATACACCGGGCGGAGTGGAACAACGGCTGGGTGGAAATAGCGGCGGGCCGGGATATTTCAATGCTGCGTCGTTTTGCGGGGCGCCCACCATCGGAGATGGGACCGGCTATGGCGACTCGGGTACCGGCATCCTACTAGGACCGGGCCAGTTCAACTGGGATATCTCGGCGTTGAAGTCCACACGGATTACCGAGCGGCAAACGGTGCAATTCCGCGCCGAGTTCTTCAATGCGTTCAACCACGCGCAGTTCAACAATCCCAACAATACAGGTGGTTTCCTGCTCAATTCGGTTCCCGACCGATCGTCAGGGGCATTCGGACAGATCACCACCACCAGCGTCAATCCGCGCGTGATCCAGTTCGCGCTGAAGTACATGTTTTAGCTGGGAGGCAAAACGGCGAGTGCTGCAATTAGCCCGAGCTGTCTGTTAGAATTGTGTTTGTCTCGGGCCAGGTAGCTCAGCTGGTAGAGCGCAGCCCTGAAAAGGCTGGCGTCGGCGGTTCGATTCCGTCCCTGGCCACCACTCGTAACCTTCCCAGTGCCATAGACATGTGGGCACTACTCAACGCCGTTGTCTCCCTGAAGAGTCCATCCCTGGAGTCCAAACTCATTTCGGCCCAGTTCGTGGTATCCGCAGTAACAAATGGGGTGCCGCTGAACAGTACGTTAACCCGTTGCGGTTCAGTGTTGTGGTACCCGTGGTAGCCATTCGGACGATTTCGTTGTCGTCTCGCGTGTTCGGAGACAACAATGCATTTTCCATATAGGGAGCCACACCGCGCTCCCCGCGGCGTGCGGTCCAGTACCGGTCACGACGGAGGTGGACAACTTTTCAACTTTTCTGTTGACGACTGAAATTTGCAACTGCTATTAAATGGGCGAAGTGCAGGATCATTAATGAAACCGCCCGCTATCACACAGCACACCGAGCTTTGGCCGATCGAACGGCTTGTAGAATACGCGCGCAACCCGCGCAAGAACGACGCAGCCGTGGATCGCATGTGTTCCTCGATTTGCGAGTTCGGTTTTAAAGTTCCATGTTTGGTTCGACGCGATGGTGAGGTAGTAGATGGCCACCTCAGGCTCAAAGCGGCACGCAAGCTAGGGATCTCGGAAATACCAGTGATTCTATGCGACGAATGGACGCCGGCCCAAGTCAAAGCTTTTCGTCTTATGGTGAACCGCTCGGTGGCGTGGGCAGAGTGGGACGAAGATCTGCTGAGCCAGGAATTGCTCGCATTAAAGGATCTAGACTTCGACTTAGGTTTGACCGGCTTCGAGGACGAGGAGCTTGCGCGACTGCTAACGGCACAAGATGCTGCCGAAGGGCTCACGGATGAAGATGCGGTCCCGGCACTACCGAAGACGCCCGCTTGCGAAGCCGGCGATCTTTGGATCCTCGGTGATCACAAGCTGCTCGTGGGCGACGCGACCAATAGCGACGACGTGGCCCGGCTGATGGCCGGCGCAGCAGCGGACCTGCTGTTCAGCGATCCGCCGTATAACGTTGATTATGAAGGCTATACAGACGATCGACTGAAGATCAAAGGCGATCGGATGTCCGCCGGGGAGTTCAAGCGGTTCCTGGAAGCTGCGTTTCGCTCGTGCAGGGCGGCCGTAAAGTCCGGCGCGTCGTTGTACGTTTGCCACTCGTCATCCTGGCAACGTGAGTTCCAGAACGCGTTAGAAACGGCCGGCTTCGAGATCCGCGGCCAAATTATCTGGGCGAAGAACACGTTCGCCTGGGGCTTCGGACGCTACAAGTTCCAGCACGAGCCGATGTTCTACGCGCATTTGGTTGGAGAGAAGGATCCCTGGTACGGCGACAAATCGCAGTCAACGCTCTGGGAAGAAAAGAAGCCCGCCGCGAACCGGATACACCCAACCGCCAAGCCGGTGGAGCTTGTGGAGCGTGCGCTGCTGAACAGCAGCAAGGCCGGCGATATCGTCGCGGATCTGTTCGGGGGGTCGGGCTCGACTCTCATTGGTTGCGAGCGGCGGGGCCGCAAAGCTCGCCTGATGGAGATCGATCCGAAGTACGCCGATTGCATCGTACGTCGCTATCAGGAGTACACCGGCAAGACGGTAACCCTCGACGGCGACGGCCGGAAGTTCGCCGAGATCGCTCAAGAACGTCAAGCGGCAACCCCGATATGAATCGAGCGCTGTCAGCGCGAGATCGCAGCGATCGAAGCAGAACTGCGCGCGGGCAATCCGGATCTCCAGGGCCTGTGCCTAGCGCTTTCGGACTGGTCGGCCGAAATCCGCTTGCTCAACCGGACAAAGAAAAGCCGCCGAGGCGAAGCTCCGGCGGCCTGTGCAAATGGGTTCGATGGCCCTTAGCTCCTGATCGAGTTGATCGAGTAGCTGCGCTCCCCGTCCTCGCCCTTGACGGACGTCACCGTCAAGCCCATCTTTTTGCCGATGGTGCCCGACAGGAACCCGCGCACAGAGTGTGGCTGCCAACCCGTGGCTTTCATCAATTCTTTTGCGGTGACGCCGCCGGGCTGCTTGAGCAGGTCCAAAACCTTGTTGGTCTTGCTGCCTTCGCGGGCGGCCTTCGCTTTCTTAGCGCCTTTGGGCGCTTTCTTAGCCGGGGTGGTCTTCTTGGCCGACTTCCCCTTATTCTTCGCGACGTTGGCGCGCTGTGGCGCACGACTGGCCTTCTTTCTGGCTTTGGGCCGCTCGCCTGGTGCTGGGGCGGTGCTAGCGCTGGTCTCTTCTGCGATCGATGTGTTCATAGTTGCTCCTTTTGTGGTGATTACCGTCACGACATGGATCACTCCGGTGCGCAAGGCAAGCAAGCGGATTCTTGGAGCAAAGAACACGGCGATGAAGAGGCGATGGCCCTGAAAACGGCGCAGACGTCCTCAGATGTCTTCAGATGACCGGCCACGGAGCAAAATTCGCGCGCAAGAAGGAGGAAGCGATCGTAGCGCTTCTTACGCACCGGAATATTGAGGAAGCTGCCACCGCAATCGGGATCTCCGCAAAGACGCTGCTGCGTTGGATGAAGGAGCCGGAGTTTGATAGCTCCTACCGGGAAGCCCGGCGAGCTGCGTTTGGGCAATCGGTGGCCCGGCTTCAACAGGCTTCCGGCGCCGCTGTTACGACTCTCCTCAAAGTCATGGTTGACTCGAACACGCCGGCTTCCACAAAAGTGAGAGCTGCTGACAGCGTGTTGAACCACACTGCGAAGGCCATTGAACTCGAAGACGTTGAGGCGCGGCTCTCGGAACTGGAGCGAGCCACCGAGGCGTCCAAGCAGATGAAAAACACCAAGTAGGAGCTGGACGGGAGATCCGATGTTAAGCAGCGCCAAGCGAAGGATGTTGGTTCTGGAGCGCTCTATTCACCTTCCGATCACAGCGGAGCGCTACCTGACCCTTGTGGAAGAGCGGGTACGTCTTACGGGTGCGAGTCATGACGACGCGTCTCAGTCTGTGCTCGTTTCGCTTAGCGATCAGGACTTGGACTGCCTTATCAAGGAGCTCGAGCAGAGAGCGTTGGGCACATACCGAAGCGAAGGATGAGTCGATACGAAAAAGCAATGCGGCTGTCTTTACCGCGGCCCAGGCCGAAGCTGGCCGCACGGCCTATGAGAATAGTTGCGCGCGATGCCACACCCTGAGCTTGCTCGGACGAAGAGGGCAAGAAGGGGAGCTTCCGCCCCTGACGTCCCTGAAGGGGCCCTACTTGGATTTCATCGGAAAGACCGGAAGGTTTGGGAAAGTTCGATAGCTACCGATAATTGTTCTTAACGGGCTGTTATTGTGGTACGCTGGACCTCTTCTAATGACAGCCGTATGCCGACGCGGCGCTTGACGAGCAGCATCACTCCGATTCCTATCGATATCAAAACTAGGCCAGAGGGCTCAGGGGTCGCCGTTGCGTCCACCTCAAGGAGGTATGGGTTATCCGGGTAAGGTGGGTTCCAAGTCGTGCCGCCATCATAGCTGTTCGTGAGCGCATCGAGCGTGCCTGTGCCCGTGTAGGCGGTGCTGGCGGTCCATCCCCAACTCGGCGCTCCGAGATAGTCAACCACTACCCAGTACGTCGAGGCTTCGGCCAGCTCGTAGGTTCCTGTCGCTATGTAGTCGCCGAAGCCACTACCAGTCGGCGTGAGTGTGCCGAGGCTCAACAAACTGGACCCCGGTAGGCCGGAGTTGTCGCTGAACAGAGAGATATCGACCGCGCCGCCGCTGCCGAGCAGGTCCAGCACCACGTCCTGAAGAATGACGGCTGTTCCGCCCGTAGTGAATGACTGCGCTCCGACGTTGAGGCCACCCACATCAATTCCGGCCGCAGTTTTACTGAGATTGCTTACAATCACAATAGGGGTGCCGGAGGCCAGGGCGGCAAACATTACCGCGCAGACTAGGGCTGAAGCTAGGGACGTTCTCATTGCAGAATTCCTCCTAAACCAGGGAGTGCGCCCTTAGTAGGCGCGCTGGCGACGCGGCAAAATGACACGACTGCCAGGACATTCACTGCCCTCACTAGTTAAGGGCGGAAAATGCGGGCGAAAACTGTAATCGCTCCCAAAAAGCTTAAATTGGCTGGGAGTGTACATCCAGGCCGGCCAATACAACCCACCCTACCGACCACATCCAAAAGGTGTTAGGCTTTTTCCCAGACCGCAGAAAGGCGGCCCTTTGGAAGTTGGCCAAAAGCTGGCAGCGCCGTGAACTCAGCTAGGGGTACTCCCGTGGAAATTGCGCGTTGGCGGAAAATCGAACAGGTATACCACTCGGCGTTGGAGCAGGCGGGGAGCCGTAGGGCGGCTTTCATCGAACAAGCCTGCGATGGAGACGAGTCGCTACGGCGAGAAGTGGAATCGCTGTTGGCGCACGCACACGACACGGAGGATTTCCTGGAGGCCCCGGCGATGAACGTGGCTGCCAGGGACCTGGCAACTTCGCGGGAATCGGGCGCAGCCTCGCATCCGGCGGCCATTGGCCGCTACCGGATTATTCGGCTGCTCGGCGAAGGTGGCATGGGCACGGTCTACGAGGCTGAGCAGGAAGAACCGCGCCGCGTCGTCGCTCTGAAGGTGATCAAGCTCGGCTTGGCCACCCCCGATCGATTGCGCCGATTCCGGCGGGAATCGCAAGCGCTGGCTCGTTTGCAACATCCCGGCATCGCTCAAATCTACGACTCCAGCACCGCCGATGCCGGCTTTGGCCCTCAGCCTTTCTTCGCGATGGAGTTCATCCGTGGCCTGCCCTTGAAAAAGTACGCCGAGGTTCATCAGCTCAACACCCGGCAGAAGCTGCTGTTAATGGTTAAGATCTGCGAAGCCGTCCATCACGCGCACCAGCGTGGGCTGATTCACCGCGATCTGAAACCCGGCAACATCCTGGTGGATGAAACCGGCCAGCCCAAAATTCTTGATTTCGGAGTGGCGCGCGTCAAAGAGGCAGACGTGCAAGAGGGTGACTCGCAGCCGACCATGCAGACCGGCTTAGGCCAGCTGGTAGGAACCCTCGCCTACATGAGTCCTGAGCAAGTGCTGGGCGACCCGCTTGAAGTGGATACGCGTAGCGATGTCTACGCCCTGGGTGTGATTCTGTATGAACTCCTGTCCGGGCGAATGCCCTACGAAGTGAACCACCGCCCGTTGACGGAAGCCGTACATACCATTCGGGACGAAGAGCCCGTGTCCCTCAGCTCGATCGATCGCGATTATCGCGGGGATATCGAGACCCTTGTTAGGAAGGCCCTGGAGAAGCACAAAACCAGGCGATACACGTCAGCGGCGGACCTGGGCGCCGACATTCAGCGCTATCTCAGCGACGAACCTATTACGGCGCGGCCCCCAAGCGCCGGCTATCAACTGCGCAAATTTGCGCGGCGTCACCGCGGGCTAATGGCGAGCATGGCCGTGGTGTTTGTGGTGCTACTGGCGGGTGTCGCCGTCAGCACAGCGATGGCCGTGCGGGCCAGGCGGGCTGAGGCAGAGGCGCGAGCCGTGAGCGAATTCTTGCAAAAGGATGTGCTGGCAGAGGCCGGCGCCAGCACGCAGGCGGGGCCGAACGCCAAGCCCGACCCGCACCTGGAAGTACGCACAGCTTTGGACAGGGCCGCTGGGCGAATTCAAGGCAAATTCGGGAAGCAGCCCTTGGTCGAGGCGTCAATCAGGCAAACTATTGGGGACACGTACGGCGATCTCGGACTTTTTAGTGAGGCGCAGCAGCAAGAGGAGCGCGCCCTAGCCATACGCAGAAGAATGCTAGGCGAGGCGCATCCCGCCACTTTGGAGAGCATGGATCACCTCGCTGTACTGTACCGCAAGGAAGGCAAGTACGCTGAAGCGGAACCGCTTCGCATAAAGTTCCTGGAGGCGCGGCGCCGGGTGCTGGGCGAATTGCATCCCGAGACCCTCGATGCCATGAACAACCTGGCGCTGCTTTATAGATACGAGGGAAAACCTGAACTCGCCGAGCCACTCTACATCAAGGCTGTGGAGGGCCTCCATCGCTTCAAAGGCGTAGACAGTCGCCAGGCCGTGGTGACAATGGCCAATCTTGCGCAGCTCTACCACGATCAGGCCAAGTATGCACAGGCCGAGCAGCTCTTTAGCGAAGCCCTGGAAGCCGCTCCCCGTGTTCTGGGCGAAGAGCATCCTGACACGCTGACAATCATGAACAATCTGGCTCAGGTTTATCAGGATGAAGGAAAGTTCGCTCCGGCCGAGTTGCTACAGCGGAAGGTTTTGGAGGTTGATATTCGCGTGATGGGCGTCGAACATCCGGACACGCTTATTCACTTCGGCAATATGGCCAAGCTTTACCGGAATCAGGGCAAGTATGTGGAGGCCGACGCGCTCTTCAACCGTGTCCTGGAAACTCAACGCCGCGTGCTGGGCGTGGACCGGCCTGAGACGATGACAACCATGGCTTTATTGGGTTCGCTTGAGGGGTACGAAGGCAAGTACGAGGATGCTGAGCAATTACTCACTCGGGCGCTTGAGGGCCAGCGGCGAGTACTCGGAAATGAGCATCGGAGTACGCAGAATTCTTTGGTATGGCTGGGGCGGGTCAGGCTGCAACAATACAAGTACGCTCAGGCCGAAGCCAACTTTCGCGAAGCCCTGAGCACTTATCTAAAGACAAACCCCGAGTCCTGGCAGCGATACGACTGCCAAAGCCTTTTAGGGGCGAGCCTTGCCGGCGAGCGAAGGTATGACGAGGCTGAGCCGCTGGTAATAGGTGCATATGAAACCATGATCAAACGCCGTAACAAGATCCCTGCGGCCAGCCAGCCCGATTTAGAATCAGCTGGAGCGCAGATCGTACGCTTGTACGAGGACTGGCCTAAACCCGACAAAGCCGCCGAATGGCGATCCAAACTGAAGGTCAGTGAAGCGACTCCCAATCAATAGTGGGAGTATTCATCATCGCTCCGCCCACGTTATCGAAGAAACACATCGGTTTGTGAGAGAGTACGGAGCCAAGATCTGTGGTTCCCGCTTTCTCAGTTTTTCGCTTTGCAATTCTATGGCAGACCATACATACCGATAATTGTTGTTAACGGGTCTCTTTCCCAGCCCTTGGCAGGCGGTTCTACGCATAGCCGACTATACGTACAAGTGAACTGGCTTCCGGGCTGCCGACCATCCATACAGTGATCGGGTGTTCTAGCCAAGCCGTAAGGCTTCAACCCCATGAGACATCAAGTTCGGGAAGTGCATCGGCGCTCGTCAAGATGTATTCATGACGGTCGAGCTTCGTGCCGTCGAGGCAACGCGTCGCCGCTTGACGGGCAACGCCTAGCTTCTCGAATCCCAGTTTCTCCACGATGCGCCGGCTAGCCAGGTTTCCGTCGAAGTACCCGATGCTGATTGCCTTCGCACCAAGGTGGCCGAACGCGTAACGAATAGCTGCGTTTGCCGCCTCGGTAGCCATCCCCTGTCCGGCGTATTTAGGTGCCACCCAGTATCCAGTCTCATAGACGTCTGGCTCATCGGTAAGATCCAGGGCTGTTCGAACGACGAAATCTCCGTTGATCCTATGGAATCCGGCCAATGCGATTCCTGCTTGACTCTGGTAATCCATCGTTCGTCGAATAGAATTTTCCATCGCTTGCCGCGACTGTTCGATGTCGAAGGCCCAGGCCATCCAACGTTGCAAATCGGGCCACGCATCTTCCTTGGCGGTCTGGATAGAATCTAAATCGCCAAGAGTTGGCGGACGCAAGACCAGCCGCGGCGTTACGATCGGCATCAAATGGCGCATCGAGCGGTTACGCTGCAATTGTAGCGGCGTGAAGGCGAAAAAGGTCGCCTCCCGCAACGCAACTACAAGGGTTCGCCGTGACGCCACCGAGAGCTTGGCATTCCTGGGGTCAACTTGCCGGGAAACGGCCTAGTCGCTAAATCGCCTATTGAGTGCCGATAATGCTCCATATCAGGCATAGTTCGGGAGTGCGGCAGGCGGCATTTCCCGCAACAATGCAATTCCAAATCTCCGCCTCGTTTGCTCGGTCGATCACTTTTCCCATGGGGTCCTACTGCACGCTCCAGGTTCCTAGCGCCTGCCAACCGGTGTTGTTGTTGCCGCCGGAATCTCGGGCTGCCGAGTACACCGCATGATTGCCGACATAGCCCTCATAGAAAAAGATGTTGAGCGTTAGCGTCAATGTGTCACCATTGCCGGTGGCCGAGGAGCCCGCGCCATCGATCCGGCACTGGCTGTTTTGAATCGAACCTGTCCCGTTCAATACCATCGATCCCGCGAATGGCCCGCCCGCGTCGCCTGCATCGTCAACCAAATACAGCGTGTTGGTGCTCTCCACGTAGGCCACGTAGCAGGCCGTGACTCCGTCGATAAAGTCGTTGATCAGCACGTCCACCACGCCCAGATTCGTGTATCCGGCGGTGTCAGTGATGGTGAAGGTCATCGATTGGTCAACGCCGCCAGTAGATACGCCTCGAGATGGGTTCTGGCTGGTCATCGCAATCTGCGCAGCCGGCGAGCCCGGCACCTCCCACACTCCCGCGCGCTGCCAGCCACGGGTGTAGCCATCCTGATTCACCTGCGCCAGATGCACGACGCGGTTGCCTGCGAACCCGGACTGGAACGTCACGTTCAACGTCAGCACAAGAGTAGTGCCACCCATAGTGGCTATTCCCGGTCCTTCGCTACTGATCTGGCACTGGCTGTTGTGGATGGACCCGCCGACGCCATTCACCAGCGAGCCAGCGAATGGCCCGCCCGCGTCACCCGCGTCATCCACAAGATACAGCGTGCCGCTCGACGTAACGTAGGCTAAATAGCAAGCGTTCTGGCCATCCAGGACGTTGTTGATCAGAAGATCCACTACGCCAGTATTGCTCAGCCCGCTCTGATCGGTGAGGCGCACGGTGAAAGTCTGACTCAGAGCGTTTCCCGAGGCCGGCTCGATGGACGGCCGAGCCAGCTGCAGAACGGCAGATCCGACTTTGTCGCCGGCTTCCTCTGTAAACCACAGCGCTCCATCCGGCCCAATCGTGATGCCGTAGGGGAAGCTTTCCGTGGTGGGTATCGGGAACTCGTCTAATAGCCCGGCGGTGGTGAGGCGGCCCAAATTATTGCCATTGCTCTCGACAAACCACAGGGCGCCGTCTAGCCCCCCAGTTATTCCGAGCGGCTGGCTGTTCACCGTGGAGGTCGGGTACTCAGTGATGGATCCTGCAGTATCGATACGGCCGATCTTGCTGCCCGAGCCTTCGGTGAACCACAACGCCCCATCCGGCCCTACCGTGATGCCGTACGGGAAGCCGCCCACGGTGGGTAACGAATACTCGGTGATCGTCCCGGCCGTGGTGATCCGTCCGATCTTGTTGCCAGTGTACTCGGTAAACCAGAGCGCACCATCGGGGCCCGGGGTAATGAATGCAGGTGTGCTGGACTGTGAGGGTAAGGGGTACTCAGTGATCGTACCGGCGGTAGTGATCCGTCCGATTTTGTTTCCGCTGCCTTCCGTAAACCACAGCGCGCCATCTGGGCCGCCCGCGATGCCAGAAGGCCTGCTGGACGCCGTGGGTATCGGATACTCCGTGAACGTCCCGGCAGTGGTGATCCGTCCGATATTGTCACCGTTGTACTCTGTAAACCACAGCGCCCCATCCGGTCCTGCGGTGATGCCAAATGGCGCGCTGGACGCTGTGGGTATCGCATACTCGTTGAGGATGCCGTAGGTGGCGACGAACCGCCCGATGTTGTTTGCATGGTATTCGGTGAGCCACAGTGCCCCATCCGGCCCAGCTGTGATCCCAAGGGGGGAACTCATCGCGACAGGAGTGGACGATTCGCTGATCAAGGGCGGGAGAGCAACTCGCCCGATCTTGGAGCCGGCGCTCTCGGTAAACCACACCGAACCATCCGGCCCCGCGGTGATGCCGAGGGGCTGGCCGGGTCCGGTCGTGTAAAAGTTGGTAGGGTCCAACTTTCCAACGGTGCTGATCCCTTCCGTAAACCACAGCTGACCATCTGGTCCTATAGTGACGTCTGCCGGGCCAGAGGATGGCGAAGCTAGCACGTAGTCGTTGATCATCCCCGAAGTCGTGATTCGTCCGAGGTTGTAAGCATTCAGCTCAGCAAACCATAGCGCGCCATCCGGCCCCACGGTGATGCCCAGAGGCTGGCTGTATAGCTCGGGCAGCATATACTCGGTGATCGTCCCCGCGATCGTGATTCGCCCGATATTGTTGCCTGAGTATTCGGTGAACCACAGCGCCCCATCCGGCCCTGCAGTAATGCCATACGGCTGACTGTTTGCCGTGGATATGGAGTATTCGCTGAACGTTCCGCCGGTCGTAATGCGGCCGATCTTGTTGGCGTTTGCTTCTGTAAACCACAGCGCTCCGTCGGGTCCCGCGGTGATGCCCTGGGGCTGGCTCGACGCCGTGGGTATTGGGAACTCGGTAAAGGCTCCGGCGGTGGTAATTCGCCCAATACTGTTGCCTGAGAACTCGGTGAACCACAGGGCTCCATCCGGTCCTGCGATTATGCCAAAAGGATGGCTATCCGCCGTGGGGATGGAATACTCTGTGAACGTTGCACCGGTGGTGATTCGCCCGATCTTACTGGCCGCGTTCTCGGCAAACCACAGCGCGCCATCCGGCCCCACAGTAATGCCGACGGGGTTGCTGAAAGACGTAGGTATCGTGTGCTCCTCTATCGAGGCCGGCGCTTGCGCCGATGCTTGCATCGAGCAACCTAGCAATGCTCCCGCGATCCAGACAGCTCTACCCGTGTACGTCATTACTGCACGCTCCAGGTCCCGACCGCCTGCCAGCCGGTGTTGTTGTTGCCGGCAGAGTCCCTGGCCGCCGAGTATACCGCGTGGTTGCCGGCGAACCCTTCGTAAAAAAAGATGTCGAGCGTTAGCATCAGCGTGTCGCCGCTGCCCTTGGCTGAGGAGCCGGCTCCATCGATCCTGCATTGACTGTTCTCAATCGAACCCGAGCCGTTCAATAACAGGGCTCCCGCGAACGGGCCTCCCGCGTCGCCGCCATCGTCCACCAAGTACAGTGTGTTGGTGCTTTCGACGTAGGCCACGTAGCAGGCGCCGACACCGTCCAGGAAGTCGTTGATCAACACATCCACCACTCCCACATTTTTGAATCCGCCGGTATCGGTGATGGTGAACGCGAGCGGTTGATCGATACCGCCTGTCGCAACGTCTCGTGACGGATTCTGTCCGTCCGTGATGATCTTTG
>Ga0210394_10007272_pt1 | contig 11723 bp, 14 predicted proteins | sample IncBWC12MmetaG_FD_160121 | JGI IMG/M metagenome (GOLD analysis project Ga0210394, IMG submission 160121) | Forest soil microbial communities from Barre Woods Harvard Forest LTER site, Petersham, Massachusetts, United States - Inc-BW-C-12-M | ecosystem: Environmental > Terrestrial > Soil >... | reverse complement strand
GGCACTACAGAACCGCTCGGATTACCTTGAATTGAAACCGGAACTTTTTTAATATTAGAAATATTTGCCATACAGCCTTATAGATTCTTCAATTTACCGATCACAGCAAAGACGAAAATAAACGGCGCGTAAGTCCAAGTAAACTCGCCAAGTTTGAGTAATAAGTCGCCAATGCTTTCAATTCCTTCGCGCCGGAAATCAAATACGTCGGCTAGAAAATTGAGATGCGTCTTATCGGTCATAACAATGTGAGTGTCATCGAGAAATCCGTGATCAAGTTCGACTAATCGCAACGTCGCTTCTTCAACAGCATCGGCGTCTGAATCTGATTCAGCAATTTTCGCCAATGCGTGTTTGTGTTCAAATAATTTTGCGCTGCTGATCATTACAGGAAAAGTGTCGTGATTAGCTTGTAATACGATTTGATTACTCAATGCGCCGAGAAAAGTGAATAAAACAGGAATTACAAGTATATATAGGCAAGTACGTCGGAAAAACTTAAACATCGAATTATCCTAGAATGCGCCCAAGCAAGGCATCACGCATTCATCGCTGCTCCCCGAAGGAATCCCTTGTTCAGCGGTAAAAACTACTTCTTTACTTTGTAAGGCACTTTTTGACCTTTAGAACTCGCATCCCATTCTTTGAGTGCTTTAGCCCCCAACACTTCCGGGTGCGCGTGCATATAACCTCGTTGAGCGGCGCTCGCGAACGGATTCTTCGGAACTAACCCATCAGGTTGCGGGCCTAGAGATATTTCACACATTCGCCCGGTCGTTCGCGATTGGATTTTGTCGTGCTCGGAAGTTCGCATTCCAAGCAATGTCGTAGCAACTTTATCCTGATTATCTTCGATACTAACTTTTGATGTCTGCATAAGTTTTTATTTCTTTCTCACTCGTGCTCGGCGCGATCCGCGATCTTCAAGAATCGCCAAAGTTTTAACTACTCCGTCCCAAACGAGCATTTGCTTTTCTTGATGTTGATTAATCGTATTCAGAACCATCATATTTTGACCGTAAACATCGGTCAAAAGTTTATTCGTTGTCTTTGTTTCAACTTCGGTCGATTTGGTCGCTTCTTCAATATGAACAAGGTGATTTGAAAGTAGACGATCTGCATAGTCACTAATATTTTTTTTCGCAGTCAGATACGCCTTAACAATAATGCCGCCAAAGGATAAAATTGGTAGCCACCATTTAATCATTTCATACGCTGTGTAAGTTGTAGTAATAAGTGCTAACATAATGCCGCCTCTTGTTGCTTTTGTTGATGTCGCGCTTTATGAGCGGCACCGATTTTACGCTTATGTTCCTCAGACAAAATTCTTCCTTTACCTGCAATACTAAGTTTTAATTTATGATCTTCAGATAGCGGTTTACCTCGGCGCGACTCGCCTAATTTTTGTCTATGCTCTATTGAAAATTTTCTACCTTTATGCGCATCACTAATTTTTTGCTTAGTTTCATCCGATACTATATGGCCTTTCATAGTTGCACTAAATTTAGCAATCGCTTCTGGCGACCGTTTTTTACCTGTACGCGCTTCGATCAGTTTACGTTTATGTTCTTCCGATTGTGGCCCTCGGATTAAACCTAGAGCACGAGTATTGCCCATCGCTGCTTCACTAATTTTCTTACGTGTCTCATCTGTAGCTCGCATTCCTTCCCCGCCATAAGTGAGATTATAGCCACATTCGCGTTCATGCGATCTATATAGCGCGATAGCGGCAATCTCCGCTGCATTCAACTCCTCGTCTGTATCGTGCTTACTTAATTCTTCAACTTTAAAATTTTCTTCTCCATATTTTCTAATAGCCTTATGAAACAGTAATTCAGACCCTCGTCTAGTCTCACTTAGATGATCTACCCAACGATAGCTCAACGGCTTAACAGTTCGACCAATATAGATTTTACCGTTGATTACGTTAGTTATCTTATATACTATACCAAACATGCACTCTCCGCGTTAAAAGCATAATTCGCCCTGTTTATCTTTGGGAATTTCGTGTCCGAGTGGCGGCGAAGGTTTTTTATCTTGACTGAAGTAGTTACTAAATATACAAGGATAATCTTTAGCCAATTCAGAAATCGGCTCTCGCTCTTGCTTATTCATAAGTCTTACCTTTCAGAAATTTGAGCGCTCGGTTATCAGCCGAGTATCGTCTGCTCTCACATCAAGTGTCTTAATTTACGAGGGCTTGCGCCGTCTTTTGCCCCAAAATCGACATCTTGCGGCATATCTTTCATTCTAAAAATGACATCGCTAAAATTTTTATGTCTTCTGAATAATCGTCTGCAAAACTCGATCCGACTATTTTAGTAGGACATTGCGCACTATACTCTGTATCAGTGTCAAATTGCTCGACTGCTTGTTTTAATTCCCGCTCCAATATGTCGTAAGAATTGTCGCTAATAACAGGGGAATTTAGCACATAATATAAATATCGATGTGCCAAACATTGTCGGCGTAGATGTAGAATTTTTTCTCGCATATTTAATTCGACATCTAGCGGTTCCGGCCTGCGCTAGACGTAAGGCGGCTTTAAAGCTATAACCGGACGCCTTGGCGGGCTGAATAGCTATAGACTACTTGCCCGATGCTTCTGTCTTTGCGCCGCGAGCGACAGGCGCTCCGGCTTCTTCCATTTCAAGCTGTAAAATCGCTAAAGCTCGCCAGACCATCTTTGCTGAATGTCGCAGCTTGTCTGTATCAATCGTTCCGCGTTCTGTAAAATGTCGAAGCATCGTATCGGCGTGATCAGACGATTTGCCGCGACTCCAATGTAAAGGTTGGCCGGGGTTATGTTGATTATTGCCTTCATAAGATACTTTCGCAACTTCGATCAAAGCAGATGTAAAATAATCAAAGACTCCAGAAGCAATCGGAATCTGCTTACGTTCTTTTGCGTCTGTTGGCAACGCGTTCATTAATCCTCCTGAGACAACAACTTTACCAACGCATCAACATCTTGTACATGTACAATAGAACCAAGATAATCAAAGACGTTCTGTTTGCCGCCGACAACGTAAACCGTCTTACCTTTCGCCAGCGCATAGCCCATTTCGACCATGCGTGCGGCTGAAAGTAAGCGACGTTCAACAGCAAACACGCTTCCATCAATTGCAGTCGGATCAGTAAATCGCACGAGCGCATCGGCCCGATCTACATCGTTAAGATCGATATATGCTCGATCACGAAGAAACTTTTCTTTCGCGCCAGTTTGTAGCGCCGTTTCTTCGGTCAGCCAGTTGGAAGTTATTTCGACGCCGACATCACGAAGTCGATCCGCAATAGCAGAAATCTCTTCGCGTCTTGACCACGCTGCGGCCAAATAGACCTTCACAGCACTTCCTCTTTAATTTTCTCCTGCCGGACGATCTTAAATCCGCGCAAAAAATTATAAGCGAGACAAGTATTAAGTGTTGAAAAGTTGATCAAAGCAAACGGGAATTGATAAGTTTCTTCGCGTTCACCATGAAGATCGTCTTTTGTGATAATCGTCAGAAGCGCATTTTCGCCAACGCCCATCGATCCATCTAGTTTAAGATATTCTCTCGGTGTTTCTTGTTCGTCGCTCATATATCATCCTCAGAATATTTGATTTTTATTTACGATTACTTGAAATACTGCCCATTGTATCTTTCATAGGTTTTCCTATTTAGTATTTACGCTCCAGTGTCCGTTCTTCTCAATTGTCGCCAGCGGCATCATGACAGCTTGCGGCGAAGTTCCCATAATTATTTCGCTGTACGTTCCGTAATGACCGAGAAATGAACTTCCTCTTGCACCGACAATTTTCTGCAACTTCATTTCGCCTGTACCAGATCGAAATTCCCTAAAATCTGTAAGCACCATCGCACGATGTAAATGTCCGCATAAATACAACTGCGAGTCGCCTTGCGACATCAATCGGCCAAGATTATTTGCTAACGCGCCAACTGTTCCGCCGCCGCCCGGACCCGAATGATGCATTGATATCTTAAACGGCTTGTGATCACCAAATGTGATGTCAAGATGTTGCTTACCGGGCGAATACGGCACTTTCAAAATCGTTGCAATCGTCTTTCCAAGATCGCCAAAAGTCGGAATCGATCTGCGTTCGTGATTTCCGCCGACATAACCTAAAACTCTGTGTCGGATCGGCGCGATAATATCACAAAAGCTCCACGCTTCTTCCTGCGGATCGCCAATTTGTTCAAACGGACTACCTTTACTTTGTACATGTCCGGCGTCAACAAGATCGCCGCCAAGAACTGCGTATCGTTGCGGCTGATCGAGAATCCAATCAACATATTCTTGCAACTTGCTGACTTTGCATTGTTTGTGCCCAAATTGAACATCGGTTATTTGCAACAAATCTAGCTGTGGAATATTTACATGTGTAAAATCCCAACTCAAATATCGCGCTTCGCCCGCAATAATCATCGACTCAGTTACAGTCGGCTCATAGTCTTGTAGTTTACTTTGTATAATTTCAAGTTTATTGAAAGTACTGGATGTTTCGTCCATCTCCACCTTTCGTTACTTTGCTTCACGTACAAACGCTTTAAAAGTTGCCCAATAATACTGCCAATCAGCTTCACGATATCGACCGTGTACACGATAAAAATTTCGCGTCACGATATCGGACAATTTCATAACCCGGCGCATATCTTCAAGCATCAACTCTTTTGGGTCTTCGAGTTTAGTTTCCCAAGGTTGCATAATTGGCACTTTTTAAGTATATTGCTGTTTATCGCCGTTGTCAAGTGTTTTCTGATCTTTATTTGCGCCATCGGTTTTACTTCCATCGTCATCCGGTTTTCCACCTTTCCAAGCGGTCACGACGTTCTTGACCTGATTCGATCCGTAAAGTGTCGCCAAAGTCGCCGGAACATACAGAGAAAGACTTGACAAATCGGGCAAAACATGAGTCTTGAAAATCATATACCAGACCCAAGCAGTTGCGTTAATAAGAATAAAAGCACATGCGTATCGAGAAAAGCTTCCGCGCCCGTTTTCCGAAAGTGCTTCTTTAATGTGCGGAAACGCTTTAAGACTTGAAAATAGTTTCTGGAACATACTCAAAAGTCTCTTTCGCCGTGTTGTATTGTACAAGCTGATTACTTGCTTGACCGCTCACATTCATGCCGCCGTTGAATACATACGGTTGTTGCGGATAAGCATAGGCCGGATATTGCTGATTCCACGGCATTTGTTGCTGATATCCGTGTTCGGCCCGCGTTCGTTCTAACGTATATAAAGCTTGTTGCAAAACTTCTGCCGCCGATTTCAGCGCTTCGATTGCGTTTTCCTGAAGCGTAAGAATTTCTTCGTAATCACGTATTCGTGCTTGCAAAAGTCCTCCTATTTAAAGAAACTAAGACTATTTGAATTCATTACAATCGGGTGTCGGCGCAAACCTGTAACTACATCAACAGCGTCGATTATCTTGGTTTGAAACCATGGGTTCTGTATTCGATTAAGATCGCCCCAATATAAAGCACCTTTCGTCAAATCTTGCGCCGATCCATCAAACGCGCCTTCGATCCCATGAAGCAGCTTTGTAAATAATGGATTCCAAACAGAATCTAATTTCATTGGCGGAATTTCATTCTCGGCCATAAAGTTCGGAATCGTCTCAAGAATCGATAAATATGATCCAAAACCTGCTTTAAATCGATTCGACAGAACATTCATGACCATCAATCCGGCGAGATGCCCGGAATTATAACTTTGCCCGAATTTCCAAGCGACTTCAACAACTTGGCTCTTTAAATAATCCTCCGGCTTGAGCGTAAATCCTCCTAAATTGGTACGGAAACCCAAAGTTTTAGGCTCTGAGTTTCCGTTATGAGCAGTGGCGAAATAAGGTACGTCACAATTTAATAATACTAAATCCTGACTTCATTGTCAAGCATTATTTTCCGCCCGTTACTGCTTTGTAGACGTTTTCGATTTGGCTTTGTCGATTTCCGGAAGTTGAAACTGCTCCGGCAGATCGGCTTCTTCCTCGGGACTGAGTTTGGGGTTCTTCTTGAGATACGCCAGTTCGAGATACGCCTGCCGCGTTTGCGGGCTGTTCAGCCGTTTCATTAGCGCCAATATCGGATTGCCAGTCGGTCGGCTTGAATCCGCCTGCGGCTTCGATAATCCGTTTTCTTGCGTCATCGATTGTAATGTTTCCATCTTGATGATCCTTCCAGATATCGCGAACCGCGCCTTGCAGTTCAGGACTCTTGTCTTTAAATAACGACCGAATTCCTTCCCAAGTGATCGATTGCAACTGTCGGGGCAAAATTCCCAATCTGTCAGCCGCTTGTTTATACGCTTCGGCATAAAGCGGATAGGTGCCTTTTAGCCCGAATTTCGCATTCTTATGACTCGATCCGCCGAAGTTGTCTTTCACTTCTTGCGCGTCAAGACTAAACGGGCTTAAATGCGCAACTCTGACCGCATGTGTATCAACAGTAGTATCGCCCATTTTTGAGTTTGGGTCAATGATATTATTATAAAAATTACGAACTTTATGATCATCGCCCAATTGTTCGTGAATATTATCCATTGATCCGTCTTCTAAGACACTGATTGCCTTAGAGATAGGAAGAATCGAGAACCAAGATGAATTCGCTGGAGCGCCGCCCGCGTTACGGGCAATTCCCCGAGTCGTGCCATCTGGTGCCCATCGTTCAAACGTTCGCGGATTATGAGCTTCGTCGTAAACTCGGGTCCAAAGTCCTTTCATTGCGGCTTCGGTTTCCGGGTCTGCGTCTTTCAATTGTGCGAACGTTTTACCATGTATAAGTTCTAAAGCATCATCGATATTCTTTGATTGGCCGAGTAAGCTGGCCGCTTTCTTAGACATCTCGGGCGACCATTTGAAATTCTGTCGATTCTTCCAAACATCGAGAACTCGGTTCGCCAATGAGATGTTATTATCCCAAGGATTCTGAGGCGAAAGAACGGCTGTAACCGCTGCTGCTTGCGGATGTGAAATTCCGTACTTTTCAGCTTGATCTTTCGTCATCTTATTTGCAGAATCATACCAGTTCTTCGACATCTCCCGAATATCAGGCGGAACTTGATTATGCAGCCATTCGATATTATCGGCGGCTTGCTTTACGAAATTATTCAAAATCTTGTGCGGATCGGTCGTCGCCATTGCTTCAGGATCAAACGATTCGTCTGCGCCTTCCGGAGCATACTTCATCGTCGGATATTGAGCAACTTTATCGGCCAGTTTCTGAAGATATTCAGGTTTATCGGCCCCGGCTTTATTTATGACATCCATGCCAAGGTTAAGACTCGGATCATGGCCCGCTTCGGCTTTCCCGGTCGGCTTTCTTTGTCCGACACGGCCTGATGTCGTCGGTTCATTCTCTTTCGAGAAGTCGAGCGGAAGACTAAAATCTTGTCCCGCTACACTTGAATAATAAGGCTGCGAACGTGCTTTATCACCAAGCATGATACTCGCATTGTCAGACGGCGTGACTTTATTCGTCTTCAGATCGTGTAGACCTTCGGTCGTCAAAACGGAAGACTGACCGTACTTCTTACCAATCTGTGCCGCTTCTTCCGGTTTTATATCTGGTACAAAGAACGAATGCTCGATCTTACCTTCTACATCTTTGTTATTGCCTTGAACTTCAATCGGATTATAGCCGCGTTTACGAAGATCAGAGACGAGTTTCGCGTTTCGATCAGCGTTATCTGCATCGGAAATACGACTGTTCTCAGGATTCTCTGCTGTAACAACAGCGTAATCTTTGCCGGAACGAATATGATCTAAAACGTTTTCAGGCGTGATCTGCGCTGATTCGGGCAGAATTCCGGCTTTCTGTTCGGCAAATGGCCGCATAGACGGAGATAAGTAGCCCTTATCGCCTTTAGCAAGAATATTGCCTTCGGCGTCTCTCATATGCGGGCCGTAATTGACCCAACTATTCTGGCCGCGTGTCTCCGTCGTCAAAGCAGGTTTTGCTTCAGGACTAAACATTTGTGAATGCGCTCGATAAGCTGCATCTTCACCAGCGGGTCCGAATTGATATCCGTGCGCAGCATGACCGTATAGATCATGAACTGCGCGGAATTTGTCATTAAAAGTCAGTCCTGTTTTCGGATCAACTTCCGCCATCGGATGATCGGTCGGAAGATCACCGCCTTGAAAGAAATAAAGATGCTTATTCTTTGCGACATCATCGCGCATTTCTTGCGAATTTGCGTAAGGCTGACCTTCTTTATCCCACGGCTCAAACTTAATGCCTGCTTTTTGTGCGTGATCCCATTGCTGATCGACTTCAGACTTTAGTGCGTCATAACTCTTTTTGACTTCAGGATTAGCCGGATCGTGCGGCATTTTCTCATACGCGTCAGCTATTGCCGGACCATTAGGATTCGTAGTCGGTTCAGCCGGAGACACGTCGGGTTTGCCTCGGAATCGCTGATAATGATTGGCCGAAGACAAAGCGGTATTATCGCTGGCAGTCTCGCCCGGATGCTTCGGCATATTCTGATCGTGTGCAATCGTCTGCATCGCGCCTTCAGTATAATCGAACGGCGTAGTAATCAGTTTTCTGTTTTTCATCGCGGCATCTAATTCAGCCGCATTCATCGTTTTACGTTCTGTACTGCGTCGTTCTTCGCCCGAATATTTTCGTTCATATGGGCGAACAGCTTTTCCTTGATCGATTATTTCACCGTCTCGGTCGCCGCCACGGAATTCGACTGATTCATAAGGCTTTGCCTGATAATCAACTGCATCAACGCCAAGTAAAGGCCGTTCTTGTCCGCTTCGAGTATCAACTACAACTCGTTTAAGTCCTTGCGCTTTCTCGGCATTCGCCCGATTAATTGCTTCGACCGACCCTGCGCCCTCTGCTCCGGGTCCGGAAAGATTCGCTTGCGTCTTCATTTCTTGAGCGCGTTTTGCAACATCGGAAAAAGACGCATCTTCACCTAATTCTTCTTTTGCTTGTTGAAAGAATGCAGTATCAGCTTTTGCGCCTTCGGCAGTTCCGACAGTCGTTGCGGGATATCGTTTATCTGCCAACTGACTGTATCCGGTACTGCGAGGTTTTTCACCTGTTCCGGGAATTTTTAACTGTCCCGATTCATCATGCCACAAATTAGATAATATTTCGCCCGTCTTTGCGGCCCATGTCGGATCAGATTGAGCAATATCTTTCTTCAATTGTTCGGTCACTGTGCCCGGATTTGCGCCGCTTTCAAGTCCTTCAGTCATGGTCTTCAAGGCCGCTGGCGTAGTCAAAACTTTCCCGAGCATTCGATCCGCCAGCCAACCGCCCGCGTGTTCAGATGCTGATTCTGCGGCTGCACCTGTCAATAATCCTGATAATCCGCCTGTATGCGCCCCTAATGCGCCTGAAAGTGTACGCGCAACACCACCCATCCAAGTCGCAAACTTCGGCGTCTCGGCTTGTTGGCGGATAATTCGCCCGAATTTCTGGAGTTGATCGATGTGTGTATCAGAAAATCCTGCTCTTTGCAGAACATCTTTATCATTCTTTACGAGACTATCGACAGCTTCGGACAACTGTTTTCCTTGTTTAAATTGATAATCGAGATTTCCAGTTTCCGAAGATTCGGTCGCGCCTGTCAATTTTTTACTTATATCACGTAGCGCGATTTGTTTCCGCCAATCGGCTTTCGCTTGATCTAAATCCATTCCTTGAAGTTCAGAATGATTCTTATAATTGTCGAAAATCGCGTCTTGCAAATCCATTGCTTGACGATATTCTTTTCGGCCTTGTGAAGTAAAATCACCCGATGCGTCATCGGCCATCGTTTGCGCTTCAGACAACATGTTTCCGGAAACTTCATCTAACTTCTGGAATGTCGCTTTCGATCTGCCTGCTACTTCGTCTGCTACTCCACGAATACCGAGTCGGTCATGTTGATCCGGAGAAACAATACCTTCTGTTCCGGCTGCTTCTTTTGCGACTTGGCCAATTCCTTGTGCAACCGCTGGCCCGGTTTGTTCGCGAGCAAATTGCGCCATCGTATCGGGCGCAGTCTTTTGAACAATATTACCAAGTTTACTCGGATTACGAACAGGAACTTCGGTCGATCCGACAGTCTCCGTCGTTGGACGTAATACACTTTCAATTGCGTTTTTAACTGCCGGAATAGTCGATGCGCCCGCAGATAAAGCTTCTGCGCCAGTGCCAAATACGGCTCCACCAATTGCGCCTGCTTGCGCCGCTTCGCCCCGAGTTTGTCCTTCTTCCGGATGCGCGGCTGATACTCCGGCACTCAATCCAGACATTTTAGATATATTGTATAATGCTTTTGCAGCCTTCATTAATTTTGGACTATTTTCAAGCATTTTCATGTGCGGCATTAGTTTAGCGAGTTTTTCAGTTCGTGTCAACCCTTCCAAACCTTTAAGCGCTTCATCACCCATCATGAATTCAGCAAGTGTTTCTAATCCTGCGCCTGTCTGTTCTCCCGCGCCTTTTACTGTTTCAATACCTTTTAATGTTTGAACATCTTCAGGACGAACAACTTTCGGAAGAACATGACTGATTGCATCACTGACAGTATTGACAGTTTGTCCGGCTGATTTCAATGCGCCAACACCGACTTCGCCCGCAGTTCCGCCACCATAAGGATTTTGGAAAAGATTTAAAAATTCGCCTGCTGCGCCATGTAAATTACCTGACTCAACATGGTTTATAATATTCTTCCATTTGTCTTTTTTATATTGTTCAAATTGTTCTGCTTGGCCCGGAGTCGATGCTTCGCCGCCATGCGTAATTTTATTCCAAAGACCCTGTTCTTGCTGAGGCGTGTCAGAAAATCCTGCCGGAACAGCAGGAGCTGAAGACACAGGTATATCAGAAAAGCCCTCAGGAACAGGCGGGGCGATTTGCGAGCCTCCGGGTTGATCAGTTGTCCCGTTACTTACAGGCGCGGGTATTTGAACATCATTAGGATCAGCCACGTTGCTCCTTGCTTACTTTACAGCCTGTCCGGTTGCAGGATTTATCCATGCGTCGCCAGCTTTGCCACTCCACACGATCATCGACCCGTTTGGTCCGAATTTGACATCAACCGGATGTCCGCCTCCGGGAAGTGTTATACTTTGTATAATCTTTTGCTTATCGGGCGCTTGTGTTTGATTCTGCGTCTGTGTTTGGCCCGGTTGCCCCGGTTGATCCATTTTACCATATTGCTTCGCTAAATAGCGATTATCGCCAACCATAGCATTTTGACGGTTCGCCAAAGTGCCACGAATTGCGTTCAAAGCTGCTTTGCCCTGTTGGTCGCTAAATGCTTTATTGATAATTTCTTTTGCTTCGTTTCTGGACGAATCAGTCGCAACGCCGCCACCAAGGATTTTACCGTATTCATCAGCAACGCCCAAAAGAGTCGCATCAAAAGCAGGAATCCCCGGTCGCCCTGCATTCGTTGACAGCCAATTAAAGATATTATTGACTTTAGGAATTTGTGTATTTCCTAAATCATTAAATCTATCTTCTAATTGTTTAAATGTTCCAGAATTATTCTTATTGTCGCCTGTCAAAGATTGAAGAAGCTTAAGCGTATTCTGAGTTCCGCCCGCAGTCGCATACTTATAATCAGATTGCGCTTGTGCAAGATCAAACGGTTTTCCGTATCGAGCAAACGAATACGCATTCGCCATTTTCAAGTCTTGATTATATGACTTGCTTCTCTTAGTCATCTGCGTCGGGTCTTCATTTCCTTCGACCATGTTCATA
>Ga0210394_10007271_pt1 | contig 11727 bp, 9 predicted proteins | sample IncBWC12MmetaG_FD_160121 | JGI IMG/M metagenome (GOLD analysis project Ga0210394, IMG submission 160121) | Forest soil microbial communities from Barre Woods Harvard Forest LTER site, Petersham, Massachusetts, United States - Inc-BW-C-12-M | ecosystem: Environmental > Terrestrial > Soil >... | reverse complement strand
TTTCCAAAGGCCAGGCTCGCGTCGCTGGATGATCCGTTCCGCTTCGCCGAGGTGCAGGCCTTCAACAGCTATCTGTGCTCGACGGTGCATGTGGCCCATGCCCACCGCATGCGTGGGACCCGCTGGGCCGACGATCCCGCCGCCATCGAGGCGATGAAACGCAAGGTACCGGACTCCGTGGCCGCCTGTTTCGAGCTGATCGAGCAGAAGATGCTGCAAGGACCATGGGTCATGGGCGAAAGTTATACGGTCTGCGACCCCTATCTGTTCACGCTGGCGCAGTGGATGGAAGGAGACAGCGTCGATCCCGCGCGCTTCCCAAAGGTCAGGGATCACCGCAACCGAATGTCCGAAAGGGCAGCCGTCCGCAAGGTGCTTGCAGAGGAGCTGGGCTAAAGTCTTGCGGGCGGGCCGGGAAAAGTTCACGCTACCTGTAACTCAACACGCGGAAGAAAGCGCGGAACGGGAGGAGTTCATGGCGATTGCGGAATCTGCGCAAGGGATCGAGCGCCGAACCATCGCAAAGGTGTCCTGGCGGCTATTGCCTCTGGCCGCGCTTGCCTACTGCATCGCCTACATCGACCGCAGCAACATTTCCTTCGCCGCGCTGACCATGAACAAGGATCTAGGTTTCAGCGCCTACATCTATGGTTGGGGCGCAGGAATTTTCTTCTTCGGCTACTTCCTGTTCGAGATTCCGAGCAACCTGATTCTGGAAAAGGTCGGTGCGCGGCTCTGGATCGCGCGGATCATGATCACCTGGGGGATCATCTCCGCCCTCACCGCCTTTGTCACGGGGCCGGCAAGCTTCCTGACGATCCGCTTCCTGCTCGGGGTAGCCGAGGCCGGTTTCTTCCCCGGCATGATTCTTTATTTTACCTATTGGTTTCCTTCGGAATATCGCGGCCGGGTGATCTCCACCCTCTTTGTCGCGCAACCGGTCGCGAACGCCATCGCCTCAATTGCCTCCGCCGCCATTCTCGGAATGGACGGCATGTTGGGCCTCAAGGGCTGGCAGTGGATTTTCATCATCGAGGCTTTGCCCGCCGTGCTGCTGGGTCTGATCATTCTTAAGGTGATGACCGACCGGCCGCCGCGCGCCAATTGGCTCACGATAGAGGAAAGAAACTGGCTGCAAGCACGGATCGACGATGAAAACCGCAAGGTGGAAAGCGGCGGACGCATGACCTTGATGCGGGCATTGCCCGATCCACGCGTCGTCGCGCTCTCGGCGATCTACCTCATGAGCGTGACCGCGAATTACGGCATCGTGTTCTTCCTGCCGCAAATCATCAAGGGCATCGGCCTCACCAACATGATGACGGGCGTCGTATCCGCAATACCCTACGTCATCGGCATCATCGGCCTGATCGCGTGGGGCTGGTCATCCGACCGCAACAACGAGCGGCGCTGGCATCTGATCGCGGCCTCTTGCGTTGGCGCGCTGGGCCTTGCTTTCGCCGCCTGGGCGGGCGCGTCTTATTGGGCGCTGCTGGGAATGTCCGCCGCCGTCGTCGGCATTTACGGCTCTCGCGCCTCGTTCTGGCCGATGCCGTCGATCTTCCTCACCGGCACGGCGGCAGCCGGCGCGATCGCGTCGATCAATGCCACCGGCAATCTCGGCGGCTATTTCGGTCCCTTCATCGTCGGCTGGATCAAGGATTCCACCAACAGCTTCGAAGCCGGGCTTTATTTCCTGGCCGCCTGCTCGCTGATGTCCGCTGTCATCGCATTCATTGCCGCGCGCGCGGCCGGAGATCCCGCCGCCATGGCGCGCGCCAAAGCTGCCCCCGCCGAATAACTTCAATCAAGAAAATAGAGGAGACGACCCATGCTCAACAGACGCCACCTTCTGCTTGCTTCAATTGCCGCCGGAGCAGGCTTGCCCAACCGATCCGCGCGCGCGGCTGCGGCGCAACCCGCAACGCCGGTGAACTTCGACGTGCCGGCCGGGGCCTGCGATTGCCACACCCATATTCACGGCGATCCCGCAAAGTTTCCATTCTTCGCTGGCCGGGTCTACACGCCGGAGCCGGCTTCGCCGGAAGAGATGGCGGCACTGCACAAGGCGCTGCACATCGAGCGCGTCGTCATTGTGACGCCCAGCGTCTACGGAACGGATAACTCGGCCACTCTGTTCGGCATCAAGTTCCGCGGCAATACGGCGCGCGGGGTCGCCGTGATCGACGACAAGACGCCGGAGAGCGATCTGGATGCGATGGCACAGGCGGGTATCCGCGGCATCCGCATCAATCTCGCAACGAGCGGCGTCAACGACCCCAGCGTGGGACGTACGCGACTGCAGGGCGCGATCGCGCGCGTCAAGGCGCGCGGCTGGCATGTCCAGATCTATACCAATCTCCCTTTGGTCTCGTCGATCAAGGATCTTGTCGCCGCTTCCCCGGTGCCGGTGGTGTTCGATCATTTCGGTGGCGCGGAAGCATCGCTTGGCCTGGAACAACCGGGCTGGTCCGATCTGACGGAGTTGGTAAAGTCCGGCCAGGCCTACGTGAAAATCTCCGGCGCCTACCGGTTGTCGAAGCAGGCGCCCGATTATCCCGATGCCGTGCCGTTTGCCCGCTCGTTGATCGCAGCCAATGCCGACCGCATCATCTGGGGCACCGATTGGCCGCACCCGAATTCGGTGACGCCGCCGGACAAGAAGCCGACCGACCTGACGCCGCTGTTCCAGATCGACGACGGCCGCTTGTTCAACCAGCTCGCGGTATGGGAGCCGAACGCGGGCGTCCGCAAAAAGATTCTGGTCGATAACCCTGCCAAACTTTACGGATTTTGAGAGTCGGCTCGTGATGGCGACGGCTCCATCCGCTTGAGCGTTTCCTGAGGATAGGCGCGCAACCAATTGGCAGCCTTGCGTACTCCGCCGAATGGAAACAAATGGAATCCGGCAATCGACGCCGTCGCGGCTATGGGCGCCGATTGCAGACCACGCACGACGTCGTCGGGCCCGGTGTCGGTCAAGAGCCGGCCGAAACGGCCGATCTGGTTGCGAACCGACCGGATCGAATTGCCGATGCCGCAGCGGAGCGCAAATTTCGTGAGCGTGGCCGGCGTCGCCGGACCGGCAAGACCGACGACGACCGGAAGGGCGATGCCGCGCGCATTGAGTTCGCCGATCCATCCGAGAATCGGCGCACTTTCGAAACAGAATTGCGTGACGACATCGAGGTGGATTGCGGCCTGCCGGCCCCAATCGCACCACGCCTCGAGCGCCTTGAAGGCGTTCGATGGTGGAAGGAAGGGATGGCCTTCGGGGTGACCGGCGATGCTCACGGATGCCATACCGTGCCGCTCGATCAAACCGCTGGCACAAACGTCGAGGCTTGACCGAAACGGGCCTTTTGCGGCCGCAACGTCGCCGGCAATCACAAGAATGCGCCTTACATCCGCCTCGCCTCGCGCCCTCGCCAGAAAATCATCGAGCGCCTCGTGCGACGGCATTTCGCGTGCGGCGATATGGGGAACCGGATGGAAGCCGGCACGGCGCAGATCGGTGGCGGTCTCGACATTGTGGCGATAGTCGTCGCCCGGCAAGAAAGTGATGGTCACAACCGTGCCGGGACGGAAATTCTCCCGCAGCTCCGGCAATTGATGCCCACGCGAGGAAACCTCGACAGAGGCCGCCGCCAGCAGCGCCGCGAATTCGCCGGAAGATTGACCAGGTGGGGACACGTGCTGCTCCAAAATCAGGCCGGCGCGCGGCGGCGCGAGATCACATAGGTCTCATCGTTGAACCACAGCCCGCCATATTTTTTCAGCACCCGGTCGGTTGCTTCGAGATAGCGGCCATCGCGGACAACCTCCGACAGTCTGACGTCCTCGATTTGCGCAACATAGATCGCAGCATTCCAGGCGGCGAATAGCGTCGAGGTCCCGATCGGACCGTTCACTTCATCCGGGAGCGTGTGCATGCGGTAGCGGAAGATCGAACGGGCGTCGGAGGACGCATTGAAATTGTAGTGCCGCGCGGCGCCGCCGAGTTCGTGCTTGACCTGTCGCAAGATGGCATGACGATCGGAGGTGAAGGGATTGTCGCCCGGCCAGACCCCATCGATGATCTCCATGCCGGGATCGCTTCCGTGGGAGTGGATGCCGATCAGTCGGCCGCCCGGCCGCAACGATCGCACCAGCGGAGCCACCACCTTCGACGCCTTGAATTCAACGCTTGCCCGCGCCCGATAAGGCTGCGAGGCGATCACCAAATCGTACTCGGCCATCACCCGCCCGGGCCGTGGCATGATCGGATCGAGCAGGAACGAGTGGTCTTCACGCCGCAACGTCAAGATCACGGGCCGCTCATAGATCGGGTTTCCGGTGGTCGGACTGATTCCGGCGCGCCAGTTCTCGGCCAGAAATCCTTCGAGTTCCCTGATCTGCTCGGCAAAGCCATGAGCGGTGTTGCCGGACAGCGCGACGTCCTTCCAGATCAGGCTTTGGGCCGCGGTCGCCGAACGCGGCGTCAGCCATGGCGCCTCGGCGTAATAGAGATTGGTGACGACCAGAACGGTCGCCGGATGCTCGAACAGGCGGTCGGCCATCTTCTCAAGCATCAGCCGCACGTCCTCGTAACTGATCTCCTTCGCAACCGCATAGAGCGGCATGGTCGGAAAGCGGGCATGCAGCGCGCGCATCACACGCGACAGTACGGTGCCGTCGCCCACGCCGGCGTCGAAGACCCGAAGCGCCGGCGGCGTCGGTTGCAGATTGCCGAGTTCGAGGGAAATCCGGTTTGCGACTTCGGTCTTCTCGCTGCAGGTCGATACGAACAGCAGATATTTCTGCCGATTGTCGAAGAAGCGGAATCCGGCGGGCGCGACGCTGGTGGCGGCGGCGGCACCGTTGCCGGTTTTCTTGGCCGCCGACGGTTCGCTTGATCGGGACAATGGCGCGCGCCCGTGCTCGGCGAGATAGGCGCGGACCTTGTCGAGCGTACCGGTCGTGATCCTGGCGCCGTCGCGCAAGCGCGAGACCAGTTTGCCGTCGTTGACGACAAGCCGCCCGAAGGTGGACTCCGCCGTTTGCGTCGCGCGGCAATAGTCGCGGATTTCGCCCAGAATCTGATCGGAGGTCTTGGTTTGGCCCTGGCGTTCCGCGATCCGCATGGCGATCTCCTTGCGGTTTCATCTCTGGATGCATCAAGGAACGGCCTGCGGATCACGTCAACCACAATCAGAGTGGGCAATAACTGTGGGCATGCGCCCACAGTATTTTCAACCGCGCGGCGGCCATTGCGGGGCGTGACTGCCGAGCGGCATCGCCGGACGCGCCCAGAATGCCGGCGTCTTGGATAGCTGTGCCGCGTGACGGATCGACCGCAGCGGGCCAAAGCCCGATGGCACCGCTTCCGAAAATGGCTTGACCGCCTCCCCCTTCAAATCCTCGGTCGCAAGACCATCAGCCAGGCGGCCGAGATTCCAGATCCACCGCCCGGTCTGCGCCAACGAGACGCGGACGTGCCAGCTTCCACCCTCGCGCGACTGGCGGGCCTTGGCCATCATGGTGCCGAACGCCATCAGGTAACCGGTCACGTGATCGAGTATCTGGGCCGGCAACTCCTTCGGGCCGTCGAGGCCGGTGGCCTGCCCTTCGGCATGGTTGAAGCCGGTTGCGGTTTGCACCAGCGAGTCGAAACCGCGGCGTTCCGCCCACGGTCCTCTGTGGCCGTAAGCCGAGAGCGATACGTAAACAATGCCGGGACTGATGCGGGCGGCGTCCTGCGGCGAGAAGCCGAGATGAGCCAGCGCCTGCGGGCGATAGCCTTGCGAGAAAATATCCGCCTGCGCGAGCAGTTCCTTCAACGTATTGCGACCCTCCTCGCGCTTGAGTTCGACAAAACTCGAAAGCTTGCCGCGGCCGGTATCGATCGTAAGCCAGGGAATCGCCGGCAGGTCAGGTCCGGAAATCAGCAAGACATCGGCGCCATGTGCGGCGAGCGTGCGGCCGGCGACGGGGCCTGCGATCACCCGCGACAGGTCGAGCGCGCGCAGGCCCGCGAGCGGTCGATCGCCCTTGGGCCACGGCTTTGGCGCCGCCTCGCCGATTTTTTCGAATTCGACCGCGGGCATGGCGGCGATTGCTTTCGCCTGCGGCAGGTCCGACCATTCGTCGTACGAGCGCATCGCCGCGACCACGCCGCCCGCGGCATAGGCCGCGGTCTCGAAAGCCTCGACGTCCCAATGCATCAGCGCGGCCTGAACCTCGTCACGTTCCGCCTTGCAGTTGAGAACGCGGCACACGGCGTCGCGGTGGTGGGGGAAATTGGTGTGCAGGCGGACGAAACGCGCATCGCGCGTCCGGTAGATTCCGGCGATGGCATCCCAAGCCGCCGGAGGTGGTGTGCCTTCGACGCGCAGGTAACGCTCGCTTCGGCATTCGACCACGGCGTGACGCATGTCGACCGCGACGTCCTGGCTTTGTCCGCTGCGCAATTTCCAGACGTTCGCGGCAGCTAGCGCAGCCGCGGCGATGCTTGTCTGCGCGGCAGCAGCGACGCGGAACGACGATGGCAGTTGCGGCTCTACGCCCGTCAGCGTGAGCGCATCGAGCGCGGCAGGCTCGCCGCCGGATAGAGCCCAGAGGTCGGCCAGGATTTCGCGGGGGCTTTGCATCGAGATGTCCTTAAGAGACGCGAGGCGACTTTATCACTGTCGTCATCGTGAGCGAAAGCGGCTTCACCCGGGTCGCGCGAACGCGCGACCGATGATAGGCTCCGCGACGAAGCAATCCATACTTACTTGCAAGCACCATGGATTGCTTCGCTTCGCTCGCAATGACGGTTGCTTCAATGAAAATCGCGAAAGCGGCAGACATGCGTTCGCATTCTCGCGGCGCGATGCGTCCGAGTGGGCTGCGACATTTGCCCTCACGAAAACAGAGGGCGCAGGGAAAGCCGGGTGCCAGCTCGCACCCATAGCCTCGCGTGCGAATGAAAAAGCACACGAGTGTAGTCGCCACAGGTTCAAGCGGAATCATCCGGCCTTCCCTGCGCGATGAGTTTAACGGCTTACTTCGTGCTCTCCCCGGTGACCGGGCTTTCTTGCCACCGTCGCCCCAGAGAGGCTTGCCCCTCAAGAACTTGACACCAGCGTCGGGGTGTCAGGACCACACGACTTCGCCGTCCGCAACAACGCCGCTCGTCTTGCGACATCATCGCGTCCACCGCATCCCGCCCAACGTTCGTGACGATGGCCAACGCCCCTCTTTTGGGCGAGACGCGCGAAGTTGTAGGGGTGATTTGCCCGACGGGTTAAGCGAAATTTTTTTGCAAAGGGCACTGGACATTGCAGGCGGGGCTAGACACGAAAGTCATTGATTTGCCCGTCGGGCAAATCAATGAACGCACCCCAACTCGGAGCTCGCTTTATTGTGCCGCGGGGTAGCCGCAAATGTGTGCATTTGTGAATCAAATCCAGATATGGGGAACGGCAATGGAACCGAAATTCGCTATGCCCATCCTATTTGCAGCGCTCGTCATGCCGGTTGTGGCCAATGCAACCAAGTTGCCGCCCCTTGCGACTATGAAGTTGGGTGAAAATCAAACTACCTACATCTTCGATCCTGCCAAAGTGACAGCAGTAGCGCTTACTCATGGTTTGACCGTAACGCTTAAACCTGTTCGGGGAAATTCCGAAGTTAATCGGGGTCCATTGACGCCACATGTTTGGGGGATTGCTGAAGTCCCGCTCTCGATCAACGATTCTCCGGAGAATTTCTTGAAGGAACTCCAGCTCGATACTAAATTTATCGCCCTTCATTCATTGAGCGGTGAGCTGCACATAAGAGCGAGCAGCATAAAATACATAATCGAGCCACCACTTCAGACTGACCGCGAGAGAGGAGTAAAAGCGCTTGTTTATCTCGAACCGGGCATAGTGGATTGGTCGGGGGTGCAAAGACCGTGGGTGGTCACAGAAACGCCTAGCCAGGTAAAAGCGCTGGTCGACGAAAAACGCACTCTAGGCGACGGCGAATGAGAGGTCCTTCCGTGACGAGGCCGCTTTCGCCTTTCTGATAAGCGGAAGTTACTCGGACATCGTCAAGCCTACGCCGATGAGCTGTACGCAAAGGCGGGCTTGCTTTGAAAGTCGGACCGAGAGAGATTTTCGATGGCGGCAGTCTCGGAAACACCGCAGATAGAAAAAGCGGAGAGCAAGCCATGAACGGTGCAAGGCTAAAACATTACGGCTGGGGCCGCGAAGGCGAGGGCATGACTGCCGAGGAGCAGGCGTTCGTGCTAGGCCGCTACCGCACAAAGTTTGCGCGCGATGCATTCGAGACAATAGTCGTACCGCGCCTCGAGGATCTGGTCCTGCGCGCGCCGCGCGTAAGTGTGCCAGCTTCACTTGCCGCTTTCTGCACCGGCGAACGCTACGACCGCGTGGCGCACACTTTCGGCAAATCCTTCCCGGATTATGCGCGCGCCATGCTCGGCGACTACGATAGCTCGCCCGACATTGTCGCATACCCCCGCAACGAAGCCGAGATTTCCGCCGTGATGGATTGGGCCGGCAGCGTCAGCGCCTCGTTGACGCCATTCGGAGGCGGGTCGAGCGTCTGCGGCGGCGTCGAGCCCCAAGTAGACGGCATTCGCTACAAGGCAAGCGTCACACTCGACCTGCGCAATCTCGGCAAAGTCGTCGAGGTGGACCAGACGTCGCGCGCCGCACTGATCGAAGGGGGTGCCTACGGTCCATCGCTGGAAAATCAACTCAGGCCGCATGGCCTCACGTTGCGGCATTTTCCACAGAGTTTCGAATATTCAACCCTGGGCGGCTGGATCGCGACGCGATCGGGCGGCCATTTCGCCAGTCTCTATACGCATATTGACGATTTCGTCGAAAGCTTGCGTGTCGTAACCCCGCGCGGCGTGCTGGAAACGCGCCGCTTGCCCGGATCCGGCGCTGGACCGAGCCCCGATCGCATGTTCATAGGCTCGGAAGGAACGCTCGGCGTGATTTCGCGCGCCTGGATGCGATTGCAGCCACGTCCGAAATTCCGTGCCGGCGCGTCGGTTCGTTTCGATTCGTTCTTCGGTGCGGCAAGCGCGGTACGCGCCATCGCGCAGGCCGGCCTGTTTCCGTCGAACTGCCGTATCCTTGACGCGCAAGAAGCGTTCAACACCGGTGCGGCCGACGGCAGCGTTGCAATCATGGTGCTCGGCTTCGAATCCGGTGACCATTCGCCGGACGCCCGAATGGCGCGCGCGCTCGAATGCTGCGCCGACCTTGGCGGAACGCCGGAGACCGCAAAGGCTGGCGATGCACATCTCGAAGGCGCGGCAGGAATTTGGCGCAACGCATTTATTCGCATGCCCTATGCGCGCGAATTCTTGACGCCGGCCGGTATCATCAACGACACGTTTGAAACCGCTATCACCTGGGACAAGTTCGAAGGTTTCCACGAGAAAGTGAAGGCGGCAACGGAGCGCGCGATCCTCGAGGCGACCGGCGTGAAGGGTGAGGTCACATGCCGCTTCACCCATGTCTATCCGGATGGGCCCGCGCCCTATTTCTCTTTCCACGCGCTCGGGCGGCACGGTGCTCTTCTGGAGCAGTGGCAGGCGATCAAGAATGCGGCCAGCGACGCCCTGATTGAGGCCGGTGGTACGATCACGCATCATCACGCAGTCGGCCGTGATCATCGGCCTTGGTACGATCGTCAGCGCCCGGCGCTTTTCGCGGCCGCCCTTCGGGCGGCAAAAAGAGAACTCGATCCGCAAGGCATGCTCAACCCCGGAGTGCTCGTCGATCCCTAAAGGCTGAGCGACGCGCCAGCGGGCGCTGGCCGGGGCGCTCACAAAGAAGTGAGACGGCATGCAAGGCCGGCGTGTCGCCTTTCGCACCTCCTCATTCGTCCTGTTGCTATCGGGCGCTTCTATCGCGACCCTAATCAAGGAGACTCCGATGACCGAACAGCTCCTGGTCCGGCATGAGACCCAGATCGCCGCTCCGCCCGCGACCGTCTTCGCCTTCCTGACCGATCCCGAAAAGATCATCAGCTGGATGGGCAGCGAGGCGAAGACCGAGATGCGTCCGGGTGGACTCTACCTCCTTAAAGGTGTCAACAAGCGCCGCGCGGCGCGCGGCACGTTCCGCGAGGTCGTGCCGGTGCACCGGCTCGCCTACAGCTTCGGTTGGGAAGGCGATGAGGAGGTGCCGCCGGGATCGGGCCTGATCGAGATTGACCTGATCGACCGCGACGGCGGCACTTTGCTGTGCATGACCCATAGCGGTCTCCCCAACGCGGCGCAGTGCGCCGGGCACGCCAAGGGTTGGGCGCATTACCTTGGCAGGCTGGGGATGGCGGCCGCGGGCCGAAATCCGGGCGCCGATCCTGGCCCAGGTAAGGGCGAGGCATAGCGCGACCTCCGTTTGGCGGCCGTGTGCATCGCGGCGCGAAAAGCCGGTGCTAGCGACAATGACGCGTGACAAAGGAGCTGCGTCAAAGCCATGATCGCTTGATGCAGCTCTCCTCGACGCTCTCCTGGCTCGTCGATGCGGCCGGCGAGGCGCCGGGCGCCGATCGGCTGCTGGCCGAGGTCGGCGTGCGCCTGGTCGCCGATGGCATGCCGCTCGCGGGGGGCGCCCTGACGCTTGCCGTGCCGCACCCGCTGATCGCCCGGCGTACCTGGCTCTGGCGGGCCGAGAGCGGCGAAGTGATCGAGGCTTTTGGGTTCGCGGCGGCAAGCACGGCCGTAGCAACGGCGAGCCCTTCCGGCGATGAGGGCCGGCGTTGGCTTGCCGGTCTGGCGGCCGGCATCGTGCATGAGGACGACGTCGGACCGGGACCGGACGGACCGTCGCTCGGCTGGATCGGGCCGCGTCCGTTCACACCTGACGAAGTCAATACGTTGCGCCAGGCCGCGCGCTTCGCCGCCGCGCCGCTCGCCGCTCTCGCCGCGCGCGCTACGCTGACCGCAGCTCTCGAGGCCTATCTCGGCCGGCGCAGCGCGGCGCGGGTGCTGGCGGGTCCTTTGCGGCGCGATATCGGCGAGACCATCCAGGCCGCGCTGCTATATGCCGATCTGCGCGGCTTCACCGCTTTGTCGGAGAGCAATCCTCCCGCGGCAGTCATCTCGGCTCTCGATGCCTGGTTCGACCGCATCGCAGGCCCGGTGCACGCGTTCGGCGGCGAAGTGCTGAAATTTATCGGCGACGGCATTCTGGCGATTTTTCCGGTCGTCGGAGGATCGCCGCGCGGCGCCTGCGACGCGGCGCTCCGTGCAGTCGCCGCCGCGCGGACCGGAATGGCGCATCTCGATGAGACACGACGTCAGCAGGGCCTGCCGCCTTTGCCCTTCGGCGCCGCGTTGCATCTCGGCGAGATGCTGTGGGGCAATATCGGTGCTGCCGATCGGCTGGATTTCACGGCGATCGGCCCCGCCGTCAATCTGGTCAGCCGGCTGGAGGGACTGTGCCGGCCGCTCGACAAGGTCGTCCTTGTCTCGGAAACATTCGCCGCCGAGACCAGCGTATCGCTGATATCGCTCGGAGCGCACCCGCTGCGCGGTATCGCATCTCCATGCGCCGTCTTCACCGTGCCGGAGAATTGAGCCCGACGGGCCTACTTTTCCTCTGCCTCGTATCGGCCTCGAAAATCCAAAGCCAATTGTCCACCATTTCTCGCGCAGCCCGGTTGGAAAGTGTTAGGCTCCGGGCGTCTTCTCCGGAGGCCCACATGCAACGGCGCGAGTTCATCGCGGTTCTT
>Ga0210394_10007270_pt1 | contig 11728 bp, 10 predicted proteins | sample IncBWC12MmetaG_FD_160121 | JGI IMG/M metagenome (GOLD analysis project Ga0210394, IMG submission 160121) | Forest soil microbial communities from Barre Woods Harvard Forest LTER site, Petersham, Massachusetts, United States - Inc-BW-C-12-M | ecosystem: Environmental > Terrestrial > Soil >... | reverse complement strand
GCGAGTCCTGGTGGCTAACTGGGGCCATCTCGGTGATTTAGTTTCTATTTTGCCTTTACTACAGTATCTGGAGCGCCATCCGCGGGTTAAGGAGCTGGGTGTGTTGATCGGAAGTTGGTCTGGTCCGATATTGGAGGCTACCAACTTAGCCGCTAGAATACACATCATCGATCACTGGGCGCTCGATAGAAGCAATAAATCTAGCATACGCAAATTTGTCCAGTACCTCATGCGCCGCACTGCTCTGGTTCGCGAGCTCAGGCAGTGTCGGTACGATATATCGATCGATACATTTGCGTCGTTTCCTTCGTCGCACGGCATAACATGGAGCGCTTTTATCCCGCGCCGCGTCGGCTTCACCAGCGGGGGACTCGGTCCATGTCTCACAGATCAATTCCGCTGGTTTCCGGACAACAAGCTCATGCTGATTCATCAGCTCCGGCTGCTAGAGCCAATGTTAGGAGAATTTTCCCCCAAATCGCTGGCAGCCTCATATCCTGGATTTGACTCGGAGGTACCGGAGGATCTGCTCGGTGTTGGAACAGGCCCGTACATAGTGATCCACATGGGACCAAAAAGTATCAGAGGATGGGTTCCTGAAAAATGGGTTTTGCTCGCTGCCACTCTCAAAGAGAGAGGGTACAATTTGGTCGCCACCGGTGGGGCCGGTAGTGAAATGGAGTCGGCTCAGCAATTGAGCGAGAAGGTATCGGTGCGAAATCTGTCCGGCCGGCTTTCATGGGGGCAGTTCGTAGCAACGGTGGCTAACGCCGCTGGAATCGTGACGATCGACTCGGTGACGGGGCACGTGGCAGCATGCTTCGATGTACCAACAGTGGTCCTAGCCGCTGGGCGGCAGCGCATCAGTTTGTGGCGCCCGAATAATGCCAGCGCCATTATGCTAACGCGTCAGGTCGGGTGCGCTCCCTGCCACAGAACGAGAGGTTGTGCCGCAATGGCGTGCGTAAGGCTCATAGAAGTCGACGATGTCTTGTCGTCACTGGAGGAATTGATGAAAGCGAGGCGTACTGACCTGTCAGGATTCGTGATTTCCCCGAATTAACAATTCGGCTTGGATCGAATGACGATAAATGCCGGGCATTTCGCACAGTCAGTGTGCTCTGCGACCTGTTTAGTCCCGGCATTTGCTGGAGCGGATCGGAAAGGACCGTCGGCTTCCTTGGAACCTGTGGGGAGATCAGCGACGGTCTCGCGTTGCTTCCACTTCGCGACAGTCTTCTGGTTGATGCTGTAGCGTTTAGCGAGCGCTCTCACGCTCTCTTGACTATTTTGTATTGCTCGACGCTTCGATGCTCGCGCGTCCACGCCCGTCGCTGTGCGTCGGGCTCGCCGGCTGACGCCAGGGAACTTGATCAGCGCTACCAGGCCGCGGAGCGTCATCTCAGCCGATACCATAATCTTGACGATGCCAGTACCGTTTGTATTCGCCGTCGTCCTGAGGCAACTGCTGGACAAGGCATTCGGCGACATTCAGCGCGTCACCCGACAACCACAGCTACAACTTGTTGCTACCCGCGTCACCTGGGTTCGCGGCAAAACTCCCGCAGACCCAGACGCCATCAAGAGCCTACACATTGTCGACACTTGCTTCTATTATCCCGAAGAGCGTTGAATCTCGGAAAACGCTCTGATCGCGCGCGAATTGGCTCAGCGGATCGAGGTAGCATGAGCGTCCAGAACGACAATTTCTCGGCCGCTCTGAAGGTAGTGGTGCCGCTCGTCGTCGATGTCGACGGCACGCTCGTAGCCACCGACCTCCTCCAGGAAGCGGCGTTGCAGTTCGTTGTCAGCTATCCACTGCAGGCCCTTCGCGTCCCCCTCTGGCTCGCCGGCGGCAAGACCAACCTCAAGACCCAATTGGCCAATCGCGTTAAACCTGTGATCGAGACAGTGCCGCTGCGTAAAGAGGTTTTAGCACTGATCCGCGACGCCCAAGCAGCGGAACGTCCAGTATACCTCGCATCGGCGTCAGACCGCCGCTACATCGAAGAGCTAGCCGAGCGGGTTGGCGGCATCGCCGGCGTTTTTGGCACAGATTCGGGACTAAACCTCACGGGCGAAGCCAAGGCGGATCGGCTTGTCGCGGCGTTCGGTGCCAAGGGATACGACTACGTCGGAAATATGCCGATCGACTTCGCTGTATGGCGCTATGCGCGTAAGCCGCTTGTCGTCGCCCACAGTGCCGGCTTCGGCGCAAGAGTCCTCAAAACATTCCCTGAGGCGGAAATTGTCGCACACGTACGGCCCGGGCTGCGCAGCTACGTCGCGGCGCTGCGCATGCATCAGTGGGCGAAGAACGTCATGGTATTCGTGCCGATGATCGCGGGACATCGATTCGACCCTGAAACGATCGTGGCTACCTTTCTGGCGTTTCTTTGCTTTTGCTTCGCCGCTTCCGGCGCGTATGTAATCAACGACCTGCTTGATCTCGAGAGTGATCGAGATCACCCTCGCAAGTCAAATCGTCCCTTCGCGGCCGGGAAGATTCCGATCACGCACGGCATCACCGTCGCGACGCTGTTGATGGCGGGGTCGTTCGCGCTTTCGCTGCTATTACCCTGGCGATTCACCGGCATCCTTTCGGCCTATATCACCTGTACGCTCGGATATTCCCTCATATTGAAGCGCAGACTGGTGATCGATGTCATCGTACTCGGCGGGTTGTACACACTTCGCGTCTTCGGCGGCCTCGCTGCGACCAGCATGCACCAGACGCAATGGCTCTTGATGTTCAGCCTTTTCCTGTTCCTGAGCTTGGCGATCGTCAAACGCTGCTCCGAGCTTGTCGCCAATCGCGCGGTGGGAAAGACCGGAGCGAGCGGTCGGGGATATCGGGTTGAAGATTTGGACATACTTTTACCACTTGGCGCGGCGGCCGGCTACGGCGCGGTCTTCGTGGTGACGCTATATCTCTCTAGCCCGGAAATGGCGGCACTTTACACACATCCCAACCGATTGTGGTTGGTATGTCCGCTTTTGCTATATTGGATCAGTCGGGTGCTTCTCAAGGCCAATCGCGGCGAACTTCATGACGACCCTGTCACATTCGCGCTGACCGATAAAATAAGCTGGATCACAGGTGCCTGCGTGGCTGGCGTTATCGCGGTGTCGATCTGATTGGTAGATGCTGCGGGCAATTCACAAGTCGTGACAGAACGCGCCTTTGAGAGCGCCGACCAGGCCGGTCCCGAATGAACTGAAGGCTGTGGCCAGGAACGACTCGTGCAATATATCCGTCAATAGCAAAGTGCCGTCGAGACCGACCACGCGCGGAATCGAGCAATCGATCGGGATAAGAATCACAAGGGCCATCTGTTCAGATCTTAGCATAGTGGTTTGGGTCATCGGGCCAGCCCTCGCGCTCGGAGCCATCGCTAGCAAATGTCGGCGCAGGCGGGAACTCGGGCACGGCAGCGTGTCTGCCGCGGACACCTCAGGTCGCCATGGGTAAAATGCTCGAAGAACGGGGTCGCCATGTGCAAATATCCCGCTACGTCAGTCCGAAGGTCACCCAAATCCAATGAAGATCGGTCCCGCCCTCATCGGCTTGGGTCTCCTGACCGTGTTTTATATCGGCGCGCTGGTCTACATCGACCGAGAAAATCACGTCTTCGAGCACGGCGTCGATCTAGCCGCGGTGTTGCCGCAGGCGGCTCTGTTTGCGCTCGTCTCCTTTATCCTGCGCTACGTGCGCTGGCGCTGGTTGCTCGGCCGCAGGGATTTTCGGTTTCCGTGGATCTGGGGCCTTCTGGCCTATGTATCAGGCTTTACGCTGACGGCTTCGCCGGGAAAAGCCGGGGAACTGGTGCGTGTTCGCTATTTCGGTCCGATGGGCGTGCCGGCCGATCAGGTGATCACATGCTTTGTCTTCGAACGCATGCTCGATCTTGTCGCCGTTTTGCTTTTGTCGATCCTGCTTGCGGGATTTGCTCTCGGGCTGGCGCTGGCCTTCGCTTTCGTCTGTCTCGTTATTGTCACGGTCATCGTCCTGTCCCGGTCGGCGACACGTTGGGTGTCGCTGGCGCAAAGGCTGCGGGAGGCCCAATGGCACGGTTCGGCAAGGCTCACCTTGATCGTCGGCAAGGGCCTTACGGGCGCCATGAGCTTTTTCAGGCCATGCGAGCTCACCGTCGCCATGATGTTGGGATTGGCGGCTTGGACGATCCAATCGCTTGGTTGCGTGTATCTTTTAGCCAAGCTCGGCATTGTCGTGCCTCGGCTCGCGGCCTTTGCACTCTACCCCTTGGCCATGCTTATTGGCGCGGCCTCCATGCTCCCTAGCGGCATCGGTACGACCGAGGCGGCAATCGTTCTGCTGCTTCACAGCTTCAGAACGCCGTTAGATCTTGCCGCGCTCGCCGCTGTCGGCATGCGATTGAGCAGTCTCTGGTGCGCCATCGCGCTCGGGTTCGTAGCGATCTCCATTCTCGAATTCGTCACACCCAAGGCAAACGCGCGACCCGACGCTCCGTTGGAGAGCAAACCGGCTGCGGATCCTTCGGTCGGATCGCCGGCCACCACCGATGGTCGAGATACGTCCTGACCCTCGTGCCTAGTCCGTCGGTGTCGTTTTCGATAAGTATTTTTCCCGCCACTTGCTCAGCTATTTGGCCGGTTTTCGCGCCACTGCCAGGAACTGTTTACCGAGAATGCGCCACACCGGCGGCAGCTTCAGATAGAGCGCAATCAGAACTCGATGCTGCGGCAACGCCGAGCGCGTCGTATACGGAAGGAAGCGCGGAACGATTGTTTCGACCTCGTATCCGGCTTGCACCAGTCCTTCCTCGAGCGAAAGGTGTGACAGCGGCAGGTAGTGATCATAGAAGTCCCAGTATTCCGCCGCCAGGTAGCGGATGTTGGGCCCCATGATCACGAATCGGCCGCCGGGCCTAAGAATACGCAGCACCTCCGCAAACACTGCATCGCATTCTTCCTTAGTCTTGAGATGCTCGAGAAAGTTGGAAGTGAACACGACATCCACAATATCGTTGCCGAGTTGGCTAATCGCACTCGCGGGCGCGAGACAGAACTCGATCTCCGGATCGAGAAACTGGCGGGCGTCGGAGTTCAAGTCGATGGCAAATTTTTTCTTAGCCTTAATGTTGTTTATAAATTCGCCATAGCCGCACGCTAAATCGGCGACCACCTGATCGCTTCCAATCAACTGCTGGAAGAAATTCTCGCACAGCGTCTTCCAGATCAGCATCTTTTGCGGTCTCTCGCTTTCGCGAAACCGGAACCGATCGAGTTTTGCCAAGTCGGGCACGAGAATTTTCCCTTTCACGCGCCCCGGAAGGTGATCAACTTGTGGAGCGCGAAATTCGCGAACGTCGGCAACACGATGGCGACACCATGCCCGATTGCAAAGGCCGGTTGCTGCGGCATCCAGTTGGTCAGCACGCGGTCTCCAAGCACATACGCAACCGACCAGACCAGCGGAAATGCCGCAGTATTGACGAGGAAAAACCAGAGAACCTCATGTCGGAGAGATTGATCGCTGTAGGGAAAGACAAAGAGCCTGTTGAGCAGAAAGGCGACGCCAATGCCAATCAGATAAGCCATCACGATTGCCCATCCGTACCCCATGAACCAGTTGAAAGCAAAGCGACTGAGCCAGTGTAGCACAAGCGCAATCCCACCGACGATCAGAAAGCGGCCGAACTGAGCGTTGATATATAACGAGGCCACGCGCTGCAAACGATTCATGCGCCGACACACTCGGCCATCATCTTCCCGAGCCGCACACTTTCCGAGATGCCGCGGTCTTCCGGATAATAAAAACATGTATCAGCAATTTGCAGGCCGGCAATGGAAGTCTGGATCGACGGCAGCATCGCAGCAAAGCCCGGGGGGCACACTGGCTGGGCATAGCGGAGTCGTCCGACATGGACCGCGATCACGTCATCGTCCGTCACAGTTGTGTTGAGAAGGTTGAGATAACCAAGCGCCTCGGCGCGGAAGGCGGCATCGTCCCTGTCGAATTTGGGATTCGTCGTCGGCATGTAATATGGAACGTAAACAATGGTGTCGCCGGTCGGTCGCAGGTTGGAGAACTCGACGATCCCGGGAATTTCAAACCGCCGATCTGAAATGTTGACCCAGAAATGCGGTGAAACCGATCGTTTCAGGCGGAACACCACGCAGACCACGCCGATATTGGCGATCGCATCGTAGGCCCTGCGTTCATCTTCCGGCAGATCGGGCACGAGCCGGGAGACGAGGGGCGTGGGCACCGTCGCGATGACCGCATCCGCCGGATAGTTGGTCGTGGCCGCCTCAATTCCGGTAACGCGCCGGTCGCGACACACAATTCTAGTCGTCGGCGCCGCAAGTACGATCCGGCCGCCTTTCGCTTTAATTGCGCCAACCAGCGCCCTTACCAGCGTTTCCGAGCCGCCCTCAATATAGCCCAGCTCTTCCTGGAACATGGAGCGGCGCGACGTGCCCACCCGTTTGATCCGCGTCCAAATCCAAGCCGCCGAGATATTGTCGGAAAATTCGTAGAATTTTAGATCGAACAGGGGCTTCCACAGACGCGCATAAACCGAGCGCCCGCACCAACTTTCGATCCAGTCCTTGGCGGACAGATTTTCGAGCGGTCGCCAGTTGTTGCGCCTTGTCGAGGCGAACATCATCATGCCGTAGCGTAGTTTCTCGATGAGCGAAAGATGAGGAAACCGGATGAGTGAAACGGGATCGCCCCAAGGATAGAGTGTACCGTCGAAAAAATACCCCATTGAGGTTGGCACCCATCGCATCTTGTCGCCGAGGCCAAGCTCGGCGAGCAGATCGAAGGTGGCATGATCGGATTTGCAGACAAAATGATAGAAGCGCTCGAGCGACAAACCGCTGAAGTCGAAATGGGCAGCCATGCCGCCGGGCTCGCCGGCAGCTTCGAGCAGAGTTACCTCATGGCCGAGCTTGAGAGCATGATAAGCGGCCGCTAAACCCATGGCCCCCGCGCCAATGACGACGACGCGTCTCACCTTAGAACTCCAGGACAATCTTGGAATACACCGGATCGCGATGGGTCTGTTCTAGCGCGGTGCGAAGCGGCGTAGACTTGACGCCAAAAATGCCGGGCCAATCAATCAGTTCGAAAATGTCCGGCGTGACGAGGGCCTCGAGCTGTTTGGTCGTGAATGGCGGATCGCGGTCGAACAGCGCGTAGAGCTTGAGAAGGCCCCAGAACATGCGATACGGAATGCGCACGATGGCGGCTTGCGCCCCGGACACGTCGCGGATCGTACGCATGAGATCGATGTAGTCGATCTTTTCCTGACCAGAAATGTTGTAGGTCGCGTTGTTTGGCCGATGGACGACGCAGGACATGATAATGTCGCAGAAGTCGCCAGCATAGAGCGGCTGACGCAGATAGCGGCCATATCCGGGAACGGGAAAGATCGGGGCCCGCTGCATGAAGCGGGCGAGCCAGCCAATATGCTTGCGGTCGAACCACCCGAACATCAGCGTCGGACGCAGCACAATGCATGGAATGCCAGAATCGACGACGAGCCTTTCCTGCGCCTCTTTGGTTTCGGTATACCAATCGGATGCAGTCGACTCGACGACCGAGGAGCTGATGTGGACCAGGTAGGTCCCTGGATTTTTCTTCAAGACCTCGAGCAGCCGCTTCGTCGCGACGACGTTGTTTTGCTCGTACGCAGTCCGGTCGATCCCTCCGATTTGTGCGTGGGCGCAGACAACTACTTCGCAGGCGGAAACCGCATCCTGCCAGTCATTGGCGCGCGCCAAATCGGCCTCGATGATCCTGATGTCGGGATGCAGTCGTCGGAGGATCGCGGTGTTGGCGGGGTGTTTGTCGATGGCAACAATGTCAGTGTGGTGTCGCGCCTTGAGACGCGGGATCAAGTTCTGGCCGACGAGACCGGCCGCGCCGGTAACGGCGATGCTTGGCGGCATCCGCTACCCCTTTCAGATCTTCAGCCGATGGAAGACGAAGCGCGGCAGGTGTCGGATGATTATCATGATCGGCCACCAGAACCAGGGCGTATAGATTACTGCGTGGCCACGGTCGGCGGCCCGCTTGATGTCCGCCGCAACCCGGTCGGGCGTCGTCCACAGCGGGCCGGCTTTGGCAATATCGGCGGTCATCGGCGTATCGACGAAACCAGGCTTCACGCGCACTACCCGAAGTTTGGTACCTGCATAGGCCTGTTGCAGACCCTCCAGGAACCTATCGATACCGCCCTTCGCCGATCCGTACACGAAATTGCGTGCGCGGCCGCGGTCGCCAGCAACCGACCCCACCACGATTAACGTGAGAGGCTGGCTATGATCCCATCGCGCAATGTAAGCCAGAAGCCAACAGGCGACGCTGGTGAAATTAGTCTCGATTAGGTCACGCGCGTAGGCTAGATCGCCGACCGCGCGGCCTCCCGCTCCAAGGTTCCATAGGCGATCAACACTTCGTCCGGGGGCCCCTCGGAAGACGCTAAATCAGAAACCAGCGCGTCGTAATCGGGAGGTCGAGCCAGGTCGACGCATCTGACAGAGGCCACTCTCGCGCCTCGAGCAATGAGGTCGGCCGCATTGGCCCGGAGGTGCACCTCGTTACGACCAAGCAGCACTAGAGAAGCTCCTTCTTCGGCCCGGCGGCGCGCGTATGCATGAGCAATTGCCGAGGTCGCTCCCAGGACCCAAATGCGCCGCCCAGTGCTCATGCCGCCACCCGCCGCCAGAAGTCGGACATGATGTTAGGATCCCTCAGTGTTTCGACCTTTTGCCATTCTGGGTATCCTGAGCGGAATGCCTTCGCCGACATGGTCGCGTCCTTGGCCGGATAGAGCCGCCCCCCATTGTCCATGACCACGATGGTTAGAGCGTCAAGCAGTCGGCGGGTACTCTCGCCGCCATTGGGAAGGTCAAGCGCAAGTGTGGCGCCCAGTCGGGGGAACGACAGTACGCCCGGCGACGGGCGGTCTCCGAACATTTTTAGCACTGTGAGGAACGAACCTTGGCCGAAAGAGGCCGTCAGGTCGAGCAGGCGCCGCATCGCATCGGGAGCCGAAGATGTCGGAACTACGCACTGATGCTGAAAAAACCCACGTGGCCCGTAAAACCTGTTCCATCCAGCAACCGCGTCGAGTGGGAAAAAGAACGGATCGTAATGAATAGTTCGACGTCCGAGAGCCCATGGCCGAGCGCGATATGCTTGATTGAACAGCCGTAATGTGGCGCTGGTCAATAGCCAGGGCGGTGCATCGAACGGCATCCCTAGGCGAGGCCGTCGGTGGGGCTCGAGCCCGCCGCTTTTGTGCCACTTTGCGCGCGTGAATAAGCCCCGTCCGATCGCTGCCCCTTTAGCCAAGCAGTCGACCCACGCCACCGTAAACTCCCAGTCCTGGCTTTGCTCGGCGAGCCGAAAGAAGCCGTCGAGATCGGCAAGTTCTAGTGTCTCGACGTCGACATAGGCAGAGCCGATCCGGACAAGGGCAACTTCGACCCATAAAATAATGCCGGTGAGACCCAGCCCGCCGATCGTAGCGGCAAAGAATTCGGAGTTCTGATTAGGTGCGAGTTCGACCACCTCGCCAGAAGATCGCGACAGCCCAAGTCGCCGCACATGGCAGCCGAAAGTGCCAGCCGTTTCGTGATTCTTCCCGTGGACGTCGTTGGCTACCGCGCCGCCCAGAGTGACAAATTTGGTTCCGGGCACCACCGGCAAAAACCATCCTTTCGGAACGGTGAGGCGCAGCAATTCGTCGAACGTAAGTCCAGCCTCCGCCCGCACGATTCCCGTGGTCCAATCGGCATTGATCAGCCGATCAAGCGCACGGGTGCGCAGAAGGCGGCCGCCGCTGTTTAGGCAGACGTCACCATACGAACGACCCAACCCGAAGCCCAGAATAGGACCTCTTTCCAACAGAGCGGCTTGCACCCGGTCGAGAAAGTGCGGTTCGACCACCACATGGTCGTGCACGCCAAGCCTTCCCCACGATGTCACGTGTTCAAGCATGGTCATCTCCGCGCCAATCTTGACCTGATTCCTTTTCGCGCATTCCCATTGCTGCGCAGCCCTCTTGATCGCAGGTGGTGATAGAAAAACGCGAGCGGCCAGTTTGTTCAGGCCAGTCGCAGCCTCGGGCAAAGTGACGAAAAAACCCGAGAGACACAATCGCGCTTTGTCCCGCCGGAGCGTGCGAAGCTGCGTCCCTACGCTCGCAATCACTCTTAATGGTCAATTTTGCTCTGCCGGCGCGGGCCTACCGATGGGAGCGCAACGTTCAACGTCGACCGTGAGGTCTTCGATCTTGCGGCAGTCCGCGCGGGACAGGACCACCACGGCGGTCTTCCCATGGTCGCGAAGCCGCCTGCGCCAAACGTCTTCGGGAGCGCCATGGATCCCGCGCGACAGATAGACCGGTTCAGGGTTTTGGAGCATGCCCTCCAGCTTCTGGTTGATTCCGGCGGCGTCGCGCACGCCGCCAAGCACCGCGGAGCGTACGGCGATCGCCGCATCGAGGATCGACAACGCCACCACGAAGGTGACGCACGCGCGTACGAGCGGACTCGGCCGCAGCGCGTAGGCAAGCCATGCGGCGCCGAGCGGGATCACCGAAGCAAGTGGGACGTAGCGAGCCCACCATGGCTCGGGGAATATGACCGTCGTCAGCAAGCTATACGCTGTCAGCCCGAGCAGGACTTCGAGGCGATGACGGTATACCAACCGGGGCGTCGTGCGCCGAACGGACGCCCACGCCAACGCGGCAAGCCCCACAAGCGTCGCGGCGCCGAAGAACGGACCAAAACCTCCTATGCGGGTGTCGGTGGCCATGTGCAGCTCGTCCCGGTCGACCGTGCCCGGCACCTTAAAACTAGCCGGCCCTGGGTATAGTGTTGATGTCCGCGCGAAAAACAGAGCGGCAAGTTTCCATCCGCGCCCCGCAGCGTTGAGGTCGGGTGGAACCTCGGGATAGATGACGCGGTGATGTTCGAGAACGTTTACGACATAGGGCCGCCAGCCCACGAATCCCACTGCCAGTAGGCCTGCCGTAACAAGCAATGCGATCTGCCGATGCCGGTCCCGCACCATTGTCCAGGTGGGGCCGTATCGAAATAGGAGCAGCCCGCCCCATGTCGCGACCGCGAGCGCCGCAAAGAAGAGTCCAGTTAGCTTAGTGTTGCAGACCAGGATTATCGCCGCGCCCGCCAGGAGAGCTGCCCCAAGACCCCGATCCTCGAGCATAATGATCAGGCTGCAGATCAAGATTAACGTCAACTCGTACAGCGTTCCATCGGCATAGGCGGTGAAAAACTGAGACAGCGCGACGGGATTGGCTACTAGCGTAATGGTAACCACGGCGCATGACGCCGCGGTTGTGCCCATTGTGCGGAATGTCTTCCAGACGGTACCACTTGCGGCCAGCATCAGGATCGGGCCGATCGCTCGGCCGCTTTCAAAGCCAAAGATGGCATCGAACCCGGCGAGGATTGTCCACGTTCCGCTCGGATAGAGGTTTGATAGCATTAGATCGGTCGCCGCTATCATCGGCTTCCATCCGCTCAAGAGTCGAAGGACCGAAGGCAGATGGTACATCTGGGCATCCCAGCCGCCGTCGGGGAGTTGGCGAAATCCAACCGCCGTCCCTGCTGCGACGCCTGTAAACGAAAGGGCGATGCCGATAACCGCCCATCGTTGACCCCGACCGGCCGACAGTCCAACCATGACCGTTACCGCCACGAC
>Ga0210394_10007269_pt1 | contig 11728 bp, 10 predicted proteins | sample IncBWC12MmetaG_FD_160121 | JGI IMG/M metagenome (GOLD analysis project Ga0210394, IMG submission 160121) | Forest soil microbial communities from Barre Woods Harvard Forest LTER site, Petersham, Massachusetts, United States - Inc-BW-C-12-M | ecosystem: Environmental > Terrestrial > Soil >... | reverse complement strand
CGACCTTGACCGGGGAATCGCAGTTCAGCCGAGCGGTACCGGCGGGCGAGCTGCCCGATGGATGACAGACCACGCCCAGCTGCTGGCTGTTCGGATTGTTGGCGACCGTATTGCCGTTGTTGAAGATCACCACGAGGTTTCCGCTGGGCTGCGGCGCCGGGTCCGAACCCTGGTCGAAATCACAAGCGTTCGGGCTGCGTGAGGGGTCGAACAAATTGCCGGAAAAGCAGAGCGTGCTGGACGTGCCGCTGATCTCTTCCGGCGTTGACCAGGTCAGTCCATGGTCCGTTGACATGGAACCGAAGATGATTGAGCTGCAGTAGTTGTTCGCGTTCGGGCCACATGAGAAGTTGAAAACGGTCCACGTCGCGTACACGTTATCGCGATTGGGGCTGTGTTTGAAGGTATCGGCGACGATGAACGGCTTGTCGAGGGACGCGCGGGGATCGTTCTCCTCATCGACGATGAAGTTCCGGCCGGACATGTCGAGGGTGAAGAAAAATGAACCTTGAGCCTCGATCGGCGACTGCGTGGCATAGATCAGGGTTGCATTGCTGAAGATATCGAAAGCGATGCAGGTGAAGAAGCCGCGACCGCGGGAGTCGAAGGCCGGGGCCGGATCGCTATCGGCGTCGTAAGTGTGAAACGTGCCCGGGCCGCCCACAATGGTATGGCTGTTGGGGTCGGCCGGCGTCGGCGCCAGCGATTCCGGGTCGTTGATTCTTTCCCGGAAAGGCGGCAGTTGGTCGCCCCAGTGCGCACCGTCGTCGATCGACCAGTCGATACCGCACTGATTGAAGCCCAGTCGACTGTCGTTCTGTCCGGCGATCAGGTTGTTCGGGTTGGCCGGGTTGTACACAATCTTCTCTTCGGCCTGGCGGCGGTACGAGCAGTCCTGATTGACGCGCACGTTGCCGTTCGAGGTGCGGTTGGCGCATCCGATCGTGTCCGGTGCCAGCCCCGCAACCGGAGGCGATGCACCGCTCGAGCCTGCGTCGGCAGCCTCCCGGCGGTCCAGTCCGAACTTCATGGCTGCTTGCGCCGCCTTCACGTGTGCCGAGGAAACAAACGGTAGAGTTCTCACGACCGGCGCCGCCCCGGGCGCAGTCTGCACCGTAATCGTCGCCGGCTTGATCACGCCGGTCACGATGTCATAGAGCACATGCTTGCTGCGTTCCTGCGCGGCAGCGGTCCCGCCCGCGGCGCATCCGAGCGCACACAGAGCAACCAACACGCTCCTGGGTGTTCGTTTCATGATGCCCTCCTTGTCCTATTCCCGAGTTCTTCTCGACGGGCAACGCGCTTTCGCTGGGACACAAGCTCCCGCGTCGCGCATCGGCTCGATAGCGCGCTTTATAGGAGCTTTCCGTGACGCCGGCTAGGGGGGAAACGCGCTGCCGTAGCGCGGCGAGGGATAGGTACTCTCTATACGTAGCGCCGCGGCTCGGCGAGATTTCAAGAAGGCGCAAGGCGGTCTTCTTTCGGCGATTATCGCGCTGGAGGTAGCCGCAACCACTTTTCTCGTCTTCCCGCTAATCGTTATTCAACTAACCGCATGGTGGTTCACGCATCACCATCCTGGAGATCCCAGCGCCGGAGATGGAGCTACGTGGGTTGTGATATTTGCTGCTCCCATATTGATGGGCATGGACGTTGTTGGAAGTCTGCATGCGGGATTCTTTGCTTACGTGCTTTGTACAAGAGGTTGCTGCGTGAAACGCTCCCCGAAGGCGCAATTCTTCGAAGACGCGTTGTGCATGTACGGGATCGCCGCCGTCCTGCAGCCAGTCGACTGAAGAGTACCGACGGTCCAGCAGCCGATCTTGACCCGTGCCATTGATTTTCGCGCAATTGCGCTGACCTGCGTCGAAGCGCAGAATTCCATCAAGGCGACGCGAGTGGTGCGCGCGTCGTCAGATAGCGGCTCCCTCGGTGCCGCCGCGAGCGGATGAAGGACGTTGTCCCCGCGTCCGTCAGCAGCGTGTGGTCGCATTCAGCGACAGAAGGGGTCGTATGTTCAAGTCCATACTCATCCCGACCGACGGCTCGAGTCTGTCCGACAAGGCAGTGCGCCAAGGGCTCGAACTGGCCCGGGCGCTTGGCAGCAAGGTCGTGGCGGTGCACGTTACTGCGCCGTTTCACGCCGTCGCGGCCACGCCGGCCGATCTCACCGCCACGCCTGAGGAGCGCGAGCAAAACGCCGCGGTGCGTTCAGCCGCGGCATCGACACGTTTTAATAAAGAGGTCTTCGAGCGGGTCGCCGCTGTAGCTCGCGAGCTGGGCGTGGCCTGCACTTGCCTGTCACTCACCGGCGAACACGTATGGCAGCAGATCATCATGGCCGCGGAAGCCAATGGCTGCGATGCGATTTGCATGGCGTCTCATGGACGACGCGGGTTCGCGGCCCTGATGCTGGGAAGCGAGACAGCGAAGGTACTGACTCACACCAAAATCCCGGTGGTTGTCCTGCGTTGACTTCACGGCCGGCGCCCACCCTTGCGGGCAGGGTTTTCGTGCCCGCAACGAGCGCACCCGCCGCCAATCGCTACCGATTTTGATTCGAGTCTTTCCGAGCCAAATTGTGTCGCCCGGACTGGAGCCAGAAAAGACAAAGGGCCTGCATCGCTGCAGGCCCCCTGGCGTGAGGCCCAGTTGCACGCCCAACCAGGGTGCAAGTGCGACGCGGCCATGATGCGCCAGGTGGGTCACGAGTTCCGCTGCGGGGAGCAGGACAAGCAGCGCGATGACAAGGCAGTTGCGGCGGTTGCCGCTTCGCACGACTGCGGAGGCGCCTGGGCTAAATTCAGTGTCTCGCTTTGGACGCGTCTGGGAACCGGCCTATGCAACTGTCCCAAAGTTTGTGAGTTTGAACTTCACGTCCGCCTCACTGATTGGATTCGAGTCTTCTCAACTCCTGGCAGGGAGCGCCAGCCCCCGCTCAATAGCGGGGCGATAGGTCGATGTTTGACGTGCATCAATGACAGGCGGGACGGCGCGGCATAGAGTCAAAAGTGCGCGCTACCCCAATCGGGATTTCCCGATCTCCGAATGGCGGAGAGGGGGGGCGGGTTAGGGGCCGCTGCTGTTGCAAATGGCTCAGATTGTGGCGCCTTGAAGAGGAGGAGACGGCATGAGTAGCCTGTACGATGAACTGGGAGGGGAATCCACTCTCAACGCCGCCGTGGACAGCCTATATCGCAGGATTCTGAAGGATGATCGTATCAGGTTGTTTTTCGAGGGCGTCAACATGCAGCGCCAGATCGCGAAGCAGAAGGCTTTCCTGACAAAGGTCTTCGCAGGGCCGAACCGCTACACCGGCGCAGACATGAGGAATGGTCACGCGCACCTCGTTGCTAAGGGCCTCAACGACTCCCACTTCGATGCGTTCATTGAAAACCTGAAAGCAACCTTGCAGGAACTCGAGATCTCCCCGGCGCTGATCGAGCGGGTAGGGGCATACGCCGAAACCCACCGAAACGACGTCCTCGGCCGCTGAGCTGCGGACAGTCGCGTGGCGCAACTGATCTGCAGGCGCTTCATTAAAGACTGGCAGCCAGCTCGAACTCGCAGCGCGAACAACTCGTGCCGCGGGTGCAATGCTACGTGGGACGCATCGCGGTACCAGGACATCGGCGATGCGTCCGGCAGGGACTCTGGCGAACCGTCGCGATAAGTTATGTGCGCGTCCGGCCTCTTTCGCTTGCTCAAGTCGCCTCACTGGGGTTTTTATGGCTGAGCCAATCGCGGTGTGGCACGCCGAGCATGTCCGTTTCGGCCAACTGTCTAGAGAAGCAGGTGGCTGTTTTCCACGGGGGAGAGCGCGTAAATTACGAGCTGATGCGCGATATCCTGCATTACCTGCGGCATTTTCCCGACCGCTTCCACCATCCTCGGGAGGATGCGGCGTTTGCCCGCCTGGTCGAGCGGACCCCCGGCATGCAATTGCCGATAAACCGGCTCTTGCAGGAGCATCGCGTGATTGCCGCTGTCGGGGAGGAACTTCTCATGCGGCTCAATGAGGCGGACCAAGGCGGCGTGATCGCACGCGCAACCGTGGAAGCGGCGGCGGCCACTTACCTTGTTTACTACCGTCACCACCTTGCCACGGAGGAAAGGGAAGTCTTGCCCCGCGCCGCGCAGCTTCTGACACAAGATGACTGGGCGGCGGTCGCGGCGGCGGTTCCGGCGAGCCCCGATCCGCTTTTCGGAGATGACGGCAAGGCGGGCTATCAGGAATTGCGTAGGCAGATGCTAGCGCGGTCGCTTTGACACGCAAAGCAGCCGTTCGCTATCGCCGCCAGCGAAGATCACCAGAGACGACGTTGGGATTGGCGATGATCGGTCGAAACGACGCCCTTGCCATAGCAGAAGCAAGTACGAGTGGGCGCTCTTTCGAGGGCGCATCGATCACTCCGTTACGCAACTGGCCGGTACCGCACGGTAGTGGCGCCGATCCGGACGATGCGTAAGCTCGCGCCAACCTTGGTCCAGCAGCCAATGCCATAGTCCGTCGCTAAAACCCGCCTGTACCGTCATGCGCATATCGCCCAGGGCGATATCGGGTTTGCGCTTCGGGAGTGCTGAGATGAACCGCGATCAACGGGCGAAAGCGCTCCGAGCGCGAGGCCGAGCGCCGACATCAGCGCTGCCGTGGCGATGCCGCGGGAGTCCGGCAGGGCCAGTCCCGGGATCCGGCGCCACGGAGGAAGCCGGATTGCCAAAGTCAGCTGCCGCTGGGAACCGCTTATTTTCAAGATCTGCCGTGGCGGGCTTCATGATGATCCCTCGGTTGGCGGGAGCTTGCGTCGGAGTCGGTGTGGCCGTCGGCTACAGAAGTCTCACTCTATTTCGTTCCCAGGGAGGACGCGATGGCGACCGAAATGCGATGCGTTCTCGCTCCGTACTCGTTCATCGATCTCGCAATGAGAGGGATCCCCTGCAAGTTCACCTATTGCTGAGCTTTTTCTTTTGCTTTGACCTTGAGACCAGCGAAGTCGACCCAACTTGCTGTCTCGATGCACCGGTTTAGCTGACCAGACTTGATTGAGCGGGAAGCAGCATGGGGAAGCTTTCGGCCAGTATGGCTTTCGCGCTCCTGTTCGCCGGAGCGCACGCTACGAGCCCGCGCGTCACGATCCTGTACGAGGACAACCATTCGACCACCATGTCGACCACCGCGCGGATCGACGACAATGGTCTGCCACCGCCGCACAACGGGAAGGTCGCAACGGTCTTGATCGGCGTGCGCTACAAGTACGGCGTCTATTTGCCTCCCGACACGATCTTCATGGACTGCCGGACGCGTGGTGCCTTTTGGAACGCCAGGAGAGATTTCCGTATACCGCCGAAAATGGCTGATGTAGCCAATAGCCACCTGATACTGGCATGGGATGCGTCCTGCGGCGAGGTTCCTCGCAGGTGATTTCTCCGAAACTGCCCATATCTTTTCTCAGAACCCCGAAGCAGAGATCGCCATGTGGTCCAAGTTCGCGGCCCCGCTACTCCTCGCAATGCTGTCCCAGGGCACGCACGCGCAGACGCCTGGCCAGGAACAAAAACGGGGCGCCCAGGAGGAGTGGCACGCACTTCGCGAAGAAATCCGCCCCCTGACTCCCGAAGAAAGGTTGCGCGACGCAATGGCGAAGTATGACCACAAGCTGGCGGACGCAGTGCCAATTCGCGACAACGCGGAAGGCTGGTCGTGGTGTGCAGCGCAGGGCGGATCCGTTTCCCCCGATAAGAAGCATTGCCTGCTCGCTGAAAAGCCTCGGTGATCAACCTCGCTCAGCCTTGGCATGGGGCAGCGTTTCGCTGCCAAGGGCGGCTACATCCTGGCGCCTCGTAGCGATGGTTGCGGGAGCGTTTCGGCCCCGACGGATCTGGTGATTCCCTGAGCAGGCATATGTGGACGGGATAGTGCGCGAAGGGTAGTCGCCACCGCGCACCCGAACGCCAGCTTCGAGACCAGCGTTATGGACAACGGCAACAGCGTCAAGAAGCCTGGGCTCAACACCGGCAACACAACGAAGAAATTGATCACCCATACCGCCGCGAGCGCCAGCAACATGCACGGGTAAAGCGGCAGAGCGCGCACAGAATTCTCTGCCAGCCGGTTCCAGACGAACATGATCGCAACGCCCAGCATCGCAGCCAGAGCCATGTGAACCATCAGACCGGTCCACGCTGAAGCGCCGTCCAGGCGAACTGCTGATGCGATGTGGCGGGCGACATCCGCCACGCTTACTCCAGCTCCCGCACCATACAGCGAGACCACGACGATTTCGGCGAGACCGCCCGCGATACCCATCGCGAGCCCGTTAAGCAGCAGATCCGGGGACCGTCTCGCACGTATTGAATTCAGTGACATGTCGTTTCCTTTGCAGATCGGTGAATTGCGACCCTAGTCCCATTATGCGTTGCGCGGCGTATCGAACACTTGGGTAGCCGGCGGGCTACCGCGAAATCTCTCGACTTGCGCGACTGCAGTATGGCCGCAGTTTCCCTGCGCAAGCCTCGACGTGCCGATGCCGATCGCCAGGTTATTGACGTCGCCGTAACGGCATAGACTACCTGGGAGCCGCGCGTCAGCCGGGTCGAACCAGCCGCCCTCGCTGACGCAAATGACACCGGGGCGAATATCGTCGGTCAGCTTTGCGCCGGCCAGGATCTGTCCGCGGTCATTGAACACCCGGACCACATCGCCGTCCTTGACTCCGCGCTGGGCTGCATCCGCCGGGTTCATCAAACAGGGCTCGCGTCCGGCTACCGCGTACACCGACCGAAGGCTGGTGCCGCAGAGCTGGGAGTGCAGCCGGTATTTCGGATGTTTTGTGTCGACGTGCAGCGGATACGTCGTGGTGGGACCGCCCAGGCGCTCGGCGGGCTCCAGCCACGTTGGATGGGGCGGGCAGTCGTCGTACCCCATTTTCGCGATATTTTTGGAGAAAATCTCGAATCTTCCGGACGGGGTGCCCAACCCGTTGAGTAGCGGATCGTCGCGAAAGTCCTTGTACTGTACATACGCCTTCGCCGCGTCCTCGATTGGGAACGCCAGTGCATTGTCACTGTTCCAGAAGGCATCGAAAACCGGCATCTCGATGAATTTGCCGCGCGCCGCGCCGCGCGCCGCCTCGTAGAACGAGCGGATCCAGTCCATCTCGCTCTTGCCTTCGGTGAATTGGTCGCGCTTGCCGATCCGCTCGGAAATATCGGCAAGATATCGTAGTCGTTGCGCGCCTCAAACACCGGCTCGATGACCTTCTTCATCGCCACGATGTGGGTCAACGTGTAGTCGCCGACCTGTTCGATGTCGTTGCGCTCGTATGAGGTGGTGGCGGGAAGCACGATGTCTGCGTGCCGCGCAGTGGCGGTCCACTGGAAATCGTGCACGATAAAAGTTTCGAGGGTGCGCCACGCTTTGAGCATCTGGTTGCGGTCCTGCTGGTGCGCAAACGGGTTGCCCCCCACCCAGTACGCGAGCTTGACGTTCGGGTAAGTCCCCTTGGTACCGTTGAACTCAAATGGTTTGCCGGGGTTCAGCAGCATCTCGGAAATGCGCGACACGGGGATCGAGGCCGAGCCGCTGGTTGACAGCCACGCTGCACCGGCCGTCGTTTGACCGCCATCGCTGATACCCGACAGCACAGGTCCAGTGGCAGCTGGGCTGCCGCCGCTCGCATAGTGGTAGCTCAGGCCGAAACCACCGCCCGGCAGACCGATCTGCCCGAGCATGCAGGCAAGCGTGACGATCATCCAGTGCGGCTGCTCGCCGTGGTGCTGGCGTTGCAGCGAATAGCCGCAGGCGAGCATGGTGCGGTGCTTGGCAAACCGGCGCGCCAGGTCCTTGATGGTTGCCGCAGGAATATCGCAAATCTGCGAGGCCCATTCGGCGCTCTTCGGCGTGCCATCCGCCTTGCCCGTCAGGTAAGGAACGAACTGCTCGAAGCCGGTGGTGTACTTCGCCAGAAACTTTTCGTCGTGCAGGTTCTCCGTATACAGCGTATGAGCGATGCCCAGCATCATCGCCACGTCGGTCTGCGGGCGTGGCGCCAGCCATTCAGCGCCCAAAAGCTTGCAGGTCTCGGTTTTTAGCGGGTCGATGCAAATGACGGTCTTGCCGGCTTTTTTGAGCGCCTCGAGCCCGGGATACGCGCCATGGTCGGCAATCAGATAGCCAATCTGACAGTTGTTCATCGGGTCGGCGCCCCAGAACACCATGATTTCGGTGTTGGCGGCCACGACGGGCCAGGCAGTGGGCTGTTCGTAGACCCCGATCGATCCGATCACGTACGGCAGCACGACCTGTGCCGCGCCGGTCGAATAATCCCCGGACGAGTTCACGAAGCCGCCGTTCAAGTTCATCGTCCGCCGCAACAGGCTCTGGCAGTTATGCAGGTTGCCCGGGCTTTTCCACCCGTAAGAGCCGGCGAATATGGCGGCGGGTCCGTAGGTCTTTTGGACGCGCTGCAGTTCCTTGGCGACCAGATCGAGCGCCTGCTTCCAGCTCACGCGAACGAAGTCGCCGCCGCCGCGGCCGTCCGGATCGGCGCCGGGGCCACGTTCGAGGTACGCGCGCCGCACCATTGGATATTTGATCCGGGTCGGCGAATAGACCGAGTCGAGAACCCCTGCGAGTTGCGCGGACGGATGCGGGTCCATTTCCCAGGGTTTGATTCCTGTCATGCGGCCGTTTTCCACCTGGGCGCGAAATGCGCCCCAATGACATCCGGTCAGCACCGTGCGGCTGGCTGCGGCCGGCGCCGTCGCACGTGCGCCTGCAGTCAGCAGAGACACCCCGGTGAGGCCAAGCGCGCCCGATGCCAGGGCACCTGTCAGGAAGGTTCGCCGGGACTGGCTCGACGGCTCTGTATTGAAACTACGTGATGACATGAAGACCTCGTCTGGCCAATTTACTGTCCCGTTCATGCGGGGCACCGCAGGTCGTCTAACGCCGGCGCGGCAACGAGCCCGTTCAACACCATCGCGGCGCCGCCGTAGAATCCGTTGCCGTCTGCCTTGTTGCAACGCGCTGCAAATTCCGGAACCCAGGCGCGGAGGCGGTCGCGCAGCAAGGCGGCGCGGGGTTTGTCGCCGTCGCGCAGTACCGCGGCCAGCAGTGCCAGTTCGATCGACAGGTGATCGGGCGGTTCGCAGCAATCCCTTCTCACCGATAGTCCGCAGCCTTGCAGCAGCGATTCCATGTCGGCCGTTGCCCGCTGAAACAGGCGAGTGCCTTCCCCGCCGTACGCGCTCTCGTAAAGTGGCACAGTCGCGGACCCTGCGACACCTTCGAACAGCAGCGTGTAGGCAATCGACAGCTCACGCTCGATTGAGGCCGCCGCCGCCCTGCCTGATAGCGCCGACCGCATGCGATCGATCGCTGATCGGCATCCCAGTTCGTCACCGATCGCTTCGAGAAGCTGTACGCCATCGGTCGAACAGTGCTCGCTTACAGCAACGATAGGCAGCGGCGCGATGAACACTTCAGCCAGCCAGACCGCGATGAAAGCAGTCGCGTTGCGGCACGCTTCCCAGTCCTGCTCCAGCCCAGCGGCATTCATGGCTTGGCAGCGGCTGGCGCAGAACCGGCGTCCTTGGAGTGATACTGGAGGTAGGCCATCAGCAATCGATACTGGTCATCGTCGAGCGCGGTAAAACGTTTCATCGTGGCGAGATTGCCAAGCCACTGGTTGGCCAGGTAGCTGTCGGCCGGTTGCAGGGCGTGGCAAGTGGCACATGAAGCGTTGTACAGATCGCGGCTGTAGTTCCAAAGTTGCGCGAGATCCGTAGTCAGTCCGGCTGGTTGCACCCAAACGGTGAGGCTGCCTGGAAACCAGTCAAGGTTGGTGGCTGTATCGTTGACCTTCTTGCCGCGCACAACTTTCGTCACCGCCGCCGGAGACAGCACCGCCTGGAGTATCCGCTGTCCCTGCAAAGCGTAGAGCGTGCTGGCGGAGCCGTCCTGTTGCCAGCCGTCGATGCGCACCTGCAGCCGGCCGTTATCTCGCGCCACGACCGTAAGTTTCGTCGAAGCCAGCACCTTGCCATCTACTGCGCCTTCGGCCCCCGCTGCTACGCGGTCCAGCGAGAACGATTTGGTTGCGATCACGTAAAGCGTGCCCGCGCTTGCGATCTGCTCAGCGGAAACCGTGCCCAGGGCATTCAGTTTGGATTGCGCTGCTTGGCTGTTCGTCTTCGGCAGCATGCGTATTTCTGCCGTCCGGTTTGGTTCGGGCATGCCCGCGTTGGGAGCATCGACTGCGGGCAGGCTCTTCAGATATTCGCCGATCGCTTGCCGGTCGTCATCAGAGAGCGTTGCGGTGTCGGCGACCACTGCCGCCATATCGCCGCCGGCCTTGATGTTGATCGGGCTGACGCCGGTTTTAAGATAGCTGGCGATTTCGTTTTTCGACCAGTATCCGATTCCGGTTTCGTCCGTGGTGATGTTAGGAACGTAACTCTTACCCTCGGGATCGAGTCCGCCGGCAAAGCGCTTGCCGGAGACTATGGCGCCCATGAAATTGCGCGGCGAGTGGCATTCGGCGCAGTGGCCAGGACCCTCGACCAGATAGCGGCCCCGATTCCATGCCGCGCTTTGCTGCGGATCAGACGGCAGCGCCTTCCCGTCCAGGAACGCCAGCCTCCACAGCCCGACGCCACGGCGCAGCGTGAACGGGAATTTCAGGTCGTGGTCGCGCGCCTTGCCGGGTACGGGGGGCAGAGTCTTGATATAGGCCAGCAAATCCCTTAGATCGTTGGCCGTCGTGCGCTGATACGAGGTGTAGGGGAACGCCGGATATTCGTTGTCGCCGTGAGCGGAGACGCCTTCGCGCATGGCGCGGATGAACTGATCCGTCGTCAATTGTCCGATTCCGTCCTGCGGATCGGGCGAAATATTGGGCATGTAGAAGGTGCCGAACGCGGAGTTCAGCGCGCGGCCGCCACCCAGTCGCGTCAGATCGCGCTGGTTAGCCGACGAATGACATATCGCACAGTCGCCCGCGCGGAATAAAGTCTTGCCGTTGTCGAGATTCGGCGCGCCGGCATCGGGCGCATCGCGCGACGCATGCATCGACTCCCACGCCGACGGCGACGTCAGGCCCATGAAAACGGCAAACCCCGAAATTACGATGACTCCAACGCCGGTCGCAAGTGTTTTCATGATGCTGGCGGATCAAAATGGAGCGAGCTCAACACGATGGTGTTTGAATCGTTGGTCCGGGCGCCTGGTTCAGCAAACCGGGTTATCGAGCTCCGAGGCGTCGAAAAATCGATGACAATCATTGCGTTCCCGATGCGATCACTTGCTGTAAGTTTGGGTGAATTGCATCGCGCTGGTGTTGATCGACATCAAGGGACGGACACCTGGTTGCCACGCCGAAGAGCCGCGTCGCCCGATGGCGGCTCCCGCTCAATCCCGCATGGGCCGTCGGCATCATCGGCGTCGTGCTGTCTGCCGTTACGTACCTGGGCGTCGCGCGCTACCGGCCGTGATCAGTACTGCTTTTACTGGCCGCCGCTCGATCGGGTCGAGCAGAGCGAGGAAATCGGGAACCGGACGTGACTGGGCTGGACCTCTGCGCCGATCCGTGGCGTGCCGGTTCCTCCGAATCGCGCGGTGCCTATAATCAAGCTCCCGCGGTCCCGCGATTGGATCGAGCATGGAATCGCGCCCCCAGGTGCGCGCGCGTTCGAGAAAGCCACCCGCCAATGGCAGCCCAAGCCGACC
>Ga0210394_10007268_pt1 | contig 11728 bp, 7 predicted proteins | sample IncBWC12MmetaG_FD_160121 | JGI IMG/M metagenome (GOLD analysis project Ga0210394, IMG submission 160121) | Forest soil microbial communities from Barre Woods Harvard Forest LTER site, Petersham, Massachusetts, United States - Inc-BW-C-12-M | ecosystem: Environmental > Terrestrial > Soil >... | reverse complement strand
AATCCTGGCTGCAATCGCTGTGGCCGCAGGCGCAAGCGCTCGGCGTGTCGCGCGCGACCTTCGACCTGGCGACGCGCGGGCTCGAGCCCGATTTGTCGTTGCCCGATCTCGTTTTGCCGGGCCGGCCGGAACGGCCGTCGGGAGGGCAGGCGGAATTCGTGCTGACGCCTGCGGACTATCTGAAAGAGCCGACATTCGACGGCCTCGCCGCCAAAGGCCGTAAGCTGTTCGATCAGTATCACGACACGCTCGGGGCCATCGAAAAGCAATTCGGCGTGCCGCCAGCCATCGTGCTCGCTATCTTCGGCCGCGAAACCGATTACGGCCAAGCCCGCGACAAGCGCAACGCCATCCGCGTGCTGGCGACGCAAGCCTATCTGGGCAAACGCAAGGAAAAATTCCTCGACGAATTTTTGCAGGCGCTGAAAATCCTGGACGAGGGCCAGGTCAAGCTCGCCGACATGACCAGCTCCTGGGCCGGCGCCATGGGGCTCACCCAGTTCATGCCGTCGGACTACGTCAAATACGCCGTCGATTTCGACGGCGACGGCCATCCCAATATCTGGACCTCGGTGCCCGACGCGCTGGCGTCGGCCGCCAAGCAACTGCAGGGCAAAGGCTGGCAGCGCGGCCTGCGCTGGGCTTACGAGGTGCATCCGCCGGCCGATGTCGATTGCACTATCGGCGTGCCGGACAACACGCTCCCCATCGGCGAATGGCTCAAGCGCGGTTTTGTGCCGGCCTATGGCCGCACGCTGTCGGCGGCCGAGCGCGCCGAGACCGCGTCGCTGCTGCAGCCGGCCGGGCCGTTGGGCCCCTCATTCCTCGCCACCAAGAATTATTTTGCCATCAAGGAATATAATTTTTCCGATCTCTACGTGCTGTTCGTCGGCCATCTGGCCGACCGCATCACCGACCCGCGGCCGTTCGAGACGCCGTGGAGCAAGGTGGCGCAACTGCCGACCGCCGATCTCGACCGCATGCAGCATATCCTCACCGATCGCGGCTATTATCACGACAAGATCGACGGCAAGGCCGGCATGCTGACCCGCTCAGCGCTCGGCGCTTATCAGAAGGCCAACGGCCTGAAGGTCGATTGCTGGCCGACTGCTGCGGTGTTGGCGCACATGGAGAAGGCGGGAAACTGAAGGCGGCGCTGCGTCGCCCGCAAGGTCAATGTACCGAGGCCTCGGGCCCGTCAGATCGATCGACCACAGTTGGTCAATGTCCGCTTTACCCCCGAAAGCGACCGATTACCGCGTTGCCGCGAAATGGCGCTAAGGGCCAATCGCGTCATTTTGCATCGCGGAAAATCGGCCAGATTTTTCCACCGTTAAGGCAAGGACTCACGCTTGATCATTGGCCTTTTCGCGATTCGTAGAACCGGATCAATTTCACCACATCGGCTCCTTCGATTCGTCCCAATGGACCGTCGCTGTAGCTGGAGACGACAATTTTGTTGTCCACCCCAACTATAAATTCTGAGGGTTGAATGATGGCACGCCGATCTTCCCACCAGGCCCCAAGCGTATTGGCAATATCGCGGGTGAGCCCATAACCAATCGGAAAAGAGACTTCGCTCGCCACTTCCCGCGCCTTGTCGATGGAATCGACGCTCGCAGCAACCACCTTGGCGCCCAGAGCGTCAAGTTCCCCCTTTACAGCGTTGAAGCCGACCAACTGCCGGCGACAATACGGTCACCAATGACCGCGATAAAACAGGAAGATTCGATACCTGGCGTCGAGACCTTCCGGCAGCTGCAATGTTCTGCCGTCGATTAGGTCAATCGTTACCTTCGGGAAGGTATCACCAATACCGAGCTTTTTCGACATTCCGACCACTCCGATGAAAGACGGCAAAGAGCCGGACCGAGCCACAATGCCGATTGTGGACTTTGCCGAAAGATTCCGTCGATGGCAACGGCAGTGATGATGAAGACTCTCAAGCAGCTTTCAACAACTCCTGCACCTTCGGCCAGGGATCTGGTTCAAGATTCCTGAAGGGCGCGGCGTCTGCCTCGGTCATGCGATCGAAGATCGCCGCCTTGACCGATGGCCGCGCGCGCACGCGTCCCCACCAATCGGCGACGGCCGGATAGCGGTCCCACATGCCGCCGAGCTTGAGCAGCTCAAGCCGCAGGATGTAGGGAATCACGGCGCAGTCGGCGTTGGAAAAGGCCTCACCGGCCAGGTATGGGCCGCTGTTGAGCGACTCCGTCATCCACGACAACAGCTTGCGATGCTGCGCCAGCGCCTCGGCGACGAATTCGGAGTCGAGCCCGTGCTCGATGACGCTGCGTTTGTACTCGGCGCGGCGCTTGAGCGGCGATTTGGCGATTTCGGCCTGCCAGGCGGCGGGCGCCATCTTCAGGAAGGCCGAGCGGAACGCCGTCGCGAACGTGAGAATCATGCAGGAATTGTGCACGTATTCGTCGATCAGCTTGTTGTATAGGCGCACGCGGTGGCGCAAGCGCGGCGATTTCGGCATCAGCGGCGGCATAGCGAAGACGTCGTCGATGTAATAAAGGATCAGCGAGGATTCGATGATCGGCTCGCCGTCGTGGATCAATGTCGGCACGACGCCGCTTGGATTGAGCTTCAAATAGGCGGGCTCGAATTGGTCGCCACGGAGCGTCATGAGGCGATCTTTGGCCTTTTGCCCCTTCTCCTCCAGCGCGATGCGCACCTTCTGGGCGCAGACCGAATTGACGCTGTGATAGAGTTCGAGCATGTGTCCTCCGTTTGGCTGGTCTTATGACTATACCGCGAGGCGCGTGCGGTCCACCACATACCCGGCCCTGGTCCGGCCATGCGCTTGCGCGAGGCGGCCTATGGGGCACAATCCAACTCAAAGCAGCCCCGGCCGCGTTGGAGACACCATGTTCGGCATTCCACGTCGATACAGCCACTTCGTGTTCGGAACCATTCAAGCTGGACTAACGTCTCTCATTGCTGCTGGAATTGCGAGTACACCGTTCACACACCAGGGCCAATTTTTATCCCACTGGCTGCTTTCCTGGCTAATCTCATGGGCCGCAATGCTTCCAATCGTGCTGTTCGCTGCGCCTGCCATCCGCACCTTATCGATCTTGCTGACGGAAGAAGAGCCGACTCATTGAAGCGGCTGCCCGAACTGGTGCAGCGACAGGTCATTAGCGACCGATTTGCAGTATCCACGCTATGTCCGCTTCTCACCCAACAGCGACTAGACCGTTGCGCGTGGGATCTAGTGCCAAGACGCGCTCTGCCGCCTGTTTTGCATCCGCCAGCATTCGACTTTCGCCAATGAGACCGCCTCCCACGCTCGCGCGGGGACCGCCACTTAATGAGGGGCAGATCGGCTCACGGACCACGGCGGATATACGCGAGCGCCCTCCCATCTTCCTTCGCAATGTGACATCATCGTCGCAGGCGAGCCGGAGATTGAGGCCTGTCAAGCAGGGAACCATGCCATGTCGCTTGCAGCCACGAATAACCAGGGCGCGTCAACGCGTGGTCTCTACGAAAAGCTTGAGGATCGCATCCTCGCTCGCGACCAGATCGGCGCCAGTGAATGCTACTATGATCTCGTGCTCGACGGCCGGCCGCTCGCCGAGATGTTGCGCGAGGCCGTGCGCATCCACGGGCCCTACACGCACGTTCCCTATCACGAGCGCATCGATGACGGCTTCGTCAACTTTGTCAACAACGACCATTGCCTCCTAAGTGCTCGCGCCACGTTGCACCTGTCGAAGTGGTTGCCTGCCGAGATGGCGGGACTGCCGATGGCGCAGACCATTTGGTACATCCCGACCGGTCTCGACATCTGGAACCAGAAGATCAACAAGGCGCCGGGTCACTACGCGCGTGGCATGGCGCCGCAGCAGGGCGCGCCGCCGAAGCCCGTGGTTCACTGGCCGGATCAAGAGCCGGAGCATCTCGACGGGTCGTTGCGCGACCGTCTCGACCACTGGCTCACGCTCGTGCATCGCGGGCGCGTGCTCGACGCCTATCGCGTCTTTCTCGGCCTCATGCAGAACGAGGCCGAGCGCAAAACGGCGCTCGCCGAACTGGCGTTCGCGGGCCTCATCGATTTGCAGGACCGGGCCTTCCTCAACCGCTCTTACACGACCGGTCACAAGTCCTATCGGGCGCGCGCCACGGTCGAATTGGGCACGGCCATCGGCTGGCATGACGCGCATTGCGTGCTCTATGCCGGGGCGTTGGATATCGCCGTCGGTCCGCGCTGGTATTCGACCTACGAGATGGCGTGCAACTGCATGACCCACTACCTGGAACAGCAGAAGATCTCTGCCGTCCCCTACGCCGGCACCACGGCCAAGGAATTGGCGCTGCTGGCGAATTCCGAGCCGCTCACGACAGCCGAGGCAGAAGCATTTCTCGAGATCGTGTTGCGTCAGCACGAGCCGGTCTATCTCGAACAGCTCAGCAGGCTGCTGCTCGCCGGCAAAGGGCCGCGCCAGATCCTCGACGTGTTGCAGATCGGCGCCGCTCAGGTGCTGCTCGAGACGCAGGAAAGCCTCAACTTCTCCATCTCGCAGCACTGCTACGAGTACTGCAACACGCTGGGCTGGTTCTACGACACATTCGAACATCCGCAGCGCCTGAAGCTGCTCTATGCGGCGGCCTCATTCCTCAACCGCAGCGCCTGGCATCAGAAAAACATCGGCGAGGGGAATACCTATCTGGCCGAGCCTGCCGCCGGCGCCGAGCGCATGAGTAAGCCCCAGCTGCTGGAGCGGATCATGGCGGCCATTGTCGCGCTCGACGGGCAGCAGGCCGTCGCTTGGACCAAGGCGTATCTCACCAGTGGCGGCGATCGCAAAACCTTGGTGCAACAGCTTGCGTTAACCGCTTGCCGCCTCGGCAACGACCCGCACAATCAAGAAATCGCTCAGTGTCTGCTCGAGGACTACGCGAAGAACCGTGGCTTCGACCGCGACCGCTTGCTGCTCGCCTGCGTGCAGCACACCGCCGTGCACCGGAAATACGGCGATTTCCTCGAGTGTGGCCGGCGTTTTGGTCGTGCCATGGGCGTTGCGTCACTTGTCTGACGTATGTCGCCTGATGCCCGGCGCCGAAGGCAAACATACGCGAGGCGCGTGCCCTGATCAGCCTAGACGAATGAATTGACGCCGCCGCGCCCCGTTTCCACAATGCGCGAGGAGCCGACCATGCAGATCAAGGCCGCCGTTGTGCGTGAAAGGTCGGGCCCTTTCGCCATCGAGACCGTGGAGCTGTGCGAACCGCGGCCGGACGAAGTGATCGTCCGTGTGGTGGCGAGCGGCATGTGCCAGACCGATCTGCACGGCCGCGACGGCTATTTCGACAGCCCGTACCCTGCCGTTTACGGCCACGAAGGCGCCGGCGTGGTGCATGCCGTCGGCAATGCCGTGCGCGGGCTTGCGCCCGGCGACCACGTGGTGATGTCTTATCCGTGGTGCGGCGCTTGCGCCAACTGCCGGCAAGAGCGGCAGAACTATTGCGTGCACGGCCGCAGCCTGAAGTCGGGCGGCACCCGCGCCGACGGCTCGACCTTGCTGGCGAAGAACGGCGCGCCGATTTACAGCGCATTCTTCCAGCAATCCTCGTTCGGCACCTTCGCGCTGAGCCAGGAGCGCTACACCGTCAAAGTGCGTGAAGACGCGCCGCTTGAATTGCTCGGCCCGCTCGCCTGCAGCGGCCAGACCGGCGCCGGCGCCGTGCTGAACGTCATGAAGCCACAGCCGGGCGAGAGCATCGCCGTCTTCGGTGTCGGTGCGGTCGGATTGTCGGCGCTGATGGCGGCGAAAATCGCCGGTTGCGATCCGATTATTGCAGTTGACGTTCATGACTGGCGCCTTGCGCTCGCCCGCGAGCTCGGCGCCACCCACCCGATCAACCACAATAGTTGCGGCGACGTGGTCGGCGAGATCCGCAAGATCAGCGGCGGCGGTGTGCGCTACGCGGTGGAAACCTCGGCTGTGCCCACGGTGTTTCGCGAGGCCATCGAATGCCTGATGCCGGCGGGCGCCTGCGTGCTGCTCGGCAGCGCCCGCAAGGGCAGCGACGTTTCGTTCGAAATGCCGTTCCTGCAGCAAGGCCGCACGGTCCGCGGCGTGGTGCAGGGCGACAGCGTGCCGCAGGAATTCATCCCAAAGCTCGTCGACCTGATCATGGCCAAGAAATTTCCGATCGAGCGCATGATCAAGTTCTACGATTTCGCCGATATCAATCTGGCGGCAAAAGAATCCTCCGCCGGCATCGCCATCAAGCCGGTGCTGCGGATGCCTGGATAATCAATCGTCCCCTGGCACCGCTTCCGGCCGCCCGTCGTCATCTTCTCGCGAATAACCGAGCGCGCGCTTGTAGCGCGGCTTGGTGTCGATCGAGCCGGTGACGGCCGGCTCGCCGTGTTGGGCGGCGTATCGCGCCCGCGCGCGCTCGGCGACCAACTCGCCCGGAATAGCGCCCGGCTCGCAGATGTGGCGGCCGTTATAGTGCCGCATCAGATCGACGTGGATGTGATTGTAGTGATAGACGTTGGCGCCGGGCGCCAGCACGGTGGTGAAGTCTTCGCACGCCGCCGCCTGCACGTCGTGCAGAAAACCCTGCTCCTCCGGCGTGCCGTGCCAGCCGTATTGCACCGAGATTTTGTGGCCGTCGGCCAAGGTGAACTCGGCGATATCGAGGGCGTTGCCGAAGGCATGCTCGGAAATATGCGCGTTCGGATCGCCGTTCATGCCGCGGCAGGAATAGGCGGAGATTTGTTTGATCTCGACCACCGGCAGGCGGAACCATTTCAGCGCTGCCGGCTGCACCGCGGCGGTGATCCATTGATCGAGCTCCGAGACGATCGGGCAGGCGAGCGTCGCGGGCGGTTTCAGTTCGACCGGTCCGGCCGAGCCGGTGACCAGCGGCGCGCGTGGCGGTCCGAGCGGTGGCACCGGCGGCACCGGTTGCGCGGCGCTCGGCGGCGCCGGTGTGTAGGGCGCAGTGGCGCCGCCGTAATAAGGATGCGGCGGGCCGCCGGGGACGCCCAAATCCTCGTCGTCTTCGGGCGGCGGCAAGCCCGGCGGATTGAGCGACAACGGTTGCCCGACCGGCGTTGCCGGTGGCGGCGGGTAGCCCTGCTGTGGATACGCCTGTTGTGGGTATGACCGCGGCGGATATGACTGCTGCGGGTAGGTCTGCGACGGATACGATTGCGGCGCGCCCGCCTGCAGCGGCGGCAGCTGTTGCGAGCTGACGCCCGATGACGGCGCTGCGCTTGGCTGCGTCACCGGCCAATGCTGCGGCATCGACGCGTTGGGAATGGCGCCGGGCGGCACCGGCGCGTCGTCGGTATAACCGAGCGGGCCGCTCTCGCCCAATGCCGAGACCCGCAGCGGATAATCGGCGCCGCACGCGCCCGGGCCGCTGATGGCGGAGATGCGCACCCGCGTCGGCGATTCCTTCACCGCGCCGGAATTCAGGCACGCGATCTCGGCGTCGTGCCGCCATGGCTCGCGCTCGGCCAACATATAATGACTGCAGCCGGCAAGAGCGATCAGCGTGACGAGGATAGAGGAGCCGACGAGATACCAACGAACTCCACGCGTCATGCAGGAGAGAATGCGAGCAATTCTGTTAAGGACTGCTCAATGATGTTGTATCGTCCGCGTGCCAAGGATGCGTTAACCATGACAGGGATCAGGAAATCAGGGATCAGGGATCAAGAAATCAGGCGATTAAGGATCAGCTTTCGCTATATCTTGATACCTGATACCTGATCCCCGAAGCCTGAAACGCGCCCCATCCTAATACCTGATCTCTGATGTCCGGAATCCCCATGCTCTCCGCCCTCGATCTCGCCCGCCGCATCGAGGCTGGCGAACTCACGCCGCGCGCCGTCGTCGACATGTGCGCCGAGGCGATCGCGGCGCGCGACAAGGAGATCGGCGCCTTCGTCGTGCTCGACCTGGTCGCGGCGCGCCGAGCGGCGGACAATCCGAAGCTCGCCGTGACGGCGCTGCGCGGGTTGCCGGTCGGGTTCAAGGATATTTTCGACACCGCCGACTTCCCGACCCAATACGGCTCGCCGATCTATGCCGGCTTCCAGCCCCGCGCCGATGCCGCCGCGGTGGCGCTGACGCTGCGCGCCGGCGGCATCGTCATCGGCAAGACCGCGACCACGGAATTCGCCACCATGGTGCCGGCGGTGACGCGCAATCCGCACAATCTCGCGCACACACCCGGCGGCTCGTCGTCCGGCTCCTGCGCGGCAATAGCCGCCGCCATGCTGCCGATCGCGTTCGGCAGCCAGACCGCGGGCTCGGTGATCCGCCCGGCGGCGTTCTGCGGCATCGCCGGCTTCAAGCCTTCGTATCGGCTGATCCCGACCGCGGGCGTCAAAGACGTCGCGTGGCATCTCGACACCGCGGGCGTGTTCGGCGCGGGCGTGGTCGACGTCGCTTTCGTCACCGCGGCCATCACGGGCCGCGATCTGCGCGTCGATCGCGCGACGCCTTCGCCGCCGCGCATCGCGCTGGTGCGCAGCCATCTGTGGCCGCAAGCAAGCCCGGCGATGCAACGGGCGCTCGAGAGCACGGCGCGGAGCGCGGCGGCGGCCGGCGCAAAAGTCGTGGATCTCACGCTGCCGCCGATTTTTGAAGAAGCCTACGCGGCGCAAATCATCATTCAGGATTACGAAACGCTGCTTGCCCGCACCTTCGAATACGATCGCCATCGCGACCAGCTCGGCAAGCAATTGCGCGAAGCGCTCGATGCCGCGACCGCCATCACCGCCGACGCCTACGACGCGGCGCGCCGCACCGCCAAGCGCGCGCGCCAGGTGCTGGCCGACACCATGGCCGACCACGACGTGATCGTGACGCCTTCGGCGCCCGGCGCGGCACCACATGGACTGGCCTCGACCGGCAATCCGATGTTCAACCGGCTGTGGACGCTGATGGGCACGCCGTGCGTCAACGTGCCGGGATTGAGCGAGGGCGATTTACCGCTCGGCATCCAAATCGTCGGTCGCTTCGGCCGCGACCGCGCGGCGCTTGAGGCGGCGTTGTTTTTGGAGCGGGCTATCGCGCGCAAGAGCGGCGTGTGACGATTTCAGCCTGCGCGCCGTCGTCAGACTTCGCGGGTGTCGAAAAAATACAGATCCGCTCCGCCGGTCGCGAAGTTCTGTAGATCGCCCGCGGCGGCTTGCCCTTCGGCGCTGGCGAACGCGCTTTGGACGGCGGCCATGTCGTCGAAATGCAGGATCGCGACCAGATGGATGCCGGACGGTCCGGCCGGCGTCGCCACCGGGCCTTTGTTGACTTCGTATTTTCTCAAGCCCGGGATCTTTTTGGCGAGCGGCACGTGCCTGTCGAAATAATGCTTGTCGAACGCCGCCGCATCGCGAGGCGTTTTGTACATGACGACGAGCCGAGCCATGGTTCCTCCTGTTATCGCCGCTACTCCGCGGCGCTCCGCGCCAGCGCCAGCGGATCGTAGTTGAGTATGGGCGCCAGCCATTTCTCTGTCTGCTCCAGCGTCAAGCCTTTGCGCCCGGCATAATCCTCGACCTGGTCGCGCTCGATCTTGCCGACGCCGAAGTAATAGCTCTCCGGGTGGCTGAAATAGAGGCCGCAGACCGAGGCGCCGGGCCACATGGCGAAGCTCTCGGTCAGGCGCACGCCGATGGTGCGCTCGCCGTCGAGCAGCTTGAACAAGGTTCCCTTCTCGGTGTGATCGGGCTGCGCCGGATAGCCCGGCGCCGGGCGGATGCCGCGATATTTTTCGCCGATCAGGTCGCTGCCCGACAGCGTCTCGTCGGCCGCATAGGCCCAAAAATCCTTGCGCACGCGCTGATGCAGGCGCTCGGCGGCGGCTTCGGCGAGGCGGTCGGCCAGCGCCTTGGCCATGATCGCGGAATAATCGTCGTTGGCGTGCTTGAAACGCTCGACGATGGTTTCCTCGCCGATGCCGGCGGTCACCGCGAAGGCGCCGATGTAATCGGCTAGCCCGCTCGCCCGCGGCGCGACGAAGTCGGCGAGTGCCACGTTGGCGCGGCCTTCGCGGCGCGCCAGCTGCTGACGCAGCGTGTGCAGCGTCGCGATCGGTTTGCTGCGCGCTTCATCGTCGAAAACGAGAATATCGTCGCCTTCGCTGTTCGCCGGCCACAGTCCGATCACCGCATTGGCGCGGAACCAGCGCTCGGCGACGATCTTGCGCAACATTTCCTGCGCGTCGGCAAAAAGACTGCGCGCTGCTTCGCCCACCACTTTGTCGTCGAGGATGGCGGGATATTTGCCGTTGAGCTCCCAGGTGGCGAAGAACGGCGACCAGTCAATGAGCTCGACCAGCTCGGCAATCGGCAGATCTGCGAGTTTTTGCGTGCCGAGAAGTTTTGGCACCGGCGGCCGGTAATTGCCCGACCAGTTGAGCTTCAGCGCGTTGGTGCGCGCGTCATTGAGCGGCAGCCGTTGCTTGTTCTCCTCGCCGCGGGCGTGCGCTGAGGCGATGCGGGCATACTCGGCACGCACGTCGTTCACGTATCGCTCGCGTGACTCGCGCGACAGCAGCGAGGAAACGACGCCGACGGCGCGGCTGGCGTCATTGACATAGATGGTCTGGCCGCGCCGGTAGTTGGGATGAATCTTCACCGCGGTGTGGACACGGCTGGTGGTGGCGCCGCCGATCAACAGCGGCACGTCGAAACCTTTGCGTTCCATTTCTGCCGCAACATGGCACATTTCATCGAGCGACGGCGTGATCAGGCCGGACAGTCCGATGATGTCGGCCTGCTCGGCAATCGCGGCATCCAAAATCTTGTCCGCCGGCGTCATCACGCCGAGATCGACCACGTCGTAATTGTTGCACTGGAGCACGACGCCGACGATGTTCTTGCCGATGTCGTGGACGTCGCCCTTGACGGTGGCGAGCACGATCTTGCCGTTCGACGACTTGTGCTCGCGGCCGTCCTTGTCCGCTTCCATGTAAGGCATCAGATAGGCGACGGCCTGCTTCATGACGCGCGCCGATTTCACCACCTGCGGCAAAAACATCCGGCCCGTGCCGAACAGATCGCCGACCACGTTCATGCCGTCCATCAGCGGGCCTTCGATCACGGCGAGCGGTCGCGGCGCGGCGCGGCGCGCCTCCTCGGTATCAACCTCGATGAAGTCGGTAATACCGTGCACCAGCGCGTGCGTCAGCCGTTTGCCCACCGGCCATTCGCGCCAGGCGAGATCGGCTTCCTTCTTTTCCTTGCCGTGGCCGCGGTGACGCTCGGCGAGCGCCAATAGCCGCTCGGCGGCGTCGGCGCGGCGGTTGAGCACCACGTCCTCGCAGGCCTCGCGCAATTCGGCATCCAGATCGTCATAGACCGCCATCTGGCCGGCATTGACGATGCCCATATCCATGCCGGCCGCGATGGCGTGATAGAGGAACACCGAATGCATCGCCTCGCGCACCGCTTCGTTGCCGCGGAACGAGAACGAAAAATTCGAGACGCCGCCGGAGACATGGGCATGCGGCAGGTTCTGCCGGATCCAGCGCGCCGCCTCGATATAGGCGACGCCGTAGCCGTTGTGCTCCTCCATGCCGGTGGCCACCGCAAAAATGTTGGGATCGAAAATAATATCCTGCGGCGGGAAGCCGACGCGGTTGACCAGAATGTCGTAGGCGCGCGCGCAAATCTTTGTTTTGCGATCGAGCGTATCGGCCTGGCCCGATTCATCGAACGCCATGACCACGACGGCCGCGCCAT
>Ga0210394_10007266_pt1 | contig 11730 bp, 8 predicted proteins | sample IncBWC12MmetaG_FD_160121 | JGI IMG/M metagenome (GOLD analysis project Ga0210394, IMG submission 160121) | Forest soil microbial communities from Barre Woods Harvard Forest LTER site, Petersham, Massachusetts, United States - Inc-BW-C-12-M | ecosystem: Environmental > Terrestrial > Soil >... | reverse complement strand
CGAAGATGATCGCCCAGTTGCCGTCATGCAGCCGGCGCACGATCGGCGTGCCATAGGTATTGCCCATGTTCGTGCCCATGGTGCTGCCGCAAATGAGGACGCCGGTGCAGCCGATGGTCGCCGCCGACCATTCGCCCATGACCAGGCTGCCGGCACTGGTTTCGGCGAAATTGCCCGGATTGGTGACATCGAGAGCGTAGATGGCCGATCCGCCGGCACCGAGCCCGCCCACCAGCCAGGTATGCCAACCGCTGCTGTAGAACACATCGTCGACGTCAGGCGTCGCATCCACATAGAAGTTGTGCGAGTACTGCGATCCGGAGTAGTCGAGAAGTCCGACCGTCGCATTGTGAATCGTGTTCAGCACGGCACCCGGCATGTAGGCCAGCACCTCTTGGCCGTCATTCGGCGTGGTGGTGTTGTTCACGTAATTGCCGCTGCTATCGAATGACCCGCTGCGAAAGCCGTGCAAGAAGCCATCATTGGCGCCGGTGTAAACCACGTTGAGCCGCGTTTGTTCGGCGGCGATGTACTGGCCGAAAGTTTGCGTGGCGGTGTTCTCGGGAGTGGGGTCGGTGCCGACCAAGAGATCCTTCCACTTGATCGCATAGTGCGAGGTCGGCGGCCCCACCCAGGTCGGGCTCGAGTCGACGATGTCGCCCAACACACCGTCGCGTGGGCGATACAAGCCGACGCCGAGGGGGGTGATCTCATTGCTCCGGTCGCCGCGCAAATACAAAAGTCGATTGGAGTTGAACGGCGTGAGATCACCTGCGTCCAACGTATTCTGCTCGGTCGTGTTGATACTGTTCCACTCGAACGGGATGCCTTGTGAGACCCCGTCCCAGGTCAACATCACGCGGCTGGCGACGGGTATTTGCGGCTTCCCGGTCCCGGCAGCGCCCGTGGTGGGGCAGAACTGCGTGGTCAGGATGCCGGTTAAATTGCACGATGCGTCCCAATTCGAGGTGGCGCTGATGCCGATGGATTGGTTCGATGCCGAGTAGACCAAACTGTTCGCGACCAATCGGCCCGTGTTGGTGCTGGGATAGTAAAATGCCAGATAGGCTTGCGTGCCGCTGGCGATCTTGGTCGCTTCCTGCTCGTTCACGCCCACCGACGTACCCGCAATATCCGACGGCGCCGCCTGGAAGCACAGGATCTCATGCACGTTTCGGCTGCCGCCGGTCGAGCCGGTAAATCCAAATCTAAAACTCGCGGGCAGCGCGCCATTGGAGGCGGTGATGCTCTGCTTGGTGATCACCGGGTGATAGTTGCCGCCGTTGTAGCTGATGTTCAGGCTCAGGATCCCGTCCTGAGTGATCTTCAAGGCGTAGGTAATGGGTTGCGCGGCACCGCGCGTCTGCGCAGCTTCGTTGGCGATATTGGTCCCCGGCAGAATCGAGGACAGAAGCACCGGAGTGCCGACCGGCGCATAGTCGGCCACCGCGGTGGTGGTCTGTTTTGGCTTGTTCGGTTTGGAGTAGTCCCAGATAAATCCGGTTTTGCAGGTGTTCTGCACGGCGGCCGCTTGCTGCGCAAGTGTGAGCGTGGAGGGATACTGCACCGGATAATTGTTGGTCAACGGGCCCCAGGCGATACTGCCGGCGCCGCGCAGGCCGATGCGCCCCGGCAGGTAGCCGAAGCCGGTCGCGGTATTGTCGCCTTGGTTCAAGAAATTGCCGTATTCATCGATGCCCAACCCTAAGTACGCGTGGGCCAGTCCGTCGTATTGGCGCGGCGTTCCATCCGCGCGCAAATTTGCGTCGAGATTCACGTTCGAACAGGTGTAGCCGAGACTGCCGCCGAAGGCGCCGGTGTCATAGGGATTGTAGGCACCGTCCATGAGGAAGAACGCCATGCCGTCCGCGCCATCGCCGCCCGCGCCGCCGGAATTGCCCAGATAGCTGACGGTTTTGAACACCACCTGTAAACCCGAGCCGGTCGGAAATGGCGTGCCGCTGGAGATGATGCTGCCGGCCTGCGTGAACCAGTTGGTAAAGCGCAGTGCGCCGAAGCCCGCAGGATCAGGCGTTTGCCCGGCGCCCGTTCCAGGATTTGTAGTCTGGCCCAGGTACCCGCTATTGCCGCCGATTTGCACTTGGTTGGCGTAATAGGCCAATCCCACGCACCCGGGAATGCTGCCGGTACCGTCGCCGGCGGTAAGACAGGCGCCGTCGAAGGTCTTCCAGCTATTGGTGTCATGCGCCTGGGTAAAGTCATCGTTCGATGTGACCTGGGCGCGAGCGCCGCAGGAAAATCCGACGGTAAGCGCCGCCAGGATCGCCATCGAGATGGAGACGTGCTTGTGCATCACGGGTTCGTCAATTGGTTGGGAGTGTTGGTACCAATAACGAAGGTGCTTTCGACCACGGCGACGGTGTTCGAGGTGCCGCCGAAGCCCACGGCATCGACCTGGTATACCTCTCCGGCAGGCGAGCCCAAATTGGGGCCGAGATCAATGACGTAGAAAATCGGCGCCTGGACATAGGATGCGGTTTGCTTCAGCCCGGCATTCTCCACAGTGCCCGTGGCGCTGATCAGGTTGCTCCAGCCGTTGATCGAATTGGACGTGAACTGGGTGTAGGTCACGCCGGTTTTCCATGGCATGACAGTAAAGTCGATCGGAGTCACCGGCGGACTGCAAACCTCGCCGCTGGTGGAGGAGGGCACCAAACCCACAGGACACACGCCGGTCGCCGGCGCCGTGCCGCTGGCCAGCCAGGACTCGGCGTATTGCTGCGCGCTCTCCGCGGCATTGATTGCGCGCTGCTTGTCGCGGGTATTACCCGCGAGTCTTTCCTCGACGCCGTAGCTGCGAAACATGCTCAACGCCATGATGGTCACGACGATGAGCAGCAGCATGGCGGTGATCAATGCCATGCCGCGTTGGCGATTCGGCGCCGTGTCGTTTTGCGTTTTCATGAGTTGACGCCTGCGGCATTCATGGTGGCAATGACCCGCTGGATGACAATCGGCAGGCCGGCAGGCTGGAGCGGGTTGATGAACGATATGCTCACGTTGATGGAGCAGACATTGATCCAGTCATTCGCCAGAATCATTTCGCTGGCCTTCAGGTATGTGTCGGCGCAGCTGCCGGTGTCGGCAACGCTGCGTTTGACGCCGTAGAGAATGGTCAAATTTTGAACTCCGTTCACCAACGGGACATCGGCGGTGGCAAATGCCCCATTCGCGCTGCTGACGGTGCAGGTCAGCACGGGATTATTCGGGTTCGCAGCGTTCACCCAGAATGTGTTGACGAAAACATCGGTGGCGCCGGTGGTGTTGATGGTGCCCCTGCAGTTAAAGACATTATCGTTTGGCGCCGCGGCGTAGCGGATCGTGACTGTGTCGCCGGGTGCGACCGCGTTGGACGTGCCGTAAACCGCCTGGCCCGGAGTGACAAATTGTTGGCCCCCGTGGGGGATCACAAACAAGCCGGGGAATATCGTCGTGTTTAGATTGAGCACGGGATTGGGGAAATAGCCCGCGGATTCCACCACATCGGCCATGAACGTCATGACCAAGCGTTCGTTGTCTTGAAGCTGCGCGAGCAATTGTTGTTTTCCGAAGGCATCACGCGTGCTCTGTACCATCATCAGCAAGCCGCCGATGAGAAATATGCCGAGGGTGATGGCGACCATCAGCTCAATCAGCGTAAAGCCGCGCTGAGCCGGGTCGGCCGAATTACGGCTATGTGTTGTGAATGTGTTCATGGCTCGACGAACAACGTATAGCTTGGACTCGCCAACGCGCCGGTTTCCAAGGTATTCATGGCGACGGCATTCTCGTTCCAGGTAATGTTGATCAGGCAGCTCACGGGCGGCGCGGTACCGCAGCTCACCGTTCCGGTTACATTGGGCAGCAGCGCTTGCAGGCCGATTGCCCATTGCTGCAGGTCGTAGGCGGCCATCACGAGCGGCAGGCAGGGAAGCGTCAGCGACGTGGACCGGCAGTTTTGCGCCGCTCCCAGGGCACCGCCCAACAGAGCCGCGTTTTGAGTCACGGTGACGACGTTGCCGTTGATGGCGATGACCCCGCCGGACGGATCCGGTGTGGTCCAATAGCCGCGGTTGACATGCATGGACGCGGCAAGACTTGCGGCTTCGAGCGCGGCGATGGAACGCTTCGCGGCGATATTGGTGCTCGCGTAGGCCACCGTCTCGAGCTTCAATACGCCCAGTAAGCCGATGGTCAGCACGAACAGTGCCACCAACACTTCGAGCAAGGTGAAGCCTTGGTCACAGCGCCGTTTCAGCATGGGTTGCCCTCCGCCGTCGTTTTGCCGCCGATCTGCGTGGACAGCGCTCCGACGATGGTCGCCGACAGACACCGGGTGAAGGCGGCATTCAGCGGCGCGGTATGCAGAGTAAAGGTTACCGGGCCCGGAAGAGTCGAAGTAAAGCCTTCGCGGCTGAAAGTGACGCCGGTGATACCGTTATCGGCCGTCAACGTGTCGGTGCTCGAAAACGTCTTCTGCATTTTCAGCAGCACATCATTTCCGCCAAACACTCCGGGAGCGCCGACATCCGAGAAAACAATCCAGCCGGTCTGCCACGCCGTGGTGCCGGTACACGGAGGGGCGCCATTGGCGGCCGCGCAGATCGTCACCCTTTGTCCTTCCTTGATCGCCTCGCCGCGCGCGAATTGCATATCGCCCAGCAAGCCATTGATCTCGCTGGAGGCTTGGTTCGATTTCGTGACGTACTGGAACGAGGGCACGCCGATCGCCAGGAGGATCGCTGCGACGGTGATGGTCATGATCAATTCGATCAGGGTGAATCCGGATCCGCCGTGCCGGTTGGTTGCCGATCCACCGTTTGAAAATGTGAACAAGATCATGGAAGTCACCATACCTGCTGAAGCCTTCGTGAAACTGACGGGAAATGTTGCGGGCCGCAAGAGTGAGACGTGGTTCACAGAATCAGCGCATATCAAGCATTTCAGCCTTGCGCTGCAGCGGTTTCCGAAAATTGCAGCAACACCCTGGTGCCCCGGCCGGCGGCCCCGGACCCAATCGTCACCGAGGCTCCGTACAGGCTTGCGATTTCATCGACGATCGCCAGCCCCAAGCCGCTGCCGTGCCCGGGCGAATTCGGCAACCGATAAAACCTTTGCCGCACCCGCTGGCGCTCGGACTCGGGAATGCCCGGACCCGAATCCTCGACGCTGAGGAACGGCTTGCCTTGGTGTATGCCGGCGCGAACCGTGACGCTGCCCCCCGCCGGAGTGTACTTCAACGCGTTATCGACCAGGTTGCTCAGCAGGTCGTCGAGCAGCGAGGGATCGGCGACGATGGCGGCCGGTTCCATGTCCACGCCTAAATCGATGTCGGATTGCAGGGCGCGATCGAAGAATTTTGCGACGACTTCCCCAACCAGGCCGCTCAAGTCCACCGGCCGGTTCTTCATGGCGATATTGGCGGCGGGGTCGGCGCGCGCCAGGGTCAGCAATTGATTGGCGGCACGCCCCAATTGCCTGATGCTCTCCTGCAAAATCAACAAGCGGTCCTTGACGGGCTGGGCCTTGGGTTCGGCGGCCAACAGGTCGAGCTGTGCCTGCATGCCGGTGATCGGCGTGCGCAATTGATGCGCGGTGTTGGCAATGAATTGTTGCTGCGACTGCCCCGCGGTGCGCAGCATCGTGAACAAGCGGTTCAAGGTAACGACGACGGGAGCGATTTCGCGCGGCACCGAGGATTCGACGATGGGACGCAGATCGTGCGGCGAACGCTGCGCGATGTCATCGCGAAGTTTCTTGACCGGGCGAAGCCCGAGCTGAATGCCGACCCAAACCAGCACCAGCGTCACGTCCAACTGGACGAAATCCCAGAGCAGAGTGCTCATGAAGCCGTACCGCACGGCAGGATCGGTTGGCGGATGCACATCCGCGACCGTGATGAATATGACTCCCGCGCGAGTATCGAAGCGCGTGGTCAGGGTGCGCAGGCTGCGATGATCGATTTGCGACATGGCAAAGAGTTGACTGGTGTCGCTGCTCATGGGCAGCGCCGGGATCTGCGCGTCGCCGGCAAGCAGGCGCCCCTGGGTATCGCGCAGCGCATATTTTACGGAGTCGGCCGCGGGCAGCGGCGGCTTGCCATCCACGCCATCATCGAGAGTGACCCGGCCTTCCTTGATGAGAACATGCGCCATCAAGGAATTGGAGGCCTCTTTCAAGCGTCGATCGCTGGAGATGATTCCCGGCGCAACACTGTTGAAGTAGTGCACCAACGCGCCGCACAGCGCCATCAGCAGGAGCGGCACGGCCAACCAGAAAATCAATTGACGGCTGATCGATGCGGTCACGTAGCTTTGGCTTCTTCCAGGCGATAACCGAGGCCGCGCAGGCTGCGAATGTTCGCGGCGTCGCCGAGTTTGGTTCGCAATCGTGAAATGTGGACTTCAACTGCGTTGGCGGTGATGTCTTGATCGGGATTGGCGAGGGCCTGCTGCAGCCGATCTTTGGAGACAATCAGGCCCATGCGCCGCACCAGACACTCGAGCACCGACCATTCGCGCGCGGTCAGGTCGACTTCCTTATCGTCGATGCACAGCCGTTTGCCCACCAGATCGACGCTCAATCGGTTGAGTTTGATGATGCCGTGCAGCGCGCCGCTGGAGCGGCGCATGAGGGCTCGGCATCGAGCCGCCAGTTCGGCGGCTTCAAACGGCTTGCTCATGAAGTCATCGGCGCCGAGATCGAGCGCCTTGACCTTGTCGGCCAGCGTGCAGCGGGCCGTCAGGATCAGCGTCGGCAGCGTTTTGCCCGAACTGCGCAGGCGCCGCACCAAGGTCAGGCCATCCGAGCCGGGCAGTCCAACGTCTATGACCGCGAGGGCAAATTCCTCATCCGCGAGCGCGGCTTGGGCGGACTCGGCGCTGGTAACCCGGTGCACCGCGTAATTGGCAGCCGCCAATCCGCGTGTGATGGCGTCTGCGACGATGTCATCGTCCTCAACGACTAGTAGCCGCACCTGGCGCTCTTAAGAATCGCCGACTGCTTGGCTGTCCGGATCGGTCGATTCTGCCGGTTCGGCGCCGAAGCTGCTGCGCCGCGGCGGATTCAAGGTGCGCAATTTCGCTTCATAAGCCTTGGCAAAGGCCTCCGTGAACAGATGTGGAAATCCATCCGCGGGCCGCTGTGCAAGGCCTGCGAACAGTTCGGAATACAAGTCCCAGTACTTGGCCTTGTTTTGACCGCCGAAAACTCCGCGCTTGCTCGCGCGTTCGAAGCGTTCCTCCAGTTCCTTCGGATCCACGCGGCCCAAGAATTCCTCGAAGGCCGTGCGCGTCGCTGCCAGCGTCGCGGAATTCTGTGCCTTGAGTTCGCGAAAGTTATCGCGAATCGCCTCGACCGATCCTGCGCGGGTCGACAAAGTGGTCAACAACCGCACCAATGCCTCATCGACGCCTCGAGAAAAGTTCAAGGGCGATTCGGATCGATCCGCCGCCGGCGCGGCAATTTTAAATTTATTTCGAAACTCGTTGCGGCCTTGGTTCAGGTCCATCAGGCCGAGCACTGCTTCGCGCAGCAATTGGCCGGCGAGTTGCAGCGCCGCGCCACGCGTGTCCGCGGAGATCGAGCGAGGTTCGATGCCGGCACCGCGGCAGAATGCGGCTAATCCGATGTCGAAATCGCCCTCGTACAGCGCGACCGGGGGAGATTGCGCGCGTGATAGGGATAGCTGCGAGACGTTTTCGAGCTTGGGCGCATCGACTTTCAGAGGCCGCGTCATCATGTGCCAGGGAGTTGCGGAAGCTTCAGCTTCGGCTTTCTTGTCCTCGCGCCGCGGCACGGGTTGTCCATAAGAATCGCGCGGCCGGTTGCCGGAGTCGGCGACCGACAGGTCGCTGGGCTCCAAAAGTTGGCTCAGGTCGAGGTCCGCACCCAAGTCATTGGCCGTGGATTTTTTGACTGCCGAGGAAGCCGTCTGTCCGTCGTAGGCGATGATGGCGCTCTCGTCGGGCGGAAAGTCATTGGTCTTGTCGATACTGACCAGAAGTTCATATTCGCCCAAGCGGATGTAGTCGCCATCCCTGAGCGCGTAGTCGTGATACTTGCCCAGCGGCACCTGCGCCCCGTTGACAAAGGTGCCGTTGGAGCTGGTGTCGACCAGAACGTAGGCGCCGGCACGGAAATCGATGCGTATATGTTTGCCCGAGAGGTAACGCTCCGGGTCGGGTAGAATCCACTCATTGTCAGTCGCGCGCCCAATGGTGCCGCCGTGCACGCCGAATACTTTCGTGCTTTGCGCACCTAAGCGGGTTGAGTGTTCGCTGACAACGCGTAAGCGCAAGGCCATGTTCAATCCCTCCGGCGGGTCTCAAGGTTTGCGCTAAGTGCCCGTATAATATGGTGAAATACTAGCAATGGTTGGAGCCTACTAAATGGCAGCGAGTCACATTTTCAAAGTTCTGTTCGTGAATCAGGGCAAGGTCTATGAGATCTATGCCCGTAAAGTGAGTCACGGTAGCCTATTCGGCTTCATAGAGGTCGAGGAATTGGTATTCGGGGAGCGATCAACCGTGGTCGTGGATCCCGCCGAGGAGAAGATAAAGGCGGAATTCAACGAAGTAAAGCGAACCTATCTTCCCATGCATTCCGTGCTGCGCATCGATGAGGTCAAGAAGCAGGGGGTCAGCAAGGTGGTTGCCCTGGAGGGATCGAACGTCGCTCAATTCCCGGTCCCGATCTACACCCCCGGGGGAGACTCCACCGCCCGCAAATAGTCCGATGCCTGTAGAATGATGCATGTTTAGCCTTTTCGGCGCGCCGGCGCTGTCGCAATTCCGTCTCGATCAGCTGCTGCGCGCCCTCAAGACACAAGACTCCCGCGTCGCTCGGCTCGAGTCCCGCTGGATGCACTTCATCGATGCGTCCAGGGACTTAGGCGACTCAGAGCTTAAGCTGCTGAGAACCCTTCTTACCTACGGCACGCGTGTTCCCGACACGCTGCGGGCTTCGGACGCACAGCCACTCCCCGCGGGCAGCAGCCGAATACTGGTCACGCCGCGTGTGGGTACGGAATCCCCCTGGTCCAGCAAGGCCACGGATATCCTGCACGTCTGCGGCTTAGGGGCGGTGGCGCGCGTGGAGCGCGGCACGATGTATTTCATCGCATCCACGCCAGCGCTTGGCGCTTCCGACCTCAATAAACTGGCGGCTCACCTGTACGATCGCATGACGGAATCGATTTGGATCGATTCCGCCGAGCCGACCGGTCTCTTTCACTCTGCCGCACCGCGTCCGCTGCGCAACGTGGTGCTGGGCAAACACGCCCACGAGGCCCTGGCGCGCGCCAACCGGGAGTGGGGTCTGGCGCTTTCAAGCGACGAAATCGACTACTTGGTGAACGCGTTCAGCGCCCTGGGGAGGGATCCCACCGATGTCGAATTGATGATGTTCGCGCAAGCGAATTCCGAGCATTGCCGACACAAGATTTTCAACGCGGATTTCATCGTCGATGGCGAACCGATGCCGCTGTCGCTGTTTGGCATGGTTCGCGCCACGTATGCCCACAATCCTGAAGGCGTGCTGTCGGCGTATCGCGATAATGCGGCTGTGATCGAGGGTGCCCGCGCCACTCGATTTTTTGCCGATCCCTTCACGCACCGATATTCGGGCGTCACGGAGCCGGTCGATATCTTGATGAAGGTGGAGACCCACAATCATCCCACCGCGATTTCGCCATTTCCGGGAGCCGCCACCGGGGCGGGCGGCGAGATTCGCGACGAGGGCGCGACAGGAATCGGCGCGCAACCCAAGGCCGGCTTGACCGGCTTCTCGGTATCGAACTTGAAAATCCCGGGCATGCCGCAGCCTTGGGAAGTCGAGTTCGGCAAACCCGATCGGATTGCCTCGGCTCTCGACATCATGATCGCCGCCCCCTTGGGCGCGGCGGCGTTCAACAATGAATTTGGACGCCCGAATATCTGCGGATATTTCCGGGTCTTCGAACAGCGTGGCCTGGAAGCCGGCCGCGAGGTGATTCGCGGCTATCACAAGCCCATCATGATCGCCGGCGGTCTTGGCAGCGTGCGCCGCCGGGATGTGGAAAAAAAGGAAGTGGTGCCCGGGGCGCCGCTGGTCATTCTCGGCGGACCCTCCATGCTGATCGGGTTGGGCGGCGGCGCGGCCTCGTCGGTGGGCAGCGGCCAGAGTTCGTCGGATCTGGATTTCGCATCGGTGCAGCGCGCCAACGCCGAACTTGAGCGGCGCGCTCAAGAGGTGATAAACCGCTGCGTGGCGTTGGGCGAAGCGAATCCCATCCTGTTGATCCATGATGTGGGAGCCGGCGGATTGTCGAACGCGTTGCCCGAAGCAATCGCGCACAGTCATCGCGGCGGGCGCATCGACTTGCGCAAGATTCCCAGCGCCGAGTCGGAACTCTCGCCCATGGAGATCTGGTGCAACGAAGCGCAGGAGCGCTACGTGCTGGCGCTGGTTCCGGGCAGCGTCGCGCAATTTACGGCTCTATGCGAGCGTGAGCGCTGTCCCTGCGCCGTGGTGGGCGAGATCACCGGCGACGGTCTACTCAAGGTCTCCGACCCGACGCTGCACAGCACGCCGGTCGATATGCCGATTGACGTGCTGCTCGGCAAACCGCCGCGCATGACGCGGGAGGTAAGATCTCGAGCAAAAGCCGCTTCGGGATTGTCGACCGACGGCACGAGCATTGCCGAGTCGCTCGATCGTCTGCTCGGTCTGCCGACGGTCGCCGACAAATCCTTCCTGATCACCATCGGCGATCGCACCGTGGGGGGGCTGATCAGCCGCGATCAAATGGTGGGTCCGTGGCAGGTCCCCGTGGCGGACGTCGCCGTTTCCTTGAGCAGCTACGAGGAATACAGCGGCGAGGCCATGGCCATGGGGGAACGCGCTCCGGTTGCCGTGCTCGATGCGCCCGCTGCGGGGCGATTGGCCGTGGGCGAAGCGATTACCAATATTCTTGCGGCGGACATTCGTCGGCTGTCCGACATTCGCTTGTCGGCGAATTGGATGGCCGCGTGCGGCGAGCCCGGCGAGGACGCTGATTTGTACGCGACGGTTCGCGCGGTCTGCATCGAATTATGCACCGCGCTCGGCATCACCATTCCGGTCGGAAAGGACTCCTTATCCATGAAGACCGCATGGACGGACGGCGCCGGCGAGCATGCCGTGATTGCGCCGGTATCGCTGATCATTTCCGCGTTCGCGCCCGTTATGGATGCGCGTTCGACTTTGACGCCGGAACTCGATCTGTCGCAGCCGTCGCGCCTGCTGCTCATCGATTTGGGCGTTGGCAAGAATCGCTTAGGGGGTTCGTGCTGGGCTCAGGTTCACGCGAAGAGCGGCGGAACGCCGGCGGATCTCGATAGCCCCGCACACTTGCTCTCATTGTTTGCGGCGCTGCGCGAGTTGAAGGACCAAGGCCTGTTGCTTGCCTATCATGACCGCTCGGACGGCGGCGTGCTGCTGACAATGCTGGAGATGGCGTTTGCCAGTCGCTGCGGCCTGGCGATCGATCTCGGCGCCGTCACGGACGTTATCGCCGCTTGTTTTGCCGAGGAACTGGGTGTGGTCCTGCAGGTGTCTGCGGCGCGCGTTGCCGAAACCATGGGGATTCTCGAGCGCCACGGACTGGCGCCCTGCAGCCGCGATCTCGGCGCGCCGGTGGCGGGATCCGAAATCGAGCTGCGGGCCAATGGCCGCATCGTTTTCACGGCATCGCGGCCGGCGCTGCATCGC
>Ga0210394_10007265_pt1 | contig 11731 bp, 11 predicted proteins | sample IncBWC12MmetaG_FD_160121 | JGI IMG/M metagenome (GOLD analysis project Ga0210394, IMG submission 160121) | Forest soil microbial communities from Barre Woods Harvard Forest LTER site, Petersham, Massachusetts, United States - Inc-BW-C-12-M | ecosystem: Environmental > Terrestrial > Soil >... | reverse complement strand
CGGCGGCCGGGTTTTTTGTCATCCGGCCGGCCACGCCGAGATCGGCTATTACCCGATCCGGCCGACCGCCGCCGGCCTTGCGGTGGTCGATCACTGGCCCGAGCAGGTCTATCAATGGCACCGCGAGGGGTTCGATCTGCCGGACGGGGCCGAGCTTCTTGCCGAAGGCGACATGTTCGAGGTGCAGGCGTTTCGCTACCGGCGCGCTTACGCGCTGCAATTTCATCCCGACGTGACCCACGCCATGATGCACCGCTGGACGACGCGCGGGCATCACCGCCTGGAGATGCCGGGCGCCAAGCCGCGCGCCGCGCATTTTGCCGACCGCGAGGTCTACGATTACAGCGCCCGCGCCTGGCTCGGCCGGTTCCTCGCCCGCTGGATCGGAGCTTAGAGGTCGCGCGCGGCCGCGCGGAGCCGCGGCGTCATCCGCCGGCAAGCTGCTGCGCGAAATAGGCGACGGTCTTGGTGTAGACCTGCGACTTGTTCCACTCCAGCAGCACCTGAAAATTGGCGGTGCCTTCGCCCCAGGGCTGGCCGCGCTGCCAGCCATAGCCTTTGAGGTAGTTCGCCGTCGAGGCGAGCACGTCGGGCACGCTGTGAATGAGGTCGCGCCGGCCATTGCCGTCATAGTCGACGGCGAATTTCAGATACGAAGAGGGGAGAAACTGGGTCTGGCCGATCTCGCCGGCCCAGGCGCCGTGCATATCGTTGGGGCTCATGTCGCCGCGCTCGACGATACGCAGCGCGGCGAGCAGTTCGTCGCGAAATTTGTCCGGGCGGCGGCAATCGAAGGCGAGGCTCGCCAGCGAGCGAATGGTCGGGAAGTGCCCCGAATTGGCGCCGAAATCGGTTTCCAGCCCCCAGATGGCGACAATCACCGGACCGGGCACGCCGTATTGCTGCTCGATGCGGCTGAAGGTAGCGCCATATTGCTGCAACAGCCGCGCGCCGCGGGACAGCCGCGGCGGCACCATACGGCCGGAGAATTGCTCGAAGCTCTGGCGAAACACTCCCTGCGCGTGATCCCGCGCGATGATCCCCGGATCATAGGTCACGCCGCCGAGCGCGGATTGGATGGTGTGCTGGGAGATGCCCTGCGCAGCCGCGTCCTTCTTGACGCCGTCGAGCCATGCGCCGAAATCGCCGCCGCAGGGCGCGGCGGCTGCAGCGGGCGCGCAAACGAGGCCGAGCCACAGGGTGACAATGGCCAGTCGGGCGGTGATCGGTCGCATGCCTTTCGTCCCTCGGTGCCGGCGATGAAATCAGCGTATTGGGTCGCGAATATGATGCCGCGGGCAAGCGGCGTCTGCCAGGGTCATGTTTGGGCGGGCATTCGAAGATGGAGCTGTAAGCGGCCGCGGCGGCTCGTCGCGCTCCAGGTCGTCCGGTGCCACCTGCCGCGCCGCAGCTCGCGCGGCGAGCGAAGGCTGGTGGAGCCGAGGGGATTTGAACCCCTGACCTCCGCAGTGCGATTGTGCAGGTAGGCCATTTACTCAGGTTGACCGCAGTATCATCACGTTAACTAAGGCCCTATTTTGTTATGTTTTCATAGGTTTCCGAGACTACCTAGGTGTGATGGTATTTCCGCGAATTTACCCCCTTCTGCTTCCGGTCTGCTTCCGGTGAGGTTTCAGCTCGGAGGAGGGGCAGATTAGAGGACAGGTGTTTTCCATGGAAGAGCGGAGGGCGAACCTCACCAAGCGCACGCTGGATGCTGTGAAGCCGGCGGCAAAGGATTACCAGATCTGGGACACGAAGGTCCGCGGGCTTGGCGTGCGTGTCTATCCGTCCGGTGCCAGGGGCTTCGTTCTTCAATACCGAAATGCCGCGGGGCGGACGCGCAAGATCGCGCTTGGCCGATATGGAGTTCTTACCGTGGACAAGGCGCGGGAGAAGGCCACCAAGCTGCTCGCGGCGATCATCGACGGGCGCGACCCGTCCCAGGACAAGAGGGAAAATCGCGACGCGAAGACGGTCGGGGAACTCGCCGATCTGTACCTTCGCGAAGGGTCGGCCGAAAAGCCCAATAAGAAACTGTCGAGCTGGGAAACCGATCGTTCCAACATTGAGCGGCACATAAGGCCGTTACTGGGCACTCGGCTCGCCCGCGGGTTGACGAAAACGGACGTCGCTCGGTTCCAGTCTGACGTCGCGGCAGGGAAGACGGCGAAAGACGAGAAGACCCGACCGCGCGGGCGCGCCATTGTCAGGGGCGGGAAGGGCATCGCGTCCCGCGTGTTGTCCGTGCTTTCGGCAATGATGACCTTCGGGGAGGGGCGGGGGATCGTTCTCGGCAACCCGACCAAAGGCGTCAAGCCGTTTGGGGGTCGAAAGACGGAACGCTTCCTCACCGACACCGAGGTCGGGATTCTAGGCGAAGCGCTCATTGAGATGGAAGGTGACGGCTCATTGCCCCGTGTAGCCAGTGCGGCGATCAAGCTCCTCCTCCTCTCCGGGGCGCGCCGCGGCGAGATCCTGGGGTTGCAGTGGGAAGAGGTTGACCTGGACCGCGGCTGTCTTCGCCTCAAAGACTCCAAGACCGGAGCGAAGGTGATCCGTCTCGCGGCAGCGGCCCTGTCGCTGTTGGCGGCGCTGCCCCACTCTTCCCGGTGGGTCTTGCCCGCGACGAAGGGGTCAGGGCACTACATCGGTCTTCCAAAACACTGGGACACGGTAAGAGCTCGCGCGAACGCAATTGCGCTAACTCGAGCGGAGCGCAATGGTCACTCTCTGGAGGCAGTGCCAAATTTCGACGACGTCCGCCTCCACGATCTGCGCCACTCGTTTGCAAGCTTCGCGGTTCAATCTGGCGGATCGCTGTTCCTCGTTGGCAAGGTACTAGGACACAAGCAGAGCCGTACCACCGAAAGATATGCTCATGCGAGTGATGAGCCCCTCCTGGCAACGGCCGAGCTTGCGGCCCAACGAATCGCGCACGCCCTTGGCGGTCCTAAAACGGCGGATCGAGCTCGTTCGTCTGCAGCGAGATCAGATGTAACCCTGTGGCGAACCGGCCGGCGCCGTCGCAAATCAGCGTCGCCCACCCCGGGGGTTATGGTTAAAAAACGGGTTCGAAAGCGCGGCGCGGCGCCGCCCAGCTGAGAAAATGTAATCTTAATTCCAGCTATGAGAGAATTGTAACCGTGCATTCCTAATCGGCGCGACGCAGTCGATGTAGAAGAGCTTCGATCTCCATGGGTCATGAACCCAAAAACAAGCCAATCGAGTTGCCAGGCCGTCAGGAAATAACGCTTTCTGAGGCTGTTACCGCCTTTGTTTATGGCAGGGCCGCTGATGCGCTGCAGCGTCTCGGCCTGCGTTCTGCCCGCATGGGCATTCCCACTATCGAGCCAAGCGCCAAATTGAAGGATTTGCTCGAACGGCTACAGAGTGCCGCCTATGCTGGGCGCATCAAATTTCGTGCCCTAAAGAATGGTGAGAATCCCGCCGATGGACACCAGGGCATCGACCCTCTCTATTTCGGTCAGCAACGCTGCTTCGAATGGTGTTGTGACACAATTAGGAGCCGGGATTGCGAATCGGACGATTCCACGGAAGATTGGTACGACGTTCATCTCGACCGGCAACAATTTGAGTCTTTGCTGCGAGAAATGGGCGTTTCGGTTACGCAGAGTCCTGATGCTGATGTCCAAGGGGAACGAAAGACATTCAGAACTGGTGCGGCGGGGCGTCCCACTTCCATGTTTTTCGTTCAGAAGATAGCTCAACGCCGGCTCGATGCGGGGGACCGCCCGGAGAGTTTAACTACGTTTTCTGAGCAACTCGCTGCGGAGCTGAAGGATACTGAACCGGAAGCAACGCCAGTGGCGCCAAAGACTATTCGGAACAATGCCGAACTCAGGGAGCTGTGGCGCCGTAGGCGCCCAAAATGATCGACCGTTCCTAATTTCGGGCGCCTATTTCGGGCGCCAGTATCACGTCAAGTAAGCCTCACGTTGCTGGGACAAGCCCAGCATTGAAAGAGTGAGGCAGAAAATGAACACGGCTCCTCTCGTGCCTTCCCGCCTACTTCGGCGCACCGAGGCCGCCCAGTACATCAAAAACAAATGGGGCTATCCCTGCTCGCCGAGGACCCTCGCAAAATATGCCGTGATCGGCGGCGGGCCAGGCTTCCGTAAGGCCGGTCGCTATCCGCTTTATCACCCGGACGATCTTGACCGCTGGGTCAGCGATAAGCTGTCCGATCTGGTGACGTCGACATCGGCGCTCGCGCGCAATCCGCTCTCTTGGCTCGAATCGAACCGCCGAAATACTTCCCCGGATAACGCGTCGTTCTTGCCCGTGCGGAAGAGTGACAAGAAGCCGAAGGGGGAGTGCCATGACTGAGCACATCCCCCCGTCGCTCGCCACGAGGCGACTTGTCACCAAGCACGAGGAACTTCGCCGCAAGCGCGAAGGAACTTGGGACCCCACAACGATGGTGGGCGAAACCTCGCCGGAGGGCGCGGCGCTGCGCGCGTCACACCGGGCATCGCCTGAGAAAGCGCCGGACGCTCAACCAATCGCGATCGAGCCGCTCAAGAACGAGACTCTGCCCAAGTTCAAAGCGGTGCGCAATCTCACGACAGAAAAACCGCGAGAGATCGATGCAACGGGCCTAGTCGAAATCGGCGGCCGCCGATTCGTGACCGCCGGACACCTCGCTTCGCTACTTGGCGTTACGGTCCGCACGCTTTCCCGCTACGGCCCACCGAAGATCAAGATCGGCAAGAAGGTCCTCTACGACCTCGACAAGATTCCGGAATGGCTAGCAAGTCGAGAAATCCCACCCACCCGCATCGCCGGGCAAAACTGAAAGGCAAGTAACATGGACACTGTAAATAACATCAATCCGACACCGAATCCGTTCGATCCTGCCGCGCTGCGATTGGATCAGTCGTATGCGGACACCGTCGGTGTGAAGAAGCTGCTGACGACGGTGCCGGTGCGGAAGCCAAATCGGCAGGACTTTGTTCGGGTCCATCCGGACGCGAGCTATCGCTTGACGCCTGCTGCCATTATCGAGGTGAAGGACGACCGCGAGGTCTACCTCGTCACACCGAACTTGGCGCCGGGTCTTGTTGGTGAGTTTTCGACGGTGACACTATTCACCACGATCAACCGGCAGGGAACGCTGCACCTGTGGCCTGTGAAACTGCCCACCTCCGATGGACGGCAGAATGAATGGCACCGGTCAGCGGCTGAAGCAGCCGAGCGGGCGATGAAGAAATGGGTGCGAGTCACGGCCAGCATGTCCCTCGGCGCGTATGAAATCTTCGAGGCGAGTGGGGATCTGCCGGAGCCGGTGTGGCCCGACTTTTCGTTCCAGGAGATTCTCAGGATTGCCTTCCGCGAACGCATCGTGGATCGGCCCGACCATCCCTTGGTGCAGAGGCTCCAAGGAATCGTGTAGCCGTGACCGAAATCCTAGATAGTCGCCGCCCGACGGATGAGAGTGGCGGCGATGCCGGCCACCGGACGAGCTCGCTGGCGAGCAGCACCGCGGCAGAAGCGGCGAGCGGGGTTGCAGTCCTTCCGTTCCGGGAGGTCTGGGTGGTCGACTTTGAGTTCTGCGCGCCCGCCGGCGACAATCCAGAACCGGTGTGCCTGGTCGCGTGGGAATTGCGGAGCGGTCGACGGCTGAGGCTATGGCGCGACGAGTTCGGCACGGCGCCGCCGTACCCGATCGGGCCCGACGTCTTGCTCGTTGCCTACTACGCCAGCGCCGAGATCTCCTGCCACCTCGCCCTCGGCTGGCCGGCGCCGCAGCGGGTGCTGGACCTGTTCACCGAATTCCGCAACCGCACGAACGGCGTACCCACCGGCAATGGCGCCGGCTTGCTCGGAGCGCTCGCCTACCACGGGCTGGACGGCATCGGCGCGATCGAGAAGGACGAGATGCGCGCCCTGGTCTTGCGCGGGGGGCCCTGGTCAGACGTCGAGCGGGCACAGATTCTCGATTATTGCGAGAGCGACGTCGCGGCGCTGGCACGGCTGCTACCGGCCATGCTGCCCAAGATCGATTTGCCGCGTGCCCTCCTGCGCGGCCGCTACATGGCGGCCGTGGCGCGGATGGAACGCAACGGCGTGCCGATCGACGTCGGCACGCTCGCGCTGCTCAGACGCAACTGGTCGAACATACAGGATCGGCTCATCGCCGAAATTGATTCCGACTACGGCGTGTACGACGGCCGCTCCTTCAAGGCCGATCGCTTCGCGGCTTGGCTGGGACGGGCCGGAATTCCCTGGCCGCGTCTCGACAGCGGCCGCCTCGATCTGAGCGATGACGCGTTTCGGGAGATGGCGCGCGGTTATCCGGCGGTCGCGCCGCTGCGCGAACTGCGCGGCGCCCTGTCCGAAATGCGGCTGTCCGATCTTGCAGTCGGCCCTGACGGCCGTAACCGCACGATGTTGTCGGCCTTCCGAGCCCGAACCGGACGCAACCAGCCGAGCAATACCAAGTTCATATTCGGCCCCAGCGTGTGGCTGCGCGGGTTGATCCAGCCGCCGCCCGGCTGTGGCATCGCCTACATCGACTGGGCGCAGCAGGAATTCGGGATCGCGGCGGCACTGTCCCGCGACCCCCTGATGATGCAAGCCTATCGGTCCGGCGATCCTTACTTGGCCTTCGCCAAACAGGCTGGTGCCGCACCTGCGGATGCGACCAAGGCCACGCACAAGGCGGTGCGGGATCAGTTCAAGTCGACCGTGCTGGCAGTCCAATACGGCATGGGCGCCGACTCGCTGGCCCAGCGCATCGGCCAGCCGTCGATCCGTGCCCGGGAGCTGCTGCGCCTGCACCACGAAACCTATCGGGTGTTCTGGCGCTGGTCCGACGCCGCGGTCGACCACGCCATGCTCAGGGGCGGCCTGCACACGGTGTTCGGCTGGAGGGTGCAGGTACCGGATGTGGCGAACGAGCGTTCCCTGCGGAACTTCCCGATGCAGGCCAACGGTGCCGAGATGCTCCGCCTCGCCTGCTGTCTGGGGACCGAGCAGGGCATCGAGGTCTGCGCGCCGGTCCACGACGCCGTGTTGATCTGCGCCCCCCTCGAGCGGCTGGACGCCGACATCCGACGAATGCAGGACATCATGCGTGAGGCCTCGCGCATCGTGCTCGACGGATTCGAACTCGGCACTGACGCGACCGTAGTGCGCCACCCGGACCGCTACATGGACGAGCGCGGCACCGTCATGTGGACGCGAGTAATGGCTCTAGTGAAGCGGGCTGAAGCTGACCAGGAGGGCGCTCTCACGACACCGTGTTGCTCAACCGACAACACCCCAACGATCTCGCCAAACAGCGTCACGCTGGCCCGATGATGACGCGAAGGATGACAGGAGTGTCAGGCCAGAGACGATCACGGACCTTGGCGGCCGATCGCGGAATCGGAAGTGTTGTCTCAGGCACAACACATACTCTCTATCTCTCTGATCTTAATAGATGGAGGCGACTGTGACGCGAGTCGAACGGAAGATCTGGAACGCCGATCGCGGGAGTTTCACGGCGACCGGGGAAGCAATGGACGTCGACATAGACGCGCTCGAGCCCGAAGCTGAAAGGCTACCCGTCTCCGGCGGCCGTTTCCTCAAGGGACCCGTTCCCTGGCCTTGGATCGCCGCTGCTGCTGGCTTGCCGGGCAAAGCACTGCTTGTAGGTCTATGCGTGTGGCGGCTCGCCGGCGCAATGAAGAGCCAAACCGTGTCTTTCGGCAATTCCGATCTCAAGCCGCTCCGCATTGACCGCGCAACGAAGTCGCGTGCGCTCCGCGCCCTCGAACAGGCGGGTTTGGTCAAGGTTGCTCGTCAACCGGGCCGCTTCCCAAAGGTCACTCTGTTGTGCAATCCCACATCACGGAATGCTCGAAAGATCCCGCAATAACGTCCCCGCGGTTTCGCCGGACAGTGTCGCTCTCTGCCAATGACGACGCGAAGAACGACATGTTCCGCCAGTCACGGATGGTCATCGACCTTCGCGGCATAACGGGCCAAGGGGTATCCAACAAACCAGCTTCTCGACGCGGGTGGGACTGCGAATTTCGGCGGCCTCATTGATTTTATTGAGATTTGGGGCCGCGTTAACCATATTCGCTCCCTACTCGCGCGCGCGAGGGACCGGCGACGTCGAGCAACAAAATCCTTTTTAGCAAAATGCGCCGTCGCGTGTGTCGAAGACCACATGGCCGACCACGGGGCGGACGTCCTAAGAGAGTCCGCTTTGCCCCAAAAGCAACCGACGGCCGTCTCAGGACCGGATGTCGCGATGGGCCAACAACGGACATTATCACTGCATCATCGCGAGTCTCCGGTGGCCAATGATCCGCCGCTTCTTTGGTGCGCCACGGTCGATGAAGATAGGCACTACGTGTTCGCTGTCGCGCTATGATTTTCTGGCCGTATGCCCGGTCACGCCGACGAGAGCACTCATTCGTCGGCTGTGCCAATACGAAGGTTGCGGGGCAAGCAACGGCAAGACCGGCTAGAGTCCGCGCACGATCGCCCGCGGGGAGCGCGCGGTACGCCTGGCCGCATCGGCGCTGCGCAGCCATGCGCGCAAGCTTTCGATTTCTGGGCAGTTGGCGGTCCCCTCCGGGCAGATCAAGTAGTCGCCAACGCCGGAGCCGCCGTCGAGGCGATCGCACCGGTGGCCGGGGTGGTGACCAAGGCTGCGGTCGATCAGCGCGTCAACTTTGCCCTCTATGAGTTCGTTCAGCCCGGCCGGCTCCACGATGCGCAAGCCGATCGTCGGATTGGCGGCGCGAAAATGGTCCGGGGCCAGACGGCCAAGATCGAATCGGGGATGGACGCCGATCGTCAAGACCGCGGCGACACCGTGGGGCTTCAACCGTGCCGTGGCGTCGGCGATGCGGCGAAAGGCGTCACGCACGGACACCACGTAGTCCCGCCCCGCGGGTGTTAGCATCAGCTGCTTGTGCATCCGCTCGAACAAACGCACGCCGAGCCGATCTTCCAACGCCTTCACTTGCTGGCCGACAGCGCCTGGCGTCACATGCAGCTCATGGGCGGCGAGTTTGAAGCTTAGATGGCGCGCAGCGGCTTCGAATGCGCGCAGCGAATTCAGGGGCGGGAGCAGATAGGTCATGGCGCGGCCATTATCGCAGCATCGTTCAGCAAACTTGCAATAGATTTTCTGTCCTGCCCCAAGACCAATGCTGATTTGCCGAGGGCGCGGCATAGACCTAGGGTCCCGCGCGGCTAGGCTATGTAGCGTCCCCCGGGAGGAAACGGTGATGAGCGTGCTCGACGGCTACCTGGTGGATCCCAAGGTATCCCTCTTAGATAAGACGCGGATCCAGGCCCAGGTCCTGGTGCCGGTGCTTCGCGCGCTGCGGGCCGAGTTGGGAAAGGACAAGGCCGACGCCATGGTCAAGCAGGCCTTGCGCGACTGGTCGAAGCAGCTGTTCGCCGCGATTGGCGACGGCATCGAGGGCAGCCCGCGGCGCAAATGGGCGGCCGTGCAAGCGCCTTGGGCCGAGGTCTCCGAAAGAGAGGTCGAGGTCGAGATTCTACGCCATGACAAGGAGGCGCTGGAAATCGACGTGACGCGCTGCCGCTTCGCCGAGTTCTTCCGCGCACTGGGCGAACCCGAGCTCGGCGCGCTGCTCATATGCGAGACCGATTTCGACATCGCGGCGGTGGGCGAAGGCGAGGTCAGCCTTGAGCGCGCCCAGACGATCATGCAGGGTGCGCCGAGCTGCACCTTCCGCTACAAGTTCGCGCCACGCTAGTTGTCTCTGCAAGATCGCCGTTGGCGGCCTGACTGCCACCAGATTCGTAATTTTTCGTGGAGCCGAGGGTATGCTGTCTGTCTCCGCCCGCCATAAGGACGAAGCGACAGGCATGTCGCTAGGTACTAGCCCGTTTCGACGTCGGTGGCCCGCTTTTGAGATTTGGAGCGGTCCCCTTCGGTTAGGCGAGCAAAATCATTCTGATGGTGGTCGAATGCGGGAGCGCTCTCTGACATGTCAACCCCTCCGGTCAATATTCCTTATCAAGGCGGATGCTTCTGCGGCGCCATCCGTTATGAATGTACGGAAGCGCCCATCGCCATGTTCAATTGTCATTGCAGAGATTGTCAGCGCGCGAGCGGGGACGTCTTTGTCACCGTTGCATTGGTTCGAGAATCCAGTCTGCGGGTCGTCAGTGGCCAAGCGAAGTATCATCGTGTCATTGGCGAAGGTAGCCGATGGACCGATCGCGGGTTTTGCGCGGAATGCGGCACGCCTCTCTTCGCCAAAGGCGAAAGGGCTCCAGGATACATAACGATCAAGCCCGGGAGCTTAGACGACGCGTCTTGGTTTAGACCTACGATTGACACTTGGGCGCCAAGTGCGCCGGCATGGCTCCCACTGGATCCCGCGCTGCCCAAGGCAGATAAGACCCCAAATCTCAGACGACGCGATGCTTAGGCGTAGGGTGCCGCTGAAGTTAGCACGCTGAAAGCGATCGGGAGGGAATTCTGGCATAGTTGTTGAGAAGGCCATCAATGTCTCAGTCGGGTCAATCGCAACCTATGCAGCGCACGCCAAAATCTATCGATGTCCGCTTCGCCCCGAAAGCGACAGTCAGTTGTGAAAACGCGGTCCGCCGCTTTGGGCCAGGAAGCGACATATGCGGCGCAGCAAAAAGTATCGCCATTCGATCACCTCGACAGCGCGGGCGAGCAGCGCCGAGGAGCACGGCCTAAGCGGATGATGGCGACCGGCGCAGCAGCTCCGGCAGCTCGGCGATGTTTCCCGTGGCGCTTTGTTCCACTGATGCAATAGAGGCGGAACCCGTGTGTCAGGCTTTCTCCAGGAACAACTTTGCCGGTTCCTCAATTCCCAAATAAGGAGAATTGCCAAGTCGGGCTATCGGCATCAAAGCGTGGTAATAGTGTTTACTCCGGCCTCGTGCCCCTAATGGGCGGTATCAGGGTTCTCAGCATTGGATGGGGGGAATTTGCGTCCAGGAGGCGCCCGCGATGACGACACCGAGCGAATACGCCAAGAACGCCACAGCAGCCTTGCATGAAGTTCTGGGCATCTCTCCCGGCGATTTTGATGTCAAGGGCACTGCTACAGTCATCGAACGGGCCATAAGGAGTGCAACACGCGATCGCGAAACTAAAGCTCGTCGGCGGTTCAACGAGGCGCAGGCGGCGGGGCGAGAGCGTCTTCAGCGATTGTTGAGTGCGTCACCTGCGGTGATCTACAGCTTCAAAGCCACTGGTGATTTTGCGCCGACCTTCGTCAGCGAAAACATCGTCGAAGTGTTCGGCTACGCGCCAGCCGAATACCTGGAAGATGCGTCCTTCTGGCGCGACCGGGTGCATCCCGACGATTTGGCCCGAGTCGAAAAGGTAATATCCACATTCTTCCAGAATGGAGTGCACTCAGTAGAATATCGCTTTCGCCGCAAGAGTGGCTCCTATTGCTGGGTGAACGATGATCAGCATCTAATTCGCGGCTTCGACGGCAAACCTGTGGAAATCGTCGGGTCTTGGAGCGACATCACGGCGCGCAAGGCGGCGGAGGAGGAGAAAGCTGCGGCGCACGCTCGGTTGTCACAGTTGCTTACCAGCTCGCCCGCGGTGATCTACAGCTACAAGGCAGCGGGAGATTTCGCGCCGACCTTCGTCAGTCAGAACATCAGGGAGCATCTGGGCTACGAGCCGGAGGAATACCTCGAACACCCGGATTTCTGGCGCAGCCACGTCCATCCCGAT
>Ga0210394_10007264_pt1 | contig 11732 bp, 9 predicted proteins | sample IncBWC12MmetaG_FD_160121 | JGI IMG/M metagenome (GOLD analysis project Ga0210394, IMG submission 160121) | Forest soil microbial communities from Barre Woods Harvard Forest LTER site, Petersham, Massachusetts, United States - Inc-BW-C-12-M | ecosystem: Environmental > Terrestrial > Soil >... | reverse complement strand
GCCGTCGGTGTCCGGCCCGGCGCCGATGCCGATCACCGGCACGTGCAGCACTTCGGTGATGGTCTTGCCCAGGGCTGCGGGCACGCACTCGAGCAGCACGATGTCGGCACCGGCGGCTTCGAGCTGACGCGCCTCATCGAGGAGTCGCGCCGCCGCCTCACGCTCGCGCCCCTGGACGCGGAAGCCCCCGGTCTTGTGCACCGACTGGGGCTTCAGTCCCAGGTGCGCGCACACGGCGATGTCGTGGCCGGCGAGGAACTCGACGATCTCGGTCTGCTTGCCGCCGGACTCGAGCTTGACCATCTGCGCCCCACCCTCCTGCATCAGGCGCACGGCGTTCGCGAGCGCCAGCTCCTTCGTCGGGTAGCTCATGAAGGGCATGTCGCCGATGAGGAACGGCCGCTGCAGGCCGCGGGCCACGGCAGCACTGTGGTAGACCATGTCGTCCATCGACACCGGCACGGTCGTGTCGTGCCCCTGGATCACCATGCCGAGCGTGTCTCCGACCAGCACCACGTCGACTTCGGCGGCATCCAGCAGCAGCGCGAAGCTGGCGTCGTAGCAGGTGAGGCAGGCGATCTTCTCGCCGTCCGTCTTCATGCGCTGCAACGTCGCGAGCGTCACCGGCGGCCGGCTGGCATCGCGCTGCAGATGCTTGTACATCGGCATGGGGCGAGTGTAACTAGATCGCGCGGCTGCGCAACGGGTTGTAGTAGAGCCGCCCGCGGCTCATGCGTTTGATGGCCGCCAGCAGCTCGTCGTAGTCGCGCTGGTTGGCGATCGGGTCGATCGAGGCGGCATTTACGATGAGCAGTGGCGCCCCATCGTACTCATGGAAGAAGCGCGCGTAGGCCTCGTTCAAGCGCTCGAGGTAGCCGCGATCGATGTACTGCTCGTAGTCGACGCCGCGCCGCGCGATGCGCTCGAGCAGCACGTCGACCGGCGCCTGCAGGTACACCACCAGATCGGGCTTCGGCACCTGGATGTCGAGCCGCGCGTACAGCTGTTCGTAGAGCGCGTACTCGGCGTCATCGAGCGTCACGCGCGCGAACAGCCGATCCTTCTCGAGCAGGTAGTCCGACACGCGCACCGGGGCGAACAGGTCCTGCTGCTTGAGCGATGCCAGCTGCTGCGCCCGCTGCAGCAGGAAGTACAGCTGCGTGGGCAGCGCGCCGGCGCGCGGATTGCGATAGAAGCGCTCGAGGAACGGATTCTGCGCGGCCTCCTCGAGCACGCCCTGCGCGGCGAGGCTGATGCACAGGCGCCGGGCGAGGCTCGACTTGCCGACGCCGATCGGCCCCTCGACCGCGATGAAGCGATGCGTCGTCTCGTTCGCCATATCCGTTAACAGCGCCGTGTTCCTACAACCGGGTGAGCCCCTCGGCCGTGACCTGCGCCCGGAGCCCCGCGACGCGCCCGAGCCCGGGAAGGTCGACCTCCGGGGCGATATCGGCCAGAGGATACAGAACGAAGTTGCGCTCCGGTATCCCGGGATGCGGCAGCGTGAGAGCGGCGCCGCTGCGCCGCTCGCGCGCATAGGAAAGGAGATCGAGGTCGATCACGCGCGGGCCCCAGCGCTCGCGCACCGCCGGCCGGCCAAGCGCCGCCTCGATGGCGCGCAGCCCGTCGAGCAGCGCCTCCGGCTCGAGCTGTGTCAGGAGACCTGCCACCGCGTTGACGTAGTCCGGCTGCGCGACGGGGCCGAGCGGGCGCGAGGCGTACAGGGGGGAAGTCAGCACCACGCGCGTGAGCGGCAGCTGCCCGAGGCGCGCGCGTGCGTTGAGCACCTGGCCGCGCGGGTCGTCGAGGTTGCTGCCGAGTCCCACGTACGCGGGCCGCCACAGCGTCACGGCGCGCGATCCTCAGGGCGCAGCGGCCCGCGCCTTCGGGCGGCGGCGCCGGCGGCGTCCACCGCGGCGCGCCGCGGGCGGGGCGCGCGTCTCGCCGGTGAGCGCATCCGCCATGCGCTCGCGCTCCTCGGGGCTCACCTCCTGCAGGCGCGTCCACCACGACGCCATCTCCGGCGGCGCGAGCCCGAACTCGGCGCGCAGCAGCAAGAGGTCATAGCCGGCGCGGAAGCGCGGATGCTCGATCACGCGCAGCGCCCGGCGGCCGCGCGGGTGCTCGAGCCGAGGTTGCAGGGCGAACATCTCGCGCACGCCGAGCGCGAAGCGTTTGGGGATCGCGATGTGAGTCTGTGCCTCGCGCACCGCCTGGTCGCAGGCATCGAGGATGGTGGCGAGCTCGTGCCAGCGCTCCGGCGGCGTCCCCTCGATGATGGCCGCGATCGGCCCATATAAAAGGAGCGCGAACAGGAAGGTCGGCGTGACCGGCTTGTCCGCGACGACGCGCTCATCGGTATTGCGCAAGCCCTGCAGCAGCAGCCGCTCGACCAGGCTCCCCGGATGGCTCACGAACCAGGAGTCCACCGTCGGCAGCAGCTGGGCGAGGAGCCCGCGGCGGCGCAACACCTCGAAGCTCTTGGCGCCATGCCCGGTGAGGAACAGCTTCAGCGTCTCATCGAAAAGCCGCGCCGGCGGCACGGCCGACAGGAGCTCGCGCAACGTGGCGATCGGCCGCGCGGTGTCCGCGTCGATGGTGAATCCGAGCTTGGCCTCGAAGCGCGCCGCACGCAGCATCCGCACCGGATCCTCGCGGTAGCGCGTCTCGGGATCGCCGATGAGGCGCAGCCGCCGCGCGGCGATGTCCTCGGCGCCGCTCACGTAATCCCACACCGAGAAATCGGCGATGTTGTAGTAGAGCGCGTTGGCGGTGAAGTCGCGCCGCCAGACATCCTCGTCGATGGTGCCGTAGACGTTGTCACGCAGGATCCGCCCGCTGGCATCGAAGGCGCGCGCTGTGCTCTCGTCGTCGAGCTCCGGCGCCTCGCCGTCCTCGGGGTCGGTATCGGGCAGCGGCTCATCCCCCTGGCTCGGGGCGCTGGTGGCGCGGAAGGTGGCCACCTCGATCGTCTCGCGGCCGAAGAACACGTGCGCCAGGCGGAATCTGCGGCCCACGAGGCGGCAGTTGCGGAAGAGCTTCTTGATCTCCTCCGGCAGCGCATCCGTCGCGACGTCGAAGTCCTTAGGCGTCAAGCCGAGCAGCAGGTCGCGCACGCAGCCCCCAACCAGGAACCCCATGTAGCCCGCCTCGCGGAGCCGGTACAGCACCCGCAGTGCGTTCGGGGAAATCTGGGAGCGGGAAATCGAGTGCTCGGATCGGGGAATGATCCGCGGGGTGGCTCGGGGCGTCGCAACGGACGCGTCGGGTGAGTTCAATTCCTTGGCTTTCCTTAGTCTTTCGCTTGAGCAATCGGGGCCGCTCTCTATAATACCGCGCTCCCGATACAGGCCCCGGGAAGACGCTCCCTTCGTCTAGAGGCCCAGGACATAGCCCTCTCAAGGCTGTAACACGGGTTCGAATCCCGTAGGGAGCGCCATATAAATCAATAAGTTACAGTCTCAATAAGACCGGCTGGGAGCCGGGGACATCACGTGTCCACATTGCAGCGTGAGGATTCCACTCAGGCTGCGTCTGTCGCCAGGATCTAAGAAGCGGCGTCCGGGCAAATCTCTTTACGCAATTCCCTGCTGGGTCCGTACGTCATGGCAACGCCCCTCACGTGTTCGCATCCAGTCGACGTAAGGCGCGAAAGCCTGCAGATCCGGACGACCCCCGGTCAGTTGCGGACTTGTCGAGACTGATCAGGCTGACACGGTGAGTGAATTGCACCAAGCTGCGCGCTCTGATCTGTGCGCCGGAGGGCTGGGCAATGATTCGCCTGCGTGCCGTTGGTTTGGGTGGTCTGCTCAGTATCTGTGCGTCAGTCTGCGGCGCCGAAGGGCTGCCAGCCGTCGGCGGGCAGGGCGCTCCCGTGCAGAAACTCACCATGCCGAACTCGGGGGTCGCGCGGGTAGCGTTCGTGGTCTCGGACATGTTCACGCTGATCGATATCGCCGGGCCCATGCAGACCTTCGACCAGGTGCAAGTGCCTTCGGGTGGTTTCGAGACCTTCACCGTCTCGGAGACGCGGACGCCGATCAGAACGGCGGGCATGACCATCGTCCCTCAATACACCTTCCAGGACGCCCCGGACGCCGACATCGTGGTCGTTGGCGCTCAGCGCGGGGACGATGAACAGTACCTCGGCTATCTGCGGCGTATGAACGCGCGCGGCAAGCTGCTCCTCTCGGTCTGCACAGGCGTCTCGAAGCTGGCCAAGGCCGGGCTGCTCGACGGCAGAGAGGCCACCAGTCATCACGATTATATCGATCAGTTCCAGAAGCGCTTTCCGCGGGTGCAGTTCGTCAGGGACAGGGCCTACGTGCGCAGCGCGCCCATGATCTTCACGGCCGCCGGCGAGACCTCAGGCATCGAGCTGGCGCTGCACATCGTCGAGCTCTACTACGATCACGATGTGGCTGTGAAGACCGCACGCTACATGGAGTACCGCGGGCCCGACTGGCAGCGCTGAGAGGCCAGTCGGCGCGATCGAGGCGCTCACCCGATTCGGCCGTCCCGTCCTGACGCTGGCCGATGCAAGATATTCCCTGTCGGGATCCGTATTGCCAGGGTCACTTACCGCAGCCGCCCGCGGTTGGACTGAGACAGCCACTCGTGTTGCGCTGAACGCGCTCGGTGGTCTCCCGTCCTTCTCGCGCCATTGCCTCCGCCTCCGCGACCGTCACGCAGTGGAGCGCCGTCGCGAGGTGGGAGCCGAGTGGTGTCTCGCGCCTGCAGTACTTCTCCCGGCCATTCACCATGCTCAGCTTGTAACCCTGGGACTGAAGCAGCCGCTTCTGCAGCTGCTCGTCGGACGCACTCGGGGTGGACTTCGCCGGAGCGACGGCAGGCGTCGTTGCCGCCGGAGCAACGGCCGTCGCAGGCACCGTGGGAGCAGCGCTCTTCTGCCCCTTACTGTCTTCAGCAGTGCTGTTCGGCGTCGTGGTGCTCCGGGACTCCGGGACCACCGGGGTGGCCGGCGGGTCCGCGAAAGCAAGAGACAGTCCGCCTGTGGTGAGTATTGCGAGCATGGCAACCGCGGGTCTCATGATTGCGCCCTCAATCGCTTGGGGATGTCGGCCCTGGCACACCATCAGGACGAAAACCCAGTTTGCCCGAGATAACGGCTCCGTTTCGGACGTGCACGGGTCACTTTTAGACATTGAGTGCGCGCTCTCCCGCGAGCGCGCAAGCTTGCAGTCGGTGTCCCGTTTCTCGCGCATTCGCTCAGCGCGTGGCTGCGCGAAGTGCACGCAGGCCGGCCCTGATATCCTGCGCGCCTGCCCCCGTGGTTTCCGCCTCGAGATCAGCTGCCAACTCGCTCAGCGTGTTGAGCTGTGCTCTTTCGGACACGTACAGAGAGGGATCGAAGTGCCCGCCCCACACTCTTGCGTGCCGCTGCTGCAGGTCGCTGAACCAGGCGTTGAAGGGGCTGGGATCGGCGTCCGCACGGTGCGCCAACGCGGCCAGTGCGTACGCGAGTCTGGCATCTTCACCCCACGTGAAGACCCGTCCCGCGGTTTGCAGGCGTCGAGCGATGGCTCCGACAACGAGAGCTTGTTGCTCCCGCGACAGGCGGGGACTTCGCGCGAGAAACTTGAGCAGATCGGCGCAGTGTGCTGTGGCGTGACCCCAACCCTTTTGCGGAACGTATCCGCGCAGGTCACGCTCCTCTGCCAGCGAGTGCACCCCGAGATCGACAAGATCGTTGAAAGACGTCGCATCCAGGAACGGCCCCTTGAGATCCTGCGCTGCAAGGACCGCAAGGACCAGGACGGAGAAGGATCTCAGGAAGAGCGAATCGTCTTCAACGTGTCCGAGCCCGCGCACCGCATTGCTCAGCAGGATGACGCGCAGTTGATTCAGCTCACCGGGCGCCAGCCGCTGGTCACGGTAAACCCAAGCCACGAAGGCCTCGTACCCAATTTCGTCGCGAAGCTCTGGATCTGTGGACCCCAACAGAGCGGTCGCCTCGATCGCCAGGGGCAGCACACGGGCCTGCGCCGGTAGCTTGAAATCCTGCTGTTTGAGCGAGCGCCAGTATGCGGGTCCATGCGAGTCGGAATCGGCACGCGCAATAGCCATTGACCCGATTAGAACGGCGGCGATCGCGAGAGCGTGACAGCTTCGGCGAAGCACTCGACTCATCTGTGAGAGTCCTGCAACCCAGGCCGGGCGGAGGCTTTCAGGGACGCTTCACACTATCACATGCGAGCCGAGGCGACCTGGCAGACCCTCGCGGATGTCCCGCGTACTTTCATCACCGCCCCGGGCTCGTTCGTCACAAAGCTCCTTGGCACTCGCACGCGAGCGATAGGCTTTCGACGCCTCGCAGCTTCGACGCGGAACCCTGGTGCACCCACGCACCACGCGAACAGGAGGCTCTCGGAGTTGAAATCGTGCGCCTGTTGGACCACGTCGTACAGTGCACCTCACCGTTCGTTGTCCGCCAATCCTGCGGCACCCTGTGGCAGCTCACAGGACCAAAGGACTTTGCGCAAGAGCTTGATCGGTGTCCGCTGCGGTACGTGCTCTCCGACGAACTCGTGCGCGCCTGCATCGAACTGGCCTACTCGGAGGGTGACGGACTCTCTGGGTGTCTCGACCTCATTCATTTTCCCGCCGAACGGCTCTGGATTGAGTGGAATGCCGCTCCAGAGCGTGAGGAGCTGGCGCGCGCGCTTCGGGAATGGCCCGGAGGCCGGTCCATAGAATTGGATGGCTCGCGTCACGGAGTCTTGATAGAGGCCAACGCGGACGGGCGCATCGGAAGGCTCCTGACCTTCTGGCTCCCCCGTACTGAGCCGCCAGAGCCTCAATTGGCCGCCGTCGAGACGCTGATCGATCTCGATGGCGACCTCCCACTAGCGCCACCTGCTGAGCTGCTGGAGGGTGCTGAGGTCGCAGTGAGCGATCAACGCAATCCGCATCTGGATGCGCTGCTGCAGTGTGCGCGTTTTCGCCTTCTTCCGGCTTGGCACCGTTACTACAGCGCTGTCTCGCATACCGCAGATGAGCGCGAGCGCGTGATCAGTTGTTCCCTCGGCACAGTCGCGTTTCTTGTGCCAACCGTGCTCGCGCTCTTTCTCTTGATGGCCGTGCGCCCGGGTCTCCCGCAAGTACCTGTTCAACTCGCTCGTCTCAACGCAAAGAGAGCGCGCCTCGGCAAGGCGCCGCTACTCGAACACATCGAAGTCCACTGTCCAGTCTTCGCTTCGCCCGTCGCACCGTCACGTGATGCCGCATTCACCACACCGCGCACCGGGCCGCGGCTGCATCATGTGCGCGGACACATCGTCCGGCGCGAGGACGCCATCTTCTGGCGCCGGCCGCACTGGCGTGGACATCTTCGCGTCGGTGCCGTGCGCACGCGTACCGTGACTCTTCACCTCTCGCCCGCACGATCCGCGAACTAACAGATCTGAAACGCGACCGGCATCCCCGCGTTCGTCGCTCGGATTGCTTGCGCGGACGCCAGCCCGAGTGCGCCGTGTCCTGACAGCTGATGTATCCGGCGGACAGATCGAGCCTTGTGGCCCCGTGACAACGAAGCGAAATAGCACGCGATCTCAGCAGCCAGGAACTCGCGGCACGCAGTTTGTTTGAGCTTAATCACCGCGCGGACGAACTTCGTCACCGCGCTGAGTAGATCAGTCACAAACCCGCTCGAGTGAACGGTGGCGACGCTATGGTTCGGCCCTCGGCGGCACACGAGGCTGAAGGGTAGTTCCGTCAGACTTGTGATCGGACGGGGCGATGTGGGCAAACCGCAACATCAATAAGCGCGGGTGCCGGGATGACTCGCGGATCAATTCGCATTTGCAGATCTATTCGCACTTCTAGCTAGGGGAGAAACATGGGAAATAGTCGCAGCTTGCAACGGGCTGTGCGTCTCGCGCTCGCGACAATCTCGGCCTCGGCCGGTGTCGCGACGCTGCACGCTCAGACGGCTCCTGACCAGCCCACGGAGGCCACGGCAGCGCCGCTCCAGGAGGTCGTGGTCACCGGATCGCGCCTGCGCACACCAAATGAGACGTCGATCAGCCCGATCACGACGGTTTCGGCGACCGACATCCAGGCGACGGGTCTGACACGCGTCGAGGACGTACTCAACAACCTGCCCATGGTTTTCGCGGGCATGAACTCGACCACTTCCAACGGCGCTGATGGTACCGCCACGCTCGACCTACGCGGCCTCGGCAACCCGCGCACGCTGGTGCTGGTCGACGGTCTGCGTCTCGGTCCCGGCTCCGCGACCTTCGGACGCAACTATTCGGACATCAACCAGATCCCCGCGTCGCTGATCCAGCGGGTCGATGTCCTCACGGGCGGCGCCTCCGCGGTGTACGGGGCGGATGCGGTGGCGGGCGTCGTGAACTTCGTCCTCAATACGCATTTCGAGGGCATCCGGGTCGACGCCGGTTACCACTTCAATGAGCACGACAACAAGGACCAGGCCGGGGTCGCGTACGCGGTCAGCGGCGCCGGCGATCCCCTGCCGACCGGCAACGTCAACACCGCATTCGGCAAGAACGTTTCCGTTCTGATGGGCTCGAACTTCGCGGACAACAAGGGCAACGCGACCGCGTACCTGACGTACGACAACCAGGGCGCGGCACTGCAGAAGAGCTTCGACTACAGCGCCTGCACGCTCGGCATAGCCAGCGCCAGCACACTCTCGTGCCTGGGCTCGGGGACGGCGGCCAAGAATGGCGCCGGCGGGCACTTCTACGCCTCGAACGCGGGCGGCGTGAGCTTCATCCACCATACGGTCGACGGGAACACCGGCGTCTTTCGGCCGCTTGCAGGAGCCTCGGACGACTACAACTACGGTCCGCTGAACTACTACCAGACGCCGAATGAGCGCTGGACCGCGGGCGCATTCCTCAACTACGACGTCAACGAGCACGTAAACGTGTACTCGAGCCTCATGTACATGAGGAACTCGTCGAGCGCTCAGATCGCCGCTAGCGGCGACTTCTTCCAGAATTCGTTCATCCCGTGCGCCGATCCGCTGCTGACGGCGCAGGAGGTCTCGACCATCTGCACCGCGGGGAACCTCGCCGCGCAGGGCAATCCGTCCGAGACGTACACCGGAGTGAATTACCCCGGTCTCAACTTTGTCATCGGGCGGCGCAACGTCGAGGGTGGCCCACGCATCGCAACTTTCGTCACCGACTCGGCACGCGAGGTAATCGGCCTCAAGGGCGACTTCGCGGAAGCCTGGACGTACGACGTCTACGCCCAGCACAGTACGGTGGACGATAACAACGGGAACCTGAACTACCTCAGCAACAACAACATCGACCAGGCGCTGAACGTGCTGCCGGGCCCCAACGGTCCGGTCTGCGGCGGACCCTCGTCGCCCGTGAACAACGGCCCGCTGGTGGGCTCGGGGACGGGATTCACCGTCAATCCCAAGTGCGCGCCCTGGAATATCTGGGTTCCCAACGGGGTAACGCCCCAGGCGCTCGCCTTCCTGTCGATCCCGCTCCTTGTCGAGGGTACCGTCCAGGAATACGTCGCGGACGGCTCGGTGACTGGCGACCTCGGAAAGTACGGCGTCCAGCTTCCCTGGGCCGATTCGGGCCTGCAGCTGAACCTCGGTGCCGAATGGCGCCAGGAGGCCACGGATTTCCTTCCGGACGTTGCGACCCAGCAGGGTTCCGCGGCCGGCAGCGGTGGCCCGATCCCGCCCATCTCCGGCAGCTTCAACGTGAGAGAAGCCTTCACGGAAATGCGCCTGCCGCTCGCCAGCCACCAGCCCGGCTTCGAGGATCTATCGCTCGAGGGCGGCTATCGCTACTCGAAGTACAGCGAGGGCTTTGACACCAACACCTACAAGCTCGGTCTCGAGTGGGCGCCGGTGCGCGACGTTCGTCTGCGTGGCGGCTACAACCGCGCGGTGCGTGCGCCGAACATCGGCGAGCTGTTCTCTCCTCAGGCGGTCGGTCTGGATGGGTCGGTCGATCCGTGCGCCGCACCGCTCGCCGCCGGTTCGCCTGCGGCTCCCAACCCGGCCGCCGTCCTGACCAACGGCTCTACGTTCGCGCAGTGCGCGCGCTCCTTCCCGTCTGTCGCCCAGGCAACCGCCCAGTTCGGCCACGTCCTGCCGAACTCAGCCCCCCAGTACAACGGTCTGGCGGGCGGAAATCCGACGCTCGTGCCCGAAGTCGCCGATACCTACACGGTGGGCCTGGTGTTGACGCCGCGTGTGGCGCCGAACCTGACGCTCTCGTTCGACTATTTCGACATCAAGATCAAGAACGTGATCGGCGCCATCGGTGGCAACAACATCATCAATGACTGTGTCTTCAGCGGACTGCTCTGTAATCAGGTGAACCGCGACGCGACCGGGTCGCTGTGGCGGACTCAGAACGGGTACGTCGTCGATACCACCGTCAACGAGGGTGAGTTGAAGACCGAGGGCCTCGACGTGAAGGGCAGCTACCGCCAATCCCTGCCGGCACTCGGGTCACTGCTGTTCTCGCTCGAGGGCACGAAGCTCAAGTCTCTGCAGACCACGCCCGTGGCGGGCGGTGCCTCGTACGACTGCGAGGGACTCTGGGGCCCCATCTGCGGGGGCGGAAACCCGGACTGGCGTTCGGTGTTCAACGTCACCTGGTCGACGCCCTGGGACGGGCTCGACCTCAACCTGCGCTGGCGTTATTTCGGTCCGGACGAGCTCGAGTTCCTGAGCCCGTACACGGCTCTGAAAACTCCGGGGGCGTTCCTGCCGCTGGCGCATATCCCGGCCTACAGCTGGGTCGATCTTTCGGGAACATTCAATGTCTACAAGAACGTCAGATTGCAGCTGGGCGTGAACAACATCGCGGACAAGGTTCCCCCGATGGCGGTCGGAAGTTCCTGCACCACCAGCAGCGGTGCTGGCAACTCCGGCGCGAACTGCAACGGCAACACCTTCCCGGGAGTCTACGACTCGATGGGGCGGTACGTGTTCGCTACCCTCACGGCGCAGTTCTAGGGCGGGGTAGCTGGCTTGGAAGACGGCGGGCTGCAAGGCCCGCCGTTCTTTTTTTGGCCGCACTACCAGGCGCAAACGCTTCACCGCGTCGGCTGCAACAACGGTATCACTCGCAGGATCGCAGCGCGGTAGCGCTTGCCGGAGCGTAGAGAGGCCCCTGAGTGCAGGGTAAATGCGTAGGTACTCTGACCTGCTCGTTGCGCAAACGCGATCGCCCGGACGTTGACGATCAATGAACGCTCGATGCGCACGAAGCCGCGGTCTGCCAGGGTGTACTCGAGGTGCTTGATGGAGTTGCGGCTGATGTACTCGGCACCGCTGGCATGCAATTTGACGTAGTTCCCGTGCGCTTCGATGTATTCGAGATTCTCCGGGGTCAGTATGTACAGGCGGTGCTCGCGCTCACCGACCAGCAGGGTGGGCGGCGGTATCTCTTGCCGAGCCGACGATATACCTACCGCATACGATTTCGCGACCGCATTCATCGGATCTAATTATTGTTCCACAAGCGAAATGTCGGATTGGGCCACGTGCGGGACATTTTCGGACACGATCAGGCGAACGCGGCACCCCCTTGAACGCGTGCGGCCTGATAACAATGTCGGACTGCAAACGCAGTTGCGCCGGGCGCCAAAGCGTCCTCACTGGAGTGCGTAAACGTTGCCGTCGGTGCTGCCGAACACGATGGCGTCCGACGCGACCACGGGTGACGAGAGGACAGCGCCGACGGTCATCATCCGCCCAA
>Ga0210394_10007263_pt1 | contig 11733 bp, 8 predicted proteins | sample IncBWC12MmetaG_FD_160121 | JGI IMG/M metagenome (GOLD analysis project Ga0210394, IMG submission 160121) | Forest soil microbial communities from Barre Woods Harvard Forest LTER site, Petersham, Massachusetts, United States - Inc-BW-C-12-M | ecosystem: Environmental > Terrestrial > Soil >... | reverse complement strand
TGGCTTGGCTCGGTCGCAGCCGACGTCTCGCCAAGGACTTCGAGGCCACCATCGCCAGTGCCACGGCGTGGGTCCTCCTGGCCAACCTGCGGCTCCTCTCCCGCCGCCTTGCAGGACCCTGATCCCTCATGATTCATTTTGAGTCAGACTCTGAGGAGCCCGCGCAGCGGGCGTCTCGAAGGACGCATAGGGGATCATAGGGGGCGTTCCATGGCGAGCGAGGCGAAGCTCTTGACCGTGCAATTTTTGCAATGGCTCGCGGCGCGGCCGCGCAGGCATGCCGAGGTGCGCAATGCCTGGAGCAGCACCTGTCCACTCAACTGCGCCTTTGAGGATGCGATCTGCGACGATCTGGTGGAGCACAGCGCCGACGGGCATCTCGTGCTGAGCGAGCGCGGCCGGGCGCGGCTCGCCGAGGCGGCCGGCGCGGCGATCGCCGACGTGGTGCACCGCCAACCTTGCGTGCCCCGGCTGGCGGAGTATCGTACCGGCCCGCCGCCGACCGACAAACGGTGCTGACCCCCCAAGGCCACCCAGGGCCCGCATCTCAAGAGGAGAACCCCCGTGAGCGTCACCGGTCATGACAGCCTGAAGACCCGCCGCAGCCTCGACGTCGACGGCAAGCGCTATGATTATTTCAGCCTCGAGGCTGCCGCGAAGGCGGCCGGGCTCGGCGATATATCGCGGCTGCCGTCCTCCTTGAAGATTCTCCTCGAAAACCTGGTGCGCCTGGAAAACGGGCGCACCGTGACGGTCGACGACATCAAGGCGGTCGGGCAAGGGCTCGCCGGAAAGGCCTCCGAGCGCGAGATCGCCTTCCGCCCGGCGCGCGTCCTGATGCAGGATCTGACCGGGGTGCCGGCGGTCGTCGATCTCGCGGCGATGCGGGCGGCGATGGTCGATCTCGGCGGCGATCCCAACAAGATCAACCCATTGTCGCCGGTCGACCTGGTCATCGACCATTCGGTGCAGATTGACAATTTCGGCAACCCGCAGGCCTTCGCCAACAACGTCAAGATCGAGTTCGAGCGCAACGGCGAGCGCTATCGCTTTCTGCGCTGGGGCCAGCAGGCCTTCGAGAATTTCCGGCTGGTGCCGCCGGGCACCGGGATCTGCCACCAGGTCAACCTCGAATACCTCTCGCAGGTGGTGTGGACGACCGAGGAGGACGGCAGGACGATCGCCTATCCCGACACCCTCGTCGGCACCGACAGCCACACGACGATGGTCAACGGATTGTCGGTCTTGGGCTGGGGCGTCGGCGGGATCGAAGCCGAGGCGGCGATGCTCGGGCAGCCGATCTCGATGCTGATCCCCGAGGTGATCGGGGTCCGCCTCACCGGCCGCCTCAGGGAGGGCGCGACCGCGACCGACCTCGTCTTGACGATCACCCAGATGCTGCGCCGGCGCGGCGTCGTCGGCGCATTTGTCGAGTATTTCGGCTCGGGGATTGCGGAGCTTGCGATCGCCGACCGCGCGACGATCGGCAACATGTCGCCGGAATACGGCGCGACCTGCGGCTTCTTTCCGATCGACGCCGAGACGATCCGCTATCTGACGCTGACCGCGCGCGATCCGGCGCGGGTGAAGCTCGTCGAGGCCTACGCCAAGGCGCAGGGCCTGTGGCACGATTCCAACACCCCCGACCCGGTCTTCACCGACACGGTCGAGCTTGATCTGGGTTCGGTCGAGCCGTCGCTCGCCGGGCCGCGCCGGCCGCAGGACCGCGTTGCGCTCGGCCAGGCGGCGGCGGCGTTCGATGCCGAGCTGCCGCGGCTTGCCGGCGTCGACAAGCCGCGCAAAGTCAAAGTCCCAGGTGCCAATTACGAGATCGGCGATGGCGATATCGTGATCGCCGCAATCACCAGCTGCACCAATACCTCGAACCCGAGCGTCATGCTGGCGGCGGGGCTGCTCGCCAAAAAGGCCAACGAGCGCGGCCTCAAAGCGAAGCCCTGGGTCAAGACGAGCCTCGCACCGGGCAGCCAGGTGGTCAGCGACTACTACGCCGCGTCGGGCTTACAGGTCGAGCTCGACAAGCTCGGCTTCAATCTCGTCGGCTATGGCTGCACCACATGCATCGGCAATTCGGGGCCGTTGCCCGAGCCGATCGCGGAGGCGATCGATGAGGGCGACTTCGCGGTCGCGGCGGTGCTCTCGGGCAACCGTAATTTCGAAGGGCGCATCCATGCCCAGGTGCGCGCCAACTACCTCGCCTCGCCGCCGCTGGTGGTCGCCTATGCACTGGCCGGCTCGATCCGCACCAATCTCGTGACGGAGCCCCTCGGCGAAGGCAGCGACAACCAGCCGGTGTATCTCAAGGACATCTGGCCGACCAATCGCGAGGTCGCCGACACCGTTGCCCATGCCGTCCAGCGCGACGCCTTCGCGCGGCGCTACGGCAACGTTTTCGAAGGCCCGCCGGAATGGCGCGCAGTCTCGGCGGCCGGCGGCAAAACCTACGACTGGGAGGACGCCTCGACCTATCTCGCGCACCCGCCCTATTTCGAGAACATGCCGAAAGAACCGGGGCCGGTGCAGGACGTCAAAGGCGCGCGCGAGCTGGCGATCTTCGGCGACAGCATCACCACCGACCACATTTCGCCGGCCGGCAGCATCAAGACCGACAGCCCGGCCGGCGAGTATCTGATCAGCTATCAGGTGCGCCCCTCCGAGTTCAACACCTACGGCGCGCGGCGCGGCAACCACCACGTCATGGCGCGCGGAACCTTCGCCAACATCCGCATCCGCAACGAGATGGTGCCCGGGGTCGAGGGCGGCATGACGAAGCTCATGCCGGACGGCACGGTGATGGCGATCTACGACGCCGCGATGGAATACAAGAAGCGCGGCGTGCCGCTGGTCATTTTCGGCGGCAAGGAATACGGCACCGGCTCGTCGCGCGACTGGGCGGCCAAGGGGACGTTGCTGTTGGGCGTCAAGGCGGTGATCGTCGAATCCTTCGAGCGCATCCATCGCTCGAACCTGGTTGGGATGGGCGTCTTGCCGCTGCAGTTCCGTGACGGCGTGAGCCGCCAGACCCTGAAGCTGACCGGCGCGGAGATCCTCGACATCATCGGCGTCGAAGCCGGATTGAAACCGCGCATGATGCTGACCCTGCGGATCCACGACGAGGGGGGTGGCGTGCGCGAGGAGCCGGTCGTTTGCCGCATCGACACGCTCGACGAAGTTGAATACTTCCGCCATGGCGGCATCCTGCAATACGTGCTGCGCGGCCTATTGAAGGCGGTGTGAAGCTTCGCTAGGAGCCCCCACCCTAACCCTCCCCCGTGATCCCCGGATCAAGTCCGGGGAGGGGAGGGTGTCGCTTTTGCACTGAAAAACCCTCCCTCGCTTGTGGGGGAGGGAGGGGCCCGCGGCGAAGCCGTGGGAGGGTGGGGGCTCGGAGAGGCGCCAGGGCGTGGGTCAGAATCCCGGCGACGATCAGCGCCCCGCCGATCGCGCGGGCAAGGGTGAAGGCTTCGCCGAGCACCAGAACCCCGATCAGCACCACGGTGACGAGCTCGGTATTGGCGAGGATCGCAAAACCGCTCGCCCCGAGGCGCGGCACGCTGAAGGAGAACAAGGTCATCGTCAGCGCGCCCGGCCCGAGCGCGATGAACAGGAGTAATAGCCAGCCGGAAGAACTCGAGGGCACGTCGAGCCCGGCAAATCCCGCCACGAGGCCGAAGGTCACGGCCATCCCGGTAAAGAGGCCAAAGGCGCCGACCAGCGGCTGATAGCGCCGCAAGAGCCGCGCATTGATCGCCAGATAGAGGGCGTAGACCAAGGGCGAGGGCAAGGCCCAGGCGAGGCCGCGCAAATCGATCGTGCCGCCCGTGAGCCCCGGCCCGGTGATGAGCCCCGCGCCGCCGAGGATGATCGCGATGCAGAGAACGGCGAGCGGTCGGATCTGCTGCCTGAAGATGAGCCGGTCGAGCGCCAGCGTTACCACGGGGTAGGTGTAGAATAGTAAGACGGCGATGCTGGTTTCCAGCGTCTTGAGGCTCTCCCAGAAGCACAGGGTCTGCGCCGCACCGAGCGTCGCGCCAACGAGCGCAATCCGCCAGGCGCCGCCGCGCCAGGCCTGCCGCAGATCGAGCCCTACCGCGCTCGCCGCCAGCGCGAGCGCGACGAGCGCGAGGCTATAGCGCCAGAACAGCATCGAGGGGGCGCTGAGACCGTCGGCGTAAAGCCGGCGCGCCACCAGCGGCATCACCCCCACCGTCGCGCTGCCGGAGATCGCGGCGAGCGCGGCCGGCCACACGCGGGTCGCGGCGGTGTTCATTGCGTCTGTTCTACACGAAAACCGGACGGAACCTGCCCGCCAAGCGCCGCGTTTATTGCATGCATAGTATTCGATGCAGGAGATCCGCCATGTCGGCCGTGACCATCATCGCCGGCACCGCCTTTAGCGCGATGTTTGGCGGCGTGATCTTTGCCTGGTGGCATGGGTACAGGGATCTCTTCTCGGTCCTTCTCGTCGCCTGCATCGCGACGCTCGCCGTCGCCATCCCCAATGCCCGGGTCGGGCAGCATAGGGACCCGACGGCGGCGGCGGAGGCTGCGCTCCAACCCCCAGCACTGTCGGCTAACGGCGTCCTTGCCGGACCGGCGACCGTGTTGCCGATGCGGGCTGCGGAGATGACGGCGGTGACCGGCAGCACCGCGCCGCCGGGCTTCCAGGATCCTTACGCCGGGGCCCCGTGACCCGACATCGCGCGATCTAGCGCGCGCTGCCAGGCGCCGCTCGCAAAGGCGGCGGCGAGCCAGCCATCGATAAAGGCCTTCAGCGCCGGGTCGCGGGCGAACATGTAGGCCTTTTCGAGCCGGGTGAACGGCGCCGTGACCGGGACAGCGCATAATTCGGGGTGAAGCTCGGCCTGGTGGTCGGCTTCAAGCCCGTCGGTCACCATGACGTCGGCGCGGCCGGCGACGAGTTCCAGAAAGACGCTGGCGTTGTCGTGGTGGATCGTCACATGGGCGCGGGTGAAATTGGCGCGGGCAAAGGCTTCGTTGGCCGAGCCGGGATTGGCGATCACCCTGACCCCGGGCTGGTCGATTGCCGCAACTGAGGTGAAGCGGTCGCGATCCTCGCGGCGGCAGAGCGGCCGCTTGCCATCGACGAAGGTCGGGAGCGAGAAGAACGCCTTCGCGGCGCGCGGCGGGTTGACCGTTACCCCGCCCATCGCGATGTCGAAATGGCCTTTTAGAAAATCGTCGAGGAGATCGACCCACTCGGTCGGCACGAACTCGAGGCGCACCCCGATCGTCAGGGCGAGGTCGTTCGCCATGTCGATATCGGCGCCCTCATAGGACCCATCCGGCCGGATGAGGCTGAACGGCGTGTAGTCGCCGGTCGTGCCGACCCGCAGCACCCCGGCCGCGCGGATGCGGTCGAGCGTCGGAGAGCCGCCGCCGGTGCTCATGATCCAACTTTCCATTGCGCCGTGCGTCCTTCCAGACGCGCCCTTGGGGCGCTCCTCAGGATGACGAGGTTTTGTGTGTGGAATCAAAAAATCTCGTCATCCTGAGGAGGTCGCGGAGCGGCCGTCTCGAAGGACGCATAACGCCCGGTCCGAGACCTCTCTATTCCCCCGGCCGCTCGTACCACACCCGGCCGTCCTTCACGGTCATCCGGGTGATGAGGCGCTCCTTGGCGGTGACCGTGTTGCCGTCGCTATCGGTGAGGTCGACATTGCCGTTGCGCCGCTCGATGAGGGCGATGTCGGCGTTGGCCCCGGGCTTCAGCGTGCCGACCGTGCCCGCGTAGCCGAGGATCCGAGCCGGCGCCGCGGTGGCGCGCTCGACAATGTCGTCGATCGTCATGCCGAAATGTAAGAGTTTCGACATCGTCGTCGTCAAATCCCAGACCGGTCCCTTTGTCGCGCTGGTGAAGGTCAGATCGGTTGAGATCGTGTCCGGCAGAAAGCCCTGGTCGAGCGCCTTCTCGATCATCCTAAAGCTGAAATGGTTCCGCCCGTGGGCGCAGTCGAAGATGATGCCGTGGCGCTGCGCCTCGACGACCTCCTTCAGCACCAGCTGTTTCTCCTGGCCCATGATCCCATGGGCGCGGCCGTGATAGCAGTGGGTGATGATGTCGCCCGGGATCATCTCGGCGAGGATGTCGGGCAAGGGAATCGGCGAATCGGTGATGTGGATCATCAAGGGCACCCCGGCCATCGCCGCGGTCCGGCGCGCCAGCTTCACCGGCTCCGTGGTGTATTCCCACACGATGCCCGGGCCGTAGCGCAGTTTGACCCCGATCGCCAGATCGGGGTTCTCGGCAATCGTGCGGGCGCAGCCCTCGGGGTCGGAATAGGGGAAATGCGATAATTCGCCGCCGCGCGAGGTACCGACGATGCCGATCGCCGACAGGTTGACAAACGCGCGGATGCGGGTGCGCACCTCGTGGTCGATCAGGTGGCGCAGGCCGGCGAAGGTTGCCGATCCCGTGCTGCCGGCGTCGCACAGCGTGGTGACGCCGCTCGCCCGGCAGAAATGATCGGTGTGCCCGCCCATGTCGTGCGCGTTGACGAAGACGTGGGCGTGGATGTCGATGAGGCCCGGAATCACCAGGAGCCCCTTCGCGCTGATCGTCTTCTTCGCCTCGCTCGCGACGACCGACGGCGCGACCAGGGCGATCTTGCCGCCGCTGACCGCGACATCGAGCCGACCCTTCAGCCCGGCGCCCGGGTCGACGACCTCGCCATGCTGGATCAAGAGGTCGTATTTCATGCAAGGATCTCCGGTCAGGCCGGTTCGGGCACCGCATCGGTAAAGTTTTCGAGCTGGCCGATGGTCTCGCGGCCGAACGTCAGCGGGATGAAGGCGCCGATTGCCACGACCACGAATATCGTGCCGAAGAAGATTGTCGCCGAGCCGGTGTACGGTTCCATCAGAAGGGGCCCCAGCCCGCCGGCGAAGAGCCGCGCGAACGACTCGCCGAAGATATGCCCACGACCGCGCAATGACGTCGGGAACTGTTCGGAAAGATAGACCCGGGTGGCGGTGAAGGCCGACAGCACCGTGAAGCCGATGATGAGGCCTCCCGCCACCATCAGCACGCCCGCTAAGTCCCCGGCCCGGTGCGCCAGCAGCATCAGCGCAAGCCCCGGCAGCGATCCGATCAGCGCATACGCAATCGTCCAGCGCCGCCCGATGACCTCCATCAGGAAGCCGGTGAAACCCTTCCCGAAAAAGCTTGCCGCATAGACGATCGAGGTCAATCCCAGGCTCGCGCTCACCGCGAAGCCCTGATCGTTCAGCGCCTTCGGCAAGAGCACCGAAATCAGGAAATACGCGGTCCCCGCGCACACCCCACTCAGAATTCCGACCACGGTCCAGCGCAGCTGGCCGCGAGCGAACAATGCCCAGTAGGGCGGCAGCTGCTCACGGGCCGCTTCCATATGGTCGCCGAGCGCCTCGACCGTCAGCGGCGGCACCCGGTTGCCGGACCGTCCGATGATCCGGTTGACGATGTCGACCGCAACCTGCGACTGGCCTTTGCGCAAATGCCAGCGCGGGCTTTCGGGAAGCACGAAATAGATCAGCACCGGCACGACGGTGATCGCGAGCCCGCCCGGCAGTGCCAGGAATCGAAAGGCGTATTCGTTGCCGGCGAGGAGGCCGCCGATGAACGGCACCACGGTAAAAGAGGCAGCCAGCGACATCTCATAGATCGCGCCATAGGTCCGCCGGTGCTGGGCCGGCATCAATTCGGCAGCGATCGGGAACGCCGCCGAGACGGCGCCGCCGGCGCCGATGCCGGTCAAGAGGCGCACGATGATCAGCTGCTCGGAGGTTTGCACCAGCGGGATCAGCAGCGTGAAGAATGTGGTGGCGATCACGCCGATCAGCATGATCGTCTTGCGACTCCAATGGTCGGATACCGCCGAGGATAGGAAGCCGCCGAGGCACAGCATGAAGGTCGGCCCGACGGCGAGCCACTTGATGTCGGATCCGGCCAGATGGAGCGGCTCCTTGGCCAGCACCAAGAGCGAACCAGTCATCACCAGATCGTACCCCTCGATAAAGCCGACGAGGCCGAGCACCCCGATTATCAACATGTGGTAGGCGCTGAACGGGATGCTGTCGAGCTTCCCGCCGAGGATCGCACTGGCGGAATTGGCCTTTGCGGCGGCGGACGGGTTTACGGCCATGGCGTTGCTCCTCACCTGTGTTTTTTGACGATGATGGCCTTGGGCCATCGGTTTTTCGCTTGGTTCACTCCGCGCTCATGGCGGTCTGCAAGACTGCATCCAAACCGGCGGCTGCGGCAATCCCGAAAGCCGCCGGACGGGTGCGACGGTTGCCGGCGCGGCTACGCCCGGCCGGCGATGTTGTCGTGGCGCTTCGCGGCGGCGGCGGCCTTGGCGAAATCATCGTCGGCAAAGCCGTAGAGGCGCGCCCCGCCGGCGAGAATCTTGCCGGCGATCTCCCGATTGATGCTCGGATTGGTCAACACCCGGGTCGAAACTTCGGGAAAGCTCGAATCGAAATGCGGGAAGTCGCTCGACACGCAGATGTTGTCGGCGCCGCCCAAGAGCTCGACGACCGAGCCGACCTCCTTCTCGCCGCTCTCGATCGCCGAGAAGCAGTTGCGCTGCCAGTATTCGAACGGAGTGAGCTTGAGATAGGGCGCGTCGGAATCGTGGTGCTGGCGCAAATCCCACTCGATGCGGCCGAGGAGACCCGGGACCCACCAGCTCTGCGCCTCGAGGAAGGCGACCTTGAGGCGCGGATAGAACTCGAAGATGCCGCCGAGCATCAGCGCGATGAGGGCCAGCTGCATCTCGGTCGAGTGGCTCGCGACATGGCGCATGAAGCGGTTCTCGCCAAAGCGCGGCTCGATCGTCGAATAGTACGACCCGGTGCCCTCATGGAAGCACAATGGCACATTGAGGTCCTGCAGCATGCCGTAGAGCGGGTCCCAATAGTTGGAGTGCCAGTAGCGGCCGTTGACGTAATTGGGCCGCACAAAGGCGCCGACCGCGCCCAGATCCTTGACGCAGCGCTGGAGCTCCTGGCAGGCCAGGTTGACGTCGTGGACCGGCAGCATCGCCGCCATTTTCAATTGGTCCGGGCTGTGCTGGATGAAATCATGAAGCCAGTCGTTGTAGGCGCGGCAGATCGCCGCCGAGAATTGCGGGTCCATGTCGTCGCGCGCCATGAACGACAGCCCGATCGTCGGGAAGAGGACCGCGATGTCGATCCCCTCCATCGCCATGCCGATGATTTGTGCCTCGGAATCATAGCCGCGCTCGACCGCGAAATTGACCGTGGTGTTGGCGCGCTTCGAAACGAGCGGCCCGCGGATCCGGTTGTACTGCGAGGTGTTGCCGTCATTGCTGGTGGGCTGTCCGTCGAAGAACCATAAGGGCCGCCCGCGCATCCCGGTCGAGCCGCCATCCTGGCGCCGCACCGACGAGGTGACCCGGCTCTTGAACGAGGGATCGAGGTATTTGTCGAACAAATCCATCGGTTCCATAATGTGCATGTCGCAATCGACAAACCGGTAGCCCTCTTTCATCGCCCGCTCCCTCCGATGTCCAAGGCGCAACGGTGCCCCGGCGAAGGACGCAGCGCAAGGGAGTTACACCCGAACGCTCGGCGCGAAAGCCCCTCACCCTGTCCCTCTCCCCGTGAAAACGGACAGAGGGAACGCCGCTTAGAGATCCACAGTTGGTCCCGTCAGCACCACTCTTCCCCCTCTCCCCGCAAGCGGGGAGAGGGCCGGGGTGAGGGGCAGATTTCAGCCCGCCGCCCAGTGGCCGAGCACCGCCAGCAGCAACAGCGCCACGATGTTGGTGATCTTGATCATCGGGTTGACCGCCGGCCCGGCGGTGTCCTTGTAGGGATCGCCGACGGTGTCGCCGGTGACGGCCGCCTTGTGCGCCTCCGAACCCTTGCCGCCGTGATGGCCTTCCTCGATGTATTTCTTGGCGTTGTCCCAGGCGCCGCCACCCGAGGTCATCGAGATCGCGACAAAAAGGCCGGTGACGATCGTGCCGAGCAGCATCGCTCCAAGCGCGCTGAACGCCGCCGCCTGCCCGGCGATCAGGTCGATCACGATATAGAGCGCGATCGGCGCCAGGACCGGCAAGAGCGACGGCACGATCATCTCCTTGATCGCCGCCTTGGTCAGCATGTCGACGGCACGGCTGTAATCGGGCTTGGCGGTCCCTTCCATGATGCCGGGGATCTCGCGGAACTGGCGGCGCACCTCGACGACGATCGCGCCGGCCGAGCGCCCGACCGCCTGCATCCCGAGCGAGCCGAAGAGATAGGGCAAGAGGCCCCCGAGGAAGAGCCCGATCACGACATAGGGATCCTGCAGCGCGAAACGGACGTCGAGTTTGGGGAAATAGTGCTTCAGATCCTCGGTATAGGCGGCGAAGAGCACGAGCGAGGCGAGCCCCGCGGAGCCGATCGCATAACCTTTGGTCACCGCCTTCGTCGTGTTGCCGACGGCGTCGAGCGCATCGGTGGTCCGTCGCACTTCCGGTGGAAGATCAGCCATCTCGGCGATGCCGCCGGCGTTGTCGGTGACCGGGCCGTAGGCGTCGAGCGCGACGATCATGCCGGCCAGCGCCAGCATCGTCGTCGCCGCGATCGCGATGCCGAAGAGGCCTGCCAGCATAAACGATAAGACGATGCCGATGCAGATGACGATGACCGGAAGCGCGGTCGCCTCCATCGATACGGCCAGGCCCTGGATCACGTTGGTGCCATGCCCGGTCGTGGAACTGAGCGCGATGCTGCGCACCGGCCGGTATTCGGTCGCGGTATAAAATTCGGTGATCCAGACGATGAACCCGGTGACCGCCAACCCGACGATGGCGCACCCCAAGAGGCTCCAGCCGGTCACCGAGCCGCCGCCAATCAATGGCCAGGGTAGGCCGAGACCGACCATCGCATAGATGACGAAAGCGATCGCCCCAACGGACAGGATCCCGGTCGCGATCACCCCCTTATAGAGCGCCCACATGATCCCGTTGTCGGGGCCGAGCCGGACGAAAAAGGTGCCGATGACCGAGGTGATGATGCAGACCGCGCCGATCGCCAGCGGCAGCATCAGCATCCGGTCGAGCAGCGGCTGGGCGAAGAAGACCGCGGCCAGGAGCATCGTCGCGACGATCGTCACGACATAGGTCTCGAACAGATCCGCCGCCATGCCCGCACAGTCGCCGACGTTGTCGCCGACATTGTCGGCGATGACCGCCGGGTTGCGCGGATCGTCTTCGGGAATGCCCGCTTCGACCTTGCCGACGAGGTCGGCCCCGACATCGGCGCCCTTGGTGAAAATGCCGCCGCCGAGCCGGGCAAAGATCGAAATGAGCGAGGCGCCGAAGCCGAGCGCGACCATCGCTTCCAAGACCGAGCGCAAATCCTCTGCCGGCGTGATCGCGCGCAGGATGAAATAATAGCAACCGGCCCCGAGGAGCCCGAGCCCCACGACCAGCATGCCGGTGACCGCGCCGGCCCTGAAGGCGATGTCGAGCCCCGCGGCCAGCCCGCCGCGCGCGGCCTGCGCGGTGCGCACATTGGCGCGCACCGAGACGTTCATGCCGAGATACCCGGCCGCCCCGGACAAGACCGACCCAATCAGATAGCCGACCGCGACACGCCATCCGAGGGTAACCAGGAGGATGAAGAGGATCACCACCCCGACGATCGCGATCGTTCGGTACTGCCGGTTCAGATAGGCGCTGGCGCCGAGCTGGACCGCGC
>Ga0210394_10007262_pt1 | contig 11734 bp, 8 predicted proteins | sample IncBWC12MmetaG_FD_160121 | JGI IMG/M metagenome (GOLD analysis project Ga0210394, IMG submission 160121) | Forest soil microbial communities from Barre Woods Harvard Forest LTER site, Petersham, Massachusetts, United States - Inc-BW-C-12-M | ecosystem: Environmental > Terrestrial > Soil >... | reverse complement strand
TGCGCTTCCGCTTGAAATAGGTATCCAGTGTCGAGGACTTCCTTTGCGGAGATGGATTGAGGAAAGGAATCTACCACCGTAATGCGCTGTCCCTCTCGATTCTGCTGTTTTGCAACGCGAGCTTTGCGGATCGCGGCCTCAACGGAATTGGCGCGAGCCGCAATTTCTACGCCGTCCGCCTTTGGGCTGGCGACCGTGAGCATGAGAGCAGCGGTATCTCCAAAATCGCTCTGGAAACTGATTGGGCCCGCGCCCTGAGGCAGCTGAGAATTTAGGGCGTCCAGCTTAAGGTTAATATCGCTGAATTGCCGCTTCGTATCGGCGATGCCCTCATCCAGTTGTATGGTCACAAACGAATAGCCCGGAAGGGATATCGACTTAATGCCGTAGTCCGCGTCCGTTCCCGGATGAATGGTCTTATTCTCGGCGGCGACATCCTCAATTCGACGCGTAATGAATTGCTCGACCTGTTGCGCCGTCGCTCCGGGCCACGGACAAGCCGCGACTCCGACGCGCACGGGGATTTCCGGGTCTTTTCGCTGCGGCATGGACTTGTAGCCGAACCAACCCCAAATAAGGACTCCGGCCAGAAACATCCAGGAGATGTGCGGATGCTCGACGAAGAATCTTGGAACATTCCGGCGATTAGTGATGTCTTGCTCGTTTTCGTGTGTCATTTTTTTTCCCCAAGCCTCTATGGAAGAACCTGTACCGAATCGCCGTCCTTCAAACCGGCGGCTCCAACGACGACGATCTTTTCCCCTGGCTTTACACCATCGACTGCCACATCGCTCTCGTGCGTTTCGCCCAGCGTGACCTCACGCAGATGCGCCACCCATTTGCTGCCCTGTTCTTCGGCCACGAAAACCGCGTAGCGTCCAGGTGAGGCGGGGTCAGCAACAACGGCGCTTAGCGGGACGGCGGGAACCAGAGCCTTTTGGACTCCAGACACTGTGAGCGAGGCGATCATCCCGGGCTTCAGATAGCTCTTTGGATTAGGTACGGTCACTTCAATAGCGAAGACGCGATTCTTTTCGTCAGCGCTCGCGGCAATACTCGTGACTCGCCCGCTGTATTCTTTCGGATCATCCTGGAGATGGATGCTGAATTGTTGCCCCAAACGCAGATGCCTTACAGCGTACTCGGGGACGCCGAAACCGATTTTGACCGCGCTCGTGTCGGCGATGGTAAAGGTCGTCGACCCTGGTTCTGCCAGGATCCCCAGTTCAATGTTTCGGGCAAGGATGTATCCCGAGAACGGCGCTCTTAGATCGGCGTCCCCAAGTGCCAGCTGGGCTTGGTGCAGACTAGCCTTGGCCTGATCCACACCCGCAAGGGTTGAATCGAATCTGGCCTGCGCTTGATCGAAATCAGGTTTGATCAAACTCTGTGTGGCGTAAAGCGCCTTCGCGCGCTCGTAATCCTGCGTTGCTTCCACATGCTGCGCTTGGGCTTGAACGAGCGTTGCCGCAGCTTGGTCAAGCTGATTCTTCAAATCCTGATGCCGAATCTGCGCGAGAACCGAGCCGCGGCTAACATAATCTCCTGGACCTATGTCGCGACGCCGTGCATCTGCTCCCACGACCTGCTCGATCTCCGTTACGTAGCCTGCGGATTTGAACGACAAGCTCGCTTGGGCGAATGGCAGGACGGAAGCCGAGTAACGCAAATCTTGTGAAGACGATTCCAAAGTCACGCCCACTAGATGAACTGGCGTGGGAGACTTGGCTTCGACTTGCGTGGGTTGATGACAGCCATTTATCACTCCAATCAAGGCCAGAAGAACAGCCGCTTTTCCTAATCCGAGCCCTACCTTCAGTTTGTTGTCCATGATTTTTACTCCGCTCCGATTGCTTCCTCGAACTCCGCTCTGGTTCTCTGAAATTCTGGACGCGCCCGCTGGCACTGCAGCTCGGCTTCCTCGGCTGCCGGTTTGGGATGACGCTGTTCTCATGGCTACTCTTCTCCCATCGACTTGCGCAGCTCAGCGAAGGAGCTCCAATATGAGGAAAGCGCTGCCTGATACTGAGCATTGGTTTCCGAACTCCTGGCCTGGGCTTCGAGGAGATCCTTCAAAAGCGAAGCCTCCTGTTTATATTTGTTGTTAGTCTCACGGAGCTGTTCCACAGCCGCTTCGCGGGCGGTCCGAGAAGCCTTAAGCAGCAAAGAGGCCTCCCGCCATTTGCGGAATTTCGCGCCAATTTCGACAGCTATCTGCGATTCCGTCTCGTGAATATCGTTGCGGGCCTGTTCGATAGTGTTACTTGCTTCGCCGACCTTGTTGTGGCGGCGTCCCCAGTCGAACGGCTCCCAAGTCAAAAGAAAACCGGCCGTGGCAACGTTTTGAGGAAGAACTTGCACGTTACTGATCCCCTGATAGCGCACGGAGAGACTCAGGTCCGGGATGTATTCGGCCTTCGCGAGACGCCGGTCATACTCCGCTTGCTTTTCTTTCAGACGCGCTTGTCGATTTTCCGGGCGGTTTGCCAGAGCCTCCTGGCGGGCTGAATCGAGCGTGAGATCGCTGGCGTCCTGCTCTGGAATGAAGTCAACACGAAAAGGCGTGGCTACATCGCGGCCAAGCAGTTGGTTCAACGCCTCATGTTGTGTTACCAAGCCATCCTCTGAGACGGACAACTGATAGCGTGACTTCTCTAACCGCGCCTCGACATCCAGTACATCGCCCCGCAGCGCTTTCTTTTCAGTCTCGTACTGCGTGGTGACGCGCTCTGCTTCTTCGAGTGTCTTGACCGCTTCGCGCGCTGCATCCACGCCCGCCTGGGTCGCGACAAGGTGAAGATATGCGCTTCGGACTTCCGCAGCGATTTTCTGGCGCTCGCCGCGTACATCTTCACGGGCGATGTCGCGTCCCAGTTCCGTCGCGTGAATCCCGAGACCGATCTTGTATTGTTGCGTCAACGGTTGATCGATGCTGCCGGTGAGATAAGTAGTGAACACCGCGGGCGTGTGAATTTTGGCATTGGTCGCTGGGATTGGACCCGTGTTCGCAAACGTGCCTAACGAACCTTTCGGGATAGTAAAGTCAAACGGCTGCAAGAGCTCGCCTCCCAGCATGGAAAATTGAAATTGGGGCTTCCGGCGGCTGCGAGCGGTATCCACCTGAAAGTCGTATTTCTGAGCCTCCAGCACCGAGTTCTTTACAAGTCGGTTTTGTTGGAGTGCTAGCGCCACCGCGTCATTGAGCGTGAGAAGCTGAGCATCGACATCGCCCGAGGAGACCTGTTGTTGTTGACCCAAGGCCATCTCCGGGAATGCTCCGGCCAAGAGCGCGAAAATCAGCAACAGGCGTTTCCACGCGGTCGTCTGACGAGATGCTCTGGCGCCGAGTGAATGCGGCCGCGTCGACTGGCCTGTCCGCCAGCGCGTCGCTTTTTTTTTCGAAGCAATTAAGTTCATCGTGTTGCTCCTCATTTATGAGCAGTGCATAAGACATGCCAATTCCTGTGTCTCGCAAGTGGTTGAATCTACATGGGCAGGAGAGACTCTTGCCGTGCTGCGCTGCCCGTATGCGGGCAATGCCGCTTCTAGGTGCCGCAGGCCCGTGATTACGGCGGGGCTTGATGTCTTCATTCATTTCGGCAGGGCGATCAGACAGGGTCGCAAGGTAGATCTCTCGCTCAAGAAAATGGACGATAGAGATTAAGGATGTACAGAGATACGTCTATACGGAGAACAGCAAGCTAAGGGGTGGAATACCGGGAAGGAAATTCAAGTGGAGACTCACATAGCAAGTCAAGAACGTGAGCGCCCGAGAGTTTTACACTACGTTTCGTGGCTGCATTTAGCGGGGCTTGCGTCGGCCAGCGTTTGTGCGGGAAGTGTCTGACGTGTTCCCACCCGATGACTGACTCGGAGCAAGGCGAAGATGCAGCCGCTCACATGTATCGAGCGTATAGGATGTTGGGGCGACGAATTTCGCCCCGAATCGACCAAAAAACGATAGTACTTCTTCCCCTACCGAGTCGATGAACGTGACTTCCGTAAGGTCGACGATCAGTTCCATCCCGTCATGGCAACGCACCATGAGCGCACAGGTATTCTGTGCGTCATTACCCGTAAATCGACCTTCGAGCTTGAGGCCCAGGGCGTTCGCGGAATCGCGTATGTCAACTCGCAGCATCTCACCTCCGTGAGAATCTAAGCAGCCATCGGCAGTCGGCTGGAGAGAATCAGGTCAACTTATTGCAGGTCTTATGCCAGAAATGAGTGTACGTAAGTTGTTGAAAGCACAAGCAACCGTCGAGGTGTGTCTGCGGTGACCTGTGCCCGACCGACGGGCAGTGCCGTGATGCGGGCACGATTGCCTCTCCCTTGAAAACCTATGGAGCGCATTGGCCGCTTTGAAGATGAGAGGTGAGGTCTGATTTCCAGCGTGGCCGGATTCTCAGCGGGAGTAGTCGGCGCGACTGATATTCAGTTTGTTCATCTTGTTTTGGAGTGTCGTTCGCTTCAGACCAAGGCGCTCTGCTGCCCCGCCCTTGCCCGCTATTCTTCCGGAGGCTGCCATCAAAGCATCGATGATGACCTGCCGCTCGGCCTGCTCGAAATTTGGTGAGGCGGAGGCTGCGGGACGGACGGGTGGCTTCTTGAGCTCTGCGCTTAGTACGTTCAATTCGTCCCCTTGCGTGAAGATCACGCAACGCTCGATGAAGTTTTCCAACTGCCGAATATTGCCCGGCCAATCGGCGTTCACCAGCGTCTCCATTGCCTGCTTCGGGACTGATTTGACGCGCTTTTGCATTTGCCGGGAGTGGCGCAAAACAAAATAGTGCACCAAGAGCGGAATATCCTCGCGCCTTTGGCGAAGCGGAGGAATCTCAATCGGGCAAACATTCAGTCTGTAAAAAAGGTCTTCGCGAAACTGGTTGTTACGTATCATTGTCTGCAGATCGCGATGGGTTGCGGCAATCAGGCGAACGTTCACGCGAATCGTTCTCGTACTCCCCAGTCGCTCAAACTCATGTTCCTGCAGAGCGCGCAACAGCTTTGGCTGCAGATCGAGACTGATATCACCGATTTCATCCAGAAAGAGAGTGCCCTGATCTGCCAGCTCGAACCGGCCCTTCTTTTGCATCAGGGCTCCGGTGAACGCGCCCTTTTCATGACCAAACAGTTCGCTCTCTACCAGCCCGGAGGGTATGGCGGCACAATTAAGTCGGACGAAAGTGCGCTCGCGACGTGGGCTGATGTTATGGATCGCCCGGGCGAACAGTTCCTTGCCAGTCCCGGTCTCGCCGTGCAGGAGCACTGTCGAGCCCGTTGGAGCGACAATCGCAACCTGGTCGAGCACTTTGCGGAGAGCGGCGCTCTTTCCGACGATGTCCTCGAAGTTGTGCTCCGCGCGAATTTCCGATTCAAGGTACAAACGCTCTTCCTCAAGACGATCCCTGGCCTCCGTGACGCGTCCATAAGCAATCGCGTTGTCAACCGCGAGCGCGATCTGAGTGCTGATTTGCGACAAGAGGTCCAGGTCTTCATGTCGAAAGTTGTTCGGCTGTCGGCTACCCATCGTTATCACGCCCAGAGGACCGCTTGCGGTTGACATTGGGGCGATCGCCATCGAGCTGATCGACTCAGCCTTGAGCCTTTCAACGATTCCGGCCGGGAGGTTCTTGATCCCTTCGACCGACAGCAGTTCAGGGGTGTGAGCACGCAGCTTTTCGTGATCGGTGTCGCTAAGTTCGGAGTTAAGCACAGCGACTAACGAACCTTTGCCGCTGGGAAAATCCAATACGACGCATTGAAGCTGGTTTGATTGTTTATCGATCAACCAGAATCCGGTGAAGTCGTTCCGAAAATATGTCCGGATCGATGCCGACGCCGACCGAAACAATTCGTTAATGTCTAGCTTGGAAACGATGTGATTGTTGATCTCCAGCAACAGCCTGAGGCGATCCCGCTCTTTCACTACCTGTCGCTGGTAGAGCTCTGCGCTGTCCCTCGCCAGAGCGCACTCGAGCGCGACCGCGACGTGTGACGCCAGAGAACGGAGCATCTCGACATCTTCGGGGGCAAATTCCTCGCCCTGCAACTTTGTCGCGGCGAGAAACCCGTATCGTTTCTGGGCGACAGAAACTGGAAACAAATACGAAGTTCGCCCGACAACTTCGCCGGCAAACGGAGCCAGCTCAGGATGCTTCATCATTTCCTGTGATGTGTCCGGGATGAAAACTGGTTTCTGTTCCTCAAGCACCTGCGCTGCCGCGCCGATTCGTGACACTTTGGTTCCGATCTTGAACGCAGGTGCGTCGGGGTCTCGATCGAATTCGAGCACGTGCAGACTCTGTTCGTCATCGTCCAGAACGTAGAGTTCGGTTCCGTGCAACCTCGAAGTGCTGGAGAGAACGTCACGCAGGCTGTGCAGAACGGCTTTGACCGTGGGCTGATCGGCCAGGGCGCTGGAGGCATCCAGCAAAGTTCGATATCGAGATTCGGTGCTCCTCATGTCCTGCGTGCCCTACTGTCTCACCTTTGGAACGTAGGCCGTATCATACGCTCAACCTTGCATGAGACTCATAGCCCTTCTTACTTTTCTAGTCGCACCTGGTGCACCCAAACCGAAGTGCCTCCTCATGCGGCGGCCTTCAGCTTAGTGCTCACGTTTTTCACCAGCACATGGTAATGCGCAAGCTGAAAACATCTGCCGTCAGCTGGTTTTTCATCACCTTGGCGGTGAGCGGATTCCATCGGCGAGTTGCGCGAACGTATCGGTCTGCTCGGGCGCATAGCTTACGCGGCCGAATACGCGAGGCAGGCGTCTTCGCGTGGTGAAAACACTTCCGTCACAGACCGAAGGCTATATACAATTTCTCCTCGGCTTCAAATCACCGAAAATAGTCGTCAGCAGACCACCTGCTCACCAGGCAGGCGCTCTCCCCAGAGTGACGTGAACTCGGCTTCGATTGTTCCCTGCGTTCCGAATCTTCCATGCCGTACGCCTGCTTGCAAAGCATCGGACTCGATTCCATCCGCTCTATCCGTTACTTCCAGCTGCTAACATTTCCAACAATTCGGGGAACCTGCTTCTCGCTCAACGCTATCCCCAATAGCATGAAGGACGTTCGATTCGTGCACAGTTCGTGTACAGTCGCCTACAGAAGTGAAAACTGAAACGATTGGCGTTTGTAGAGCAAGACGCGATTGATACAGAGGTCCATCAGGTGATTTCGGAGAAGAGCTGTCGAACCGGTCCTGCTCTGATCAACTTCAGGGGTGAATTACCGTTAAACCCAGAAAATCTTCGAAATGATCGTAGTCGCGATCCCGGTGTAACAGCGAATGCCCGTGAAGGAGGCAAAACGTGGCGATCAAACAATCGATCGTCTTGCGGACGGTGCGTCCCCGCCGGCGGAGCTTCCCGAAATTTCTGGCGGCTTCGATGGCCAGCTCCTGGCTGCCAGTTTCGAAGACCTCGAACTTACGAAGTTCGCGCAGCACTCGTGTAAATGTATTCTCATCTCCGACGCCTTGAAGAGTCTCGCAGAGAATCAAATCCGTCAGTCCAAAGCGTTGCCGACCGAGCTCGCGATCAAAGTAATCGGTCTGTTTGTTCCGCAGACCGCGCAGATAGTCGATCCAAACCGTGGTATCAACGATGACCATCGATCTCTACTCTGCAAGTCGCGCGAGACGAGACTTGTGGAGATCTCCATTCCAATGGACCTTGCCTCGAAGCCGCCGAATGGTGGCCTGCGCCCGAGTTTGAATCAGAAGGCGCAATCCTTCCTCGACTGCGGCCCGCTTTGTCCGTGACCGACTGCTCCTCATGGCCTGTCGCATCAAGCGATCATCGATATCGATGTTGGTACGCATCCCTTCTACACCTCTTATGTGTAAGGATACCATATTCTTGTGTATCACCCACAAGTAGGTGATGGGAGCAGAGATGAATCCGCTAAGGTCCGAGTTGCGGCATAGGGTCTAGGCCACCCACTTCATTCTCAGTTTCTCGCGTTTTTTCGCGCAGTCGACAAGGCCAATTGACTTCTGGTGAGGAAGCCCGCCCAAGGCAGGCGCTCGCCGCCGGCCGAAGAGATAGCTTTCGTGGGAGAACAGATCGAATTCCGTACAACCTCGGTACAACTGAGGACGAGATTTCGGGAGGAGAACCTGTAAGCGACTCTCAACAAAGCATTTGGAATGTTTGCCTTCATTGTTAGAAGCAAGACGGCCGGATTTCCATCTTGGTTCAGCCGGTCTGTCGAACCTTGAAGGTTTGACCGCCCACAATTTTGACTGCAGCGCCGAGGATGAAAAGACAGAATGTGCGCACAAATCATTGAAGAGATAGGTGGACGTGACCGGGATCGAACCGGTGACCCCCTGCTTGCAAAGCATCGGACTCGATTCCATCCGCTCCATCCATTACTTTCAACTACTAACGTTTCCAACAAATCGGAGAACCTGCTTTTCGCTCAAAGGTAACTCGAATCTTTTGAAAACGATGCATTTTTGCACAGTCGGTGCACAGCCGTTTCCGGGAAAAGGTGCACAGTGAACCCCTCTCAGACTGAAGCATCTAATTATCGGATCGGGTGCGGATCTGTGATGCACTAAAGCTCCGCGAGCGCTCGATGCACCATACTTACGGCAGTAGCTCCTTCGCCGACGGCCGCAGCTACCCGCTTGATGCTTCCAGCGCGGACGTCGCCTACTGCGAATACTCCTGGGAGGCTGCTCTCGAGCATCTGGGGCGGACGGGAAAGAGGCCAAGGAGGATTCCGATCTGGGTCAATCGCCAGTGGCAGATCGCGTCCGGTGAGGATGAAGCCTTTATCATCAAGGGCGAGACGGCCTCCCAGCCAGTTGGTGTTCGGCGAGGCCCCGGTCATTACGAACAAGTGGCGGGCTGGCGCAGAACGTGCCTGCCCAGTCTGCTTGTCGATCCAGCTCACTTCTTCGAGATCATTCTCACCCTCAAGACCAGCTAGTTCAGAGTTGCAAAGCAACTCGATGGACGGATTTCCAATGATGCGTTGAACGAGATATCGCGACATCGATTCGGCCAAGTCGGCCCCTCGCACAAGCATGTACACCTTGCGTGCTGTCCGCGAGAGAAAGACAGAGGCTTGACCAGCTGAGTTGCCGCCGCCGACCACAATAACTTCTTCGCCCTCACACAACTGAGCCTCGATATGGGTAGCACCATAATGAATGCCGCGCCCCGCGAAGCGGTCCAGGGCGACTGCGGTTGGCTTGTTGTAGCGCGCGCCAGTCGCAATAACAATGGTCCGAGCGAAGAAGACGGTTCCATCGTCCATCACGAGTTCGTAGGGACGACGTTGGCACCGAAGCTGAACAATCGCGCGTGCCAACGCCATCTTCGCCCCAAACTTCTGTGCCTGCCTGGTGGCGCTCGTAGCGAGTTTTTGACCAGAGACCCCGGTTTCAAATCCCAGATAATTCTCGATCCTTGAACTGGTGCCTGCTTGCCCTCCCGGTGCGTGGCTTTCGATAAGGAGAGTATCCAATCCTTCCGAGGCCCCATACACCGCTGCTGCTAGGCCCGCCGGCCCAGCGCCCACGATAACGAGATCATGAAGCAAACTGTTGTCGATGTTGTCGTTGAGGCCGAGGCAATCCGCCAGCTGTGAGGTTGAAGGATTGCGCATAATCATCGTCCCGTTGCCGATTACGATCGGGATTTCGGAAACAGCGATTGCAAAACGATCGAGAAGACCCCGAGAAGTATCGTCCGAATCTAAATCGATATACGTGTATGGATGACCATTTCGGCCCAGAAATTCTCGAAGGCGCAGCGTGTCTGCAGAATGTCGTGAGCCAATTACAACGACATTGCCCAACTCTCGGTTGATCAGCATAAGCCTGCGCAATATAAACGCCTGCAAAAGAATCTCACTCAGACCTGCATCGCGCGCCACAAGAGTGCGAAGCTCTTCGGGCCGAAGCTCGAGGATTTCACCTGCTTGCATGACTCGGCCCTGCACTACAGTTCGCTGTCCTGCGATCATGCCCGCCTCGCCGGTGAACATTCCTGGGCATAAGTTGAAGACGAGCCGTTCGCCGTGGATAGTTGGCTGAACGATTTCCAAGCTGGCTGATAAGAGAATGAAGCACGGTACTCCCACCTCTCCCGGCCGATACAGAATCTCGCCAAGCTCCGCATGGCGCACCCGTCCGTACGGCCGCGCACGATCTATCTCGATCTGCGTAAGGATCGGCCTGGTGTCGGCATCCGCATCGAACGCCTTCATGAGTTCTTCGTTGGTGGCAGCAAGCTCTGCGGTCCGTTGCGTGACCAGTTGATCGAGGTGGCTGGCTACCCGCCTCTGTGCATTCCGGGAGCTTGATTCCTGCAGCCCGATCGCAGCCTGATTGGCGGCCACACTCAATATAAGTTTCTCAGTCTGCTGTGGGAAATCGACTCGCTGCGACCCTGCTACAACTACGCCAAATTCGCCGTAAAGACCTAATCGCAGCGGGACTACAGAAATCTGTCGACCTCCAAAGGATTTTCGTATCGCGGCAGGCCATTCTTGCGAGTCGCTGCCTAACCATTGGTCGATCGCTTCGCCGAGTTCTTGCAGCTGCGGTGCTGGTTCCCATGTCGGCGCGAACCGCGCCATTGGACCGGGGGCCTCTCCGGATGGCGCCCTCACGCGTACAAAAATGAAATCCAGCTGGAGCATTACCAGTAGTGAATCATTCAACGTACCAACAATCTGGGAAGCTTGGGTGCCAGTCCAGATCGCGGGTAGAGCCAGAATGCCAACCAAATCATTAATGCAGCTCTGGAGCCGCTTGATCTCCTCGGCGGGAGCTTCGGATTGCTTTGTCATGTCAGGATGCTGTTGAGGCTGACTTAGTCCGCCCTGCTCGTCGTTCGCGGATCTCGGGCAGGAAATCTCGCGGCGGCACAAAGAAAGGATTCTGTTGAAGAGTTCCGCCGATGATGACCATGGGGTGCGTTCGCAGAATGTCAATCACGGTGTCTCCACCAAACTTCCCCAGATGGTAGGTGCAAATGACCGCGTCGTCGTGCCGGCTCCATACATCGTTGACACGCGATTCGAATTCAACGACGTCGTCGATGTAAGGCCCACGATCGACCACCCAGTCCATTCGGCACACAATTCGACTGAGCGGGAAACGTCCCTTAGCATTGCCACTCGCCACCTGCTCGAACACTTCGAGCATGCGATCCTGATCGAAACGGCCGTCGCGCAGGTACGATTCGGTGTTGGTTCGAAGCTCGAATTGACCGCTCTGCTCGGTGGCGGCGGTATCGATTCCTACCGCAGCCAAGCGTTGCAGATGATCTTCACGTTGTTCGGGGTTAACTACGTGGACGGCCTTGTCGCCACACTCGAATCCGTCCTTAATGAATGGGAGCAGAACGCGGTATTCATCTTCGTCGCTGTTGAAGAACGCACAAACATGACGCATCTCTGCGAGCTGCGAACCGCCGATATGAATAGGGGTTGCGGTCTTCATAGTGTTGTCCTCGCCCATTGAAGTCCACCGGAAAAGCGGGATTCCAAATTAGCGTAATCCGGAAGGTAGCTCAATCAATAAGAATGTACTCCTGCACTGTCTCTCCGTGGCTAGCGTTTGCAGTCTCAGCTTAAGCTTTGGGCCTAGCGCGCGATTTGACCGATGTGGTATCCCAGTCGATTTTCGACGTCTCCCGGCTTGTGGAAGCCGTTCGCCATCAGCGCTTTGATCCGCTCCTGGGCGGCGGGTCGGCTGATCG
>Ga0210394_10007261_pt1 | contig 11734 bp, 6 predicted proteins | sample IncBWC12MmetaG_FD_160121 | JGI IMG/M metagenome (GOLD analysis project Ga0210394, IMG submission 160121) | Forest soil microbial communities from Barre Woods Harvard Forest LTER site, Petersham, Massachusetts, United States - Inc-BW-C-12-M | ecosystem: Environmental > Terrestrial > Soil >... | reverse complement strand
TATCCAACCTGAACCATAAAGTGGTCACTGGCCAGCCGATTCAGCTTAATCTTGCTCCAATCTTTCTTTTTTGGAACAACAGTAGAGTCTTTTTGAGCTTGGGCAAATGCAGTAGCGGTAGCAAGCAGAAAAATGGCGATGCCTAGAAATTGCTTCATATTGTGATTTGAAAATAGTCCCGCCGGCAATTCCAGGCCCAAGGCATGGAATTCCGATCAAGTACACAAGCATGGCGGGAAAGGCCATTTCATTGGGTGAACAAATGTATTTTGCTTAGGGTTAAGAAAAGGTTAAAGAAGAGGCAAAACAAATGTCGATAAGAGCTCGCCCCAAGGCCGGAGCAGCAGTTCTTTTCTTAGGCCGAGCAGCTTATTGTAGGAAACCGCGCAGACCCCGCTCGGCTTCTTGAATTCACGGTCTCGGTCGCTTCCATGTGGTGGGTGTGGACCCTGCTGGGATCGAACCAGCGACCCCCTGATTATGAGTCAGGTGCTCTAACCGGCTGAGCTAAGGGTCCTGCCATTTTTCGGCGTGGCAAAAGTAAATATTTCAGCACAAGCTTGAAAATCCGCCTGGTCGGGCAGATAAAGACCGTCATGCAGCTTTGGTTCATTTGTATTTGTCCTCCAAGTGGCTCGAGTTTTAGGCGTAATATTGCGCAAAGATTGATAGGGCTTGAAAGAAAGCCGGCCCCAAGGAAAGCAATGATTGCTGCTAGCAGAATACAGTATCTACAGGAACGGATCGCCAGGACGGAGGATCAGCTAGCTTACAAGGAGTTATATCTTGAATTTTATGCTTGGCTCCACCGTTTTGCCATGGGGCTGGTCCACTCCAAACAAGTCGCCGAAGAAATAGTCTCGGACGTATTCATTAAGATCTGGGAGAAGAGGGGTTCGCTGGCAAGAATTACCAACCTAAAGGTCTATCTTTATATTTCCACCCGCAACACGGCCTTAAATTACCTGCAGCTGCAAAAAAGGACCAATACCTTCAGTTTGGAAGATAGTCCGGAAAATGCCGAAAGCCTGAATTTAGACCCCGAACAGTTGATGATCACCGCAGAAATGGTTTCCCGAATTCGGGAAGCCGTTAACCAATTGCCTCCTAAGTGCCGCTTGGTTTTTAAGCTGGCCAAAGAGGATGGCTTTAAATACCGGGAAGTTGCTGAAATACTTCATATATCCGTTAAAACCGTTGAAAATCAATTGGCGATTGCCCTGCAAAAGATAGGGCTGGCCGTACGATTTGACCTGGAAAGAAGCATCTATTCTCCTTGTTGAGCACCCACCCTGGCCGACTCCATCGAAAAATTAGTTATACCCCGCTTGGGGGTATTTCGCCATTTTCCTGTCCTTAGCGTATCCCGACGTATATGGAACAAGAGAGAATTTGGAGCTTGATTGCTAAAAATCTGACCGGAGAGGCCTCTGCTGAGGAGCTTCGCGATCTGGAGACCCTGCTTCGGATGGATCCGGAGCTGCACTATCCCATTCAGGCCATTATGGACTCCTGGACTCCCGATCCGTCTCTCAGCGCAATGGAAGCTTCCCAAGCTTTTGATCGCCATTCCGCCAGGATGCGGAAACTGTTCCCTGGATTTGCGGGGGATTCGAAGGAAGGACCGGGGAGTATCGGAAAGTCGATTCGCACCAGAAAAAGAGAATGGACTCGCAGAATGTCGGTTGCCCTGGTCTTGGTTATTCCAATCTTTCTAACCCTGGGCTGGTTATGGTCGACGCACACAATAAATCTTGGTCCACCTCAAAATTCCAAAGCCAATAGCGAAATCTCCACGCGGAATGGTTCGAAATCCAAAATCGTGCTCTCGGACGGCACGCAGGTGTGGCTAAATGCCGGAAGTCGACTTAGCTATGATAAGAACTTTAATAGCACGCTCCGGGAAGTTACCCTGAGCGGAGAAGCATTTTTCGACGTAGCGCATAACGCGGAAAAACCCTTTCTCATCCGCACCACGAGCATGGACATCAAAGTCCTCGGTACCCGATTCAATGTCAAATCCTACCCGACTGACCAGAATGCGGAAGCCGATTTGCTGCGAGGAAGCATCGAAGTATCCCTGAAGGACCGGCCCGACCATAAAATAACCCTAAAACCCAACGAAAAGATCGTGGTTTCGAATAGACCGCCGGTTCAGGTACCCGAACAAGAGATAGTTAGGAAGGGTCAGGCCATCCGTCCTGCTTTCAGCATTCAGCAGGTAACCTATTTTCCGCAAAGCAAGGAAATAGTAGAAACCTCTTGGGTGGAGAATAAGCTCATATTTCAAGACGAGACTTTCGAAGACCTGTCCAGACAGTTAGACCGTTGGTTTGCCGTAACAATCCGTTTTGAAAACCCCGAAAAAAAGGAATTGCGCTTTACGGGAAGTTTTGCCAACGAGTCTATCCAGCAAGCGCTCGAAGCGCTTCAGGTATCGGGAAGATTTCAATACCAGATCCACGAGGATCAAGTCACGATTAAATGAGCCGGAAGATTGAGGGACAATATAAGAATGGAAAGCAAAGCGGGAAATGTTGACGCATTCCCCGCAAGGTTAAAGCAGAAATCTGGCAAGTTTAGGTAACGGCAGGGTTCGCTCTTTTGATAACCACAAGACTGAAAGTATGAATAAAAGGCTACGGCTGAGACATGGGGTCGTCTGCGCCGCAAAAAAAGCTCTATTGATTATGAAATTAAGCGCCATACTCCTACTGGTGGGGGTTTTCAAACTGTCTGCGGGTGTCGGGCAGTCCTCCATTTCCTTGAAAATTGACAAGCTGGAGATTTCTAAGATTCTTGGCATGATCGAAAAACAAAGCAGCTTCCGGTTCCTGTACAACAGCCGCCTGAAGGACATCCAGCAGCAGGTGAGCCTGGATGTGAAGGATCAACCGGTCGAAGCTGTCCTTGGCCGGATCTTTACCGGGACCGATCTTACCTATAAAGTAATGGAAAACAATTTGATAGTTATAGTCTCCGGGAAAATAGAAAAGCAGGATATCCCCGTTACTGGAAAAGTCACTAGTGATAACGGAGAAGCGCTTTCTGGCGTTTCTGTAACCTTGAAAGGGACTACCCGGGGTACAACGACAGACAATAGCGGGAATTTTTCCCTCCTGGTGCCGCAAAATGGGACTTTGGTCATCTCCTATATCGGATACCAGGATCAGGAAATTGCCGTAAACAATCAAACCGTTGTCAATGTAAAGCTGGAACAATCCAGCAAACCACTGGACCAGGTGGTGGTGGTGGGCTATGGTACACAGCGCAAAATTGACGTCACGGGCGCTACCGCCACCGTGAAAGGAACCGAACTGGTCAAGCAGCCGGTAATGACCCCCACTCAGGCTATGCAAGGAAAAGTGGCCGGAGTACAGATCATTTCGAGTGGCCAGCCGGGATCCCAGCCTTCCGTGCGCATCCGCGGCACCGGATCCATGCTTGGGGGTGTCGAACCATTGTATGTAGTTGACGGAGTCATTACAACCGATATAACCAACATCAATACGGCAGACATTGTCAATGTGGACATATTAAAAGATGCTTCCTCCACGGCGATCTATGGGGCCAGGGGCTCCAATGGTGTTATTATTATTACGACCAAGCAGGGATCGGGAAAGCTCAAACTGTCTTACAATGGCAACGTCGGCATTCAAAGCGCGACAAACCTGGTGAAAATGGCAAATGCCCAGCAATACATCACCTACGTGCAGTCTTCCTTTGGTCCTCCGGTGCAGGCAACCGGGTATTCCACCGATTGGTATTCCCAAATTCTGCGCAATGCCGTTGAGCAGAACCATGGAATCACACTTTCCGGCTCTTCGGAAAAGACAAATTATTTGTTTAGCGTAGACTATATCGATGACCAGGGCATTGTCATCGACAACGACTTCAAGCGGTTTACTTTACGCACCAATGAACAGTTCAAGATCACGAATAATCTGAAATTTGGATTTTTTGCTTCTTATTCCAATGGTAATATCCAAAATGTCAACCTGGGTTCTGCGTACAACGACGCCTACCGCGCTGCCCCCACCGTTCCTGGCCTGATCAAAGGAAAATATGGCAATTCGTCTCTTTTCCAGAATGTCGGCAACCCCATCCTAGACATAAAGGACAACAATAACCACACAGCCGATAACCGGCTGCAGGGAAATGCCTTCTTGGAATATAAACCCTGGACCTGGCTCACGCTTCGAAGCAATATTGGGGCTGACTGGGACAATGCCGTCAATCGCGTGTACACCTACCAATTTGCCGCGGATACGACGACTTTTGTTACGCCGGGCGGAAACCAGAGCAATCTTTATAGCAACCTTACCTGGAACGCCGGCAATTCCCTGCATTGGGTTTGGGACAATACGGCCACCTTCAATAAATATTTCAACGAACACGACCTGACGATACTAGTCGGGACCACTTCTGAACAAATCTTTAGTTCGTATAGCCAGGCCGATGTGGATGGCGTTCCGCCAGATCCGAGCCTGTGGTACATCAGCAATGGCAATTTCGCCCTTCCCTTTTTGCCCCCTTCCGGAGGAGGAGCCAACCAAACCCGCAATTCATACCTGGCCCGGGTAAACTACAGTTACATGGATAAATATTTGTTCACCGGCAATTTCCGGGCAGACGGAAGTTCAACCTTCCCAGCCAACAACCGTTGGGGGTATTTTCCATCCTTCGGCGTTGGATGGGTAGTCAGCCGGGAAGGCTTCATGCAGAACCAACATACCTTCGATGCCCTTAAGTTGAGAGCAAGTTGGGGAAAATCGGGAAATGATGTTACCGGCTATGGTACTCAAGGATATACGCTTACCCTCCTGGAAAACCTCCCCTACTTCTTTGGCGGCCAGGCCACCTCAGGCAGTGCAATTAGTCAAATTGTGGATCAGAATCTTAAATGGGAAACCACGACGGAATCTGACATAGCGGTGGAATTCAGCACCATACACGGGAAATTGACCGGTGATATAGAAGGCTATACCAAAATCGTCAAAGATGCGTTGATTAATGTGCTAATCCCTTCGACATTGGGTAGTTACAATCCCAGCGGTTCCGGGGGTTATGTGCTAACCAATGCCGCATCGATACAAAATAAGGGAGTCGAAGTCTCCCTTAACTGGCACGATCAAATAAATAGTCATCTCTCCTATTTCGTCGGTGCAAACATCACCTTCAATCAGAACACGGTTGTAGGTCTCAACGGCGGACAACCCTATATCGACGGTCCCATTGGTGCTGACCAGCCCGATGTTACCCGAACCGACAATGGTCACCCTATCGGAAGTTTTTACGTTCAAAAAGTTGTGGGCGTATTTCAATCGCAGGCCGATATCGACAATTACAAGGACAAAAACGGTAATATATTGGAGCCAGGCACCGAACCCGGAGATTTTAAGTATCAGTACGATGCCAATGGACACCTGGATTCGGTATTTGCCGGCTCATATCAGCCAAAAGAATATTTCGGAGTCAACATGGGGATGAATTACAAGAATTTTGATCTTTCCATCGTCCTGATCGGGAGCCTCGGGGGTAAAATCTACAACGGCAAGAAGGCTTTTCGCCAGTCTCTACTGGACAATGTGGAGTCTTCCACTGCTGATAACTATTGGACGAATTCGAATCACAGCAATTCGGAGCCCAGGGCAAACGGTGGAGATCTCCCGGCTTCCACTTATTTCGTAGAATCAGGGAACTATGTCCGAATCAATAACGTAAATATTGGATATACGATTCCGGCCGCTGCCATCGAAAAAACTAAGGTCATCAGCAGTTTGCGGATATACATTTCGGCGCAAAACCCCCTTACGCTGAAAGCCTATTCCGGTTTCACCCCCGAAATTCAATCGAGCAGCCCGACCAGTGCAGGGATAGAACTAAATGCGTATCCTTCGGTCAAAACCTATTCTATCGGTGTGAATGTTGGATTCTAAAAACGAATTAAGCTAAGTGTATGAATAAGAAAATAATTTATGGGAGTATACTGATGGCGACTTTGCTGTCGGTGGCCTGCCAGAAGAATTTTCTCAATGTGCAGACTACGACCCCTACGCCGTCCAATGACCCAACCGTTGCCATGGACCTGGTTTCGGGGGTATACAGCAGCCTGATTTATGTTGATCCGAGAGGAGGTTGGAACTACGATACGCACGGAATCAGTTTCGTTGCAGCAACGGATATCATGTCTGACGATGCGGATAAAGGAAGCTACCTGGCTGACCAGCCGGGTGTCCTGGACCTGGATAATTTTACCGAGACTGCGGGAAATTCCTTCGTTGCTGCACTGTGGAACGGATATTATGTAGGAATCGGACGCGTCAATAATGCGCTGGCAGCGCTGGCCGTTGCGAAGCTCGATACGGCTACAGCCAACCGCCTGATTGCCGAAGTTCGCTTTATTCGCGGCTATTATTATTTCAACCTGGTTCGTTTCTTCGGCGGCGTTCCCATTGTCATAACGGTTCCCAACGGTCCCAAAGCAGCAAATTCCAACGCCAGCTATGTTACCCGGGCTTCGGTAACAGAAGTGTACAACAATGTGATCATTCCGGACATGCAATTTGCCATGAATGAACTTCCGCCCAAAGCCGGAACAAGCACTGGACGCATCAACCGCGGAATCGCAGAAGGCATGCTCGCCAAAGTCTACCTCTACCTCCAGAACTGGCAGATGGCCTTTAGTCTCACCCAGGACATCATCAATTCCGGGCAATACAGTCTGGTGCCTGACTATTCCACGATTTGGCGGCAAGCAGGCGATAACAACGCTGAATCCATTTTCGAAATTGAAACCGGCGGATTTGGAGGAACCGATGCGGGAATACCCCTGTATTCAGAATTTCAGGGACCCAGAAATGCCGGCGGCGGCTGGAACAATCCCACATTCCCCGATGCAACTGGGGACTTGGGTTGGGGATTCTGCACCCCTTCTACCAGCCTCATCAGCGCATACGATTCCGGGGATCTCCGGGAAGCAGCCTCCATCATTTTTGTTAACCCTAGCTTTGCAGCCCCGACCGGGGACACTCTTTGGGATGGTTTTGTTATCCCAAAGCGAAGCAGTGTGCAAGCCCTCTATTATAATTATAAAGCCTACCACAGCGAAAAGTTGGAGACTTTTTACGGCAATAGAGACCGGAAGGAGAAAAATATTCACCTCTTTCGCTTCGCTGAAGTACTGCTGATCAATGCGGAAGCGGCCAATGAGCTTGGCCAGGCTTCCACGGCCACCACGGATCTAAACCAGGTTCGAACCAGGGCCGGATTGCCCAATACGACGGCAGTATCTCAAAGCGACATCCGAACAGCCATCTGGAATGAACGCCGGGTTGAGCTAGCCCTGGAGCATGACCGGTTCTTTGACCTCGTGCGGACAGGCAGAGCCGCGCAGGCGATGACGGCGGCTGGCAAGAATTTTGCAGCAGGGAAGAATGAGCTGCTCCCAATTCCTTCTGTGCAGATAGCTCTTAGCGGAGGAAAACTGACTCAAAATCCCGGATATTGATGCTTATACCATTTTGCCGGCCGGCTGAAAAGGCCATTGTAGTACGATTAGGAACCATCCAGAGTGCTAAGTACCTCTTTATAACCATCGTGTCACTATTTAAAAACAAAAAATCAAGTGTATGAAAAAATCAAATCGAAACCTTTACTGGCTTATTGCGGGAACCATCGTACTGGCTGGGTTGCTCGGCTCTTGCAAAAAGTCAACCTCTGGCCATTCGGGTCCTAAGCCGCCCAACAATCCGGGGGGCTATGATTCCGCTAATCAAATTCAACCCAATGCTTTGGTGGCCTATTGGCCCTTCAATGGCAGTCCTACAGATGTTAAGCAAGGCCTTACGGGCAGCCTTACCAATGCTTCATATACGACCGGGGTCAAGGGTCAGGCATACAAGGGAGGAGGCGACAGCTACCTCCAGATCACCAGTACAGGGACTTTGGGCAGTTTGACAAGTTATACCCTTTCCGTCTGGTTCGAGGAGCCTGCGGAACCGATTAACGATACCACGGCCAACTACATTGCCGGCCAAGGCGCCCAAGGTTTATTCTTCATGTACGACACCGTCCAGGCCTGGAACCTGCTGCACCTGGATTTCGAACCGTACAAGCCCGTTTCCGGAGACTCCGTAGTGGTGCACGCTGGATTTAACAGCACCGGGGCGGTTGCTTATCAGGGCATTGTTCCTGCCGGTTGGCTGGATAGCGGCCTGAATAAGTGGGAACAAGTCGTCGTTACCTACGACGGTGGAAGTTCCAAGTACACCTTATATCAGAACGGCGTTGCCATTGGTGCAGAAACCGCCTGGTCGAGTGGTCAATTTGCAGCTACCCCTGCATCTATCTGGACCGACGGATCTGCCACGACTCCTTTCGGAAACATCAAGTACAAGAATCCACCTCTGGGCATTATAATCGGCGCCTTCCCCCAAGCTGTTCAACCAACGATCAGCAACAGCATCGGAGGGCCTCAGCCATGGTCGGGAAATTTCCAAGGCGCACTGGATGAGATCCGCGTGTATAATGCGGCGCTCAACGCGAGCGATGTCGCCTCGCTTTATATACTGGAAAAGGCCGGATTCTAAATTAGTGAACCCAATTCTTTCACAAGGAGGCCGCCCAAAGTGGGCGGCCTCTCTTTCACCGCCTGACCCGACAGGATAGCCGGGTCGAAGGATTGCCCTGGTACCCGAAAACTCGAGCTGTATGATCTTTTATCCGCAAATCGGTGCATGGAATGAAAAAGGTTATTTTTTCTCTTACAAGCATTATTCTTCTCGCTTCCTGCCGGAAAGAAAGCACGCCATCGGTCGGGCATCCCCCGTCGCTGAATCTGTTGTCCCAATCGATAAATGGCGTAAGCGACGCAAATCTTGTCTATTATAATGTAAGCAATTCGCCAGCTATTCGCGTCTCGTTCAGTGGAGGAGCCATCGATAAGAGTTCGGTAGCCACAGCCGTTCTCCTGAAGGACGCCAACGGCAATGACCTGCTGCTATCCATCTCGGAACCTAATGATAGCACGTTGTCGATCCAGCCGACCAAGGCCCTTTCGCCGATTTCTTCATACACCCTGGAGCTGGATACGACCCTGCGTTCCGTAACTAAAGGAACCCTTTACAATATTGTCAACATCAGCATAGTGACGGCAATTGATTCTGCCGACAAATTTCCCCGCATCCCGGATTCGGCCCTGCTCACCCTGGTTCAGCAACAGACCTTTGCGTATTTCTGGGATTTTGGCCATCCGGTTTCCGGAATGGCCAGGGAAAGAAATTCATCCGGAGACGTAGTCACCACGGGAGGCAGCGGGTTCGGCATCATGTCCATCCTGGTGGGGGTCCAGAGACGTCTTATCACCCGAGCTCAGGGGCTTAGCCGGATCAACCAAATCGTTCTATTCCTAACCAACAACGCGAAGCGCTACCACGGAGCTTTTCCTCATTGGATGGATGGAGCCACAGGAGCCACCGTGCCATTCAGCTCACAGGATGATGGAGCAGATTTGGTGGAGACCGCCTATATGATGCAGGGATTGCTTTGCGCTCGCCAATATTTCAACAGCGCTGCCGACTCCGGAGAAATCAACCTGCGGATCGGAATCAACAACCTCTGGAACGGAGTAGATTGGAACTGGTTCCGGCAAAACGGACAGAATACGCTTTACTGGCATTGGTCTCCCGATTTCGCCTGGGAAAGCAACCAGCAGATCAATGGATGGGATGAAGCCATGATCACCTATGTTTTGGCCGCCTCGGCCAACAGTGACAGCATTCCTAAAATAGTCTACGATAACGGATGGGCACTCAACGGCAGCATTCGAAATGGAAAAAACTTTTACGGAATTACCCTACCGCTCGGACCGGATTACGGAGGGCCTTTGTTTTTTGCTCACTATTCATTCCTCGGACTAAATCCCGTTGGATTGAGCGACGCCTACGCTGAATATTGGATTCAGGATACGGCTCAAAGCAGGATTAACTACGATTATTGTGTCGCCAATCCCGGGCGTTTCAACGGCTACAGCAGTCTTTGCTGGGGACTCACGGCAAGCGACGAGCAGCATGGATACCTGGCACATTCTCCAAGCACTGACGATGGGGTAATCTCTCCAACCGCAGCGATATCCTCCTTACCTTATACGCCCACGGAATCGATGAATGCCCTGCGATTTTTCTATTACACCTTGGGCGACAAGCTCTGGGGCCCCTATGGATTCTATGACGCGTTCAACCTCACGAATGTCTGGTTTGCGAATTCCAGCCTAGCGATCGATCAGGGTCCCCAGATCATTATGATCGAGAACTACCGCACGGGCCTGTTGTGGACCCTGTTCATGAGTTGCCCGGAAGTGCAGCGGGGGTTGACCCAATTAGGCTTTACCAGTCCAAATATCTAGCCATTGCCCGGATAGGCCTGGGCGATTCGTTCAAGTTCCCTTCCGGGCTAAGCCAAACCATGATGAAATTTTTCCGAGTTCGAATTTTCGGTCTGGTTTTGTTTGTCGCCGCTTTTTTCAGCGTCGCCTCAGGACAAGAATCAGTCAGGCTTTCCGATTCGGCCCTGCTGGATGCAGTGCAGAAAAAGACTTTTGCGTATTTCTGGGATTTTGCTCATCCGGTCAGCGGCATGGCCAGGGAACGAAGCAGTGGGAGCTTTGGCTACGGAAATGAAACGGTTACCACGGGTGGAACCGGATTCGGCGTAATGGCCATTGTCGTGGCCACGGAGCGAAATTGGATCACCCGGGACACGGCCGTTGGCTGCTTGCTAAAGCTGGTGCGATTCCTGAGTAAGGCCAATAGCTACCATGGCGTATTTCCGCACTGGATGAACGGCGAAACAGGCCGAACGATCCCCTTCAGCCGAAAGGATGACGGCGGCGACCTGGTAGAGACTTCTTATCTTTTCGAAGGGTTGCTCTGCGCCAGACAATATTTCAGTCAGGCCGGGGGCAGGGAGCGGGAACTTCGCAATCGCATCAACTTGCTTTGGAACGAAGTCGAGTGGAACTGGCATACCCGCGGCGGCCTGGATCTCCTCTACTGGCACTGGAGCCCCAATAACGGATGGGCCATGAATTTCGAGATTCGCGGATGGAATGAGTGCCTGATCACCTATGTGCTGGCCGCCTCCTCGCGCGACTATGCCATCGATCCAAAAGTCTATCATCATTGTTGGGCGGTCAGCGACCATTTTCTGAATGGCCGGGAATATTACGGGCTGCGCCTTCCGCTGGGTTTTCCTTTTGGGGGTCCGCTTTTTTTCACTCAATACAGTTTCATGGGACTCGACCCGCACGGGCTTTCGGATCGGTATGCCGACTATTGGGAACAAAACCGGAATCACACCTTGATCAACTACCGCTATTGCGTGGATAATCCCAAGAAATTTAAAGGATATGGCGAGAATTGCTGGGGGCTCACCGCCAGCGATACCTACGACGGGTACAATGCCCACTCCCCAACCAATGACTGGGGGACCATCACGCCCAGCGCAGCGCTTGCATCCTTCCCCTACACGCCGGACTATTCCATGAAGGCGCTGCGCCATTTCTACGCAGACCTCGGGAGCCGGATCTGGGGGCCCTACGGATTCACCGACGCTTTCAATGAAAGCAGAAATTGGTGGGCCAGTTCTTACCTGGCCATCGACGAGGGGCCCATAGTGGACATGATCGAAAACTACCGCAGTGGTTTGCTTTGGCGACTTTTCATGAGCTGCCCAG
>Ga0210394_10007260_pt1 | contig 11734 bp, 4 predicted proteins | sample IncBWC12MmetaG_FD_160121 | JGI IMG/M metagenome (GOLD analysis project Ga0210394, IMG submission 160121) | Forest soil microbial communities from Barre Woods Harvard Forest LTER site, Petersham, Massachusetts, United States - Inc-BW-C-12-M | ecosystem: Environmental > Terrestrial > Soil >... | reverse complement strand
TAAAAAACTTTGAGATACGGACCCATCTGCGGAGAAAAAACTGCGTCTGGTTCCACCGCCCAAACGGCTTGCCGAACCGGATTCATCAAGAGTGCTGGATCGCCCTTCGTCTTTAGATAGAACAGCATGCCTCCACGAATCGTGTACGGAACAAACGCCATGGGCAGCACTGCCACCTGCGGTCCGAAGTTCTTCGCGTCGCGCACCACGCCAATTACTTGAAAATAGATATCGCGCGCCGGCTCTACTTTCCCATCGAAACCTTTAGCCTCGATTTGCCGCCCGAGCGGATTCTCTCCGCTGAAGAAATGCGCCGCCATCGTTTGATTGATGACCGCAACCGGCTGCGCCGCATCAATTTCACTTGCCGAGAGCCACCTGCCGGTTACCATTTGCATTTCCAGTGCCCGCAAAAGATTTTCGCTGCAGCCAGCAAATCCAATCCTTTCGAATCGCTCCGAGCCCGGCACCCCTGTTTCAAAGCGCATTCCTGGGTTGTAGCCTGGCAGCGAATTGTTCACTACGAAATCCGTCACGCCGGGTATCGCCTTCAATCCTTCCTCGATTCTCTTCGCATGGTCTTGCTGTTGTGTTGTCGCTTTGTTTCCCCCCGCCCCCACCGGCGCAAAGAACAGATTCTTCGCGTTGAATCCCAAATCGATGTGTGTGAGCGTATAGAAACTCCGAATCATCAGTCCCGCACCCGTCAGAAGCACGATCGACAACGCTACTTCGGCGATCACCAGCCCCGCCCGAAACTTTCCATGCCGGAAATTCCCGGCCGTCCCTTTCCCGCTGCCCGTCAACATCGGCTGCACATCCCGCCCGACAGCATGAATCGCAGGAGCCAATCCGCAAAGCAGTGTCGTCAACACCGTAACGCCTAGCGTAAAAAACAAAACAGTCGTATCCAATCCGATCACCGCTTCGCCACCGGCGCTCTGCCCTTTGTGCGGGATAGCCGCGGCCACCAACTTCATCCCGAAATAAGCAAAAACGCATCCTACTGCGCAGGCCGCAATCGTCAATACCGCGCTCTCGGCCAGCAATTGCCTGACCAATCGCCAGCGGGAAGCGCCCAGCGCTGTCCGTACCGCGATCTCTTTTTCTCTGGCTGCTCCGCGAGCCAACAGTAAATTCGCCACGCCGCTGCACGCAATCAAAAGCAGCATCATTACGCCCGCCAGCAAGTCATACAACATGTGTCTGATGTCGAAGTGTTCCGTCTCCTGCCCGCCTGCGCTTCCGATGCCCCATGGCCCCATCATGAAATCAGTCGCTGTTTGCACTCGCGCCGTGAAATATTTCGGAAATTCCTGGGGTTTGTTTTTCGCGATCCGCTTGACAATCACGTCCAACTCCGCTGATGCATGATCAATGTTCACTCCCGGCTTCAACCGCGCCATCATGGTGCCGAACGATTCCTCCTGTTCTTTTTCTCCTGCTCCGCGCGCGTCCGTACTCGGCACCCAGACTTGGTTCATTGCTCCGAACGCTTGAAATCGGGGAGGCATGATGCCGACAAGAGCCCGCGGCTCGCCCTTTAATAAGAACTTTTTCCCCAAGATCCCTGGATCTGCAGCGAACTCTCCAACCCAGGTTCCGTAATTCATTACAAAGACCGGAGTAGCGGCAGGCTTTGAATCTGCGGGAATAAGTCCGCGACCCAGCAGCGCTGGGACTCCGTAAAAGTCAAACGCGTTCCCCGTTACGGATCCGACGTAGACCTGGCGATTGCCTTTCCCATCATTCAGCAACTCAATCCCGCGTCCAAAGCCGATGACATCCTCAAACGCCTGGCTCTGACTGCGAATCGCATCGAGGTCCGACAGCGTACCCCTGATGGGCGTTAGGCCGAACTCGGGATGCGCGCCGGTTTCTGCGTTTTGCATCGACAAGATGACCAACCGCCCGGCGTCCTTCGCCGCAAATGCATTGAACAGCAAATTGTAGAAAGCGCTGAATGCGACTGTCGCCGCTCCTATGCCCAAAGCCAGCGCGAACACTGCCGTCGTGACAAAGCGGCGATCCTTGCGGAGACTTCGGATCGCGTAGCGAAAATCGCGGAATGGATTGTCGAGGTCGGATAGATAGTGCATGACACAAAAAACTCTAATATCTTGGCGCGAAACGCGCCATACAAAGTCGATCGACAAAGCGAATCGGTCAACTGGCGATTATTTCGGAAAGCGGTTTCTCGGAACAGCGAGTTGATTCGCCTCTTTCGCTCGACAAACTGCCATCTCACCACTCGACGGTAGAGGCTTTCGCCCCTTCCGGTAGTTGTGCGGTTATTGTGTCAGTTCGCTATGATCGGCGGAAATCATTCCGAGAAGTCTTGCTTCAATCGCCTTCCATGGTAGTGAAAGGTCCAGAGTCTCAAGCCTGATCGAGTGCCCCTGTACCTCAACTTGTTCCGAGAGATGCCATTGCACGGTCGGATAGAGAAGAATTCCCGAGGCCGTGCGGAGCGTTTCAGAGACATGTTCCTGAGATCTCAAATAGGCGTACATTTGGTATAAGTGAGACGAATCGAATACGAGTTTTTCCGAGCGGCCACGCACTAGACTATTTGGAGTGAATTTTGTGTCGAGCACGATTGAACGACCGTCCTTGCGATGTCGCAGAACCAAATCGGTAACCATCGTCGGCAAGAACTGCGAACTCTTCGCTGTGTGCCATTGCAGCGGGTGTTGAGCCTTTACAAACCAGTCCTTCAGGTGAATTCGATAAAAGTTCGCCACAAATCGTTCGAAGATTCTGAAGAGAGTTAACGAATCACGGTCCAAACCGAGAAGGCGCTTCAACCCGACGTGTTCCGTTGGCATCTGCCTTTGCAGCACAAGATCGCATATCGCCAACATCAAACGATAGTCTCTATCGTTCCTCCCGAGATCTTGCCGTCGGATAAACGATGAAGTGATTTCGATCAAATCAACGCCATCCAAATATCGAACGAGTCTGCGTAATATTTGCCGGAGTTCCTCCGATCGTATTTTCTCTGGGCCGAAGTCCCCTGCTTGCACTAGATGCATTAGAGTGCTGCGAACGATCTGATTCTTTGGCGAATTTGTTGTGAACATTTGAAATCGGCAAGATGCTTGCCCCATTTCAAATGCCATTTTCTTCATGCTTTCAGAAAAATCGATGCGCCCCCGTATGCCTCGAAGCAAGCACTCTTCGCTGACGTAGCTGCGACCGAGTCCGACCCGCATGCGTTGTTGTATCAGCAGCGCCAAAATAGATGCGAGCAACGCGTCCAGGCTTGGGGATTGATCTACGTCGACACTCACATCATGTCGAAAGGGCACTTCATTCCACGAATACAGCAGCATGTGCCACATGTTGCGTATCGGGATACCCGATGCTGACGTAGGTTGACTTCCCTCATCGAGGGGAGATCTGTCCATCGTGGTGACTACGCGAGTAGACGTGCGCACGCCTCTTCGGCCTTCTTGGAGTTGTCGAACCAATATTCCCGCAGTAGCGGGCAGATCTCCGTCTTGATGATGCTGTCGTACCAAGCCCGATCCAATCCGGTAAAGTTGTCCCCTTTAGGGCAGAAGAAGCTGTGTCCTAGTCGGAAATTTGGGCCGAGAAGAGAATCCTCCGCGATTTCTTTATTGAGCACCGTCATGCGATCACCGATGAGGTCGATAATGGATTGAGACATATTTCGTTCTTGAAGCCATGTTCGGAATCGATCACTACCGTACTGCGGGCTAAGCTCGAAGAAAGCGAATCGTCGTCTCAAAGCGTAGTCGACCATTGCGAGAGACCGGTCTGCTACATTCATCAAACCGATCAAATAGACGTTCTTGGGTATGTGGAAGCGACCTTCACCGGCTTTCCTGTAAACCAGAGGCAGCGCGTTTTCGGGACCGCGCTTATCTGCCTCGATTAACATCAGCAGTTCACCGAAAATCTGGCTCAGATTGCCTCGGTTGATCTCATCGATGATGAAAACATACGGGCGATCGAGATCCTCTTTGGCGCGCATGCAAAAGTCGTAAAAAATCCCATCTTGAAGTTCGAACGCTCCAGCCTTTTCCATTCGAGGTCGATAGCCTCGAATGAAATCCTCGTAGGAATAAGATTGGTGAAATTGGACCATCTCAACGCGCTGGTCGTCTTTCGATTGCATCAAGGCATAGGCGAGCTTTCTGGCAATGAAGTTCTTTCCAACGCCTGGCGCGCCCTGCAGAATAAGGTTCATTTTGGACCGAAGCCGGTCAAGCCCCTGTTGCAGGTCTTCTTCGTTCAAGAAGACGCCCGAGGATAGGATGTCTGCCAAGCTGTATGGTTCGGCTAAGCCGAGTTCTTTGGCCTCAGGAGGCAGCGTCTGCTCCCCGTCCGCAGAACCGCCCCACCACTGTTCGCAAAAAAAGTTGTAGTCTTGAACGACATTGCCGAAAGCAAAGTCGATTAGCTTTTGTGCGTACTGATCTTCGCGTCGCAGACGCCAGAGCGTTTTCTGGTTCGTGTAGAAGTACCACTCCTTCGCCTTAAAGGATGGCTCCCATTCAACTTCGACCGTGCGACCATCCCCTCTATTCTTCACAATCGTGCCAATCGCCTTGATGACCATTCGCGAAACGGTCTTCCCATGAGATTCAAAAGGCAGATTGTAGCGCTGAGTTGATGTGGCTTTTATCGCGATCCTATCGCCGACTCGCATCGATCGGACTTCATCGAGATAGCGGTCCTTGTAGCCATTTCTCCAAATTCCCTCGTCCAGGAAACGCTGAGTCAAGTCTGGCGGATCGTGGTCAGACCAATGGGCGCCCACCATCCAAAAGTTATTCTCGCTTGGGAGCTCTGGTTCCGGCGGTTTGGCCTTCGGTTCGAATTTCTCGGATGAATGTGAGGCTTCTAGCCAAGCCTGGCGAGAAAGCTCGGGAAGAGATTTCCCCTTGGACGACACAGACTCCACGATCTCAACATAAAATTTCGAAGACAGGCCCGTGCTGGGCAACTTAACTTCGAGAAGGCGTCGGTTGTTCTGGTCGAGATTCAAGAAAGTGTGCGGCCTGATCCAAAACAGGCCAATCGTAAGATTGAAATTCGTTCCTTTCACCTCTAACGCTTCGTCGAAAGATTGTAAGAAATCCGAATCGTGAAGTGGATCAGGACCGAGTGCTAACCGAAAAACGCGCCACAGTCGAGGGATGTCATGCTCTTTGCGTTCGTTTTGGTAGGAAAAAAACCAGGACCGTTGGTTGTTGAGCAACGGAATTCCGTCGAAATCCGTCGGCAATTCGCTTTTCAGTGCGAAAAACTTCTTTACGGCTGCCAATATGCTTAGCCGCTGCTCGCTCTTGATTCCGCGATTAAACACCCCACAAAACGTAAAAGGGTCAATTTCTTTCAAAAGAAAGCGAGCGCCTTCGTCGTCTTGATCATTTAACGGAGTGACTTTAAACCCGTCCTTGCGGAGTTGCTCTAGGAACGCAATTAATTCAGCTTGCCGACTCTCCCAGTTGAGGATCTGGCGTGCTATTTCTTCGTAAATTGGTATCCAACTGAAGTTCTCAGCCATAGCCTAGTTATGTCTCCTAAGGATGTCGAGAAGATCTGCCGGTGAGAAGGAAACATCGGACACCCAAGCACCGAAACCTCCATGCTGATTCACAGCTTTTGTCCATTCAGAGAGGAATTCGCGTTTGGTTCTATCTTGCTGACTCTCCTGGCCTTTCACTTCGAGGACGAGCATCTTCCCATTTGCGAGACGGATGAGGTAGTCGGGTCTGTATTTGAGGATGACGCCTTTGAAGACGTAGGTGATTTCAAAGCCCAGATGGTCGTTTTTGACCCACGCGGTGACATTGGAATTGCGATCAAGTTCGAAGGCTTCACTAGCTTCCCAGCGAGAATCAAAAACGCAGAGATTGATGTGGGAACGGACGGCGGGCTCGCAAGGACGACGTGTGAACCAGGGCTGCATGTCTCCAGTGGAACGGATCGGACGCTCCCGGTCGAACACAGGAACAACCGCGAGCGCGTTTTCAAAACGGATGGCCTCCCAGAGATGCTGGACGATCTTGGTCATGTTCAACGTATAAAGGACGCGGCGACGAAATTCGTCCTGGCTGAAGAGTTCCGGTGAGATCACAATCTTGCCGCTGGTGAGGTAACTTTCCGTGAGTCGAATGACTTGCCCGAGAAGGAATTCGCGATTGGCTTTCCAATTCGGCTTCATCAACTCATAGACTTCGGCTGCCGACTGGAAAATGACGCGTTGCATGCGCTGTTCTCTGCCAAGTTTCTCGACGTCGATGCTGGTGAGCTTCGTTACGTCCGGCTTGCCGTCGATCACAGGAGCCAGATCTGCGATAGTAGGCGTTTCGTATGCGTCCAGCGTAAGTGGTTTGATTTTCGAAAGATCGAGCGTCAGTTCTGGGCGGTATTCGTGGTCAATGCGAATGATATTAGGCCACGAAATTTCGAGTTCCTTGCGCTCAGGGATTGGCTGAATTCTTGATGTGGGCTGAGGTGGGGGCGGGGGAAGAGCATCCTCGTCCCCTTCGTGCGGCATGAAAGTGAATGGCACCCCGAAAATGTTGACGTATTCTGCGGTGAAGAGCCCCGTTTTTTCATCGACGTCATAGGAAGTGCGTCGGAGGCCACGCCCTACAACCTGCTCGCAGAGAAGCTGTGAAGTGAAAGCGCGAAGCCCCATGATGTGTGTGACCGTCTTCGCGTCCCAACCCTCCGAGAGCATACCTACGGAAATAACGGCGTGGATCTTTTCGCCTGGCTGTCCGAGCTGGCCGACCGTATCCACGACTCGCCGAAGTGATTCCGCGCGCTCCTGTTTCGTGAGTTTTTTGACGGGAGTTTCCCCATCATCCTCAGAACTTTCTTCCGCGACGGCGTTCGTTTCGATTTCCGGAGCCTCTTCCTGGGCTTCGGCTTCACCGAGGACCCTGGAATCGATGTGAAGGATACCCTCCGGGTCTCCGAGTTTTTCGATAGGAATTTTATTGTGGGACAGCGCGTAGCCCACGCGTGCCGCGGTGTGGGTCAAGTTGGCAACGGTAATCATGACAGGAGGTGTGGGAGCACCCTCGTCTTCCCAACGCTTGCGGGTTTCGTTCCAATCGTTTCCCAGAATTGTGTAGGCGGTATTCAAGAGATCCGGCAGGGGAACGTGAGGTTCGACCTTCTGATTGATGTCGTCCTTCACGGTCGGGTCTGTGTAAATGTGGTAGAGGCGCGACTTAAAATCTTTTCCGAGCTTTGCGTCATCACGAACTACGACGCGTGGAGTTTTGACGAGACCGGATTCGATCGCGTCATTCAAGCCGAAATCGCTGACAATCCAATCGAACAGGGTTTCGTCGCCACTCCGCTTGCCTGTGGGCGCGAACGGCGTCGCGGTGAGATCGAAGCAGGTTTGGATGCGGCGCGCGCGATGAATGCGGTCAAGGCCGCCAATCCATTTGGTCGATTGTTCGAGTTCTTCCTTTGCGACGCCCTTAACGGTCGCTTTTGGATCATGGCGCCAGGCGTGGTGAGCTTCGTCGTTGATTACCACAATGTTTTGCGCGGTGGACATATCTTCGAGCACGTCGCGCACGTAGGCTTCGTCGCTGAGTGCTCCACGTTTGTCGACACTTTTTCTTTTGGCGATGCGTTCTTCGGAATCCCAATCCAGTGCGTGCCAATTTACAACGTTGACTTTGCCCTGGCGCAGAGCGTCATAGAGTCCAAGTGGGATTAGACTGAATTCGGCGAAATAATTCTTTTCGTTGGCAGGTTTCAGTACCTGAAGGCGATTTTTGACCGTCAATCCCGGTGCAACGATGAAAATGTTTTTGGAGAATTTCTTCTCTTGTGGGTAAGTGACTTTGTTCAGTACCTGCCAAGCGATGAGCATGGCCATGACGATGGTCTTACCAGAGCCAGTGGCCATCTTGGAGCAGAGGCGAGAGAAGTTGCCGCCGTCGGACGTAATGCTGATTCCGACTCGCTCGGAAGCGGGGCCTTCGATAAGCCAGATCAATGTTTCGATGGCTTCTAGCTGGCAGAAGAAGAGGCGGCGGTTTTCGCGTTGCTCGGGGTCGCGCCAGTGTTCTAGCAGGCGTTTGGTAATTCCGCTCACGCCAGGGTAGCCGGCATCACGCCACGAATTTACGCGAGGGCGAATTTTGTTGGGCAAGGGAAGCTCGACAAAGATGCCGGGATCGTCGAAGGCTTTGGAATTGTCGGAAGCGCGGACGTAACCGGCGGGACGGCGACCCGTAGCGCGGGAGAAGAGGCGAGATTCGCGGTCGTACCTCCAGTGTTCGGCGGGCTCACTGTACGGCGAATTGATGATCAGTTGATCGATCGTCTTGGAGGGCACAGACATCGAAGAGAGCTTCCTCGCTAGGCTCGGAATGACAGAAAAAGCCTGACAGCAAAAACAAGAACCAGGCTGACTCCCGGCGTCTACAAAGGCAAAATCGTCACAACTGCAAAACCTTTAGGCTCTCGATACCGCGGTCATCGATTACTTTTACGGCCACGCGTTTGTGGTCGCCTAGGGCGAACGGCAGCGAGATCGTGCCGCGATATTTTTCGATTAGTTCGAGGTCGATCTCGGCTTTTAGATTTCTGGCCAGCTTGGCCCAGCCTTCGTCTTCGTCGGCTAAGGGAAAAAAGACTTGGCGTGGGTAAAGACTGCGGCCGTCGTAGTCGGTATCGAGAAGCCACATCGCGATTTTAGTTGTGTCGCCGGATTCGATTGCTCCAGTGCGGGTGTTGTAGTAGTCGAAGCCGCGGACCTCAGCCTGATATTTTCCTTTGTCGTCGCCGGTTTTGATTTCGCGGAGATCAACGTCGGGGCGCCCTACTAGCCAGAAGGATTGGTTGTTGGTGCGTTTCTTTTTTAGGTCGTCGGTTAGGAGATCGGCGTTCATTTGGGCGGTTAGAAAAGTCATTCCAGTTTTTTCTTTGGTGAGATCGTCGATGTCCTTGGCGGCTTCGGGATCGAATTGGAAGGCGGCGAAGACGAGGATTTCGGGTTTGGGGTGGAGGGTGCGGGCTTCTTCCCAGGCCATTTCGACTTGGCGGGTTTCGAGCGGTGCGTAATCGGGGCCGAAGGAGATCACGACGCGTTCGGGAATTACGCCCTTGGTTTCGGCATCGGCGTGAAGCCAGCGAGTGCCACCGAGAGGTTCGACGCGGGAGAAATTGATCATTTGGCCGCCTTTACCGCGGAGGCCAGATTTTAGGAGTTCGTCGCGCCAGTCGGATTGACGGAGTGTGGGTCCGGAACGTGTGATAGAGGCGTCGAGAAGAGGGGTAGCTGCATGCCGGAAATCGCCAAAAACTTCTTGTTTTCCTTTCTCCTTGCTGCTTTCAATGTCGAGATCATCGATGGATTTGACGTTGGGGGCGGGGACGGCTTCGACTGTGAAAGGGCCGGAGATGCGGGCGCGGGAATTATCGGTGAGGGGCTGGTCATAGAGGGTCTCTTCGCCGGGAGGTTCGTTGTTGGCGATGGATTTCAGGGTAACGTGGGGGACTTTTTTGTATTCGAACCCACTGCCCACGCCTTCGTTGCCATGGGCGAGTTTGTAATAGTCAAACGTGGCGGACATGAGGCGTTGTTTGGTGAGAGTGACGGCGACGCGGGAGGTGTCGCAGGTGATCCAGCGGCGGCCCCATTGTTCAGCGACGACGGCGGTAGTGCCGGAGCCGCAGGTGGGATCGAGGACAAGGTCGCCGGGATCCGTGGTCATCAGAATACATCTTTGAATGATTTTGGGGTTCGTTTGCACCACATAGATCGGTTCCGCCGCTCCGCCCAGGCCGTCCCACCAGTTCGATATCGCCCTATAACCGAAATCATCTAGGTATCTTTTTCCATCAAGCGATTTCCCGGATGCATAAAGGCGACCCGCTAATTTCAGTAGCCCCATTCCGGGGGAGCCATCGTCAGATCGGCTTGTGTATGACCAACACCGGCCCTTCGGAGGGTCGAACCTGCCTCCGTTGAATTCGATCGTATCCATTTGGTTCGGACGAATTCCTCCGTTAGTGATTGGCCAAGGTCGAAAGAGCCTCGCATTAGGATAGTCACGGAACAGCCGTTGGGGGCTCAGCCGATAGTCGTGAGCTTCGCCGTCCGGGGTTGGCATGTCTGAAACAACGCCGCTCCGTCCGTCTGGGAGCTCGAAATACCTAAATTCCGCCAAGGTATCGGCGTCAATTTCGCGGCGTTCAAAAATTGGGCGAAACTTGGGGCCACCGTCCTCTCGCGAACGCCTTCCGTACCAGAGAATGTAGTCGTTCACAGGATCGACGAACGAACTCTTTTGGCTGCCTTTTTTTTTCACCGGGATAGTCACAATCAGACATTGGGCTCCGAAGACTTCGTCCATCAGTTCTCGAACATTGTGAAGGTTTTCGTCATTGATTTGGACAAAGCAGGAGCCAGATTCGTGAAGGAGTTCGCGCGCGAGAAGGAGACGGTCGCGGAGATAGGTGAGGTAAGAGTGGATGCCTAGTTCCCATGTGTCGCGGAAGGCTCGGACCATTTCTGGTTCCTGCGTGAGGTCTTCATCCTTGCCATCTTTGACATCGCGGTGATTGACGAAGGGCTGGAAATTGGAGCCGTAGCGGATACCGTATGGCGGGTCGATGTAGACCATCTGTACTTGGCCAGCCATTCCTTCTTTTTCGAGCAGCGAATTCATGACCAGAAGAGAATCGCCGGCGATGAGGCGGTTGGTCCAGCCATGGGCGTGGCGGTAAAAATCGACGGCTTCGCGAAGCGGAGGGTTTTCTTCGCGGGTTTCGAAAAGGTAGCCCTGAGCGGGCTTGAGCGGGACGCCGTTTCGTTTGCGCACTGCTTCGATAATGGTGCGCGGGTCGATGCGTTCGTGGACGTGGAGTGAGACGGTGGGGACTTCGAATGAGGTGTGTTCTTTTTTTCCAGACCAGACTAGCTGCGGGTCGAGGTGCGGATCGTATTGATAGGTTTTGCGCGAAGTGACTGGCGGATCGGTTTTCGGAGTGACGAGGCCGACTGGAGGATTGTTAACGCGAGTTTTGCCTTTGTGGTCGTACTGCTCAATGGGACGTTTGTTGGAAACCTTTCCAGGTTTTCGGGCGGGCTTCTTCTTGCTGGGCACGTTGGCCTACCTCGATTTGAAAAAGAAAGTCGGGGGGAGATTGTACTGTGGGATAACGCGGAAAGCCAACGAGATGAATAATTAATTGCAAACGTGACGCGGCGCGAATACCAGATCGCTAGATAGGAAAATGCAGGAGATCACAATTTTCGTCGATGAATGCAGTCGTGGCCTTATCTGCACAATCATTCGACTTGCTCCTTGAGTCCGAAGAGCGCCGCTCTTTGTGCAGCTGAACAGGATCGTCATTTCTTTCGCTTCGCGAAATCTTTGCAGGATTTTTTCTTTTTCCTGATCTGATGTTGCTGTTTTTTCAACGCCTTCTTGATTCGTTTTTGCTTTTTTTCCCTGAAATCACGTCCCTCTACAATTCCTAGCAGCGAAACGAAGTCTTACGGGAAAAGTCGTGCGCTGGTCACCTCCCGCACGCGCCGTCACCCTCAGCCGCGGTCCTTGGCGGAAGGACCCGACCAACAGTTGTGCCCCCAAGTTATTGATTACACTGGACATTCATCCGCAAAGAAGACGTAAGCCGGCATTCGGGATGGGGTTTGTGGTGCGGGTTGTCTCATCTTCATCGTGGAATATAATCGATAGGAGAAATCTCGCAC
>Ga0210394_10007259_pt1 | contig 11735 bp, 5 predicted proteins | sample IncBWC12MmetaG_FD_160121 | JGI IMG/M metagenome (GOLD analysis project Ga0210394, IMG submission 160121) | Forest soil microbial communities from Barre Woods Harvard Forest LTER site, Petersham, Massachusetts, United States - Inc-BW-C-12-M | ecosystem: Environmental > Terrestrial > Soil >... | reverse complement strand
CAGGGCCGGGCATCAGGTAGTCGGTTTTGGCGTGCGACGAGTAGAGTGCATTAAACCGGGCGTTCAGACGGTCGTAAACTGCCTGGATGTTCACGGCTGTGGCGTGGATGCCCAGCTTGGCTGCTTCGCCCGGAATAGGAGCTACGCCGTGATCGGCTGATAGTGCCAGCCAGACGTTTTTCAGGCCTACGGACTGGTCGAGCCACCCGAAAAAGCCGTCCAGGTCATGATCGAGACTGAGGACCATTTGTTTTTCGAAGTCCGAATCCGGCCCGAACTGGTGGCCGAGGATATCGTTCGCCGAGAGCGAAATCGTTACCAGGTCGGTGACGCCGCTCTGGCCCAGCTTTTCGCTCTTGATCAGCTCTTTGGCGAAGTCGAGCTCATAGCCGTTGGCCGCCGGGGTGCGCCCGACCAACTCGTAGAACTGCGAGGTGTTTTCGTCGACATTGGCCTCGCGCTCGGCTTGGGCGCGGCGGCCGCCGGAGTTGAAGGCGGTTGCCCAGCCTGGCAGATGCTCCATGTAGTAGGTCGAAGTGGTGAACTGGCCGCTGGCGTTGTCGATCCAGAAGGCGCCGTTGGCCGATTGTCCGGCAGGCAGAATGGCTGCGCGGTCCTTGAGCGAGATGCCGTACACCCGGGCCTTGCCCTGGGTGGCGAGGCGCAGCTCGTCTCCCAGGGTGGTGGCGCGCAGGTTGCGGGGCGAAGCGCCAATGACGAAGGTTGCCGCGTTGTCGGGGGCGCCGGGCTGGTTGGAGGGAATCGAACTGGCAGGCAGATCGACCAGCTGATAGCGTTCATCTTCGACCGAGCTTACCTTGTGCGTGTCGGAGCGCGAGGCGTCCCACCACTCGTTCGATTCGATGCCGTGCCCGTCGCTGTATGCGCCGGTGCCGAGCGTGGCGTGGCCGGGGGCGGTTTTGGTGTTGGCGTAGTCGTAGTAGCAGTCGGTGAACCAGGCGCCTTGGTCCATGAAGAGGCGGAAGCCGCGCCCTTTGAATTCGCTGCGGTAGCGGTCCAGGTAGTCGCCGCGGAACTGGTCGATCACCATGATCACGATCAGCTTGGGCTTGCCGGCGTAGACCTGGGCTGGTCCTGATGAAGGAAGGAAGAGAGCAAGAAGGAAGGCCAGCCATGATGGAAGGACAGGAAAACATGAGCGCGGGCGGGTACGTCTCGCATTGGACATGTTCGCAATCATAGCGAATGGAGTATTACAGTCTGGTTGCAAGGCCGCGTGGTTTCTGCAACTTGCCACGTAGATGCAGAAAGGGCGGCCGTTGAGAGCCGCCCTTCCCCTTTTGCTGACTCGGCGTCTATGCGGTCACGGTCTCCGGAGCAGTCACCTTTACCGGCGTCAGCCAGCCGAAGCGGTCCGACTTGAGCCCGTTGGCGATGGCGAAAAACTCGTCCGAGATCTTCTTGGTGATCTCGCCCGTCTTTCCGTCGCCGATAACGATTCGGTCGATGGAGCGAATGGGCGAAACCTCCGCTGCTGTTCCAGTGAAGAAGACCTCGTCGGCGATGTAGAGCAATTCGCGCGGGATTGCTTGCTCGATGACCGTCAGCCCGAGGTGGCGGGCAATGGTCAGGACGCTGTCCCGAGTGATGCCCGAAAGTGCCGAATTCGCCAGCGGAGGCGTGTAAAGCACGCCGTTGCGGACGATAAATACGTTTTCGCCGGAGCCCTCGCTTACCAGGCCATTCACATCCAGCGCGATGCCTTCGACGTAGCCGTTGGTCTCGGCTTCCATGCGGATCAACTGCGAATTCATGTAATTTGCGCCCGCCTTCGCAAGCGCCGGCAGAGTGTTCGGTGCCAGCCGGTTCCAGCTGGAAACGCACACGTCGGCAGCCTCGCCGCCGGCAACGTATTTACCCCAGGGGTAATTGGCGATGTAGGTCTCGATGGGCGAGCCTTTGGGGTTCACGCCAATCTCGCCGTATCCGCGAATCACGATCGGCCGAATGTAGCACGGTGCAACTCCATTGGATTCAATGGTGTCCACAACGGCGGCGCACAGTTCGTCTAGCGAGTATGGAATTTGCATCCGGTAAATCTTGGCCGAGTCGATCAGCCGCTGCATGTGCTCCGGCAACCGGAATACGGCCGCTCCATGTGGCTGGGTGTAGCAGCGAATGCCCTCGAAGACGCTCGAGCCATAGTGAACTACGTGGCTCATCACGTGGATGGTTGCATTTTCCCAGGGGATGAGCTTGCCGTTATACCAAATGTTGGTAGTAGGTTGGATTGGCATCGGGGTGAAATGAGCTCCTTGCATCGCGCCCGGCGCGAACACTACTTCAGGCTATCGCGGACAGGGTGTCAATGTCACTTGCCAACGTCAAATTGGACTAAAGGGATATCCGGTGGAGAAGGTGTTTCCGTACCAACTGATGCAACAAGGCGCGCCACGGGCAGCCTGCGCGGGCAACACTTGTCGGGTCAGGCGGACCCAAATCGCTGGCCGTGGCGCTCGCGGCCAATCCACGCCATCAAGATGGCGACCGCGAAGACGCTGATGGCTGTGAGGGCCATTGCCGTGGCGTAACTGGTGCGCTGGGCATAGACCGCCTCAATGTAGACAACCGTGCTGGCGATGATACCAGCGCTCTGATAGGCAAGCCCCGGGAGCAGCGCACGAACCGAGTCTGGCGATAGCTCGGAGAGGTGGGCTGGGATCACGCCCCACGCTCCCTGCACCATAAACTGCATCAGAAACGCTCCGAGGATGAGTAGAGCCTGGTTGGGCGCATATGCCCAAAGCGGGATGATCGCGGCACCCAAGATGAAAGCGGTAATTATTGCGCGGCGGCGGCCCTTCTTGTCAGAGAAGTAACCGAATGCGAGTCCCCCCGCGATGGCGCCAATGCCGGAGATGGCGGTGATGGTTGCGCGGCGCGGGGGAGACATGTGCCATTCGCGCTGCAGGAAGGTGGGGTACATATCCTGGGTGCCGTGCGAGGCGAACATCATGGCCGTCATGAAGACCAGCAGGTAGAGAAACAACTTTGAGTGGGACAGAATCTCGCGGTGTTGCTCACCCCAACTCAGCCTGATTTTGGCTCGCTGTTGCCACACGGTGGATTCCTTTACGAAAAACAGGATGTAGAGCACGAGCGGGACCGCGGGAAGGCTACTGAGGATGAAGAGAAGACGCCACCCGAGGTGATCGAAGAAGAAAAAGTAAAGCATGGCCGCCAGAACGTTTCCGGCCGCGTAGCCTTCCTGAAGCAGGCCTGACAGCAGGCCTCGCCGGTTCGCCGGCGCTCCCTCCATTGCCAGTGACGCACCCACACCCCAGGTGCCACCCATCACCATGCCAAACAGAGCCCGTACCACGAGCAGCGTCGTGTAGTTTGGCGACAGCCCGGTGAGGATTCCGGCGACAGTGAAGGCGCTCATGTTGATCATCAACGGAATGCGGCGGCCGTATCGGTCGGCAAGGATGCCGAATACGAAACCGCCTACTGGCCGGAACAGCAGGGTCATGGTAATGACAAGGGCTATCTGCGCGTCGGTCTTGCGGAACTCGCGCGCCATGGCGGTCAGGCAGAAGGTGACAAGAAAGAAGTCGAAAGCGTCGAGCAGCCAGCCGGAGAAGCCCGCGATAACCGCCGGCGGATGACCTGAGGGCGGGGGAGCAGCCTCGTTCGATTCGTTCTCACTCTCAGACATACAGCGGCACCTCGGGTTTGCGCAGATAGTAAACGCTAACAGAACCCGGGAAGACCAGGGAATGGCGGGGCGAATCTGCGCGGCGCATGTGGCCAATTCAGCCTGAACGCAGGCCACTCATCCAGGCAACCCGTCATCTTACGTCCCCGTGAGAGTGCGCTTCCACCAAGGCGACCATCGCTGCGCAGTTGAACCGTTACGACATCGCATTTCCCTGACGGTTTGCTCCGCTCTTTGCGCTCGACGCGGAGTTGACCTGGGGGAGGAGTATGGACACGAGCTCGGCACCGTACACCGAGCAGGATTACCCCTACAATCCCAGCCTTTCTTACGGCCGCTCTGATTACACCATCGGCCGTCAGGAGAAGGTGTTTGGGATGTGGCAACCGGTGATTCTCAGCGGCGGTCATTCGTGGCTGAAGAGGATCGCAGGTGGGTGGAGTGTCAGCGGCATATTGAACCTGCACACAGGGTTCTCTTGGAATCCGGTGTATTCGCATTCCGGCGGAAGCCTCTATTGTTCAACCTGCGGCTACTACTCGCCCCCCGCGTCCGGGTGTTGCTCGCAATTCGTGGACCGGACCCGGCCATTGCGACGTGGACGGCTCGTTTGAGCAAGACGTTTGGCCTGCCCTACTGGAAGCGAGAGGGCGCGGGTATCGGATCGCGTACGGTTTCGCTTCTGGCACGATTCAGTTAGGCGGACCCGGCCGGCGTCTGAGAGACAAATGCGAAGTCCTTCATCATTGCCTTCAGAGCCGTCTTGCTGATGGGCGTTTCATGCAGCAGCAGCTCGGACGACTGAATAAGGGCATTGGAGTGAAACCATTCCTGCACAATGTTGTCGCACAGGCAATTGGCAACGGCGAGAAGCGACATCCCCTGGTGGTGTGCCATCCATTCGCGCACCAGGTCATTCCTTTGAGGCGACGTTGTGTAGTCAGCGGCCTCGTAGAACCCGTACGCGCCCACCCAGCCCGCCGAATTCAGTTGACGCAGATTGCGGATGGCCTCAACCTGATTGACTCCGAGGGCAAGGAACGTTGAATAGGGCGAGACCACGGGTCCCGAAGTCGCTGTCTGGGAGAGCGCAATTTGCGGTACCCCATAAGCGAAATATTGATAATGGCCAGCGTCATCTTTCCGCGCGGACCCCGACTCTGAGATTCCCCATGGAATTCCCATCGACCGGGCAAACGCCTGTTGAACCCTTACGCACGCATTGAGAGTGTCCGATAGCAGCGTGTTCGGATAGCTGCGCATCCACAGGGACGGCATCAGATACTCGAACATGGTCCCGGTCCACGACATGATTAGGTGCGTGCCGAATGCATACGTGTGAAGGCGGGCGAGCTTGAACCAGCTCTGCTGCGGCAACTCGCCCCGGGCGACGGCCAGGAAAGTGGCGATCCGCGCTTCTGAAGCCAGCATCTCGTAGGACGAATTGTGAATGCGCTGGTTTCGCACGTCGTATCCGATGGACAGGAGGCGCGCATGATTGACGAGAAATCCGAACTCAGTCTGTTCCGCGAGACGTTCGGCCTGCCGCGCAATGCTGCGAAGAAGCGCCCCTAGTTCGCGAAGATTGTGAATGGCCGCAGTTAACGCCGCGTGAAGCTGTTCGGCGAGCGTACTGCGAGTGTCGGTGAGCCCGCTGAGCCGTGCGACCTTGCGCTCAAGCATCTCGGCGAACAGTGCGGCCTGGTCGATGGTGAGCGATTCCGCTTTCGCGTTAAGGTCGAAGCCCGACGCGTCGCGTAGTGGCGAATACTGTGGATGCAGCCACGGAAGATAATCATGAAGCAGCGAATCAATCGCCATGATTCGTTGTCGCAATTGAGTGTGCCACCAAGTATCCTCAATCTTTTGCGCGCTCTCCGGCCCCGTTTCAAGCGCGGAGGTTGCTGATGCCAACCACGCGACCCAATCCGGAACCGAGGCTTCGTAGCCGGGCAAGGGCAGCCTGGAAAGGGACGCCGGCGGCTTTCCTTCGGAAAGCATCAATTCCCAGTGCGGGTGCAGGCCTGTGAACAGCTGACGCGAGAGCAGCGGCTGGTTAAGAAGAGTGCGCGCTCCAGAATGAAGCGTGTAAAGAGACGCAACCAGGTTGCCGCTGTCGACTGTGGAGACAAACGGATAGTCCTCGAGCGGTTGGCAACTCCGCGTGTCGTACCAGTTGTAAAGATGGCCCCTCAGCTTCTCGAGGCGCGAGATCGTGGCCAGGCTGTTCTGAGTGAGCGATGCAAACTCTGCAACGGTGAGAAAGCCGAATTCGCAGGCTGCCTGTCTCGCATTGAGCAGAAGACCGACATTTGTGGGGGACACTCTGGCCGCCTCGAAAAGCCCTTTTTCCTCCACGTTATCCGGGATGAGGTAATTGTGGCTAGCACCGCCGAATTCGTTGAAGAAGCGCCAAATCTTCAAAGCGTGGCACAGCAGGAAAGCCCTGTCTCCTCCGCTTAATCGCTGCCGTTCACGAGGCGGCAGGTTCAGCCATGCGGTGAGGACAGTGGCCATGCACCATCCAAAGAGAATGGGCGCCGCGACCATGAACGCCTTGTGGCTTGGGGCGAAGACGTAGACAATCACTGCAAGGCCGCAAGCGATTACAGGCATCAGCGCCAGATAGCGATCGACAGGGGTCGACTTCCTGGTTTGCGATTCAGCTTCTGCTGCGGTTTCCCACTCAAGCAGACGCTCCCCCGTAATGAATCGGCGGATGAGAGCGCGGACGACCGCGTCCAGCACAAGTAGCGCCTGATGCGGAAGGAAGAACAGATTCAGCAATGCCAGCAGCGCGGATTGACCGGATCCTGCAATGGCCTCGCTTACTGCTCCATCGGTTCGACTCAGCATGGCGCGGCCAATGCCAAACGCTGTTTGAACTATCGTGGGAAAGAACAGCAGCAGCAGTGGAATGATCGTCCAGTAGACCGGCCCGCCGGGAAGCCACAGCCAGCCCGCTGCGAACAAAATAAAGGTGAAGGGCTCCACAAGAGAGCGCCTCAGGTTGTCGAAGATCTTCCAGCGGGAAACCGTAGAGATCGGGTTAGGCACCATGTGGTTCGATTCATCGGGGACGCGTGAAAACATCCAGCGCGCGATCTGCCAGTCGCCGCGCACCCAGCGATGCTTGCGCCTCGTGTACGCGCTGTAGTGCGACGGGTAGTCGTCGATCAGTTCAATATCCGTAGCCAAGCCGGCACGTGCGTATGCACCTTCAATCAGGTCATGGCTGAGCAAGGTATTGCGCGGGAACCGGCAGTTGAGGACCGCATGGAGGGCGGCAACTTCATAGATCCCTTTGCCGGTAAAGCTGCCCTCGCCGTACAGGTCCTGATACGCGTCGGATATGGCGCGGGTATAGCTGTCGAACCCGCTCTGAGCTGAGTAAATCGCCGCGAGACGCGAACGCGAAGCAGAGCTGACGCTCACACCGATCCGCGGCTGTAGTATGCCGTATCCATCAACGACAATTCGCAGTTTAGGATCGATGATTGCCTGGTTGAGTGGATGCGCGATTGCGCCCACCAGCGTGGCTGCGCTCCCGCGCGGTAGCTGTGTGTCGGAGTCCAGGGTGAGAATATAGCGCACCGTGCGCAGAGACTCCAGTCTCCCCGCTTTTATCGGAAACGCATCGAACTCGCCGACAAGAAGCTTGTTCAGGTCGAGGAGCTTGCCGCGCTTTCGTTCCCAGCCCATCCAAACGCCCTGACGCACATTGAAGATGCGATGACGATGCATGAAAAGAAACGATCCATTGGTCGGAGACGCGTATCTGACGTTGAGATCGTTGATAAGTTGAACTGCCAAATCGACGAGCGGGTGGCTGTCGTGGGTGTGGGGTTTGTTAACTGAGTCGGGTAAGTCAGTAAGTAGAGCAAAATGAAGGTTCGGATCGCGGTTAGCGAGGAATCGGACCTCCATTTCATGCACCATCTCCCTTACCTGCTTTTCGTTCAGCAGAAGGGTCGGGACAACGACCAGCGTCGTGCACTCGTCAGGAATGTGCTCGCTGAAGTCCAGTTTGGGCAGAGGCTCGGGATCAAAGATAGAGGTAACCGAATTGTTGACAAGTTCCACGGCGCATTGCATCGCCGGCATGATCATGAGCAGGAAAGTAATCGCCAGGGTTCCGAACAGCGGGTAATTGGGAAGAAGTGGAAAGATGGACGCGGCAACGAAGACAATTGTGACCAGTTCAATGCCCGTGATATAGAAATCATCTGCATTGCGGCGGATGAATGACCGGATTCGATGCGAAACAGGCGGGTGAAAGTTCACGCGCTCAGCGAGATTTGGAAATCCCCCGTTGACAAGGTAGTACCCAACATGACTGAGTCTCAGGTGCTTGCGGGGATCATCGTGGGGGCGGCTGGCGCCTTGGCGGGCAAGTTCAATCGCCTGGGCTGCGACCTGGGACTCGGTCAGATCGGAGTGGCGCGCTATGAGAGCTATGCGGTTCCGATAGACCTGGCGCGTTTCGAGATCCATCATCGGATAGGTTCCCGATGGATCCTGACGCAGTGTCGCATCAAAGACGATGAGCGATTCAAGAATGCCGCTCCATTCCGTATTGACCGTTGTGCGCATGGTCGCGGTCAGCGCGAGCAACTCGGATTCGGCAGCGGCGTCGTGAGAGTCCAACGCACGTTCGGCGGTGGCTAGGACTCTCTCAAGCAAGGCGAAATTCAGATAGGTGGGGATGTTCCAGATTTCAATCAGAATCAGAGGTTCGTGATCCTGCACCTCATTGACAAAAAATTCGAGGCTCGCAGGGGAAACATCGCCCTCGGCTGCGTCGAGGTATGCTGCCGCAAGTGAGGCAATGCGTGGCTCATCGCGCTTGCCGTCAACCAGAACACGCGGGAGGCTATCGCGATCCCGCGGACGAGGTGTAATTGCAGCCACGGCGGACCGAAGCATGCGCCGGCTCGATCGAACTTCGAGCAGTCCGCGAATAGGCCTGCCGTCGCGACCGGGACTATCGGGCAACCCGGCGAGGTCCTTTTCGAGACGTTCCACGGCCGCGCGCGCGGCGACGACTCGCTCATTGAATGATCCGGGGGTGGTAGGCCGAAGCGTAACCTCCCATGAGCGCGCACCCACCGCGGCTCTGCGAAGCGCTTCAATGTGCTTGCCGCTCATTACGTGCTGGGCCTCCGGAATGGAGGTGGTTTCAGTCATTTAGCTCCTCAACGGTAACTGGCGGCCTGCATCTCAAACATCGCCGAATACCGGCCTCCGAGCGCCATGAGCTGCGAGTGATTTCCTGCTTCGACGAGCCGACCGCCTTCGAGCACTACAATCCGGTCGGCCATGCGCACAGTTGAAAAGCGATGCGAGATCAACAGCGCCATTTTGCCTTCGGTCAGCTCAGCAAAGCGTTCGAAGACTTCCATTTCGCTGCGCGCATCAAGGGAAGCGGTTGGCTCGTCGAGAATCAGCAGTTGCGCGTCACGCAGGTAGGCGCGGGCAAGGGCCAGCTTTTGCCACTCGCCGCCTGAAAGATCCACGCCGCCGTCAAATCGCCGTCCCAGCATCTGCTCGTAGCCTCCCTGCAGCTTCTGAATCACTTCGTCGGCCAGGCTCTTGTGCGCCGCTAGCTCGATCTCACCCGGCGAGTGCGGTCGCTCGATCCGCCCCACTGCGATGTTCTCGCGTGCTGTCATCTCGTAACGCATGAAGTCCTGGAAGATGACGCCCATCTCCCCGTGAAGGTCGTTCAGGTCGTATTCGCGCAGGTCAACCCCGTCCAGCAAGATCTCGCCCGCCGTTGGATCGTAAAGGCGCGTAATCAGCTTGACGATCGTAGTCTTGCCTTGGCCGTTTTCTCCGATCAAAGCGATGCGCTCGCCCGGCTCAAGGGTGAAGTTGAAGTCTTTCAGGACCCGGCGACTCGTCCCCGGATACGCGAATGAAACGTTGCGGAACTCGAAGCCCCGTTGGATCGGTCGAGGCGTCCGCCGGCCGTTGACCTTCGATTCGACTCGCGGCTTCATCTCGAAAAAGGCGAGCAAATCGGTCAGGAACAGCGCCTGGTCGGCCACGCCTGAGGCGGTCGAGAATGCCTGCTGAATATTGGACATTGCCTGCATGATCGCGGTAGTTATCAAGGTCAGATCGCCAATGCTGTACTGGCCCTTGACAGTGCGCCAAATGCTGTATCCGTATGCGCCGTAGTATCCGAGTTGCCCGATGATTGCCAGCACGCCGCCCCAGAACAATCGTCGCCGGTTCAGCGCCACGTTCTGCTCGTAAATAGCCTGCGACAACCCGGAGAATCTCTTCGTGAGATAGTCGCTGAGATTGAATAGCTTGAGTTCCTTCGCCGCTTCCTTGCTTCCGCCCACTTGTCGCAAATAGTCCATCTGCCGGCGCATGGGTGTCTGCCGAAAATTCTTGGCATAGGTGAGGAACGCGAAATGACTCTCCCCGAGGAACGCAGGGAGGATGCCGGCGGTCAGCAATAGCAGCAGAAATGGCGAGTACTTGATGAGGACGGCCGAGAACGCCATCGCAGTCACCGACTGCTGAATCAACCGGCCCATCTGCTGGATCATGGCCAACCGGTCGGTGGCTTGTACGCGCGCGCGCTCCAGCCGATCGTAGAACACTGGATCTTCGTAGACGGTCACATCGAGCGCCGCTGCCTTGCGCATTACTTCCACACTCACGTGGTGGGTGTAGCGGTCGGCCAGCAGGTTGTCGAAATAGTCGACTGAGCGCGCCAGAATACCGGTGATCACGGCCAACGCCATTTCGCTGCCAACCAGCCACCAGAAGTGGGGCGGAAGAGACTGGTGCAGTCGAATCCGATTCACGCCGTCGATAATGAAACGCCCGATGATGCCAATGCCCACCGGCAGGAAAGCCACTACGATGCGGATGGCGATGTTTGAAAACACGATGGAGGGTCCGGATTCCCACACGAAGTGCAGAACCGGCGGTACATTCCTTAGCGCGCTGAGGCGCTCTGCCCAGGCGCCGCTGCGCTTTTGCGGCGTCCCGATTACAGGCTCACTGGATACACCGGCGGCTTCCGAAGGTTCAGGTTCGGCTGACATGAACTCCCCTGGCTCCCGTTGGTTCGTTGAAGGGCTTGGCTGCTCCGGCGAAGCGGGCGGATATGCCGGCTGAGACAGACCTATGCAGTCTTGGCGCCGTATCCTGTTGATACGATGCGCACAGCATGCGCACTGTTGTTCCGGTGTCCATCTTGAGCGACGTCGCGACTGCCGCCCTGGGGCTAGAGCGGCACGGGCCCTTGATATGACTTGAAGCCAGCGCTTTCCATGCCGCGCTGTGCTTCGGGATTCTTCATGAAAGTATCCCACACAAATCCGGAGCGCGCGTTCTCTGCCATCAGCATCGTGATACCGGTGTCAATGCCAACCACATCGGAGTCATACCAGTCGTTAAGAGGGTTAAACGCGTCTACGAAGCCATACCTGCACCACGCCTTCGGATAGTGGTCGTGGATCGTGTGCATCACCCGCATCGTTGCGGCAGGGAGGAAGGGTATGGAGCCGCCCGCCGCCGCTGGAACCACGGTACCATCGATCGGCCCCATTTCTGGCGGTCCACCCCATGCTACGTACCCCTTTTCGGAATCCGACGCCGTAATGCCCCAAAGCGCATTGCTGTAATCGGGGAACTGCGGATTGAGATCCACACAAAACCGTCGATGCACATCGGTTGCAATGACTGAATTCTGAAAGTAATCCGCGTATCGGTCGCGCTTGTGCCTGAAGTCGAACCACGCCTGCGAATACTGATGTACGAACAGCGGTGCGAATGATCCGATATACCGCAAGCCGTCATACTCAAACACCATCCGCTTCCAGGCAAACCACCCTTCACTGGTCAGCGGATGAGAAGTCGATCCCATCCCCAGTAAATACATCATCATCAGTTCGCTGTAATAGTCCCAGCGAGAGTGAATGAAACCGGATTCAGGGGTCCACCCTTGCGATAGGAGGCTTGTATCTTCCGAAAGCCAGGTCCAGTCAACGCGATCGAAGATGGCGCGCGCAAGCTCCTGGATGTCCTTGTC
>Ga0210394_10007258_pt1 | contig 11735 bp, 7 predicted proteins | sample IncBWC12MmetaG_FD_160121 | JGI IMG/M metagenome (GOLD analysis project Ga0210394, IMG submission 160121) | Forest soil microbial communities from Barre Woods Harvard Forest LTER site, Petersham, Massachusetts, United States - Inc-BW-C-12-M | ecosystem: Environmental > Terrestrial > Soil >... | reverse complement strand
CAGCCCAATGAGGAAGGAAACCACGGCGAAGAGAACAACATTCACCGGCACCGCAATCGCGTAGACGGTCCAGAACGGCCAATTGGTTCCGGCGTGGCCCAACCTTGAAAATGGCCAGGCGACCAGCGTTCCCGGCAGCAGCACCAGCAGCGAAAGCCCCCAACCGATGGGGTCCTGCAGCCAATACAAACCGCTCAGCCCGCCGGCGGCGCCGACAAGCTGTACCACGGTGAAGATCCCCCAGTACCGAGACTTCATGGCCGCGCTGAAAACCGGGCTTTCTTCCCACCGCTCGCCAGAACAATCGACAGCAATCAATGCCTCCAAAATCGCACAACCGCGGAGAAGTCGGGATCGTCCTTGGATGAGCCCAGCACTGCGGAATAGGTCGCATACGCAGCCTCGCCGCAGGGCAACTTCACTCGACGCTCGCGGGCCAGCTCCAGCGCCAGGCGCACATCCTTGTGCATCAGCCGCAACGGAAAGCTGGCCGGAAATTCGCCTTTCACCATCATCGGCGCTTTCACGTCGAGCACGCCTGAGCGCGCCATGCTGGCCTGGAAAACCTCCATCAACTTGTCCGCGGAAACGCCCGCGCCGGTGACCAGCGCCAGGCATTCTGCGAACGCATCCACTTGCAACGCTAGCAGCAGATTCATTCCCAGCTTCACCGTTTGCCCCGCGCCATTCGGCCCGAGCAGTGGAAATTTCTTTCCCATGGCTTCGAGCACCGGCTTCACCCGTTCCAAAACATCCGCTGGGCCGCCTACCATGAAAACCAGCTCCCCTTTTTTCGCGCCCCAGGTCCCGCCCGTGACCGGCGCGTCCAGAAAATCCACGCCGCGCTCGGCGCACGCCGCCGCCACGCGCCGCGCCAGATCCGGCGACACGGTACTGGAATCGATCAGGGTGCTGCCTGGCCGCATGGCCCCCAGCGCGCCCGCGGCGAAAAGCACCTCCTCGAGCGCCGGCGGATCGCTGACGATGGTGATCAGCACGTCCGCCTGCTCGGCCACCCCGCGCGGGTCCGAGGCCAGCTTCGCGCCCGCGCCTACCAGTTCTTCCGCCTTGGAGCGTGTTCGGTTCCAAACAACGAGCGGAAATCCCGCTTGGAGCAGGTTCATTCCCATGGGGGCGCCCATCAACCCCAGTCCGATCAGTCCCACAGTCGGTTTCATCTTCAACTCCTCAAAGTCATGTCCCTGTTCAGATCAGTGCGAATTCCACGCGATGGCGAAGCGGATCGATGCGCTCGGCGCGCACCTGCACGCGGTCGCCGAGGCGGAACGTTTTCTGCGCCACGCCGCCGCCCCGCCGGCTGCCGCGATAGGGCTCGGTGACGATGGTGTGATCGCGCTCCCGAAAGACACAGCGCTGCCCGGTCGATTCCTCCAGGCGGTCGATACTCACCAGTCCTTCCACGAAAATTTCGGTCAGTTCGACAAAGAATCCGAATTTCTGCACCGAGACGATCAGCGCGTCATACTCCTCGCCGAGGTGGCTTTCCATGAACTGCGCGGTCTTCCATTCCATCAGCTCGCGTTCGGCAGCCTCGGCGCGGCGCTCGGCTTCGGAACTTTCAGACGCGATGCCCTCGAGCTCCACGCGGCGGTAGGGGCCGAGGACGGCGACCGTTTGATCGTGCCCTGGTTTCGCGTTTGGATTCGGGGCGCGCACCGGCGCGACCTTCGGATTCTCGAGCGCCCATTTCAGGGCGCGATGCACGATCAGGTCCGGATAGCGGCGAATCGGCGAAGTGAAATGCGTGTACTCTTTGGCGGCCAGTGCGAAGTGGCCGAGCAGGTCCGCGGAATAGCGCGCCTGCTTGAGCGAACGCAGCATCAAGTAGGAAAGAATTCGTTCCTCGGGCTTTCCGGCGATTTTCGCGGTGAGCCGCTGGTAATGCTGCGGGCGAATATCGATTTCCTCCGAGGCCGGCAAGGTGACGCTCATGGGGCGCATGCGCCCGCTGCCTCTCCGATCGCCGCGAGCCGGCGGGCGGACCAGCCCGTGGCGCACGGCCACCCGGCGCTCCGCAAGATCGTGGACGCCCAGAGAATAACCGAAGGCCTGAGCGATATCCTCGAATTCCAGGACGCGCTTGGGATCCGGTTTTTCGTGCACGCGGTGCAGCGAGGCGATGCCGCGTTGGTCAAGATACTGCGCGACGGCTTCATTGGCGGCGAGCATGAATTCCTCAATCAACCGATGGGCCCAATTGCGCTCGTTGCGGACGATGCTCTGCATGCGGCCCAGCGAATCGAATTCGATGACCGGTTCGGGGAGATCGAAATCGATTGAGCCGCGCTCGACGCGGCGGCGATTCAGCAGCAGCGCCAGCTCTTTCATGCGATGAAAATTGGCGACCAGCGGCGCGTAGCGATCGCTCATCTCCTGGTCGCGTTCGAGTATTTTGTTGACGTTGGTGTAGGTCATGCGCTCGACCGAGCGGATCACTCCGCTCGTAAAATCGGCCCCGACCGTCTTTCCGGTCTCGTCCATTTCCAGGATGGCGCTCAGCACCAGGCGATCGACTTTGGGATTGAGCGAGCAGATGCCGTTGGAAAGCTCCTCGGGCAGCATGGGCACGGCGCGATTTGGGAAATAAACCGAAGTGCCGCGCAGGCGCGCTTCGCGATCGAGCGGGGAATCGCGGTTCACGTAGTGCGCCACATCGGCGATGTGAACCTGCAGCTGGAAGTGGCCGTTCGGGAGTGGGCGGACGTAGACGGCGTCATCGAAATCGCGCGCAGTTTCGCCGTCGATGGTCACAATGGGCAGATCGCGGAAATCGCGGCGGCCGCGCAGCTCCGATTCCGGCACCTGCTGCTCCACCGCGCGCGCCTGCGCCAGCACCTCTAGATCGAACTCGTGCGGCAAATGATGTTTGCGGATGATGATTTCGACGTCCACGCCGATGTCGCCCGGGCGTCCGAGAATCTCGATCACGCGGCCGGTAGGCGCGAGCCCTCCTCTCGGATAGCGCGTGATTTCGACGTTGACCACCCCGCCATCGAGCTCGGGCAGCCGCATACGGCTCGTGGCGGAAGGGCCCTTTGCGTCCGGGCCGAGCTTCTGGCGCAATTCGGGAGTAAGTTCTTCACCGGGCGGGATCGCGATCTCGTGCGGAATGCGCGTGTCGTAGGGCAGCACGACGTTGCCGTGCGGGCCGTAGCGAAACAGGCCCACCATCGTCAGGTGCTGGCGTTCGACGATTTGCACCACGCGTCCTTCGGCGCGCCCGTCGGGGCGACGGCTCACGACACGCGCCAAGACGTGGTCGCCATTCATCGCGTCGCCAATACTGTGGCGGCCGATGAACAGGTCGCCGTCGACGCGCGCGATCGGATGATCGGGAACGAGGAAGCCGTAACCGTCACGGTGAGTGACGATGCGGCCGGCAATCAGGTTCGGATCGCGCGAACGAGCGGGCTGCGGCGTCGCCGCGGCCGCCTTCGGTGCGGGCGTCCCGGCAGATTGGGGGGCGCGTTCGGATTTGCGGCGCGCCGCCTGGCCGGACGCTTTTTGCTCCGGCAAGCGATACCGCCCGCCGTAGATTTCTTCAATATCACCCCTGCGTTTGAGCTGCTGGACGACCCGCGGAAGGAAGCGGCGGCCACGATGCTTGAGGTCCAGACCGTGCGCGATCTGGCGAATGCTGGCGGCGCCCGACTGCTTCGCCAGGTAAGCGACTACCTCCGCCGGGGTGACCTCCGGCTCGCGGGGTTCTTTCTTATCGACAGTGTGCTGGCGGCGCATCAGGCGTTAATAGGCTCGCAGATAGGCTAACGGAATTGGGGGCGGGTAGCAAAACAAGAGGGCGCGGCCAAGCGGCGACCTGACAGATTACTCCTCCGGTTGCTCGACGGTGTCGAAATCAAGGAGAACGATCTTTCCGTCGCTCTCGCGTTCCAGCACAGGGGCGTAGTTGCCGAGCAGCTCGCGGCGCCACCAGACGCCTTGCGCGCGCTTGGTCGCCATGTCGGTGAAATAGTAGCGGTAGATCACGGCGCGAACCTGCTTCGGCGCAGCGCCGGCGAACGGATCACTCTTGAAAAGCTGCAAGACGTCCGGCTCGTTCAGCAGCAGGCGCTCCTCGGTCCACAAAACGAAGCGGTACTCGCGCCACGTGCCGAGCGAGGCGAACCATAAATTCCACTCGAATCGCGGCTGGTAGGGCGCGTAAATTCCGGGCGGGCGGTTGACGTCCTGCGGTTTGAAGCGGAACGGATAGGGCGTCCACTCGATTCCGTTCTGCGAGCCCTGAAATTCAATTTCGTAGCGCGCGTGGGTCATCACGGCGAACAGGCCATAGCGATTGGCGATGCGGAATGGCTCGAGCGCCGTGACCGGCTTTGCCAGCAGGGGAGCGGGGGGCACAAAGTTGAAAATGAACAATGCCGTGGTGGTGTAGAAGACCCAACCGAGGAAAATACCGGCGGCCGACATGCGCACCGGCCCGAGTAGTTCGCGCCACCGGGCGCGCCAGCTCTCGGCGGGCGATTCCGCGCCCGGCGTCGCGACGGGTTGGCGGTCGATGCGCGCGCGCACGCGGCCCGGGAGAACCCATTGGCACACCCGATCATCGAGCAGCAACAGGCCGAGCGAAAGAACCAGGTAATTCAGGAACGTATAGTTCGCCGTGAAGATGATGCCGAGCTCGAACGGCGTGACGATCGAGAAGCAGAGGATGCGGACTTTTCGCGGAAGGAAAACCATCCAGACCAGGACCAGCTCGACCGCCAGTGTGAGAATCACGGTCGAGGCGTGGAACCAGTGCGGCAGATGTTGCATGTACCAGCCGAGCCAGGTGGGCAGTGGGCCGTTCTGGTAGTAGTCGTCCATGGCCGTGAGGTGGCGCCAGGAAAGATCACCGCTGGCCAGCTTGGCCACGCCCGATTCGAAGTAGATGCGGAACCATTCCCATCGCAGCAGATACAGGCTGGCGCGCGAGGCGGGGTTGGCGCGGCCGAGCCTCGGCAGAAAACCTGGCGGCGCGAAAAACAGGCTAATGAATCCAGCCTCCAGGATCATGCCGTCGGATTGATAGCTCGAAAAATCCTGCGCGGCGCAAACGAACGAAAGAAAGCAGACCAGGCAGACCGCCAGCGACGCGCGCGGCCAGATATTCAAGAACAGCAGCAGCGAGGCGACCGCACCGATCCAGGTGACGGTCATGAGTGCGCGGTCGCTTGCGCCGAGCCAGTACAGCGTGGGCGCATACCAGAAACGCAGGCCGTGTAGCGCGCCAGCAACCGCTTGCAGATAATCTCCGGCAGGCAGGATTCCGTTCGGCCCGATCAGGCCTTTGATCTGAAAGATCAGCGAATAGAAAGCCGAAAAATACCAGATGGCCAGCGCGCGCAGGAACAGCCAGCGAGCCCAGAGGTGGCCGGGGCGTTCGGCGGTGGCATGCTCGGGGCCGAGCAGCCAGTGCGGGAATTCCACGATGCGTTCGAGCATCGTTGGGGATTATACCGTTCGCTCAGACGATCGGCCGAGGAGAGATCGACCGCCTAACCGGGGGTCTGGCAAGAGCAGGGGGGAAGAAGAAATGCGGTCACTTCGCTCGGGGGATGATGTTCGCGGGAAGTGGCTCGATGACGCCGCGCATCTGCCTAAAGGCGCCCACCGGGGCGATGGGGGAAACTCCGCGAGCTAGGAAGATTCGGTTGGGGCGGGCTGCGTGGGGCGGAATTTGACGAAGCCGGGAAACGCGGGAACGGCTTCCAGGGTCTGGCGGCCCTCGCTCAGCTCGATCAGGAACTCCTGCACGTTGAAACGATGGCCGTTGCGGAGATGGGCCAGCTTGCGGGCTTCGTGCAGGCGCAGGTATTCGCCGTCGGGTTGCAGGATACGGGTTTTCAAGTTGTCGGCAAGATAGGGCGTGATGACTTCGGTGAAAATCTGATTGCAGAGGGCGGGGTCCTTTAGGCGAAAGATCACTTCCACGCGCTCGTAAATATTTCTCTGCATCCAATCGGCGCTGCCCAAGAACAGCTCGTTTTTGCCGCCATTGCCGAAGACGAAGATGCGGCTGTGTTCGAGAAAGCGCCCGATCACGCTGCGCACGCGAATGCGGCTGCTGAGGCCGCGGACGCCCGGGCGCAGCGCGCAGGCGCCGCGCACGATCAGCTCGATTGGCACGCCAGCCTGCGACGCGCGATACAGCGACTGGATGATTTTCTCATCGAGCAACGAATTGAACTTCGCAAAAATGAACGCCGGGCGGCCGGCGCGGGCGTGTTCGGCCTCGCGTTCGATCAGGCTCAAAAAGTTCTTGCCCAGGTTCAGGGGCGCGACGAAGAGCGGCGAATACTGCGAGCGCTCGGAATGCGCCGTCAGATAGTTAAAAACGTGGTGCACCGACGTGGTCAGCCGGGGGTCGCTGGTGAGCAGGCTGAGGTCCGTATAAAAGCGCGCGGTCGAGGGATTGTAATTTCCCGTGCCGAGATGCGCGTAGCGCCGGATCTGGCCGTCGGATTCGCGGCGTGCGACGAGCGCAAGCTTGCAGTGCGTCTTCAAGCCCACCACGCCGTGAAACACCTGCACGCCGGCTTCCTGCAAATTGCGCGCCCAGCGAATGTTGGACGCTTCATCGAAACGCGCTTTCAACTCGACCACGACCGCGACTTCCTTCTTGGCGGCGGCTTCGATCAGCGCCCGCACGATCGGCGAGTTTTCGCTGGTGCGGTAGAGGGTCTGTTTGATCGAAAGAACTTCGGGATCCTGCGCGGCGCTTTCGATGAAGCGGACCACCGTCGAGTACGAATCGTAGGGATGGTGCAGCAGCACGTTGCGTTTGCGAACCAATTCGAAAATCGAGGAATGTCCCGGCTTCAGACCGAGCTCGCGCGGAGAAAACGCGCGATACTTCAAGTCCGGGCGCGGAGTTTGCTCGTACAGGTGGAAGAGGCGCGAAAGGTTGATCGGACCGTTGACGCGATAGACCTGCTCGGGTGACAGACGGAAATTCGCTTCAAGCCGGTCGACGATTTCCTGATTCGCGCCGGCTTCGATTTCCAAACGCACCGCCGATCCTTTGCGGCGGCGGTGGATTTGCAGGTCGACCGATTCAAGTATGCTGCGCGATTCCTCTTCCTCGAGATACAGGTTGCTGTTGCGCGTCACTCGAAATGCAGCAGGAGAAAGAATTTCGTAACCATGGTAGAGCCGGTCGGCAAAGGCATGCACCACGTCGTGCAGAAACACGTACTCGACGCTGTTTTTCGACGATGGCAGTCGCACCAACCTGGGCAAAGCCCGGGGCACGGTAACCACGCCGAGATAAACCTGCGAGGCGCGCCGCTTGCGCTTGAGCAGGAACGCAAGGCACAGAGCCTTGTTCAGGACGTGAGGGAATGGATGGGCCGGATCAACGGTTACCGGAGTCAGAAGCGGCTCGACCGACTTATCATAAAACTGGGAAATGTATTCGCGCGCTTCCGGGCGCAGGTCGCTGCGGCCGAGCACCCGGATTGCTTCCGAGTCGAGAGCAGGAACGAGATCGTTGCGCCAACATTCGTATTGCTGGTCCACAAACTGGTGAATTTTTTCGGTCAACTCGGCAAGGGACTGGTCTGGCGTGCGACCGTCGGCGCTCGGCTCGCGATTGCCGTGCTCGGCTTGCTGCATCAAACCTGCCAGACGCACCTCGACGAACTCATCGAGGTTGCTGGCCGTGATTCCTAGGAATTTCACCCGCTCGAGAAGAGGGTTGGCGGGGTCGCGGGCCTCTTCGAGAACGCGTTGATTAAACTGCATCCAGGACAAATGGCGATTAAAGAAACGCTGCGAGTCCGGGATGATAACCCTTTGCGCCATAGCAACCTCTGAGGCGGGCAAGGGTATCGTCCCCATATTGCTGGCGTGTTACGGCTAGAGACCCCTTGGACGGTGGGCTTCCCGGGGTCCTTCGGCTGCGGATTCCCGGGATTCACATAACACGATTATTTTCATTGGCTTGCCGTGAGCCGCCATGGGGCAAGGTCTCGAAGGGCACGCCGCCCGAACTCGATCTCTAGAGCCTGGCCGAGCTCCCGCGATTATTGCGGATAGGCGCTGGGCAGAGAGCGAAGATAGGCGATGATCGCCTGAGCGTCGGCGTGATTCATGTGGTAGATGTGCATGGGCTGGCGAATCGTTTCACCATTCGGCCCCACGCCCCGTTCGAGAACGTCCTCCCCTTGTTCGTCCGTGTATCCGCCGAAACCGGCCAGCGGCGGCGCGTTATTCGCCCAGTTCGGATTTGAGTGCACCGGCATGATCCATATCTGCGCGCCCTGCAGCCGGCGCGATTCGTCGAGGTTGCCTTCCGCATTGCGCGGCGTGTGGCACTCTTCGCACATGGCAACGTCCTCGACGAGGTAGCGCCCGCGCTCGACGGCGCCTGGCGTGGGAGCCGAATTCTTCTGAGCCGCACTTTTCAGCTGCGCGGCGGATGGCTTCTCACGAGACGAAAGAAGCGATGCTGAAAACGCCGCACCCATCGCAACGGCTGCGCAAACAATTACTTGTTTCCTTCGGTTCATAGGATTTCAGTCCTGCGTTTTCTTAGGATCGGCTTGTTCCGGAACGAACGCCGTTCACTTGCTGGAACGGAAAAGTATCGCAAAAAGCGCAATTGGCTGTCTATTGAGTTTTTGAGTTTGTTTCACCCCAGAGGGTAGATTTCTCAAGGCCAACGCTGGTCCCGGTGGTTTCGCTTCCGGACAAGCGCCCTAGCGCCCAGCGCGCAAGCTCGGAGATTACAGAATCCTCCGACGCAGCCAGGCGTTCGAGCAACCGCAGGGCGCGCGCGTGCCCTGGCTGCCCGGCGGGGAGCGCGGAATTACCCAGAGCCAGGCAGGCGTTGCGAACCAGTCCGCGCCATTTTGCCCGCTTCACTGCGCTACCACGAAATAGAACGCTGAACTCCGGCTGCGATAGCGAAGCCAGCCATTCGATTTCAGGCATCCGCAGCGATTTTCCAATATCACTCATCTCCCGCGGCTGGAACGCAGCTAGCGGCGTGAGGGGCGCCTTGCGGTTCCACGGGCAGACGTCTTGGCAGATATCGCAACCGATCAGGGCGCGGCCCGTCTGGGCCCGTAGGTCTTCGGGAATCGCGCCGCGCAGCTCGATCGTCAGATAAGAAATGCAGCGGCGCGCATCGAGGACGTAAGGCTCGGCAAAGGCCTGCGTCGGGCAGGCGTCGAGACACCGCGTGCAGGTGCCGCAAAGGTCGGCAGGCGGCGGCTGAAGGGGCGCGAGGGTCGGCGCAAGATCAAGCGAAGTCACCACGACTCCGAGAAAAAGCCACGAACCGAGCTGGGAATTGATGAGACAGGTGTTTTTCCCGAGCCAGCCGAGGCCTGCATATTTTGCGGCGACGCGTTCAACGATCGGTCCGGTATCGGTATAAGCACGCGCGGTGAAGGGCCCCGCGAACCGCTCGCGCATTGCGGCGATCAATGATTGCAGTTTTTGCTGGAGGACCTCGTGGTAGTCATCGCCCCAGGCGTAGCGGGAGATCCAACCGCGCGGCGACTCTCCGGCGGCGAGATTCTGCTGTAACGCGGCGGAAGAAAGCGGCTCGGAATTGTAATTGATCGCCACGACGATCAGGCTACGCGCACCTTCCATCACCGAGCACGGATCGGCGCGGCGCGGATCGTGCAGGTAGCGCATTTCCCCCGCGTATCCCCGCGCGAGCCATTCCGGCAGATGGCGCAGTTCGGGAAAAAGCGCGCCCGCGTCCCCGACCGGCGCTACGCCGCAAAGATCGAAGCCCGCCCCGCGCGCCTGCTCGCAAATCCATTGTGTTCGTTCCGCCGAGGACATGGGTCCATGATGCATCAGGGGGTGGAAGACCGGGAAATTTATTGCGCGGTTCGCAATATGAGAAAGTTCTTTTTCGCGCGTGTTTTGCTTGTCACCGCAGCGCGCGATTGCATACAATCGCGTGCGGTTTGCACGATCACGGAGCAATGATGACTCATCGCATCGCCGCAAAGATTACCGGGGCGGCCGGTTACGTCCCGCCGCGCGTGGTCACGAACGCGGACATGGAAAAAATCGTGGACACGACCGACGAATGGGTGCGGACTCGCACCGGCATACGCGAGCGGCACTTTGCCGATCCCGGAGTTGCGTCCTCGCACCTGGGCACGGAAGCGGCGAAGAAGCTGCTCGCGGCGAAGGGGCTCAGCGCCGAACAGATCGACATGATCGTAGTCGCCACGGTGACGCCGGACATGCTTTTCCCGGCGACCGCATGCCTGATTCAGGATCGGCTGGGCGCGACCAGGGCCTGGGGATTCGATCTTTCGGCGGCCTGCTCGGGATTCGCTTACGCGCTGACCGTGGGCGCGCAATTCGTCGGCACCGGATCGCACAAGAAAGTACTCGTGATCGGCTCCGACGTGATGACCTCGATCCTCGATTTCAAAGACCGCGGAACCTGCGTGCTGTTCGGCGACGGGGCCGGCGCCGTACTTCTGGAACCCGCCACATCCGACGCCGAAGGGATCATCGACTTCGAGCACGAAATCGACGGCGCGGGCGGCTGCAATCTCTACATGCCGGGCGGCGGCTCACTGAATCCGCCGACGCACGAAACTGTCGAAAAAAGAATGCACTACGTTCATCAGGAAGGGCAGCAGGTGTTCAAGTACGCCGTGCGCCGGATGAGCGAGTTGGCCTGCCAAATCCTGGAGCGCAACGGTCTGACCAGCCGCGACCTGGCCCTGGTGGTTCCGCATCAGGCCAATCTGCGCATCATCCGAGCGATGCAGGAACGGCTGGGAGTGGACGATTCGAAGGTCATGGTGAATATCGACCGCTTTGCAAATACCACGGCGGCGACGCTCCCGCTCGGATTGGTTGACGCCATCGAACAGAAGCGCTTGCGCAAGGGCGATCTGGTGCTGCTGATAGCGGTCGGCGCCGGATACACGGCCGGAGCGGTGCTGATGCACTGGGCCTACTAGAATTCAGCTCGCTGGCAGAGGTCGGAGTCTGCCAGCTTCAGTCTTCTCCGCAAGTACTCTCGCAGTTCCCCAGGAAGAGCAACACGGGCTTCGTGTCACCCACCGTCGTCGAGATCACGGCGATCTTCGTCGGCGAGACGATGATGAACTGCCCAGTGACCGCTGTCGGCGCTGTCAGCGTGAGCGATCCGGTGCCATCGGTCCCACCCGTGGCACTCAAGTTCATCGTGCCGGTCACCCCCTGGCCGCCGTTGTTCCCTCCGGAGGTGCTGGTATCCTGCGTGCCGGCGATCGTGCCGGTCGAAGTGCCGGTACTGGTGATCGTCACGACGCCTGAAAGATCGGTGGTTCCGCTGGTGCTGGGTGTCGCCGTCCCCTCGGCGAACGTTGCGGCGATCGTGCTGGTCGAAAATCCTCCTGTCGATTGCGGCTCGAAAACTCCGAGAACCGGCGCGTTGAGATTTTCAAGGATGCAGAACGCCTCATTTGGCCCGAATACGTAGAACACCGGTTCTATCAAGCCGGACTGCGAACCGTCCAGGCTGGTGTCGACGCGCCCATTTCGATCGCCGGGGTTCAGATTCGCCGAGATAACACCAGCCCCCTGGAAGCTGGTGCTCGTGCCGGCGATATTTTGGAACAGCGGCATCGTAAATGCGCCTCCCAAGGTGGGATTCAACTGCGCCACAGCCACGAATGGCAGATACGCGTTCTGACCGGTCGGTATCACGTTTCCATAGAGTCCGCCCACGCTCGTCGAGTACA
>Ga0210394_10007256_pt1 | contig 11737 bp, 12 predicted proteins | sample IncBWC12MmetaG_FD_160121 | JGI IMG/M metagenome (GOLD analysis project Ga0210394, IMG submission 160121) | Forest soil microbial communities from Barre Woods Harvard Forest LTER site, Petersham, Massachusetts, United States - Inc-BW-C-12-M | ecosystem: Environmental > Terrestrial > Soil >... | reverse complement strand
TAGCGACGGGACAAGTCTGGTCGTTCCGCGAGATCGCTTCGATGGCCGCCGCACTTGCGAAACCGCCGGTTGCAGTGCTCAGCCAGCCCCGCCACGGACCGATGCCGCATGGCGGCTATCGCTCATTCGATCCTCTAGCGACCTTTGCCGCCTTTCCAGATTTTCGCTATAGTGCGTTGCCACCCGAGTTGGCGCGGGTCTACTCCGAAATGACTAGGCGAGCACGTGTCTGAACTCGATCTGTTGCGAAGCCTCCCGCGCGCGAAACGCAATATCAAGGCGCGCGAAAGCGGCAAGACACCCGAATTGATCGCGCTTTCGCGCCAGTACGGAAAGGATTATTTCGATGGCTCCCGCGACGTCGGTTATGGCGGCTACCGGTATGACGGCCGCTGGCAGCCCGTGGCCCGGGACATCATCGCGCAGTATGCGCTGAAACCCGGCGACCGGGTGCTCGACATCGGTTGCGCTAAGGGCTTTCTGGTGAAGGATTTGGTGGCGGCGGGCATCGACGCGTATGGCATCGACATTTCCGAATATGCCCTCATGCATGGCGAGCCAGAGGTGATTGGACGACTCCATCTCGGCTCCGCGGTGAAGTTGCCATTTCCCGACCGTAGCTTCGCGGTGGTGTTGGCGATCAACACCTTGCATAATCTCAAGCGCGCGGAGCTGATCGTTGCACTGCGTGAAGTCGAACGATTGGCGTGCCAGGGCAAGTTCGTGCAAGTGGACAGCTTCCGCACCCCAGAGGAGAAGGAGATATTCGAATCCTGGGTCTTGACTGCGCATACCTACGGCTACCCGCTTGAGTGGGAGAAGCTGTTCGCCGAGGCTGGCTATACGGGCGACTATTATTGGACTTTCGTCGCGGGCTGATTAAATGACATGGAAACGATGACTCGACGCCACAGTTTTGATGTTGCGGCCGCCGCCCAGCGCTGCAACCGGTTCCGCCGCCGCATCCTCGAAATCTCGCAGCAGGTCCAGGCCCTGCATATCGGCTCGGCCTATTCCTGCACCGAGATCGTCGAGGTGATTTATTTCGGGCTGATGCGTGACGGTGCATCCGGCAAGTCGCCCGATGTGTTTCTGATGTCCAAAGGACATGGCTGCATGATCCAGTACGTCGTGCTGGAGCAGCTCGGCATCCTCTCCCGCCATGATCTCGACCGCTATTGCCAAGCGGACGGCATCCTCGGCTGCCATCCGGATTACGGCAACCCGGGGATCGAGGCCTCGACCGGCTCGCTCGGTCATGGGCTTTCGATGTCGGTGGGCATCGCGTTGGCCGAGCGGATGAAGGGCACTGGCGGCATTGTCTACGTCGTCCTTTCGGATGGCGAGGTGCAGGAGGGCTCGACCTGGGAGGCGACCATGATGGCGTCGTCACTCGGCGTCACCAATCTGATCGCCTTCATCGACAACAACGACTTCCAGAGTCTCGGTCGGACCAGCGAAACCCATCCGAGCTTTTATCCCGTGGTGGACAAATTCCAGGCGTTCGGTTGGGAATCGGTCCAGGTCAACGGCCATGATTCGGCGGCGATCGCCCGCGCCGTGTTGAGCCGATCCGGCGACCGGCCGCTGATGGTCAATTGCCGGACCACCAAGGGGAAAGGCGTCTCCTACATGGAAAACGTTCCGATCTGGCATTACCGCTCGCCCAATAAGGAAGAGTTCGTGCGCGCCATGGCCGAACTCGAACAGGCCGCGCCGTGAGAAACACGTTTTCCGAAGCACTCTATGCCTGCGCCAAGGACGATCCGCGTATCATGATCGTGGTGGCGGATATCTCGCCTGCCGGCAGCATGGCCAAACTGCGCGAAGAGTATCCGGACCGCTTCATCAACGTCGGCGTCGCCGAGCAGGTCATGATCGGCATCTGCGCGGGTCTGGCGCTGCGTGGGCAGCGTCCCTTCGCGTATACCATCGCGACCTTCACCCTCTACCGGCCGTTCGAGATGGTGCGCGACGATCTGTGCTACCAGAACCTGCCGGTGACGGTAGTCGGCATGGGCTCCGGCGTCGTCTATTCAACGCTGGGCGGCACGCATCACACCATGGAGGACATCGCCATCGCCAGTGCGCTGCCGAACATGCAGATCATCTGTCCCTGCGATCCGCTGGAAGTTATCGACGCCGTGAAATACTGCGCGGCTCGAAGTGCGAGTCCGGTTTATTTGAAGCTCGGCAAGGCCGGTGAGCCGCGTGTCACCGAGCGCGCCGTCGACCCATTCCGCTTCGGCCAGATCCGCTATCTGCAGCGAGGCAGCGACCTTTGCATATTGACCTACGGCGCGATCATCAAAAAGACGCTCGACGTGGCGGCCGCCGCCGAGGCTCGCGGACAGAGCGTTTCCGTCGTTTCCGTGCATACCCTAAAGCCACTCGATCGCGAAGGCATCGCGACGGCGCTTCACGCGCATCGTCGAGTCCTGGTAGTCGAGGAGCATGTGCCCCATGGCGGATTGGCCTCACGGGTGAAAGAAATAGCGTGGGATTCCAATGCCCGCTGCAAGATCGACACGTTCACTTTGAAGGACCAATTCATCCATTGCTATGGCAGCCACGACGATCTGCTCGCCGCGCATGGCATTACCACCGAGCGGATGATCGAAGCCGTTCTCTAAGCCGTTGCAGCACCATCACCGATGCCTCCATATTCCCGCCTGCCGAAACGGGTGCTGGTGACTGGCGCCGGGGGTTTCATTGGCTCCGCCGTGGCCGCGGCCTTGCTCGATCGGGGACATCAGGTGATTGCCGCCGTCGGTCGGCGCTCGGCGGGCCGACTGACTCAGACGGCGGTGGGGCGGCAGGGCTTGACTGTGCTGCGCGGCGACCTTGCCGATGACGGCTTCGCCTTGCCGCGTGAGATCGAGGTCGTCGTACATGCGGCAGCGACTTCGCCAGCGCCCGGCGTCACCGTCGCGGATATGGTGCGCGACAACGAGGTGGCAACCGCAAGGCTCCTACACCACGTTGCTGCAATCGGCGCGGAGTCAGTCATCTATCTGTCGAGCCTGTCGGCTTACGGCCACGTGGCGACAACTGAATTGGACGAGAACACCGAGATCCGAAATCCTGACGCCTACGGCCTGACCAAGCGCCACGGCGAGCAGATGCTGGCGGCATTGGCGCCACGCCTGCGGGCCCTGGCGATCCGCCTGCCGGGGATGCTGGGCGCGGGCTCGGTCCGCAACTGGCTCACCGGCGTCTTGGCGGCGGCGCAGGCCGGTCGTGATATCCCGGTCTACAATTGCCTGGCGCCTTTCAACAACGCCGCCCATATCGAGGATCTCGCAGCTTTCATCAATGAGACGATCGTTGATGTGTCCTGGCGAGGCTACGCTGCCTTCCCGATCGGCGCGGCGGGATCGATCAGCGTCGGCGACGCCGTGATGATTCTGATCAATGGTACCGGTGCCGGATCGCGTATGCTCGATCAAGGCGTGCGCTCGCCGTGCTACACCATCTCGAACCGCGCCGCTCTCGCTCGCGGCTATCGCCCGCGGCATATCACCGATATGCTGCACGCCTTCGTCAGAGAGAATCGGCCTTGATCTCCCTTTTTCTTCGCCGGATTGCGCGCTACGCGCGGAAAGACACCCCATGTCCAAACTCGTGCTTTGTCCCTGGACGGTATTGAGCGAGAGAACGATTCTCGATGCGCCGCCCTTTCTCCACGTCGCAGCCGAGACCATTCGCCTGCCGAGTGGGCGCGTGGTCGAGAATTACTATCGGGTCCGCATGCCCGATGTCGCGACCATTTATGCCGAGACGGAACAGCGCCAGGTCATTGTGCTGCGCTCTTACCGGCATGGCCTACGCAACGCGTGTCTTGGCTTCCCGGGCGGTCATCTCGTTCCAGACGAACCGCCCCTGAACGCGGCGCGCCGAGAACTACGCGAGGAGACCGGCTATGAAGCGGCCGCTTGGCATCTCCTCGGAACGTATATCACCAACGCGAATCACCGCTGTCAGACGAACTATTTCTTTCATGCCACGGGATGCCGTCTCACCACTGCGCCGGACTCTGGCGACCTCGAGGAGACCGAAATCATCCTGATGACGACGGCGCAACTGGACACGGCTCTAGCTGGCGGCGAGTTTCCGTTCGTCGGTCAGATCGCGCTGCTCGCAATGGTCCGCGACCCTTCCCTGCGAACCGCGCCGGCAACATAGCAGCGACTGTCGCCCGGAGTCGAACGTAATCCGCCTTTACCCTAGCTACAGATCGAGCTAGCATAGACGGTTACTAGGGGGTAGTCCGAGCGACCCGCACGCGGGTGATCGTGTAGGGTCTGTCCTTCGGCGGGAGAGTTGCGTAGGTGCAAATGGATCAGTTCATTGAGAGCTTTGTTACCCAGACCATTGAGATCGTCGGCCGCCTCGATCGGCAAGCGATAGCAGCTATGGTCGATGGGTTGGCCGCGGTGAAGCAGCGCGGCGGACGGCTATTCATCGTTGGGTCCGGGGGCGGTGCCGGTCATGCCTCCCACGCAGTCAACGATTTTCGCAAAATCGTCGATATCGAAGCCTATGCGCCGACGGACAATGTGTCGGAGCTCACCGCGCGGATCAATGACGACGGATGGGATAGTTCCTATGCCAATTGGCTACGCGCCAGCCGGTTTCGCAAGGACGATGCCTTGCTCGTGCTTTCCGTGGGCGGCGGTAATGTCGCAAAGGGAGTCAGCATCAATCTGGTGCGTTGTATCGAACTCGCGCGCGAAGTGGGCGCCGCGGTGTTTGGCATCGTCGGCCGCGACGGTGGGTATACTAAGACAGTGGCCGATGCCTGCGTGGTCATTCCGGTGGTCGATCCCGAGTTGGTAACGCCGCACACCGAAGGCCTTCAGGCCGTCGTCTGGCACCTCCTCGTCTCGCATCCCATGCTCAAGAGCGCACCGACCAAATGGGAATCGGTCGCAGCTGCAGTGCGTTGACGTCGACTACGGGGGCGGCCAGAACGTCGATACACATTGACGATCGTTTTCCATTCGCTTGCGATGCACACCGGCCAAATGCATCGCCGGCGTTCTTGAGTTGAAACGTTGAGAGGAAGCCTTTAGATGACCAAGGTCAAGATTTTTGCCGACGGAGCCAACAAGGCCGATATGTTGCGGCTGTATGCGGATCCGCGCATTCGCGGCTTTACCACCAATCCCACCTTGATGCGCCACGCCGGTATTACCGATTATGCCGCCTTTGCCGAGGATATTCTGGCGAACATCCGCGACCGGCCGATCTCGTTCGAGGTATTCTCCGACGAATTCAATGAGATGGAACGCCAAGCGCTCAAGATCGCCGCTTGGGGCGCCAACGTGTTCGTCAAGATTCCAGTAAGCAACACCAAAGCGGAGCCGAGCTATGACCTCATCCGCCGTTTAGCCGAGCGCGGGGTGCAATTAAACGTCACCGCGATAATGACCTTGGCGCAGGTGCGCGATGTCAGCGCGGCGCTCGGCAATCACGCGCCGAGCAACGTGTCGATCTTCGCAGGCCGCATAGCCGATACCGGCGTGGATCCGGTGCCGCTAATGACCGAGGCCGTGGAACTGTGCCGCCGCCACCCCAATCAGGAATTGATCTGGGCGAGCCCCCGCGAACTGCTCAACATCATTCAGGCCGGGGAGATCGGTTGTCATATCATTACCGTAACCGCTGACATCCTCAAAAAGCTGCCGCTGATCGGCAAGGACCTTGGAGAGTATTCGCTTGATACCGTCAAAATGTTTCATGGCGATGCTAAGGCAGCGGGTTTTCGTCTCTGAACCGGAGCGAACGGATTCGCATTGCCGCATCCGGGCAAGCGCGGGTAGAGGTAACGACGAGAGGTCTGCTTGAGCCGGTACCTACGCCACACCATCGCCGCACTGGCATTCCCCCGCTACAGCCTTCGGCTGGACCAAATCAACCACAACGCGGCTTTGTCGCATTGGCTACGCAGCCACGAGATGGAGACGTTCGCAACGCGCCGCGATTTGCACAGCCACGTCAACACGCTGCTCGGCGGTCCGATCGACTATCTTGAATTCGGGGTCTACCGAGGCGAATCCATAGAAATGTGGACGGAAATCAACCGGTACGAAAAAAGCCGGTTCTTTGGTTTCGACTCCTTCGAAGGTCTGCCCGAAGCATGGGGCAAGGCCATGCGGCCGGGCGACTTCGCTGTAGGCGGCGAGGCGCCGCGGATCAACGACCCTCGTCTACGCTTCGTGAAGGGCTGGTTCAACGATACGCTGGTCCCATTCCTCTCGACGTTCGAGCCGCGCTCCCCGCTCGTTATCCACAACGACAGCGACCTCTATTCTTCGACGCTCTATCTCCTGACCAAGCTCGATCCGATCCTCTTGAAGGGCTCGGTCCTAATCTTCGACGAATATTACTCATCGTTACATGAGTTTCGGGCGTTTCAGGACTATGTTTCCGCCTATCGGCGCCAACTTCATCCGATCGGTCGAGTTCGTGATGTGCACGGCCGAGTCGCCTTTATGTTCTCGTGATGTCCGTGCAAGAAACTCAATCCCAGCCTGCCGGCGATCCTGCGGATGAGGCGCAGTTGGTAGCTCACGCGGCCGCCGATACTCTTCACTTTCGGCCGATGCTCGCGCTGGTGGCGCGGCGTTGGTGGCTGGTGCTCACCGTTGAGCTGATTTCGATTGGGTTGGCGGTGCTCTTTCTGCACCTCGCGACCTACAAATACACGATCACGATGGAAGTTTCGCCAGCCGACAGCGGAAACACTGCTCAACGAAGTAGTATTGGCGGCGCATTCGCCGCATTGACCGGCGGCCTCACTCCGGACACTAACCGAATTGAGCTCTACATGGCCGCCCTGACGTCTATCAGGGTTGCCACGGCCATTACCAACAAACCCGAAATCATGCATCGCCTTTTTGAAAAGGAGTGGAACCCCGCGACACAGAGTTGGCAGCCGACTAAAAGGGGTCCGCTCTTCGCGCCTGCAAACGGCCTAAAGAAGTTGCTCGGCTTCCCGCCGCCGAAGGCATGGGCACCTCCGGACGCGAAGTCGGTTTTGGACCTCCTCGAAAAGCAGATCGTAATAGAATATCGACCTAATCGACCATTGGTGACGATTACCTACCGACATAAGGACCCGCGCTTCGGAGTGGAGTTTGTCGAGGCCATCCACGAGGCTGCCGACGCCCAGCTACGTCAGGCTGTTCTTTATCGCTCCACGGCCTACATCGATTACCTTCTGAAAGAACTGCAGTCGGTAAGTGTCGTAGCTTATCGTGAGGCACTCGCACAGGTGCTTGCTCAACAAGAGCTTCAACGGATTCAGGCGCAGGCCGACGTCCCCTATGCCATTGAAATATTCGCGCCACCAACGGCGTCGCCTCGAACAACGACGCCTCAGGCCACCGTGGTGCTGGTTGCGGCTGCGCTGGCAGGGTTGATCATATCGGTCTTGCTGGCACTTACCATCAGCGTCCGTCCCGCTGCTCGTACCAATCGCGAAACTCCAGCCGTCCGAATATGAGTTGGGCGCCCGCCTCGTACCCACGGCAATCCGCCTCCCCTCTTCCGGCTCTTCTCAGAACGGAGGCTTGCTGGGTCAATCTCGCTTTCTTCCTGACGTTCTTCCCCTCCACAATATTTTTCATCCTGCCATCGCTGTCGCAACCGGTGGCGGCCCTCGCGGCGCTTCCGCTGCTGTTCCTGTTCCCCACACGCAACGGCGCTTTAACGCGCTGGATACTCATTCTGTTGTTTCTAATAGCAGGTTACATCGTGGTCTCTCTCTTTATCTATGGAGAGATTGCGGGAAAAATTCTGGCAAACGGCATAAGTTACATGCTGCCTCCTCTCTACTTGCTTGCGATGCAAAATAGAGCGGACAAGATTTCGGTGCGCGTTTATCGATGGGCGCTGCGGCTTTGGTTGGCGATTGGAATGATCCAGTACTTTAGCGTTTTCTCCCTCATTCAGGGTCCTCTCCAATCGGTATTGAAGATTTTTATTGCTGACCGTTTTCTGATGACCCACTACACCACAGACCGCGGTGTCATGTTCTATTCGTCGGAGCCATCTACGGCGGCGCCGATAATTCTTCTTTTCATGCTTGGCGCGCTGTTTTTTTACGCGCAGCGTCGTATCTCGCGCCGAGAGATGATTTTTTCGATTGCAGCTTCACTCGCGATGGCGTCAATGAACCAATCCGGTAGCGTAGCCGTATTGGTCGTCCTCGCTGTTGTTGGCGCGCTCTGGGACCGGCTCGGCGCCCTTCGTTGGCGCACAAGGGTGCTTGCCGCCGCCATCCTCGCCCTTGGAATTTGGGGTATCGGCGCGCTGACACTTTCTCTAAATTACAATTTGAGAGCGTTTGTCGTGCTCGCTCAGTTCGTGCGGCTTGCCGACCCGAGCCGCCTTTCCGGCCGCACCATAGCAGCGGGTCTCTCGGCGATCGGCAGCGAACGCGTAGCGCCGCTACTTCAAGGTTATGGCAGCATCGTGGATCATTACGGCGTCGGGCATGGCATTGCTTCGTGGAACATCGAGTCGGTAGTCACCCATGTCGAGAAAGTTGTCGGCATCAGCGTCTTCGACTTTGCAGAAAATCGTAGCGAAAATGGCATTTACGTACCTCAAGGCGGGATGGGCCAAACGAAACCTCAGACTTTTCTGGCCACGATAGCGTGGGATACCGGCGCGCCGGGACTCGTGACCGCTTTGGCTGTAATTCTGGCTGTGCTGTCGGTTGCCCGGCGACAACGTCGGCTGTCCGAATATCGGTATTTGTTTCTTGTTCCGGCAATCCTCCATTGCGCGTTCTTCTCACAGGTTCCTCTGGTGGCCCCGTGGCTGATGATGGTGTTCGCCATGACCCCGAAACCAGTCGGCTCCCGCTCGGTAGAGGTGCGGAAGATTGACGCGTTTTCGCCTCCGCGAATCCTTCCCCCATCCGGACTCGCGTCCTCCATGGCACGGGATTAGACCCCACGCCGTCCCCGACAGAGCCCCAATGGCAGTGACACCCATCCAAGGCAGCACGAGTCTTGTTGGCGCATTAAGGAAGCAACTCGCCACCCACGAGCGCGCTGGCCAATGGCTGCTGAACGACCGCTCAAACCGAACAAGCGATAAATCTCCGTGAGCCGGTCAGCGATCGAATGAAGGTCAGAGATACGCGGAATACCTCTTCGTGGCGGTCTCGATGATCGCACTGATTTCGCTTGCGTCTTCTTTCAAATCCCTTTCGCGCAGGCGTCGCGCAAGAGCGACGAGCAATTCGAAGGCGTACTCGACTTGCCCATACATTTCCGCCATCGCCGCCAATTTGAGGGTCGGATGCTCGATGAGTTTCTGCTCGTCGGTTTCCGGCGACCCGATCAGATCCCGGAAGTAGAGGAAATGGCCTTCGAAGCATTGCTGGCTGGGCCACCGGAAATTATGAACCTCGGCGGGAATCGACACACGAATGGGAGATTCTTCACTGCCGACAAAATTCTCAGACAGAATATCGAAGAATGTGAAACCGCGTCTTCGCAAAATGGGATCGATATCGGAAAAAAGCGGTGTGCCGAGATAGGTCTGACGAAACGACATCTCAAGTTGGATTCCCAGGACCGTGTCGAGATGCGGACCCGCGCCCTGCAAAATTTCGAGTTCCCCGCCCTGCACATTGAGCTTCATGAAGTCCAGTTCGAAGGCGTCGAACTCGCGCCTCCACGCCTCGATCGAGGTGACGTCGACCTTCCATTCCTTCTCTGGCGACAATACGTCGGTCATTTTCCGCCCATCGCCGTATCGCCATCGTCTGACAAGCTGCTCGTTCGCGGGATAAAATGAGCTGCCGCCGGGAACCCGGGTTTGAATGAATGTCTCCTGTCCCCGCTCTCGCCGAAGCCCAAAAGGGAAATAATGATAATCCTTCCCGCGGCGACGCGCTTCCTCGTTAAGACGTTCGCAGTCGTCGCGGTCAACCTCGAATCCGTAAACCGTTACGAGGTCGCTCCCAAGGCCGCTCCAGATTTCTGAAAAGAAGTCGCTCTCGCTGCCGGCACCGCCGTCGAGCACGACGAATCGCTGACCGCCCCGACGAAGGCGCTCGGCCACCAGCGGCGTTATGATGTAATGCGGCCCGGCGCGGGGACCGACCTTCGGCCTGCGCGTGACCTCGAGCCCCAGCGCGCGAAAGGCCCGTCTGACCATGGACGTCAACCTCTGGTTCATATCATCCCCTCTCCCGATCTAGTCCGGCTCATTCACAAAAGGAACGTGAATCCCTTAAAAAAAAACAAAAGCTCCTTTATGATAGAAACGGCTTTATCACAAGCACTTTCTTCACTCGATAGGCTTTTGCATGCCACGATATCACAAGACAGTCTGTCCTGTTTCCCGCGTTGTGTTCCAAACCTCCCGCTGGCGCGGTTCGATGTGGTGCATTACGACAATAGTCCTGGTGCCCAAGGGACATCTTCGACAGGTTGTGCGGCCGAGTTCGAGGTCTTAAAGCTCGGGCCCGAATATTATTGTGGATCGTATCCCGTGAGGTGGTGTACGAGTCATGGATCTTGGCCAGGTTCACTCGTACTCAGTTGACGACTGCGGACAACCGAGCGGCGGTTTATTGTAGCTCAAGGACTGATACCCTTGAAGGTGCATGTATCTTCGCGGCAGTTGCCACTCGTCGTTTTGTTCGAGCAGCAGCGGAACGACGAGGCGTATCACGGCTGCAGAGTTCGGAGATGCCGACGACATTGGTTCTCCGCTTTATCTCGGCGTTGAGCCTCTCCAGCGGATTGGTCGTGTGGATCTGCGTGCGATGCGCCTTCGGGAAGCCCATGTAGGCTAAGACGTCGGCCTCGGCGCCATCCATGAGTTCGGAGAGCATGGGCGTCAGAGATGACGAGTTTCACGCCGCGTAGACCGCGCCGCGTCAGCGAGCGCAAGAACTGGCTCCAGAAGGTTTCCGCTTCGAACGGATTGACCGCCATTCCCAGCACTTCGCGCACGCCCTCGGTGTTGACCGCGACGGCAATATTCACGGCCTTCGCGGCGACCCGAACCGCCTCCCGCGACTTCACGCAGGTCGCATCGATCCACAGGTACGGCCAGTCCCCCTCGATCGGTCGAATCAGGAACGCGTTGACCCGTTCGTCGATCTCCCCGCACAACCGGCTGACTTGACTCTTGGAGATGCCCCGTCACGCCGATGGCCTTGACCAGTTCATCGACCGAGCGGGTCGAGACCCCCTTGAACGTAGCCTTCCTGGATCACCGCGGCCAGCCCCTTCTCCGCGGTCCTACGCGGCTCCAGGCAGCGATCCCTCAACTGCCTACGCTCTTGCACCACTCGCTGGGACACGATCCGTTGCGCGCGTATAGATCCGTCAGCGTTTGTCGAGTTTTGTTAAGGACAGGTCTGACCGACGGGTTCTATGATTCCAGACGCTTTACCAACGATTTTTGCGTTGCTTCTTCGCAGGCAAAACAATTACGATTCTTGCATCGCGACCGTAAGAATGATTACTCAAGATCTGGGGCATTTTGAAATATGTGTAGGCATAGGCAGGAGGATGCTGCGGCTATCGCACTCTTCGCGTCTTTGATGTGTCTTTGGTGCGAGCCGGCGTCAGCTTATGTCGATCCCAACGCAAGCGGTGTTCTATTTCAGATCGTGACGCCCATTGCGACTTTAGCTATGGCTGCCATCATTTTTGTTCGAACACGCCTTGCGAACGCGTGGCGCGCTCTACGCCGATGG
>Ga0210394_10007253_pt1 | contig 11739 bp, 9 predicted proteins | sample IncBWC12MmetaG_FD_160121 | JGI IMG/M metagenome (GOLD analysis project Ga0210394, IMG submission 160121) | Forest soil microbial communities from Barre Woods Harvard Forest LTER site, Petersham, Massachusetts, United States - Inc-BW-C-12-M | ecosystem: Environmental > Terrestrial > Soil >... | reverse complement strand
TTCAATGCCTCGCAGAAAGATCCGGTGCATCTGTACCAGATCTGGATGTTCCCGGATAAGAAGGGCCACAAGCCGGCCTACGATCAGAAACATTTTGACGATGCGGAAAAGCGCGGCAAGCTTCGCTTGGTTGCGTCTCCTGACGGCAGAGATGGCTCGGTGAAAATCCGGCAGGACAATGAATTGTACGTAACCGTGCTCGGACCAGGTGACACCGTGAAGCACTCTCTGAACAAGGAGCGGCACGCGTACGTACAAGTGGCGCGTGGCAGCGTAACGCTGAACGGCAAGACGCTGGAGACCGGAGACGGAGCGGCAATTTCCGCCGAGAAATCGCTGGAACTCACGGGAGTGCAGGACGCGGAAGTGTTGTTGTTCGACCTGGCGTAATCAGCTAAACGATGAAATACGGTGCCGGATTCGCTTTTGTAGGGACGGCCTTCTGAGGCCGTCCGCTCAATGCTCCGGCACCGCAGCTGTGCCGGTAAACCTGGGTCATTCTTCTCTGCTCTCTCTTTAGATTTTTGGATTCAGAAAATCCTACAGAAACAAAAGACGAAATTCGTCCCGGTTCCTATTCCTCGTCCTTAGTTTGCATCACGGCGCGAGCACGATACTTCGCGGCAGGCCGCGACCACGATGGAATGGAAACGATCACGCCGACAACCATTGCGCCCAGAAGAATCAGAAGCGATGTGTTCAACGAAGTCTTCGCGGTCATCAGATAAACGATCCCTAGCGCCAGGAGAAAACGCACGCGAACCAGTGTGACAAACACGGGCGCTTGCAAGCGGGCCAGCGCCTCGGCCGGAAGATCGACATTGCCTTCAGGAAGCGCACCGCGTATCGCGCGCACCCGAGGCAGAATCAAGACGAACCCGATGAATAGCGCGACGACGATGGCAACGATCGACGCCAGAATCCAGCCCTGCTTGAATCCGATGCCCATCGACGCCAAATGCCCGCCAGTAAGAATTAGCAGCAACAGCGCCGGGCCTGATATTGGAAGCGACACACGGTACACGCGCAACCAACTGCGGGCTTGCTCCGTGCTCGCCGCGCGGCGTAGCAGCGAAGATGCAACCCATTCAAGGCCATAGCCGACAAACAAGCCAATCAAACCAAGAAAATGAAGGAACAAAACAATCGCGTAGGTAGACATGGAAGCCAGTAGTCTACAAGAGAGCGCCAGGGCAGGCTAGAAATGAAAATTGGTGTTACCCGTGGAAGAGGAAAGTCGCCAAGCCACCATTGCTGACTTCGTGCAGAAGTTCAAGTTCACTGCCCTTGCCTTCGCTGAAAATATTCGTTTGATTGTAGGCGCGCCGCGGCCGTTCCCGATGCAAACGCCAGTCCTGCATCATCAGGAGCGTCCGGCCAGGTAGAAATGCGCGGTGAAGAGTTTCGTACCAGGCCTCATTGGCGGTAATCGTGCGTCCGCAATCCACGTATAAAAGCTCGATCGGATCTCCTCCCCAGAGGAATGGATCCACATTCTCGTTGCCGTCATAAATCGTGAGTCTTGCCTGTTGAACAGTCAGCAGCTCCCTGATGTCGCTGGTGTGTTTGTCGAACAGATGCCGGAAGCAAACGTGGTTCGGGAGTTTTTCCTCTTCGCTCATATACGGATTCATCCATTCCGAGCGCCAAACAAAATCATCGACAACGTATAACTTCTGTCCCTGAAAATTCGGATTGCGCGCAAGACTTCGAACAATGTGTTGCGTGGAAGCCCCTAGCCAGGGGCCCAGTTCAACCGCGCGTCCCAGGCCTTGATAGAACGCTCCGATGTACGTGTAATATTGCGCTTCTTCCCTGGATATCATGGCCGGAGAAGTAACTTGAGCCGGCGTCACGGTCAGCCACGGCGCTGAAGGAGACATTACCGAGATGTCTAGTCGGGCCTTGCCATCAAAACTCTTGATTTGCGGAGCGAAATTACGGCGAGCTGCGTTGGCAACTCTCTGAAGATCTTCGGCTTCAACCAATTTCGCTTCTAACCTGTCGATGTGTTGTCGAAGCGCCTGAAGATCAATCGCATCGGGTGATGCGAGTAGCTGTTGTCTGAAACGCCGCGTCTTGAATAACTGAAAATCGCTAATGGCCGACCGCAAGGCCGAGATATGCATGGTACGTGCCTCGGGATTCAATAACAGGCGAATCCCGAATGAGACTGTACGCCCCGGCGCCGCGCGGGTCAAACGATTTCATCGGTGAAAACAAATTGCGCCACGAAGTGAAGGCGAACTCCACGCCCAGGGAGATTAAGACTTGCTGCGCTGGAATTCGCGCATGAAGTGCACCAGCGATTCGACGGCGTCCAGGCCCACGGCGTTGTAGAGCGAGATGCGCATTCCGCCGACGGAACGGTGCCCGGGCGTGCCGATCAGATTGGCAGCTGCACCGTCTTTGCCGAATTGCTTTTCCAGATTTTCGTCGCCATGTTGGCTTGCACTGCCTCCCACGCGGAACACCACGTTCATCAGCGAGCGCGAGGATTTTTCCACCGGACAGTGATAAAAGCCGCTGCTGCCGTCGATGGTGTCGTAAAGAAGTTTGGCCTTGGCGTCGTTGCGTTTCTGGATGCCAGCGAGGCCTCCTTCGGCCGCGATCCAATCGGTGACCAAAGCGAGGGTGTACACCGCGAATGTCGGCGGCGTGTGATACAGCGACTTTTCTTTGATGTGCGTGCGGTATTGCAGCAGTGTGGGCAGATTCTTGTCCGCTCGCTCGGCAAGATCTTTGCGCACGATCACGACGGTCACACCGCTAGGCCCAAGATTTTTCTGCGCACCGGCGAAAATCAACCCAAATTTGGAAACGTCCACGGGGCGCGAACAAATATCCGAGGACATATCCGCGACCAACGGAGCGTCGGCGTGTGGCTCGGAGGACGACGGAAGCGCGTGGTACTGCGTGCCCTCGATGGTGTTGTTGGTGCAGAAGTAGATGTAGGAAGGATCGGTGGAATTGCGAATCTCTTCCGCGCGCGGCACGCGTGTGAACTTCTCATCTTCGGTGCTCGCGGCGATGTGATGTGGAATTCCCTTCTTCAGCTCGCCGATTGCTTTGGCGGTCCATGCGCCGGTGTGCAGCACGTCCACGGGCTTTCCGGGCAAACACAAATTCATCGGCACCATGGTGAACTGCATGCTGCCGCCGCCCTGCACAAAAATCACCGCGTAGTCGTCGGGAATCGCCAGCAGCTTGCGCAGATTCTGTTCCGCGGCGTTGTTGATGGCCTCGAATTCCGGGGAGCGGTGCGACAGCTCCATCACGGACATTCCGGTCCCGCGATAGTCGAGAAGTTCTTCGCGGATGCGCTCCAGAACCGGCAGCGGAAGAGCCGCGGGTCCGGCGTTGAAATTGAAAGCGCGCTTGGTGCGCGTCGCTGCAGTGGTGGTGCTCACGGGTCAGAAGGCCTTTCGATGAAATTTGCGGCGTGCTGGAAGCGAAGAAACCGAGGATGAGGCCGCTATTCAGGATAACAGAACCCGTCGCGGCTCTCGAATTGTCCGCAGCGCCGGAAGTATTCCCGGTTCCAGCACTGTTCCAGAAAGCCACACTTCGCCCATCGGCCCTTGTGGTGCTGAAGAAAACTGAGGTCCTGCCGATAAAGGAGGAAGGATTGGAGGAGTCATGCCAGAGCCACGATCTGCAGTGATGATCCTGGTGGACGCGTGGTGGGAAGACCAAAGTGGGACATTGCAGATGGCTCGCGCGCGCATGGAAAACACTTCGACTCTGGGCGCGTGCATACGGCTCAAGACACGAATCGAAGTGGGAACAAAGCTGAGGATTCAGGGACGCTGGCAGGAGTTTTGTGGAGTTGCCAAGTACTGCCGCGGCGATGGAAAAGAGTTTCTGGTAGGGATTCAGCGGGAAGCTGGAAAGGGCAGCATCCCCAAGCAGCAAGTTCTTCAGGATGAGCCAGAGTTGGAAAGCGTGCGCATCAGCGAAGCGGCAGCGGCCAAGGCCAGGATGGACAGTTGGGCCAAGCGGCAAGAACGCAAGCAACGCGCATTCGCTGGTCCAATGCGGAACGTGGAAAACGCGGTCATCGCGAAAATCGCACCCGCGCCAAGCGAACTGCTTGTGAGCGGCGTCGAAAGTGCCGACGAACCTGCCAGCCGGGAAAGCGTAGACGGTTCGCCGCACCGGGAAACTGATATTTTTCGATGGTTGGAGTTGCGGGCGAAGAAATTTCTCAAGGGAACGGAAGCTGGGACGGGACAGGAAAGGACCAATATGGAACGCAAGTGGCTGGACATGGGGAGTTGGGGCGAACTGAAGGACGCTCCGAAAGACAACGGTGGAACCGGCAACGGCGCGGGTGAGAAGGACAAGAGTGCGGCGAGTGTAACTCCTCCGTTTGCCAAGGACCGGCCTCGCGTCAGCGCTATTGCGGAGGACGCCGGGTACCAGGGCGAGCTGCTGCCGCTGGACGAAATTTATCGCACCGCGGGAATCGCCAGTCCGCGCGGAGGCTACAGCATCGTGAAGATCGCGGAGATGCTTCACAGCGAACACCTTCGCGGGCTGGCCAGGGACATGCGGCGCGCGTCGGTAATGATGGCGCTGGACGCCGCGGGCGTACCCATCAACGAAGTGCTGCGCGACGCCAAGTCGCGCATGGAAGCCATCGAAGCGTACGAAGCGGAGCAGCGCAAACTTTGCGAAGCGGAATGGGCCCGCAAGGAAGAAGAAAATATCCAGATACGCGCGGAACTGGAGCGCGTGAAGGCGCAATACATCGCGCGCATCAACCGCAACCTGGAAGCAGTGGCCCGCGAAAAAGCGCGCTTCGCCGCGTGGCAAACCACCAACCAGCAGGAAGCCCAGGGCATCTCCGACGCCGCGGAGCTATGCCTGAAGCCAGCCGCAGCCGAGCCTCCGTCCGCGCCAGCCCCGCAGCCACCCGCCCCCACACTAACCAGCACGCCAAGCCCAACCACCAGCCAGTCCAAAGCCGTCGTCAAGGTGGTATAGGCCGGAAGCAGTGGCGAGTGACGCGCAGCTCATCCGCCTCCGCATTTGTAGTGGCCGGCCTTCAGGCCGGTCGCTCTTGGGTTTGCCTGTGCCGTCATCCTGAGCGCCGCGCCTTACGCGGCACGAAGCATCTCAACCGCAACCGTCATCTCGCCGTACCTTCCAAAGCCGCTCACCAAAAAATTACTCACAAATACCTTGACAAACACCTACCGTCCTGCTAATCTGTCCTGCAGGTAAACTCGCGCCTCCCAGGCGCATTCCCTAAAACACAAAATCTATCTCTATCTCTATCGTAGGAGCTTCCATGTCTACCGATTTCCCCGGTCTTCGTACCGGTCTATGTTCATTCACCTTTTCCGACGGCCGCTGCTGCGCCAATCTCCGCCATCCAACCCATCCGAGCCTCTGCTATCCCCACGCCCAAAAAGAAGCCGTCCTGCTCGCCGAGAAGCAAGCCGGCATCGCCCTTTGCCACGAAATCAAACGCAACTATGTCACCGCCTGCGATCTCACCTGGACCATTAGCCGCGTCTTCGAAGCCGTCGCCTCCGGACGCATCAAGCCCAAAACCGCCAAAACCCTCGCGTATCTCGCGCAAATCATGGCCCAGACCATACCCCTCGCCCAACATGAATTCGTCGAATCCGTGGGACCCAAACGCTGGGCCGCCGCCGTAAGCGAAAGCTTCCCCGGCGAAGGCAACCCCAGATACGACGACATCCCGGAGGACGAAAAACCCGACGATGAATCCGACAACACGCCGCCCGAATCACCCAACGAACAACCCACTTCCAATTGCTCGCCCGCCAGTTCCAAAAACTCTTCGTCGTGACGCGCACTAAGCCCGATCAGATCGGCTCTTACTTAGACGACAACATACTAGGCATATAAAACAATCAGGTATACGATTTCGGCATGTTTAACCGTTTCCAGAGATTGTTACATCACTGTGTTGTGGTGATGGGAATCGTTGTAGTTGCTACCGGTGTCGCAATTATTGTCACCGGTAAGTGGCAACCACATGCTTCGCATCTCTTTTTGCGTTCATGGAGTAATTTTCTGACTCATGTGGGTACGACGGAAGCTGGTTTTCTCAGCCCCATCATCGTTTCGATTTTAAGTGTCATTGGAACCTTAGTCTGCATCCGCTTCCTTCAAGGCAAAGAAGCAATGCTCAAGCATTGGTGGGAAAATGCTGCTATTACCGCGCTCATCACCCTCGTGGTGCTCTTGGTAGTCTATGGCCCGCAGCTTGGTTGGCAATTCGCACAGACAATTTACGAAGATCACCAGTCACTAGTAGAACGAAATCGGGAATTGTTAGGACAGGGGCAGGGCAATCCATATGCAATTCCGTTAAACAATCAATATGCAGCTACTATAAATACTTTGAGTGCATTTAAGTCACTAACGGGAAATGGTCACAAATGCATCATAAGAATCAGCTACCCAGATAAGAGCAGTCAGCAAAGTGCTACCGTTTTGCGCAGCCTCGCATCAGTTGTCGATTGCAATATGGATGAGATTAGGCTAGATGAGCCCCGTGGAATGCTCATAGAAAAGGACTTCAAGTCAATTCCCGGGACAATCCTTATTCGCAGCAGACGAAAAGATGTCAGTGGATTCGCTACTGCCTTAGGAAATGCGTTTAATGTCAAAATAAGCGAGGATCTCCCACCCAAGGAGGCAATGGATTTGGTTTGGTTGCAAATCGGAGAAGGTGACATATTGAGAAGGCAGTAAAGACAAGTGGCCCAGACTGTAACTTCGTTTTCTCCATCGTTCCTCGATTGAACACCTAAACTTTCGGCCGCGCACTCTCCAACTTGTTTAGAATCTGGCGGGTGGCCCGGGCATCGGACTTTTCTCTCAATCGTTCCATCGATGGAACACGCAAACTTTCAGCTGCGCGAAAACCAAAATCACACGGAGAGTGCCCCGGGTTCGCTTTTGGAACCTGGGTCTTGGGTTGGTCTTTTTCGATCGATAACACTACCTTCCATCTTCTTTAGAATCTGCACTTACATAACTGCAGAAAGCAAAGGGTTTAGCGATCCCGCATCTCCTTTGGAATCTGCACTTACAAAAAAACGGGGGGAGGGGGTGGGGAAATTCCTCCTCGTCCTTGTCTGGACAAACTCTCCCACCCTCTGTAATTCTCTTTCCCTATGTCTCCCTCTCTGATCGTTCATGGTGGTGCCTGGGATATTCCCGATGAAGCTGTCGCTGCATGCCAGGCTGGCTGCCGCCGTGCTCTCCAAGCCGGATGGGAGATTCTTTCCGCCGGTGGCCACGCGCTCGACGCTATAGAAGCCGCCGTCATGGTGCTGGAGGACGATCCGGTCTTTGACGCCGGCTACGGCTCGCACCTGAATCTCGACGGCCACGTCGAATGCGACGCCATCATCATGGACGCCGCCACGCTTCGCGCGGGTTCCGTCGCTGGCCTGCAACGCATCAAGAACCCCATTCGTGCCGCGCGTACCGTCCTGGAAAAATGTCCTCACATGATGCTCATCGCCGAAGGCGCGGAGCGTTTTGCAAAAGAGCATGGCGTGCCGTTGTGTGATCCCGCCGCCCTTATTTCTCCAGCGGAAAAGGAGGCCTGGCTGCAATGCCGCCAGGATTCGCACGCGGCGGAACATCATCGCGGGCACGAACAAGGCACCGTCGGCGCAGTCGCTTTCGATGAAAACGGCCGCCTGTTCGCAGCTACCTCCACCGGAGGCACGTGCTGCAAACTGCCGGGCCGCGTTGGAGATTCACCTCTTATCGGTTGCGGATGTTATGCGGACAGCGAAACCGGCGGTGTCTCTTCCACCGGCTACGGTGAAGCCATCATGAAAGTAGTGATGGCCAAAACCGCCGCCGATTTCCTTCGCCCGTCCAGCTCCACGCCCATGCGCGCGGCGCAAGCGGCGGTGCAGCTACTCGCCAATCGCACCAAGGCTAGCGGTGGTCTGATTCTTCTGGACAAAAAAGGCAATCCGGGATTCGCCTTCAACACCCCGCGCATGGCTTATGGCTTCGTCAATCCTGACGCGTCTTTCATCACTGCCGTTTGAGTTTCTCTGCCTGTTCGTTTTTGCGCTGTTTCCTCGCTGATTCCGGAAGGTAGTACGGTGAGGAAACCGTGTAGATATTCTTGTAGCCGCGTGCCAGCAGGATCCATTCCAGCAGCCGTGCCCTCTGGTTGTGCAGAAAATATTCGTACCAGCGGTCCTCCACAAATTCCGGTATCACCACGGCGATTTTTCGCTCCGGAAATTTGTCCGCCAGGTCCACAACATATTGCACGATGGGCAAAACAATAAAACGGTACGGTGACGGAAGGAGCTCCAGCCGCGGCGGCTGCACGCCCAATTCTCGATAGGGCGCCACAACATAGCGTTCCCAATCTTCGTGAAGCAAGGCCGCATGCTCGCCAGGTTCCACGTGAACCGCCGTAACTTCCTCCGACAGCCGTGCGGCAAACTCCAAACCTTGTTTCGTGATGGCGCTCCACCGGTCAATCGGAATCACCACCAGCGGTGGCCGTCCCTGTACCGGCGGATCCACCGGTATCACGCACCGCGTCGCCATCGCCACGCTGTGGTAATGCCGCCGTACAGCGCGAAATACCACCAGCGTCAGCGGAATAAAAAGCAGCGTGATCCACGCACCATCCACGAATTTCGCCACCAGTACCACGATCACCGTCACGCCGGTCACAAACGCGCCCAACCCATTCACCAAGGCAAATTTCAGCCAGTGCGACCCGCGCACCTTGTACCAGTGCCGCACCATCCCCGCTTGCGAAAGCGTGAATGCCAGAAATGCTCCCACCGCGTACAGCGGAATCAGCCGGTCAGTCACTCCGTCAAACAACAACAGAATGACCGCGCAGGCGATCGCCAACACCACGATCCCCTGCGTATACACCAGCCGCCGCCCACGTTGCCCGAAGGCGTGCGGCAAATAGTTGTTCTGCGAAATTGAACGGCACAATCGCGGGAAATCCGCGAACGCCGTATTGGCGGAGAGCGACAGCACCAGCAAAATCGAAACGATCGAAACGTAATAGAAAACGCCCTTACCAAACACCGCCGCAATCATCATCGAAAGAATGCTTTGATATCCGGGTTTCCCGGGATCAGTGGCCACGATCCCGTACACATTCACCAGGTACGAAATACCTACCAGCAGAACCGCCAGAATCGCGATGATCACTGTCAGCGTTTTCTGCGCATTCTTCACCGCAGGTTCACGGAACGCTCTTACTCCGTTACTCACCGCCTCCACGCCGGTCAGCGCCGTGCAGCCGCTCGCGAAAACACGCAGCAGCAGCCAGTATGTCGCAGCCTGCACCGCAGGCGGAGCTTCCGGAAGCGGCGTCACCGGTATCGGATGACCGTGTGACAACATCACCCGCACAATTCCGCCAACAATCGCCACTCCAATCGAACCAACGAACAAATACGTCGGCAGCATGAACGCGACGCCCGCGTCTTTCACTCCGCGCAGATTTATGATCGTGATCAGCACGAGAATCACCAGGCAGAGTGCGAGCGTATGCGGCAAAAGCCGCGGCACCGCCGAAATCAGCGCACCTACTCCCGCCGAAATTCCCACCGCTGCCGTCAGGATGTAATCGGCCAGCAACGCCGCCGCAGCCAGCAACCCCCAGAATGTTCCCAGGTTGAAGCGCGCTACGGTGTACGAGCCGCCGCCCATCGGATAAGCCGCAATGGTCTGGCGGTAAGAAAAAAACACGATCACCAGCAGCGTAATAATCGCCGCGCTGATTGGGATGATGTAGCGGACTCCCATCAGTCCCAGAGGAATCAGCAAACTCAACGCCGCTTCCGGCCCGTAAGCCGCGGAACTCAGCGCATCCAGCCCAAAAATCGGAATTCCTGCCGCTGGGCCAATCTGTTCCGCGCGCTCTTCGGACGTCCTCAGCGGCTTCCCGACAATCATGTCCACAATATTCATGTGTGTTCCAAGCGCCCGGTCATACCCATTGCGCAAAATGAGAGCCTACATTTCGCAGCACTCGCCGCGGAAAGTCAATTCTCACTTTTCAGTTTGAATGGATTGTAATTTACCTTGGATGGCAATTCAGCTTCTGCGTGCAAACGGGAGGGCACCACTCGACAGCTTGCGGGAAAAGTCTTTTCTTTAAGAGGTTGGGGCTTCAGCCCCAGCATAAGTCGCGTGCTCTCACTCGGGCTTTAGCCCCTGAAGAAAGTCTGTCCCGCAGCCTGTCAAGTCGTCAATACTTGCAATCCAACACGTCTCAGCGCCCGAGGAACTTCCAGGCATCAAACCACTTCGCCGCGCGCCCACACCTGCGTAACGTTCAACCCTTCATCCATAACCACAATGTCCGCGTCCGCTCCAACGCGTAGCGATCCCTTCTTAAACTCAATTCCCAATAATTTCGCGGGGTTCAACGTCAACATCCGCAATGCATCCGCCACCGGCGTGCCAAGTCCCACAATATTCCGCAACCCGCGGTCGAGCGTCAACGCGCTTCCCGCCAATTTTCCTTCCGCATTGCGGACCGCGCCTCCCGTCAGAGTCACTTCCAGACCGCCTAACATGTATTTTCCGTCCGGCATTCCTGTCGCGGCCGTGCCATCACTAATCAAAATCACTCCACTCGCGCCTTTGGCTTGCACCAGCAGTCGCATTGCCGTCTCGTCCACGTGCACGCCATCGGCGATCAATTCCGCGGTCACTTCCGGCGTCGTCAGCACCGCGCCGATCACGCCGGAATCGCGGTGCGAGAACGGCCGCATCGCGTTGTACACATGGATCGCGTGATGCGCCCCGCGTGCAAACGCCGCGCGCGCCTGTTCATACGTCGCGTCCGTATGCCCAACGCCGACCACCAGCCCAGCCTTCCGCGCCGCGTCGATGCACGGCATCGCTCCCAGCAATTCCGGCGCGATGGTCAGGATCTGCGCGTGTCCTCCGGCAGCCGCCACAAACTTTTCCAGCAATTCCGCCGACGGCAGCTTCAGGCAATCTAGCGGATGCACGCCGGGCCGCAAGGGGCTCAGGAACGGCCCCTCAAAGTGAATGCCCAGCACTTCCGCGCGCGGGTTACCACTGAGGTGTTGTTCGCAAATGTATTTGGAGATGCCTTCCGCGCTGCGGCAGATTTCTTCCGTCTTCGCGGTGATGGTGGTGGCTACGTAGGAAGTCGTTCCGTGCGACGCCAGCATTTTGCAAACGGTATTCAGCGCCTCGGGCGTGCCTTCCATCACGTCGCGTCCGCCCGCGCCGTGAATATGCACGTCCACAAAACCTGGCGCAGCGAATCTACCGCTGGTTTGCACTTCCTGTGCGCCGGCAGGCAGGCTCATGTCCGCACGATGCCCAATCGCCTCGATTACGCCGTCGCGCATCAGGATCCCGGCGTTGTCTATCTCAATTACAGGAGTAAAAGCTTTGCGAACATGCAGCAGCGTCGTGGTCATCGGGCAAATTTTATACCAACCCTCGTTCGTGCGCCTGCAAAAACAAAAAGGGCAGAACCGGCGTGAAACGCCTCGGTTCTGCCCTTTGAAACAGTTCCCCTTGCGGGGAATCCTTACATAGCCTTCGCCATGTCGATGCTCTTGAGCTTCAGGTTGTCGCCGTCCACCGAGCCCTTCACCGTTACGTGATGGCCGGCGTGTGCCGCAACCTTGTCCTGATCATCGATCATGTACACTTTCTTGTCGGCGTCGTTCACGAACACATACTTGGCGCCTTTTT
>Ga0210394_10007251_pt1 | contig 11742 bp, 9 predicted proteins | sample IncBWC12MmetaG_FD_160121 | JGI IMG/M metagenome (GOLD analysis project Ga0210394, IMG submission 160121) | Forest soil microbial communities from Barre Woods Harvard Forest LTER site, Petersham, Massachusetts, United States - Inc-BW-C-12-M | ecosystem: Environmental > Terrestrial > Soil >... | reverse complement strand
TTGCTCCTTTTATTACCAGCCAGCTTCAGCGCGATGCCGCCAGCAAACTCGGCTTCAACGTGCGCCGCACTATGGGCGTGGCGCAGCGCCTCTATGAAGGCATGGACATCGGGGACGAGGGCACAACCGGCCTCATCACCTACATGCGTACTGATTCGCCGCGCGTTTCGCCTGACGCAGTGGAAGGCGCTCGTGCCTGGATCGGCAAGCAGCTCGGCAAGCAGTATCTGCCCGAATCATCCAACGTGTACAAGGGCAAGAAGGACGCGCAGGATGCGCACGAGGCCATTCGACCCACCGACGCTTCGCGTACGCCTGAGTCCATCGCCAAGCACCTGAGCGACGAGCAGCTCAAGCTCTACACCCTGATTTGGAAGCGGTTTATTGCTTCGCAAATGGTGCCTGCCGTCTACGACATCACCACAGCGAAAATTGAAGCCAAGTCTTCTATCGACCGCAAGACCTATGAGTTTCGCTTGAGCGGATCAGTTCTACGTTTCGACGGATTCTTGAAGGTCTACGAGGTTTCGGAGGAGAAGAAGGCCGACGACGAAGAGAACGCGCTCGCGAACAAGCTACCGAATCTCGATGGCGTCAAGAATCTGGAACTCGAGCAGCTTCTGCCTGAGGAGCACTTCACTGAGCCACCTCCGCGCTATAACGAAGCTTCGCTTGTGAAGGAGCTGGAAGAGCGTGGCATCGGGCGCCCATCAACATATGCGTCGATCATCAATACGATTCAGGATCGCGAATACGTGGTAAAGCACGGAGGTTCGCGCGGACGCTTTTATCCAACCGAAATTGGCATGGTGGTTTGCGATCTGTTGGTCGAGAGCTTCCCCTACATTTTCGATACCAAGTACACTGCGAAGCTTGAAGAAGAACTGGACGATATTGAAGAGGGCAAGGAGAAGTGGACGGACCTGCTCAACGGCTTTTACGACCACTTTGAAGATGAACTCAAGGACGCCGACAAGACCATGCGCAACATCAAGCGCATGGAGAAACAAACCAACGAGACGTGCGAAAAGTGTGGAAGTCCGCTGGTTTTGAAGTGGGGCAAGTTCGGCAGCTTCTTCGCGTGTTCGAACTTCACCCGGAAGAAGCCGGTGACGGTCGCAATGGGTCCTTGGAAGAAGGATTCGAAGGCGGTAGTCCAGAAGATTACAAAGGCGCTGCATTTCCCCATGAATGTTCAGGCGACCGTTGACGACGTGAACGTGTATTCGAAGAGCGTTGCCGGAGCGAAGGAGTTGGTTGCTGCGATTGAAGAGGCTGTGGCGAAGGGCAAGAAGGTTTTCGTCGAACAGGTGAGTTGCGATTTTACAAAAGAGAACATTGCCGACAAGCCGGACATGAATACTCCTGAAGCGCAGGAGGCCGGAGATGCCGAAGAGTACTGCGAAAATTGCGGACGCGTGATGGTTCTGCGTCGCGGGCCGTTCGGTCCTTTCATGAGCTGCCCTGGGTACAGCGAAGATCCGCCTTGCAAGACCATCCGCAAGCTGAGCCAGAAGCAGCAGCAGAAGCCGCCCGAGCCAACAGGCGAAGCTTGTCCCGTCTGCGGAAAACCGCTGGTGCTGCGCCAGGGAGCCTATGGCGAGTTTGTCTCCTGCTCCGGTTATCCGCAGTGCAAGTACGTGAAGCAGAATCTCATTGAAGGCATGAAGTGTCCCCAGTGCGGTGTGGGCGATATTGCCGAGCGCAAGGCGCGCCGCGGCAACATCTTCTGGGGCTGCACCAACTATCCCAAATGCAAGTTCACGTCGAACTACAAGCCCGTTGCGCAGAAGTGCCCGCAATGCGGGAGCCCCTATCTCATCGAGAAGACGCTCAAGACCGGCATCTTCCTTGAGTGTCCTAACAAAAAGAAGAGCCCTGAAGAGGAAGCCAAGCCGAAAAAGAGTGGAAAGAACGCTGCCGAGCCCGAGCCGGGCGCTGCGGTTGTCTGCCACTACTCGAAGCGCATTGGCGACGCTCCGCCAGCTCCGACCGCCGAAACGCACGGACCGGTGATCGAAAAGCCTGAGGCGAATAAGGAATTGCAGCCCGCCTGAAGAGTCAAAAGTTCAGCCGAAACGGCGGATGCGGGACCATGTGGTCTCGCATCGTGCCTTTCCGATAGATGTTAGGGGCAATAGCCGGCTGAATCCGTTACCATGGGCATTCGGAGACCTGCCTATGGAACGCATGCTCGCCACACCCGCTGATGCTGAAATTATCCTCAAGTTCTACGAGCTTCGTACCGAGACGCTGATGCGCCAGGCGCGTGCGTGGATGACGGGCGAATTCTGGCCCAACACCGCGGAAGAGTTTTTCGCGGTGGCTCATAACCCCGCCGATCCTCACAACGCCTTTTTCCGCCAAGTCATTACGTACTGGGAGATGGGCGCGGCCATGGTGTTGCACGGTGCGGTTTCAGCTGAGCTCTATGTCGACTGCAACGCCGAGGGTTTTTTTCTTCTTGCCAAGTTTGCCCACATCCTGGAACCCATTCGCGAAAAAATGCCTACGTTCATGAACAAGACTTCAGAGCTGGTTAACCGGTTCACGGCTGCTGCCGCGCGGTATGAGGGAGCTCTCAAGAATGTCGAAGCCCGCCGCCAAAAATTCCAGCCGAGTCAAGAATGGCAGGTTCGCTAGTGTGGTGTCCGAGAAGTTATCGGGATAAGTCTGGAAGTGCGAGGAAGCAGATTCTTCGCTCACCAGCCCCGAACTCTGCCCCGGAGAGCCACCCAGAGGTTCCCCGTCGCTTTTTGGGGACCCCGAAGGCGCTCGGGGCCCGTTCTCTCAGACTGGCACCACCAGCTTTGTCGCGAACTTCAGGAGCAGGATACAAGTTCATCTTGCCAAATCATTCTCCGAGTATGGCTTGTGCACTCGGCGCCCGGTAGCGCATGATGGGTGTCGGTTAGAATTAAGTTCCCCAGGAGGTTTCACGTGAAGCGCATTATCGCAATGCTGGTTGCTACCGTAGCCTTTGCCGCAGTCGCGGCAAGCGCCGCTGATTCGAAATCGATCAATGGCTGGATTTCCGACTCAATGTGCGGAGCGAAGCATGCCGGTTCAGGTTCAGAGTGCGTCAAGAAGTGCATCGATGGCGGGATGACCCCGGTTTTTGTCGACGAAGGCAAGAAGCAGGTCTGGACCATCGACAATCCGGATGCCGTGAAGAAGTTCTACGGCGACCACGTGACGGTCAAGGCGACTGCGGACACCGACAAGAAGTCGGTTCACATCGATTCGATCGAAGCGGCCAAGTAGACGGAGCAATAGGGTCAATGTCACTCCTGGAAAAAGCATGGGGATCTCTCCCATGCTTTTTCCGTCTCCAGGAGGTTTGCGAAACGGGGTACCCCCACCCATACTCTGTAAAGAAAGTACTTGTTTCATGCGCACACCCGGCTCCAAAGTCCTGCTACAACTGGACTTAGCCGCAGAGTCGTCTCCGCAAAGGACTTAGAGGCGACGACTCAGGGGCACAGGACGGGACTTTCGCGCACAGGTTTTCGCCCAGAATGATGTTTTCTTCATATTGCGCTCAAGAGGGGAAATTAGCTGCAAAACCCCTTCAAGAATTTGCACTTTGAAATCAGAGGTTTGGCGAGAGTCTTACTGCGTGAAAGGTTGACGGCGGAGCAACAGCCTGGAATGAGGCGCTTGAGATCGAGTGGATGAGGAGCGTCGAATCCTGCGGACTCGCCACAGAATCTAATCTCTGTTACTGTTCTAACGATTAGTGTTCGCCTGCACCCCTCTGGGCTGCGACGCACACCGGTGCGAAAGACATGGCAAAAGCAATCTGGAACGGCAAAGTCATTGCCGAAAGCGATACTACTGAAGTCGTCGAGGGAAACGTCTACTTCCCGGAAAACAGCCTAAAGCGGGAGTATTTCCGCCCCAGCAGCACTACTTCCACATGTCCCTGGAAGGGACAGGCGCGCTATATGAGCCTTTACATTGACGGGCAAGATAATCCCGACGCAGCCTGGTATTACCCTGACCCCAAGCCCGCGGCCCGTAAGATTAAAGGATTTGTGGCTTTCTGGCGCGGAGTTGAAGTGGAAAAGTAGGGAATTGGTCTCGCTTTCAGGAGCCTGAATGCACGTCCGCACTGCACTTTTTGCGCCGCTGCTGGCGCTCGCGCTGGTGGCGTGCGCGCACAAGCCGATGGCGCCATCGGTCGCCGCCGTGCCGACTTTGCAGGGCGATCCGGCTCACCCCGGGCTGACGAAAGGCTGGGTGGACACGAAGCTGTACTTCGGCCTTGGCCCGGTGGACCACCCTGAGCAGGGCGTGAGCGAAGGGGATTGGCGCAGCTTCCTTGATCGGGAAGTGACGCCGCGGTTCCCGGATGGCCTCAGCGTGCTCGACGTGTATGGCCAGTGGCAGGGCAAGAACCAGGCTGCACCGGAGCGGTTGCGCTCGAAGCTGCTGATCATCTACTACCCGGATACGGCGGAGAATCGCGCCAAGATCCAAGCCATTCGCGCGGCGTGGAAGCAGAAGACGGGGGATCAGTCTGTGATGCGGGTGACAGAGCCTGCGGATGTGTCGTTCTAGCGACCTCTGAACAAGTCCCGTTTTGCGATCGACCATTCCCTCGGGGGCTGAACAGCTTGCGGAAAACGATGCAGCGTTTCAACGAAAAGACCATCTAAAAAGCCCGAGCGATTCTTGAGCATGATTCGTGGGGCTGAAAGCCCCGCGCTCCCTCCGGACCACAAAGACTCGAGTTCTTCCGCGAACTGTAAAGCCCCGCATTCCTTCTCCGCCACATGCGGGATGACTCAAGCCACCCCACGGACGCACCCAGAGGGTACCCGCTGTCCGCGGGGACCCCGGCAGTCATCCCGTGTTAAAAGATTGGAGTCGAGTTTTCCGCAAGCTCTTGGAGCTGTGCCCTTTCCAAACATCGACTTAGTCAGAGGCTTCCCAGCGAAGCGAGAGGGATGAGAAACGAGTCTGACCCATTTACTTCTCACTCACCGATTGTGCAGCTTGAGACAAACCTTCTATTGAACCGCGCCGGCCGGGCGCATTTACGAGAGATGCGCGAAATGCAACCACAGCATCTGAAGGTCGATGCTGTTCCAGCAGCAGTTCGCCGAGCTGTTCACGCGCGGGCACGACGGGGCCCGGAGTGGCGGGCGACTTCTCCATCGCATCCTCCTCGTCAGCCGCTTTGCGCATCAGCGTTTCCGCCTCTGTGGGCCGGGCGTTTGCCAAGGCATTCCAGGCCGCGACTTCCTCGCGCATGATGCGGACTTGCGCGGCCCAGTAGTCGTCGCCGGCGCGATGCAGCTCGCCCTCGAATTCTTGCAGGACAGCAATTTCACCGCTCGCATCTGCTGCCTGTTTGCCACGGGTGTGGCCCTGGCCGCGAGCCCACACGGCAATTGCGGCAACTTGCGGGGGCGAACCAGGAATCGGCTCGATGTTTGCGGCTGAATCCCACTGGCTTTGCTCGACGGCGAAGCGAACGGGCATGGCTGTGGCTGCGTAGCTCCCTTTAAAGTCGGCTGCGAGGAGGTTCTTCATGCTGTCGAGGTGGTCGAGAACCTGGCGCGCGTTGTCGTAGCGGCCGAGTTGGAGATAGGCGTAGACGAGGTAGTCCATCGAATGAAGCTCTTCGCCGATATCGCCCTGTTCACGCGCCGCCTTGCTGGCTGCCAGGTTTGACGTTATGGAATCCTGCCACAGGCCAAGGCGGGTGAAGATGTGTGACGGCATGTGCAAAGCATGCGGCGCACCAGGTGCGATCCCGGCATACTTCCGAGCGGCGGGGAGACCTCTCGGCGCGAGTTCGCTGGTGTCGCAGGCATGGATGATGTAATGCGTGATCCCGGGATGATCCGGGTAGGTTCGGTCGAGCGGCTCCAGAATCGCGAGAGCCTGTTTCTGCCGCGCATAGGTCTTGTCGGCGAGGGAGGCATTCGAGAGCAAAGCCAGGGCATAGAACACCTGCGCCTCAATATCGTCGCGGTTGTTGCGAGCCAGGGCGGCCATGGCCTGCTCATATTGCTGGTCGCGGGTAGAGAAAGGGACGGTGCCGGCGTCTTTGAAGACAAGGGAAAGTGCCTGAATGTATCCTCTCTCGCGCGAAGTCGAAGATCCCAGCTTCTGCGCGGTTTCAATCGCCAGCGTGGCGGCCTGAAGGCAGGCGGGCACAAGTTGCGGTTCCCATAGCTGGTGGAAGCAGCTCATGGCCACACCCCAATGGGCCATGGCGCAGCGTGGATCGGACGCAGCAATTCTCCGAAACGTTGTTCCTGCCGCGGAATATGCGAAGGAGTGAAGGAGCGCAACACCGCGATTGAACTCTGCCTGGGTTTGCGTCGCGCAGGAGATTGGGAATGACACGCGTCCGAGCTTTTCTGGTGCGGGGTGGTCGTGCATCTGCTGCGACCCGAGGCCGACGCACGCGAACACCAGGATTAAAACCAACTTGCGGGGACTTACCAATGCGAACCTCGACAAGTGATTTCTACCAGATCGAGCGCATAGTGCTCAGCGGATGATTCGGATCGTGCGGGTCTGCTCCTGCACCCTCCATGCGGACTGTTGCGTTGGAGTGAGCATCTTGACGAGGAAAAAGAGGATGTAGGACGAGCAAGAGATAGCCAGATGAAACATGGGTGACTCCCTCGGTGTGATTTAGCGCCCCATCTTGCCGGGCATGCACGCACATGTGTAGTGCAGTACGGGTGCCAAACCCGAGGCGCCGAGTTGAACACAGCGCATCCAATTGTCGGCAATGAGTTTAAGTTGTGTTGCGAGGAAGTCCCCGATATCCGCGTCGGTTTTTGTGACGACGTGACGATGACGACAGTTCGTCAGGGTGACTAAAGGTCGTCACTTGAAACGGCTGTTTCCCAGCCGAGGATTGACGCTTGTGGATGTTCTGTCGCTTCCCCTGGGCTATTTTCGGTTCTCCCTACGGGAGATGAAAGTCCCACTGAGCGGTCGGCGGCTACAGCGTGCGAGGAAAGTTTTTCGGCAGGCTAGAAGCACAGGACGTAGCTGAAGACGTCGCTCTTTTTTTGCGGCTTGAGGTTGGGGAAGACGAAGTGTTCGCGTCGCACATCTTCGCGGTTGAAGCCGCACTTCTCCAGTACATGGGCTGAGGGCGAATGCTCGGCATGGCAGATGGCTTCGAGGCGCAGGACGCCGGTCTGCTGCGCCACATCGACCATGGCTTGCAGAGCTTCGGTGGCGTAGCCCTGGCCCCAGGCGTCTTTTGCGAAGACATAACCCGTGACAGCACGGGTGGGACTCTTATAGAAGAGACCGGTGCTTCCCACTAGCGACCCGTTTGAGCCGTTGTCCTGCGTCAGAGCCAGGTAAGGTCCTGCGGGCCAACGTTGCCACTCCTCATCGCTCATTGCCAGGAATGCGAGTGTGTCGGCCACGCTGCGGTGCGTGGGCCAGCTGAGGTAGCGCGTTACTTCGCGGTCGGAGGCGTAGCGATGGAACACGGCCTGCGCGTCGCTCTGTTTCGGCCTGCGCAAGAGGAGGCGTTCTGTTTCGATGTTCTCCGAAGCCTTTACGCCTTTGCTTTCCAGTTCCATTAGGCATTCCCAAGCTTTTTGCCGATTTCCCAGTGGTGCCCGAAGGGATCGACTAAGCGACCGATGCGCCATCCGTAGGACTCGTCGCGGACCGGGCAGATGGAGGAAGCACCGGCTTCCACGGCCTGATCAAAAACGGCATGAGGATCGTTCACGACGAGGACCATGCGGATGCTGGTTCCCCCGAGGGATTCGGGGCTGAAATTCTGGTGGGGGAGGGACTCATCGGCGACCCAGAAATCTCCCTTGCCTACGGCGAGATGCGCCACGACGCTACCGTCTTCGCTGTCGAGCCGTGACACGATAGCTGCGCCGAATGCGCGCGTATAGAAGTCCACGGCATCGGCGCCGCGACGCACGTTCAGCAACGTTGTGATGGTTGTTTCCACTTTCTTGCCGGTAGACACGGAAGGCGCCATTGGAATCCTCCTATGGTGTGCGGCGCTTGGTATGCGGCGCTGGGCAGAGTGGTTGTTGTTCAGGTTATGCTGCTTTAGTAGGCCTGCAGTTGGTCAAGCGGCAGGCGCACGCGGAAACAGGTTGATCCCGGGTCGGAGCGCACGCTGAGATGGCCGCGATGTTTCCGCACGATGCGCATCGCATTGTCCAAGCCAAGGCCAAGGCCCTGCCCCGGCGCCTTGGTGGTGAAGAACGGCTCGAAGATACGATCCTGCAGCTCCGGTGGAATCCCGGGGCCCGTATCCCAGATTTCCACCAGCATCATCTCGCCTTCGAGGCGGCACGTCAGCTTGAGCTTGCCACCATTGCTGGTCTCGGCCAGCGCGTCGAGAGCGTTTTCCATCAGCGCCGTCCACACCTGGTTCAACTCGCTGCCGTAGGCGCTGATGCGGGGCAGATCGGGTTCATAATTGCGCTCGATCTCCACGTTCTTCATGCGCGATTGGAGCATTTGGATCGTGGCGTCGAGGCCGGCGGGTACATCGACTTCGAGAATCGGTGCACGATCCATATAGGAGTAGGCTTTGACCGCGCTGATCAGATCGAAAATCCGCGCCGTTGAATTCAGGAGGGTATCGACCGAACGGGTAGACCTCAAGTAGCGCGCAAAGTATTGCAGGGCGACGCATGACTCGCCGGGGCCGATCAGAGAGCGAATTTCTTCAAGATCGGAGACGGTGGCCCGCTGTTCCGCAAGCTGCGCTGCGACTTCCCACGCGCCATCGCAGGGCAACGCTGTCAGCCAGCTGCGCAGATCCTCTTCGAGCTGGATCTGCTCGCCGGCATCGCGCGGGTCATTGCGCGTGGAGCGGCTCATCACTTTTTGTTCCCAGTCCTCGACGCCCCGAATCTGTTCTTCGTCCAGGCACAGGTTTACGAGCTTGAAGCGGTTTTCGCGATTCGCACGGAGTTCCATCACGAGGCTGGAGGCCGCGCGCTGTGCTGCCGATGCAGGATTGTTCAGCTCGTGCGCTAGATTGCCGGCGAGTTTACCGAGAGCATTCAGCTTTTCCGCCTGCTGTTCGATGCGCGTCACCTCGCGCACACGGTCGAGCAGGGTGGAGACGACGCGCTGCGCCATGGACGGAATGGCTGCGAGCATTTCAGGGAATTTTTCCTTCATCACCAGCAGGGCCCACACCGGCGTGATCGCGAAACCCTGGCCGCCTGACGTCTTCATGCGCGAGAAGGGGAGCAGGCCGGTCATTTGTCCGGCGCGGCCAATGAACAGCTCCATCGGACCGCCGCGCTGCCGGCGTACGTGAATCTCACCTTTGAGGATAAGGATCATTCGATCGGCAGGCGCGCCCTCTTCGAACAGGATGTCTCCAGGCTGCGCTACGATCTCCTCGCCGTTCTGGGCGAGCCAGAGGCGATCTTGAAAGGACATCCCTTGTAGTGGAACGACACGATCGATTGCAGCCGCGATGGTTTCTGCGGGTGTTGGACAGGCAGGCGCGGTCAAGGTGGGGGAAAGCATCCTGAACCTCCGGCTCAAACAAGTTCAGGATAGACCATAACCCGGTTGGACCCTGTTAAGAACTGTTGTGAACCGGTACATCGGACGGTTGAAAGGCGAATCGTACATCTTCAATTGCGCCCCGTGTACATGCCGATGCTATGATGGGCGGTTTGAAAACCAAGGCGGGAAATCCCTTATGTCTCGAAACGTCTTTTCGGCTATACTCCTGGTCGCCGCTTCACTTATTGCCAGTGCGCAATCTTCTGTGACCAGATTCGACGAAGGCACCAAAGTCTTTCGCCTCGATGGGGGCAATGTTAGCTATGCCTTCGGTGTGAATTCTCGCGGAGATCTGCAGCAACTCTACTGGGGTGGGCGCCTGGGCGCGACGGATCAGATTCCGCCTGCCGTCCTTGCGCGCGAGTGGGCTTCCTTCGATTCGTCGTATACCAACACGCCGCAGGAGTATGCGGGTTGGGGCGCAGGTCTGTTTGTCGAGCCGGCTCTGAAGGTCACTTTTGGGGACGGAAATCGCGATCTGGTGCTTCACTACGACAGGCATGAGGCTACGTCTAATGGTTTCAATGTTGTCCTTAAAGATATCAAACGAGAGGTTTTCGTAACATTGCACTACTCCATCGACTCGGGAAGCGGTATTTTGGCGCGGTCGGCAACAATTGAGAATCGGGAGGCACAGCCGATCACGATTGAGCAGGCTGCAGCGGCGGCATGGGCATTGCCTTCCGCGCACTACACACTCAATTACCTGACGGGACGCTGGGCGGGCGAGTGGACCCTGACGCAGGAGCCGCTCCATCCGGGAGCGCGTGTGATCGAGAGCCGCCGCGGGTCGACCGGACATCAGGCCAACCCGTGGTTTGCGATAGAGGCGGGCGACCACCCCGACGAGAACTCTGGGGAAGTGTGGTTCGGGGCACTGGCGTGGAGCGGATCGTGGAGAATCACGGTTGAGCAGGACCAGTTCGATGAGGTTCGCATGACCGGCGGGTTCAATCCGTTTGATTTTGGGTATGTGCTGCAGCCGGGCCAGTCATTGGAATCGCCGGTGTTTTACGGCGGGTACAGCGCACATGGGCTCGGCGGGGCATCGCGACTTCTGCATCACTACGAGATCGCACACGTGCTTCCGCATCGAGTCGGTGAAGGTGATGCCGCGGCTCCCAAACCGCGACCTGTGATCTACAACTCGTGGGAAGCGACGGAATTCCACGTCTCCGAAGAAGGCCAGATCGCCCTTGCGGAGAGGGCCGCGGCGCTCGGCGTCGATCGCTTTGTGATGGACGATGGCTGGTTTGGGCAGCGCAAAGACGACCACGCCGGACTTGGCGACTGGTATGTGAACCAGGAGAAGTTTCCCCATGGGCTGAGGCCGCTGATCGACAAGGTTCACTCGCTGGGGATGGACTTTGGCTTGTGGGTTGAGCCGGAGATGGTGAACCCAGACTCGGATCTGTATCGGAAGCATCCCGACTGGGTGTTGAATTTTCCCGGGCGACCGCGATCAGAGCAGAGGAATCAACTGGTGCTGAATCTTGCGCGGCCGGATGTGCGGGATTACATTCTTGGGTTTCTCGACAAGCTGCTTACTGAGAATGACATTGCGTTTCTAAAGTGGGATTACAACCGGAATTGGAGCGAGCCAGGGTGGGACCAGCTTCCGCCGGCGGAGCAGAAGAAGGTTTATGTTGCGTTCACGCGCAATCTGTACACCATTCTCGGGGAATTGAAGAAGCGGCATCCGAAGGTGGAATTGGAGTCATGCTCGGGCGGTGGGGGACGCGTCGACCTGGGGATTCTGGAGTATGCGGATGAGGTTTGGCCTTCGGACAACACCGATCCGTTTGACCGGCTGACGCAGCAGGATGGGTTCACGTACGCATACACGCCACAGATCATGATGGCGTGGGTCACGGACTCTCCTCATGATCTTGAGGGACAGCGGCGGGTGACTTCGCTTCAGTACCGGATGCTGAGTTCGATGCAGGGATCGCTTGGGATTGGCGCCAACATTACCAAGTGGAACGACGAGGAGATGGCAACGGCTAAGCGCCTGATCGCCGCATATCACCAGGTGCAGACGACGATCGTGCAAGGCGATCTGTACCGGTTGATCTCTCCGCGCAATGGCAGCGAGTTCTCGGCCATGCAGACGGTGAACCGCGACAAGAGCCAGTCGGTGGTCTTCGCGTTCATTCATTCGACGCAGGAGGGACGCGGGTTTCCGCGCCT
>Ga0210394_10007248_pt1 | contig 11748 bp, 9 predicted proteins | sample IncBWC12MmetaG_FD_160121 | JGI IMG/M metagenome (GOLD analysis project Ga0210394, IMG submission 160121) | Forest soil microbial communities from Barre Woods Harvard Forest LTER site, Petersham, Massachusetts, United States - Inc-BW-C-12-M | ecosystem: Environmental > Terrestrial > Soil >... | reverse complement strand
AGGAGGTCCAACTCGCCGCACGCCTGCGAAAAGATTACGCCACCGGCATGGAGGTTAAAGTATTTGAGAACCATCTGTGGCGGCAGGCCCACCAGGAGATTCTGCAACTGCTCGACAGCGACCACAATGGCGCGCTGTCCGCGGAGGAAAAGCTCCAAGCTCGCATCGTCCTCTATGGGCATAGCTGGGGCGCTTCGGAAACCGTCAGCATGGCTCGAGCACTCCAAAAAGATGAGATCCCGGTGTTGCTGACCATCCAGGTGGACAGTGTGTCGAAGCCGGGCAGCGACGACCGGTCCATACCTGCTAACGTAGCTCAAGCCGTCAATTTCTTTCAGCTTGACGGACTTCTTCACGGCCAGCGGCAAATCGTTGCCGCTGATCCCCTACACACCCAGATTCTGGGGAATTTTCGATTTGACTACAAAGCGAACCAGGTCAACTGCGACGGGTATCCCTGGTATGCCCGGATCTTCATGAAGCCTCATATCGAGATTGAATCTGATCCAAAAGTTTGGAATCAAGTCGAATCCCTGATCCGCTCAAAGCTGCCGTCCACGCACGCTGAATGATGCGCTGAACGAGCGCGTGGGCTACTTCTTTTTCTCCGGCGGCGCCGCTGGCGGAAGGTCGGAATTATAAATGTCGGCGACGGTCTTCCACTTGGTATCCGGCTGTTTTTTCCACACCTCCACGAGCTTGCCGTGGTCGCTCACCGGTTTGCCTTGCGGATCTTTCGAGGTCATTTGATACACGCCGATCAAATACGCCAGATCGCCGGAACGCGCGACGTCTACTTTACTGACCGACCACGATAGCGAAACGCCCGGGCCGAGCATCGACGCCCATGAGGCGCGAATGGCCTGTTTGCCGACGGCGATGGGAGCGTCGGGGGGCAGCAGACTGGCATCGTCGCTATAGAACGAGACAGTGCTCTCAAGATCGTTGGCTCCGGCCGCCTTCGACCATTGCGCATCCAGATCGCGAATGGCGCTTTCATCGGCGGCGCGTGTGTCTGGCATTTGTTGGCTACAGGAAGAGGCCAGCAAGAGCAGAGAAAGACATCCGCAGAGAGCGATCCTGGATCCTTTTTCGTAGCGATTGGTCATTTAGCAAATTCCCTATTCTTCCGGTGCGAACGCGAGCAGGACATTACCCGCCATGCCGCCATTGCGGGCGTAGCCGGAGTTCACAAATAGCATGCCGCCCACGATCACCGGACCAGCGCCATCCAGCGAGCCGCCCTTGCCGCGCACCCCGTTCGTGGTTGTATAGTCGCGCACCGTGTCGAAGTCCCATAGCACTCGGCCGTCCTCAGTTGCGAAGGCGCGTAAGTGCCCGTCGTCCGATCCGGAGAACACGACGCCGGGAATGGCCGTGACAGCCGCGGGCTGCGCCGGACTGCACTGAGCCTTCGACCCGCAGGGCTGGGGCGCCGTGTACCAAACTTTCTCGCCGCTGGCTACTCGAAGAGCGGTGAGTCCTCCGCCCTGTGTGGGATCGGGTGGCAATCCTACCTGGACGATAGTGCCGGGAGGAGCCTTTCTCACAAGATCTGAAACCGCCGCGTAGACCTGCTGGCCATCGCTGGCCATGCCCCATTGCACGCCGCCATTGGTGCCGCCCTTGCCGACTCGAGTCTGCCAAAGGATCTCGCCTTTGCGCTCCGGATCAAGCGCATACACCACGCCCGATTTCTGCCCGGCGAGCAGGATGTCACGGCCGTTGGGGAGTTTCTCGATGAGAACCGACGACCCGAAGTCGTGGTCCGGGCCAGGACATTTGGATCCCGTGCAGGCGCCGCTGTAAACATCGCCAGGGGTCACTTGCTTGGACCACACGATTCGTCCGGTCTTCAGCTCCAGGGCCAGCACGGAGTCGCTCATATCGGTGGCGGGCGAAGAAAAATTGTCGCCGGTCGCGATATACAGCAAGCCGCGTTTGTTATCCACCGTCGGCGAGCCCCAGACGCCCGCGCCCGAGGGTCCCCAGGTACCGACGCTGCCAGGACCCTTCTCGATTTCCTTGGCCTTCTCGCGAATTGTGTAGGTCTTCCACACCTCGGTTCCATCCTTGGCGCGCAAGGCCGTAATGCTACCGCGAAACGTGCAGCAAGGATAATCGGGATTACTCGATCGGGTTTCTTCCCAGGAAGCGGCCGGGATGAAGACCACTCCGTTGTGAACAGCCGCCGATCCCGTCAAACGCGTGGATTCGTGCGGCTCGGGTTTCTTCTTCCACAAAAGACGTCCGGTCTCGGCCTCAACTCCATAAGCCCATCCCGTGAGATCGGTGAACACGAGAACATGTGTTTTACCGATGGGGACCGCGACCATGGCGGATCGCACCGGCCCGCTGGCTTGATAGACCCAGCGAACGCAGCCGGAATCCGTGCTCAGGGCCTGCACCGCGCCGCCCGCGCTGCCGACGAACAATGTGGGGCCGAGCACCGTGGGCGCGCCGAACGCGCTCACATCGCCATCGAATCCATACGCCCACTTCAGCTTGAGCTTGCCCACCTGATTGAGCGTGATGCCGCTTGACGTCGTGTAGCGCGTGTTCGAAAGATCGGGACCCCAGCCGTTCCAAACTGGGCTCGGTGACGCGCCAATGTTCACGGTGCGGTCGGCGCAATACGCTTTCGCAGGAACCGGAGCGTCGGCCCGCTCGACACCCAGGTACTTCGCCACGGCTTCGCGCTCATCGCGAGTGAGGACATAAGCGACGTTGATCATGACGCCAAAGTCCAACGTTCGCAAGATGCGCGCGACGGACAATTGTTTCAGCGCATCACGAGGCGGAGCCGTTTCACTCGCCGAGTCGTGGCAGGCGGCACAGCGCCTCTGATACACTGCTTCGCCGGAGACTGCCGCCGCGCAGGGGAGGGCCGCGATGGCGGTCAAGAGCGCCAGGTTTTGGAGAGTAAACCGATCAAGCACGCGGCCTATTTTACATGAATCTGGCAGGAGGAGGAATTCCAGCGACGCTTCCGATAGGATGGATCGGTGGGTGGCGAAAGAATCATGAAACGTAACCTAAGCCTGTGTTATTTTCTGTGCGCCACATGGGTGGCTGCGCAGCCGGTAGTGCTAAAGACTTCAACGATGCTCGACGGCCAGGGCCACGTTCTGAAAAACAGAAGCATCGTTATCGAAGATGGGAAGATCGTCCGGATTTCCGAGGCGAAAGAGAAGACCACTTACGATCTCTCGGGGATGACCGTGATGCCAGGTTGGATCGACACGCATGTCCATTTTGCCACGCATTTCGATGCGAACAATCGGGTGGAGAGCGGGGGCGCGGGCAGCAAGGAGGCTCCCCAACTGAGCGCGTTGTATGCGGCCGCGGGCGCCTATACCACCCTGATGGGCGGCTTCACGACGGTTCAGAGCGTCGGCGCGGAGGTGGACGGCAGCGTTCGCGATCTGATCAATTCGGGCCAGCTTCCGGGGCCCAGAGTCATCACCTCGTTGCGCGCGATTTTCGACAGCACCGGCACTCCCGAGCAGATCCGGGCGTTCGTGCGCAAGGCCAAGGCGGATGGCGCCGATGTGATCAAGCTTTTTGCCACCGCATCCATCCGCGATGGTGGCGCTCAGACCATGTCCGACGATCAGATTCGCGCGGCCTGCGGCGAAGCCACCGCGGTCGGCTTACGGTCGGTGGTTCACGCACACGCGTCCAGCGGAGCCAAGGCCGCGGTCCTGGCCGGCTGCACCTCGATCGAGCACGGCATATTCCTGGATAACGAAACCCTGCACTTGATGGCGGACCGCGGCGTGTATTTTGATCCGAACTTCCTGGTCCTGCATAACTATCTCGAGAACAAGCCGAAGTTCCTGGGAATCGGCAACTACACCGAAGAGGGCTTCGCCTACATGGAGAAGGCGCTGCCATTGGACGCCGACGTGCTGAAACGCGCCATGGCGCAACACGTGAAAATCGTCCTTGGGACGGACGCGGTAGCCGGTTCTCACGGCCGCAACTCGGAAGAATTTATCTATCGCGTGAAGGACGGCGGCCAACCGCCGATGGACGCCATTATCAGTGGGACCTCGCGGGCGGCTGAGGCTCTGCGGCTCGGAAACAAAATCGGTTCACTGATGCCAAATATGGCGGCTGATATTGTCGCGGTGGATGGAGATCCGCTCAAAGACATCACCGCGGTGCGTCGGGTGGTGTTTGTGATGAAAGGCGGCAAGGTCTACAAAAACATCGCACCGGGAGCGCTGAAATAATATGCCCGAACCGAAGACAGTCGACGTATCGGAAATCATCGAGCGCCAGAAATTCAGCGGCTTCCTGCTAGGACTGGTGGTGGTCTCCTGGATCATCACTTTCTTTGACGGCTTCGACACCAATCTGATCAGCTTCGCGGCCCCCTACTTCGCTTCGGGTTATCACCTGAGCCGCGTCCAGCTTGGAAACATCTTCGCCATGGGGCTGCTGGGGACGCTAATTGGTGGATTCATTTTAGGCTACGTGGGTGACCGCATCGGCCGGCGTCCCACGGTGATCCTTGCTACCGCGGGCTTCGGGATACTCACGCTGTGTTTCACTTTCGCCAGCGGTTATTGGTCACTTTTCAGCCTGCGGCTGATCAATGGCATTCCACTCGGGGGCATGCTGCCGCTCGCTTGGGCGCTGAACATGGAGTACGTGCCTAAGCGCTATCGTTCAACCGTCGTCACCGTCATCATGATGGGATTTTCGGTGGGTACCGGCTTCGGTGGGCCGATCGCGAACTGGCTGATCCCCAAGCTGGGCTGGCAAGCAGTTTTTGTTCTGGGCGGATTGGCCGCTCTGCTGTGCGCCGCGATCCTGTTCTTGGTGCTGCCGGAATCGATTCGTTTCCTGGCTAGCAAAGGACGTGAGCCAGGGCGCATCGCCGGCATATTGGGCCGGATCGCGCCAGGCCAAAGCTTCTCGCCGGAGGCGACCTATGTTGTCGCCGATGAGCCTACAGTCAAGAAAGATTTCAAACCATCGCTGCTCTTTCTCGGCGAGCTGAAGAAAATCACGCCGCTGATCTGGCTGGCTTACATCACCAGCTCCTTCGCTGTGTATTTCCTGGTGAACTGGACGCCGCTGGTGTTTGAAGCGCTGAAGTTCAGCCGAGGCGAAGCCGCTACGGCAGCGTCGCTCATCTCGCTGATGGGAGCCATTGGCGGCCTGATACTGATGCGCTTCACCGACCATCGCGGCGCTATGGCCGTAACGGTGATGCCGGTGATGACGCTGATCCTGCTTCTGGTGGCCAGCTTCGTAAACTTTCCGCACCGCGGTTTTCTGGTGCTAATCGCTTGCATCGGCTTCTTCCTGGTGGGCGGGCAGTTCGGCGTGATCAGTATTTGCGGCATCTTTTATCCCAGTGCATATCGCGCGAATGGCGCCGGATGGGCCAGCAGCGTGGCCAAGATCGGCTCGGTGATGGGCCCGCTGGTCGGCGGATGGGTTCTATCCACCAGTTTGCCGGTGCGGAACATTTTTGCTGTGCTCGCCATTTGCCCGGCCATCTTCGCAATCTGTATTTATGCCGTGGGCCGCATGCATAGCCGCATGCTGGGCCGCGAAGCGCTCGAGGAGCTGGCGCTGCCGGCTCAAGTTGGTCATTGACGATGGAGCTTCGCAGCAACAAAGTCAACAATCCGATGCGCAGGGCGCAGTGGCTGGCCCTGGGGATCTCGGACCAGGACATGAATAAGCCGAAGATCGCCGTGGTGAATTCATCTTCCGAACTGGCCATTTGCTTTAGTCACCTCGATGGCATCGCCAAGGTTGTGAAGGAGGCTGTGAGGGAAGCGGGCGGTCTGCCTTTTGAGATCCGGACGGTTGCCCCGAGCGATTTCATCATCAACTCCGGGCGCGGCGGAAACTACATACTGCCGAGCCGCGACCTGCTGACCAACGACATCGAGGTCGCGGTGGAAGGCGCGCAGTTGGACGGAATGATTTGCCTGGCGTCTTGCGACAAAACGCTGCCGGGCCAGGTAATGGCCGCGGCGCGACTCAACATCCCGACCATCATCGTCATCTGCGGCTACCAACAAAGCGGCGAATCGAGAGGCGCGCATTGCGATATCGAGGATGTGTTTCTCGCCTCGGCTCACTCCGCCATGGGCAGGATTACGCCCGAGGAGTTGCGGGAAATGAGCTCGAACGCGATTCGCAGTCCCGGAGTTTGTTCCGGCCTGGGCACGGCCAACACCATGCATTCGGTTTGCGAGGCTTTGGGGATGTGCCTGCCGGGCGCTGCGCCGGTGCGCGCGAATAGCGCGAAGATGTTCGAGCACGCCCGGCGATCCGGCGCGCGAATCGTGGAGATGATATGGGAGGATCTGCGCCCGCGCGCGATCTTGACGCCGGCTGCTTTTGCCAACGCGGTCGCGATGGTGCTGGGCATCAGCGGATCGATCAACGCGATGAAACATCTACAAGCGATCGCCGTCGAGGGGCAAGTTGATGTGGACATTCACAAGCTGTTCGACGAACTCGGAGCGCGTGTGCCCGTGCTTTGCGCTATTCGTCCGAATGGAGATTATCCCATCGAATCGTTCGAAGACGCGGGCGGCGCGAGAGCGGTTCTTAAGCAACTCGAGCCGCTTCTTCAAGCCGGCGCGCTAACGGTGACCGGGCGCACCCTGACTGAAAACCTGTCGGGTGTAACGATCGACAACGAAGAAGTGATTCGCGGGCTGGATCGGCCATACTCCGATCAGCCAGCGATCGTTCTGCTGCGCGGGAGTCTCGCGCCCGCTGGTGGCGTGGTAAAGATCGGATTGCGTCATGAAGGCCGTCCCACTCGGCTGCGCGGTCCGGCGAAGGTCTTCGAAGATCGCCAGCCGGCGCTTGAGGCCATTCGCACTGGCAAAATCCTGGCTGGAGATGTGCTGGTGCTGCGCGGCGATGGAGTGCAAGGCGGCCCGGGTATGGGCGGAGCAGCGAACATGGCGGTCTTCGCTTTGGATGGCGTCGGCTTAGCGCTCAAGGTCGCGGTGGTGACGGACGGCCAGATGTCCGGACTGGCGAACAAGGGGTTGGTGGTCGCGGAAGTGGAGCCCGAAGGAGGTGTGGCAGGCCCACTGAGCGTCATTCAAGACGGCGATATCGTTTCCATCGACCTCGGGAAACGGAGTATCGATATCGAGATTCCGGAAGCGGAGCTGCAGGAGCGCGTGAAGCACGCGCACGTTGTCGCTAAACCGGCCCGCGGCTGGCTGTCCATCTATCGCCGCACGGCGCTTCCGTTGTCGCAAGGAGCCGCGCTGGTTTCATCGGAGCCGAGAAATGACTAACGAACAACGCAAATCGGTCGCACTCGAATACCTCCACGCACTGGACAACGGTGGCGTGACCTCGTCCGGAGGGTCGGTACTCGATCTGTTCGCGCCCGAGGCCCAGGTCTACTTCCCGAAGTGGGGGGTGGCAAAAGGGAAGAAGCAAATCGAGAAGTTGTTCGGCGACTTGGGCGGCACGCTCAAATCGATCACTCATCACTATTCCGGATTGAATTGGATATTTTCGGGCAGCGACACGGTGGTGTGCGAGGGCACCAGCCACGGCGAGCACAAGGATGGTCCGTGGAGCGCCGGTAATCCGGAGTGGGGCGCTGGCCGATGGTGCGATGTGTTCGAGATTCGCGACGGGCTGATCCAACGCTGCTTTATTTACTTGGACCCGGACTACGCAGGGAAAGATATCAGCCGTTACCCGTGGATTGAGAAGTAAGGAAGCGCATCCTCATGGCGACGCCCAGTCTCAGCCACACTAGTGAGTTTCGACGGGAGCTGGGGCTGCGGGATCTAATTCTCGCCCAGATAATGAACGTGGTTGGCTCCAGTTGGGTCGGTGTCGCTTCCAAACTCGGCAAAGCGCATGCCGTGTTCTGGGTTGGGTCGATGCTGCTGTTCTACGTCCCGCTCGCGTTGGTGGTCATCTACCTCAATCGAGCGTTGCCGCTGGAGGGCGGCTTATATCAGTGGGCCAGAGTGGCCTTTGGCGCATTCTGGGGTTTCCTAATCGCGTGGAATCTTTGGGTTTACGCAGTAATCGTATTGGGCAGCATCCTGTTCGTTGTTCCCACCGACTTGGCCTACTCCATTGGCCCGAGCGCGGCTTGGCTTCCGGCTAGCCACGCGGCCACCACATTGCTGACGGGGGCGGTCCTGATCTTTATCGCGTGCGTCGCGGTGCGAGGGCTGTCGATTGGGAAGTGGCTGCATAACATCGGAGGATTCGCAGTGATGTCGGGTTACGCCATTCTAATAGCTCTACCGGTCTGGGCAATTCTGCGCGGCAAAGCGGTCTCATATACGCCGGTGCCCCTGGCCCTACCCGAAGCTTCGTGGGTCAGCCTGGCCATCTTTGGGCAGATTACCGTGGGCGGTCTCAGCGGTTTCGAATATGTGGCCATCATGGCGGGCGAATGCCGCGACGCCGGCCGCAACATCGGGAAAGCGGTGGCCATCTCCGCGCCTGTGATTGCATTGATGTTCATCCTTGGCACCAGCTCGGTGATCACGTTTGTCGGCGATCGGCCCATCGATTTGATCGGCCCCATCCCCCAAACCTTCCGCGCCGCGCTGGGCAACTCGGGCTTCGCATCGCGATTCGCCTCCATTGCGATCCTGCTGCTTCTGATCCGCGCCATCTCGGCCGGCAGCTTCATCTTTACGGGCCTAACCCGCCTGCCGGTCACGGCCGGCTGGGACCACCTTCTGCCGGAATGGTTCACGCGCCTGGACCCCCACCGTAAAACTCCGGTGAATTCGATTCTATTTATGACGGCCCTCGCCATCGTGCTCATCTTCTTCAGCATGCTTGGAGTGAGGGAGCAGGAAGCCTTGCAGTTGCTGAACAACGCTTCCGACGTGCATTACGGCATCGCCTATGTCGCGCTGTTTGCCATTCCGCTCTTCGGTGCCGCTCGCCTGCGGAAGAGCCTTCCGAAGTGGCTGGGCATTCCCGCACTGGCTGGGCTGATTTCCAGCGCTATTGCCGTGCTAATCGCCGTTTATCCGATTATCGACGTGGTGAGCAACCTTGAATATGCCGGCAAAATTATTGGCGTCGTACTGCTGGCCAATGTGATAGGCATTGTCGTTTACGCGCTTCACCGTTTCAAAGGGGCAACCACGTGAGCTTCGTGACTGCGGACGGCGGACGGCTGTATGTCGAAGAAACCGGGACCGGCGATCCGATAATTTTCGCTCATGAATTGCATTCGGACTATCGGGAGTGGGAAGCGCAAGTCCGCTGGTTCTCGCGCTCCTACCGTTGCATCACATTCAATGCGCGCGGCTACCCGCCATCGGATGTACCGGGTGATTCCGGTTTATACGGATTCCCTTTCGTCGTCCACGACATTGCGGCCGTGATGCGCGGTCTGGGCATTTCGAACGCACACGTGGTGGGGTTAAGCCAGGGCGCGTACGCCGCGCTGCACTTCGGATTGATGTATCCGGAGATGGCGAGGTCGCTGGTTGTGGCAAGCGTCGGAGCCGGCTCGCCTGCCGCGGACCGAGCAAAGTTTGTAGCGGAAGCCGAGGCCACCGCTCGGGCATACCTGGAACAAGGAGCGTACGCCGTGGCTGAAGTCGTCGGACAGGGCCCCGCTCGCACGCAGCTTCTGCGCAAGGACCCGCGCGGATTCCATCAATTCCTGTCCCATCTGCGGGAGCATTCACCGGAAGGCAAAGCGCGGACGCTGGTTGGCTATCAGGCCCGGCGTCCCTCGCTGCAGGATTATGAGAAGGAATTCGCTGGGCTTCAGATCCCGGTGTTGTTGATCGCCGGCGACGAGGACGAGCCTTGTCTGGAAACGACACTCTGGCTCAAGCGAACTCTTCCCAACGCCGGACTTTGGATTTGCCCTAACAGCGGCCACGCGATCAACCTGGAAGAGCCCGCCGCCTTCAATCGCACGGTCGGGGACTTTCTGAGCGCAGTGGAACGCGGGCGAGGGTCCTGGACGTGACTTGCAAGGCCTGCAAAATTCCGATGAAAGAATTGAAGGGACACATTTACCACAAGAAGAGAAAATGGAAGTGCCAGAAGTGCGGCAGGGTCAGGATGCAAGAGCAAAAGTAACGCCTGCCGGAAGAGACCTTCTACTGTGATTCACTTCCTCTCCCAAAATACCGTGCACCCTTGAATCACTTCCTTCTTGGCGTAGACTTGCGGCAAGTTAAGTATTGCGAGATGTTCATCGTCTTCATCGCTGCAAGTCTGCGCGGTATTGAACGTTCTCGACTGGATCAATTTTGCCAGCTCCGCTCGAGGCACGATGTGCAGTGAAGCAGCCAGGTCGGCCGGCAGGTTCAGCTTTTGAGAATCCGAGAACTCCATGCCTGACGGAGGTGCGCGGCGCGTCAGGAAATAAATGTGCTCGTCCGCTAACACGGGCGCCTGGGGCGGTGTAACTTGATCGACCTTTCTGGCAACCTTTTCGAGGTCTGGCCATGTATAGTCGTCGCGCCTCTCGTATAGCGCTTTCGCTAGTCCCAGGCACAGCAGGGCAGTCAATATCACGACCGTCCAATACGGCCGGTGGTGCGTATCCAACCGCGAGCTGACCTCAAACAATCCCACCGCGGAGAGAATACCGAGGAATGGCACCATCAGCACGAAGTAGGTTTCAAACGTCGGATGTGCAATAGAAACATTCAGCCCCAAGGCCACCGCCAGCCAACAACACAGATACAGTTGCTCTCGCCATCGGGGATCCGTCCGGCTTTGGACAGTGAAAAGCAGGCCGGCCACCGCCAGCAATCCCAGCAGCAGCGCGGGCGTTGAGTCCACCCACGAGGTAAGCACTCCTAGATCGTGCTGAGTAGCGCCTTCCCATTCCACGCGGCGGTAAAACAGTTGGTATTCCACCAGGTTGAACATGGCCTGGCGTGGCGCCTCCGCGACCAGCCAAAGCACTGGAACAAACGCGACCGCCGCTCCCGTTGTAAAGGCGGCGAACTTGCGAAGCCGGCTTCCTGTTTGGTTATGAAGCAGTATCCAAAGAAGCAGCACCGGGCCCACGGACGCCGTCAGGAGTGAAGAACCGGCTGCCGCCGCGGCTAGAAAACCAACCAAGGCTGCCCACCACGCCCCCTCTCGTTCCGCGGACAGAATCGAGAGGCGAAATGAGGCGACGATGAGGAACAGGCACAGTCCGTAAGCTTGGCTAATCGTGCCGAACTTAACGATCAGCACGTTTAGACCGATGACCGATGCGGCAGCAAGCGCGGCAGCCAGCCGCCAACCAGGCACGCGGAAGCGTGCGAAAACGAAGTCCGCTGACAGCATGATGGCTCCGGCCGTGAGCAACGTAGCCAGTGCGTGCGCCATGCGCCAGCTGTCGCCGAAGACGCGCATCCAGCCCGCGTTCCAATAAGCGTTCAAAGGCGTCTGCGGAAAGCAGAAGTCGAGATAGGGCTTGTTCCCTGCATTGATCAACTGCGCTGCCAGCAGGTGGAAACCTTCGTCCCACGCCATAGCTCGGGTTTGCGAATAGACCAACAGTCCCGCGGAGAGAAGCGCGACCACCGCGCACAAAACAAGGTACAGCGCTTGGTTGCGGGTTGGAGGATCGGACTGCTTGGCCGGCGGCATCGGGCTGAAACTTGGATCATACCGAAAACGCCGGGATCGCCGAATCCCGCGCCGATCTGTGATAGCGTAAGAATCCAAAAGGGAGAAATCGGCCCATGCGCGCGCGAGCAAGGTTGATCCTGGCCTCGACGGCCACGCTGCTGC
>Ga0210394_10007247_pt1 | contig 11749 bp, 9 predicted proteins | sample IncBWC12MmetaG_FD_160121 | JGI IMG/M metagenome (GOLD analysis project Ga0210394, IMG submission 160121) | Forest soil microbial communities from Barre Woods Harvard Forest LTER site, Petersham, Massachusetts, United States - Inc-BW-C-12-M | ecosystem: Environmental > Terrestrial > Soil >... | reverse complement strand
CCGACACGCAAACACGCAAACGATGGGTGCCGCATCCTGCGATTTTCAGGGTGCGGGTTTTATCTTATGTAGCGGCCGCCTTCCGAGGCGGGAGATTTTTGACCGCCACGAGACAACCCAGGCAAACACGCTTGCTATACTGAATCTAACGATGCCAAAAAAATCAAACTCGAAAAACTCCCGCCCTGCACGCCAAAACAGATTGCAGATGGTGGCCCACGCCGCGCTGCCTACCCGCTTTGGTCGATTCACAATCTATGGATTCAAGGGACGCGGCCCCCAGGACGAAGCCGTAGCACTCGTGCGTGGAAATGTCGCCAAGGGACGTTCAGCGCCGCTGGTGCGCGTGCATTCGCAATGCCTCACCGGGGATGTGCTGAACTCGCTGCGCTGCGATTGCCGCGCCCAACTGGAATTGTCGCTCAAGAAAATCGGCAAAGCCCCGGCCGGAATTCTTCTATACCTGCCACAAGAAGGGCGCGGCATCGGCCTGATGAATAAATTGCGCGCCTACCAATTGCAAGACGGCGGCATGGACACGGTCGAGGCCAACGAGTCGCTCGGATTCGCGGCCGACGCGCGAGACTACGAATTCCCCGCGCAAATCCTGAAAAAGCTGGGCGCAAAACGCATCCGCCTGCTCTCCAACAATCCAGACAAAGTCCGGCAACTCGAATCTTCCGGCATCCACGTTTCCGAGCGAGTCCCCTGCCAACCGCGCATCTCTAAAATCTCCCGCGGCTACCTCCAAACCAAACGCCGCAAAATGGGCCACATCCTAAACGGCGTTTAGGTCCGACGATTTTTTCCTTGGGTGCCGCACGCACCCTGCGGTTTTCAAGTCGCAAGTTTTAGCTACGCGTAAAACCCGTTGTCATCCTGAGGTGCCGGGGCCTTTCGCCGGAGAAGGATCTCAACCTGAAGTGCTAGCAAGATCTGTACGCCGAGAAGCCTTCGCCCATCCTCATCCGCAAACAAGAAACAAACCCTACTTAGCCGGCACTCGTGGCCTGGCCCGCAAAGCAAACCGCAAATGCCCGCTGCCTAGCCCTTCTTTCGCATTGACCACCATGGCCGGCTCAACGCTCGTTATGCGCGGCATATCAAATTCGATCCGTACCTGCCCGTACAACCCGGTTTCCGCCGAATACGCCAGCCGGTCCGCGCTTCCGTCCACTTCCACCCTCACTTCCGCGCCATGCACCGGATCCCCATTCTCTTCGTGCACGGAAATCTGCAGCGTAGCGCGTCTGCCTGCCAGCCAACTCTTGGCGTTCGTCAATTCCAGACTAAGCTTCCGTGGAACGGCCGCGGACGCCGAAGAATTTAGAGAAGCAGCGGCGGGGGCTTCCGCAACAATTTGCTTTTGCGCGGCTGCGGGAACTGGATTCACCTGCGGAATCGCCAACTGCAGCTTGTTGTTCTTGATTTCTTCCAAAACCGCCCGGTGCTGCTCATCCAGCCGCAGTTTTAGCGCTTGCTCGCGGTCTTCATCCAGCGGCAGCAAATCAAAATAATTATTCGTCCTTCGATGCAGCACCCTCCCCCGAAAATAGACGGTCGTATCAATCAGTCCGTGATACTCCCCGCGATCTTCCGTCTGTACGTGGAAGGTTACCGCTCCCATTTTAATATTCGTATTGTGGCCGAACACCATCACAGCACCCGTAGTACGCCGCGCAGCGTCGCCGCCCGGTTCCGTACAAACCAATCACCGCTTCGGAATTTTTACCGGAGCATTTGACCGGGTGGCGTCTCACTCGCTATTATACCGTTTCGCCTATGACCTCCTCTGGCCTACAAGCGTACGTTCCCCTACTAATACACCTGCTTGTCGCCGCATTTTTGGCTACCGCGCTGATCACCGTCTCCACCGTGATTGGCTGGAGACGCCCGAGCAAGACAAAATCGCAGCCCTACGAGTGCGGAATCACTCCGACTGGCGACGCGCGCGAACCTTTTTCCGTAAAGTTTTACCTGGTAGCCATGGTTTTCATCCTTTTTGATGTGGAGGCCATTTTTCTTTATCCGTGGGCGTTTATTTTCAAGGATCTGGCACGCAACGCGGAAACCCACTGGTTTGGCTTCATAGAAATGATGATTTATGTGGCCATTCTATTGGTCGGATATATCTATCTCTGGAAGAAGGGCGCGCTCGACTGGCATCCGGCCAAGAAGTAGCGCGAGCCCCTCGAGGATCATTGTTACGTGACGCAGGTTGCCAAAGAAAGCGCTGGTGTTGTGGTTGAACACCTCCGCGCATGGAACGCCAAAGCTGTATCGCAAGTGATTGAATATCGTGGACAAACCACGATTGTCGTTCCCAAGGAACTGCTGCGCGCCACGGCGCAGGAGTGCAAAAGTAATCCGAAGCTGCAATTCAATCTTTTAAGCGACGCCACCTGCGTCGACCGGTTCCCGGTCGAACCGCGCTTTGAATTGAACTACCAGCTCGTTTCCATTCCCCGTGTGCAGCGCATCAGCCTGCGCACCAGCGTCAGCGGCCAGCAACCAATTGTGGATTCGCTCATGCCCGTATGGAAAGGCGCCAACTGGCTGGAGCGCGAAATTTTCGATCTGTTCGGCATTCGTTTTGAGGGTCACACCGATTTGCGCCGCATTCTTTTGCCGGACCAATTCGAAGGAGCGCCTTTGCGCCGCGATTTCCCGGTGGAGGGCAAGCGGTAAACGGGTTCCTGTTTTAGTGGATGAGAATAATCAATGACAACGGTTGAAACAGCGGTCGGCACAGCGAAGACGATGGTCCTCAATATGGGCCCGCAGCACCCGTCCACGCACGGGGTGTTGCGCGTGTTGCTGGAGCTGGATGGCGAGAACGTGGTCACCGCGGTTCCCGACTGTGGCTATCTCCACACTGGTATCGAGAAGAGCTGCGAAGACAAAACCTATTCGCAGGTAATCACCCTCACCGACCGCATGGACTACCTGAATCCGCTGGGAAACAATCTGGTGTATTGCCTGGCGGTGGAAAAGCTTCTCGGCCTGGAAGTACCCAAGCGCGCTCAATACATCCGCGTGATGATGGTTGAACTCCAGCGCATCTCCTCGCACCTGGTGTGGCTCGGAACCCACGCCCTAGATATGGGCGCCATGTCCGTCATGCTCTATTGTTTCCGCGAGCGCGAAGAAATTCTGAAGATTTTCGAACGCTTCGCCGGGCAGCGCATGATGACCAGCTATATCCGTATCGGTGGCTTGGCGCTCGATCCACCAGCGGGTTGGCGCGAAATGGTAAAGCGCTTCCTGGACATGATGCCCGCGCGCATCGATGAATATGAGCAGCTTTTGACCGGCAACCAGATTTGGCAAGGCCGATTAAAGGGCGTCGGCTATTTGTCTCCGGAAGAGTTGGTCGATCTCAGCACTACCGGGCCGGGCCTACGTGCAGCAGGAATCCCCTACGACAATCGCAAACTGTTCCCCTACTCCAGTTACGAAGAGTTCGACTTCAACGTTCCGACCCGCACCGAGTCCGATTGCTTTGCGCGTTACCTGGTTCGCGTCGCAGAAATGCGCGAAAGTGTGAAGATCGTCCGCCAGGCAATGGCAAAAATTACCGACTACGGACCAATCAGAGCCGACGCCCCGGGCGTTGTGCCGCCACAGCGCGAAAAAATGAAAACCGAAATGGAAGCGCTGATCTACCATTTCAAGATATTCACCGAAGGCTTTTCGCCGCCGGCCGGAGAGGCCTTCGTCGCCGTCGAGTCTCCCCGCGGTGAACTGGGATGCTTCATCGCCAGCGACGGCTCGCCGAAGCCCTTGCGTGTGCACTTCCGCGGCCCTTCCTTTATAAACTTGCAGGCGCTGCCCTTCATGGTCGAAGGTGAGCTGATCTCCGACACTGTTGCGTGCATCGGCACCATCGATATCGTTCTAGGAGAAGTGGACAGATAATCATGCAACTTTCACCGACCCTAGCCGCCAAATTCGACAAGCTGCAGACCAGCTACCCGGTCAAGCGCAGCGCATTAATCCCGATGCTGCTTTACGCGCAGGACGAATACGGCCACATCAGCGACGAAATCATCTCCGAAATCGGCAGCCGCCTGGATTTGAATACCGTTCAGGTCGAAGAAACCCTCGAGTATTACTCCATGCTGCATCGCAAGACCTGGGGCAAATATCACGTCCAGATCTGCACCAACGTGTCCTGCAAAGCGCGGGGTGGCGAAGAGCTTCTGGCGCATGCCAAAAAGCGCCTGGAAATTGGCCACAAGGAAGTTACCCCGGACGGCGTCTTCTCCCTGGAAGAAGTCGAGTGCATCGGCGCATGCACCGGCGCGCCAGCTCTACAAATCAACTACGACTATCACGAGAACATCACCCCATTGCGCTTCGATCGCTTGGTGGAAGAACTCGACAAGGGCAAAAAGCCCGCGCCAGTGCCGGTGATTACCGGAGCGCTCCGCCCCGAACGCAATCCCTTGGAAACTCCGCTGATCAGCAGGCGCTGGGGCATAAAAGATTCGATGAAGATCGATGTCTACCTGCAGACCGGCGGCTACCAGGCGCTAGACAAAGCGCTGAAGCAGATGACACCCGACACCATCATTGACGAAGTGAAAAAGTCCAACCTCCGCGGACGCGGCGGCGCGGGCTTTCCCACCGGCTTGAAGTGGTCGTTCGTGCCCAAGGATTCCTCCAAGCCGAAATACATCATCTGCAATGCTGACGAATCGGAACCCGGCAGTTGCAAGGACCGTCCGCTGATGGAACTCGATCCGCACCAACTCATCGAGGGCACCATCATCGCCGGCCGCGCCATCAATGCGCATCACGGTTTCATCTACATTCGGGGCGAATATCGCTACGTTCTGGACATCGTGGACGCAGCAATTTCGGAAGCCTACGCACGCGGCTACCTCGGCAAAAATATTCTTGGCTCGGGTTTCGATTTTGACCTGTTGGCGCACACCGGCGCGGGCGCCTACGAGTGCGGCGAAGAGTCCGCGTTGATGGAATCGCTCGAAGGCAAGCGCGGCTATCCGCGCATCAAGCCTCCCTTCCCTGCTGTCGTTGGCCTCTACGGCTGCCCCACCGTTATTAACAATGTGGAATCGCTTAGTTCCGTTCCCGCGATCATTCTCGAAGGCGGCGAAGCCTACGCGCTGCGTGGCACGCCAAAAAACGGCGGCACGCGCCTGCTCTGCATCTCCGGCCACGTAAACAAGCCGGGCATCTACGAAATTCCCCTGGGTATGAACATGCGTAAATTCATCGACGAAGTTGCCGGTGGCGTCCCGGGCGGCAAAAAGGTCAAAGCTGTAATCCCGGGTGGCAGTTCGTGTCCGCTGCTGACGGGCGACGAAATCGACATCGCCATGGATTACGACACCCTGGCCAAAGCTGGCTCCATGCTCGGCTCCGGCGGCATGGTGGTCTTCGACGAAGACACTTGCATGGTCGACCTGGCCCGCCGCATCATGCATTTCTACGCGCACGAATCGTGCGGCTGGTGCATTCCCTGCCGCGAAGGAACCTCCTGGCTGCGCAAGATGCTGGAACGTTTTCATGCCGGCTACGGGCGGCCGGAAGACATCGACCTGATCAACAATCTTTCTAAAAACATGCTGGGCCGCACTTTCTGCGCACTTGGCGACGCCGCGGCCATGCCGACCATCAGCATCGTAGAAAAATTTCGCAGTGAATTCGAAGACCATTTGCAAGGCCGCTGCGCACACAAGTCCGCGGAAGCGCTTGTCGGGACGCGATAGGACCATGGCAGACACGAAACTCATCACGCTGAAGATCGACGACCGCGACGTCCAAGTGCCGCAGGGCACGCTGGTCATTGAAGCGACGCGCCGCCTCGGCACCGAAGTTCCGTCGTTCTGCTATTACCCAGGCCTGACGTTGCAAGCCGCCTGCCGCATGTGCCTGGTCGAAGTCGAAAAAATGCCCAAGCTGCAGACCGCTTGCACCCTGGTCGCAACCGAAGGCATGGTCGTGCGCACCACTTCCGATCAAGTCCGCAACGCCCGCAAGTACATGCTGGAATTCCTGCTCACCAACCACCCGTTGGATTGCCCGGTATGCGATAAAGGCGGCGAGTGCGAATTGCAGGACATGGTTTTCCGCTACGGTGCGGACACCAGCCGCTTCGTGGAAGAAAAAATTCACCGGCCGGAAGAAAAGTGGTCGGAACTTGTCTATTACGACGCCCCGCGCTGCATCCTCTGCTTCCGTTGCGTGCGCGTCTGCGACGAAGGCATGGACGTAAAGGCGCTCGGGGTCGGCATGCGTGGCGCGAATTCCATCATCATTCCCAACGGCGGCGATCACCTGGATTGCGAAGAGTGCGGCATGTGCATCGACATCTGCCCGGTCGGCGCGCTCACCAGCGGCACCTACCGCTACAAAACGCGCCCCTGGGAAATGCAGTATGTCTCCACCATCTGCACCCACTGTTCTAACGGTTGCAAGACCACGCTAAGCGTAAAGAACCACGAGATTCTCCGCGCCAACAATCGCGACTTGTCTGGAATCAACGGCGACTTCCTGTGCGTCAAAGGCCGCTTCGGCTTCGATTTCACGCACCATCCGGAGCGGATCAAGCAGCCGCTAGTGCGCAAAAGCAACAAGTTGGTTCCCGTTTCGTGGGAAGAAGCCGCGTTAGTCGCAGCCCAAGGCATGAAGGACGCACTGGCCGAAGGCGGGCCCGAGGGCGTCGGCTTCATAGGCTCTAATCGCACTTCGAATGAAGAGAATTACTTCTTGCAGCGACTGGCGCGCGCCACCTTCGGCACCAACAACATCGATCATCACCGCACCGCGGACTACACCGGTTTGATCACCGCACTGGGCGAGCGCGCGGCGGATTCCACGCTAACGATGGAGCAGCTCTACAAAACGAAGACCGTGCTGCTCATAGGCAACGATCCCTCCAATCAGAATCCGCTCGTTGGCTGGCAGATTCGCGCAGGCATCCGGCATTTCAACACCAAGCTTTTCGTCATCAACGCGAAAGATCTCAAGCTGGAACGTAAGGCTGCGCATTTCGTAAAGGTTGGCGAGGGCAAAGAAGCGTCCGCCGTGCACTGGCTGCTGAACAGCGAAGGCAATCCCGGTGACGGCGCGGCGGAACAACTCGGAGCACTCCGTTCGGCGCTCGAAGGCGAATCGGATGTAGCCATCGTCTTCGGCTCGGAGATTACCGGCGCGGCCATCGCGCAACTCGTCGAGTTCGGCTCCAGATTGCCGGGCAAGAGTCGCTACATGGCCTTGGGCGATTACTCAAACTCGCGCGGCGCTTCGGACGTGGGCGTTCTCCCCGATCGCCTCCCCGGTTACGCCTATCTGGACAACAGAACAGCCGTCGATTCGCTGGAGCGCCATTGGGGCGCCAAGATCCCCAATAAAGTCGGCCTAACCACGCCACAAATGGTCCAAGCAGCGCAGTCCGGAAAACTCAAGGGACTCTACGTAGTCGGCGCGAATCCCTTCGAGCATTACGGCAAAGCTGGTGCCGGTCGCGGCAGCCTGCAATTCCTGGTCGTCCACGAAATGTTCCTCACCGAAACCGCGCAGCAAGCCGACGTCGTTTTCCCGGCCGCTTCGGCCTACGAAAAGGACGGCAGCGTCACCAACACATCCGGCGAAATTCAACTGCTGCACAAAGCCGCCGAAATCATGGGCACGCGCTCTGACTTCGATCTTCTGCGCATTCTCTCCCATCAACTCGAGAAAATCGGCCTGGGAAAAGCCTTTCATTTCAAGAATCCCGCCGCGGTGTTCGAGGAAATTCGCAAAACGGTGCCAGGTTACAATGTGCAGCTTTCCGGTTTGCTCACTGGCGGCGCCGAGGCCGTGCAGATTCCCTTCTCGACAAATGGCCACGCGCCTTACGATGTGCCGCTGCAGCTCATCCGCTCCGCCAACGATACTTTGTTCACCAGCGGAACACTCGGCCGTTTCTGCACCATGATGAACTCCTTGCCGGAAGCGACGGAATCCTTACCGGAGGCGGAAGCCAAGCCGTGACCGCATTTCTCACTCAATATGCGTTCCTGATCGCGGCCATCGTCAAGATCGCGATCCTGGTTTTCATCGTCTTGACGGTGGACGCGTATCTAACCTGGCTCGAACGCAAAGTCATCGCGCACATCCAGGCCCGCTGGGGACCACGCCGTGTCGGCCCCTTCGGCTTGCTGCAGCCACTGGCCGACGGCCTGAAGTTTATTTTGAAAGAAGATCCCATGCCGACGGGCGTGGACCGAAGCGCCTATTTTCTCGCGCCATTTATCACCCTGATGCTCGCGCTCACGTCCCTTGCGGTAATTCCCTTCGGACCGGACTTCACCATCTTCGGCTACACCACCAATTTTGGAATCGCCGATGTCAACATCAGTATCCTGGTGCTCTTCGCCATCACCGCGCTCTCCGTCTACGGAGTGGCGCTCGCCGGATGGGCTTCCAACAACAAATATTCCTTGCTCGGCGGCCTGCGTAGCTCCGCGCAAATGATCAGCTACGAACTGGCGTTGACGCTCTCGGTTGTAGGCGTGCTCCTCATCGCCGGGGATTTCAGCCTGAAAGGCATCGTCCTCCAGCAGCAAACGCCAAACCTCGGCTTGCTAAGCTGGAACATCATCGGCGTCGGCCACGGATACGGCTTCACGCAAATTGTCGGCTTCACCTGCTTTTTTATCGCGGCCATTGCCGAAACCAACCGCATCCCTTTTGATCTTCCCGAAGCGGAGTCCGAACTCGTCGCTGGATTCCACACCGAATATGCCAGCATGAAGTTCGCCATGTTTTTCATCGGCGAATACACCGCCATGATCACCATCTCCTCGCTGGCTACCATCCTGTTTTTCGGTGGATGGCTCTCGCCCTTCCCTTCCACCTGGGGCTTTACCGAATATTTGCCGTCCCTGGTGTTGTTCTGCCTCGGAGCGTATGCGATTTACAACAGCATTGGTTACGAAACGATGATTGGCCGTCTGGCGATTCCGGGCATCGGCACCGCAATGATCCTGATTGGCGTGGCGTTGGCGCTAATTCCGGGCCTGAACCACTTCATTCAAGGGCCGTTCTGGTTCGTCGCCAAAGTCTTCGTGTTTCTTTTCTTCTACATCTGGATGCGTGGCACGTTACCCCGTTTCCGCTATGACCAACTCATGGCCTTCGGCTGGAAATTCCTGTTGCCGGTCTCCATCGCCAACGTAGTGGTAACCAGTGCCGTGATGCTCTGGAGAATGCCCCGATGAACCCGGCGCTGATCATTTTCTTCGTGCTGGCGGTGATCGCGGTTCTGGGAGCCGTGAACCTGATCGTGCAACGGCATCCCATTCACAGCGCGCTTTCCCTGATCATCGTAATGATTGCGCTGGCCGGGCTGTACTTGCTGTTGGGCTCCGAATTTGTCGCTGCGGTGCAAATCATCGTCTACGGCGGCGCAATCATGGTGCTGTTTATTTTTGTCATCATGTTGCTGAACGCCGGCGAAGAAGAACACACCAATTTCTCAAAGCTGGCGAATATCGCGGGTATTCCGCTGGCAGTGGCCATCGCAGGACTCATCGCCGCCGCCATTCTACATTCCGGGCAACCGCTGCCCTCCGCCGCGGCCGAAGGCACACTGACCAACACCAAAACACTTTCCATGATGCTGTTTCGCGAGTTCGTCTATCCCTTTGAGCTCACTTCCTTCCTGATCCTGATAGCCATCCTGGGCGCGATCGTTCTTGCGCAGAGGGAGCGCTGATATGGTCCCGACCAGCTACTATCTGATCTTGAGCGCCATTCTCTTCGGGCTTGGCGTTGTGGCCTTCGTGTTCAAGCGCAACATCATCACCATTTTCATGTCTATTGAGCTGATGCTGAATGCCGTGAATCTTGCGTTTGTGGCCTTCAGCCGCGCTCTCGGTCGCCCCGATGGCGAAGTCTTCGTTTTGTTTGTGATTGTTGTGGCTGCGGCGGAAGCAGCCGTGGGCCTGGGCATCATCATTTTGACGGCACGCAACCGCAAGTCGTTGAACGTCGAACGCGTGGATCTTCTCAAACTCTAATGCCGATACTAGAAAATCTCTGGGTTATCCCGCTGCTGCCGTTGATCGGCGCGGCGCTGAATGGTTTGCTGGGCTCCAAGTGGTCCAAGAGCCTGGTAAATAGCGTTGCGCTGGGCTCCACGGGCATCTCCTTTATCTGCGCGATCGAAGCCGTGCGCGAATTTCTCGGCTATTACGAAGCCAATCATCATGCTTTCGTCAAACAGTTTTTCGATTGGATCGTTGCCTACAACGACGCGCGCTTTGGTTTCGACTTGCAGATTGATCAGCTCACAGTGGTGATGCTGCTGGTGGTCACCGGCGTCGGCTTCCTGATCCACATCTATTCCACCGGCTACATGGCTCACGAAGAAGGCTACTACCGCTTCTTCTCCTACTTGAACCTGTTCATGTTCTTCATGCTCATCCTGGTGCTCGCGGCGAATTACGTTCTTCTCTTTGTCGGCTGGGAAGGTGTCGGCCTGTGCAGCTACCTGTTGATCGGGTTTTACTTTTTCAAGAAATCCGCGGCCGATGCCGGAAAGAAAGCCTTCATCGTCAACCGCATCGGTGACTTCGGCTTCATGCTCGGCATGTTCCTGCTGTTCCGCACCTTTCACACGCTGGACTTCAACACGCTCTTCGATAAAGCAGCAACCATGCAGCCGGATGCTATGGGGCAGTTCGGCACTCTGACCATTGCCTGCTTGCTGCTGTTCATGGGCGCAACCGGTAAATCGGCGCAAATTCCCTTGTACATCTGGCTACCCGACGCCATGGAAGGCCCCACACCCGTCAGCGCCCTGATCCACGCGGCTACCATGGTCACCGCAGGCGTCTATGTCGTCGCGCGCTCACATGTTTTGTTCACGCACGCACCGAGCGCGATGTACGTCGTCGCGATCGTAGGTTGCGCAACCGCGTTCTTCGCCGCCACCATCGGCCTCGTTCAGTCGGATATCAAGAAGGTCCTGGCCTACTCCACCGTCAGCCAACTCGGCTATATGTTCCTGGCCTGCGGTGTTGGTGCATTCGGTGCGGGCATTTTTCACCTTATGACCCACGCGTTCTTCAAGGCTTTGCTCTTCCTTTCCGCCGGCAGCGTCATTCACGCCATGGGCGGCGAGCAGGATATGTGGAAAATGGGCGGCCTCGCCAAGAAAATCAAGATTACCTATTGGTGCATGTTGTTCGGCACGATTGCCATTGCCGGTTTTCCTCCGTTCGCGGCCTTCTTCTCGAAGGATTCGATTCTTTTCGCCGCATATACTTCCGAAAATGGCGGCAAGGCGCTTTATGTCATTGGGCTGTTGGCCGCCGTGCTCACATCCTTCTACATGTTCCGCCTGATCTGGCTGACGTTCTACGGCGAAAAGCGTTACGACGAGCACCATGTGCATGTCCACGAGTCGCCATTCAACATGACCGTGCCACTGATGATTCTCGCGTTGCTCTCGTTGACCGGCGGCTGGTTCGCTCTGCCCGCGCTGTTTGGCGGAAAAGATTACTTCGCCGAGTTTCTGTCGCCTGTCTTTGGCAGCGGGCAAGAGGGCGGCGGAGAAGCCGCAGCCTCGTTGGAACATGCGTTGTCGATCGTGGCGGTCGTCGCTGCTGCCGCAGGCTTGATCGTGGCGTGGCGGATGTACAGCAAAAAGGTAAAGCGAGGCGAATCCACTGGGCTGCACAAGCTGCTCTACAACAAATACTACGTGGATGAAATTTATCAAGCCGTGATT
>Ga0210394_10007246_pt1 | contig 11749 bp, 9 predicted proteins | sample IncBWC12MmetaG_FD_160121 | JGI IMG/M metagenome (GOLD analysis project Ga0210394, IMG submission 160121) | Forest soil microbial communities from Barre Woods Harvard Forest LTER site, Petersham, Massachusetts, United States - Inc-BW-C-12-M | ecosystem: Environmental > Terrestrial > Soil >... | reverse complement strand
CGTGTTCTGCATCCTTATCCCATCGCCCGCTTTCTCGCCACTCATCCAAGGCGGGAGCCGTATGCGTAGAAGCGCTCGTACGGATCTGTGCGGGGGGCGATCAGTGATGATCGTCCCTACCGCGACCGTTGACACTCGCTCGCTGCTGCAAGTAACCCACTGGCGGCCCAATTGTATTAACATGCACGCAGATTTGCTGTTCTCACAGGCTCTTTGTGCCAAGGCGACAGAAATAAGGAGAAAGATTATGAAGCGCAAAATCACGGGAGCGGCGGGATTGGTCGTCGCGTTTGTTGCGGGCATGGTGGTGGCGACGGCGTTGGGTGGCGGGATGACTGGGGCGGGGGCGGCAGCGCACGGGCAGCAAGTAAAGGTGGAGAGGATCATCACCCCGACGGTGACGGACGAGGACATTGCTTTGCTGCGGAAAGACCTACGTGCCGCGAAAATGCAGGTGATTGGGCAGAACATGTCGCTGTCGGAGGACGAGGGGCAGAAGTTCTGGCCGATCTACAATCATTACGTGAAGGACTTGCAAGTAGTGAACGACCAGAAGTATGCGCTGCTGAAGCAGTATGCGGAGATGTGGGCAACGATGTCCGACCAAGATGCCATGATTCATGTGCGGCACTGGCTGGAGGTGGACGCGCAGGTGCAGGCGCTGCGCTTGAAGTATGTGCCGACCGTGAGCCAGGTGTTGCCGGGAAGAAAGGCGGCCACGTTTTTTCAGTTGGACCGGCGGCTGAACATGATCATTGATCTGCAATTGTTTGGGCAGATTCCCTTGGCGCACGTGAATCCTTAGGCGGGCGGCGATATCGAACATTCGTAATCAGATATTAGGAAGCGCGCGTTAACTCCTGACTAGTCGTGCGGGCGCTGAGATATTTTCGGCTTCATCAGCATTCGGTTCATTGGCGGTATAATCGCTTCCGCTGTAAAACCGTGTTGCCGCGTGCCTGTGGCCGACACCGCTATACGGCTCGTGCGTGGGCGAGAGGAGGACGACGACATGCATTCGTTGCGGGATCTCTTGCAGGAAGCGCAACAAACTGGAAGGGCGATCGGGCATTTTAATATTTCTGACCTGGTTCTGTTGAAAGCGGTTTTTGGCGCTGCGCGCGAACTAAGCGTGCCGGTCTTGGTGGGTTTATCCGAAGGCGAGCGCGAGTTTGTAGGAGTTCGCCCGATCGCGGCATTCGTGCGAAGTTTACGCGAGGAATTCGACTTCCCGATTTTTCTTAACGCGGATCACACCCACTCTCTCGCGAGGGCCGTGGAGGCTGCAAAAGCTGGCTTTGACTCGATCGTCTTTGACATGTCGGCTCTGCCCTTTGATCAAAATGTGCAGCAAACCAAACAGGCCGTCGCAGCGCTGAAAACGATCAATCCTTCCATGCTCGTCGAGGGAGAGATCGGCGACATCGGAAGCGGCTCGGAAATTCACGAACAGGCCCCCGACCTCTCGAAAGGACTCTCCACACCGGAACAAGCGCAACAATTTGTAGAGAGCACAGGGGTGGACATCCTGGCTCCCGCAGTGGGCAACATGCACGGCATGCTCCGGAGCATGGTGCGGGGAGAAACGAAGAAGCGGCTGGATATCGAGAGGATCGCTGGCATCAAGCGAGCGGCGCGCGTATTCTTGACGCTCCACGGTGGCTCCGGAACCGATGATGAAGACTTGCGCAAGGCAATCGCGGCGGGAATCAACATTATCCACATCAACACCGAACTGCGTGTCGCGTGGAGACGCGGTCTGGAACAGGGTTTGGCCAAACATCCTGACGAAGTCGTACCATACAAAATTCTGCCGTCGGCCGTGGATGCGGTAAAACAGGTGGTCAGCTCGCGTTTGCCGCTGTTCAATGGTGAGCGGCATTTCGCGCAAGGAGTTTAGGAGAAGCGTGCAGGCGCGCCAAGCCTCCCACATAATCAATGTGCATGTGCGTGCTAACGATCGCGCCCACATTTAGCTGCTGCACCCGTACGATCTCCAGGATGCGTGCGACTTCATCGCCCGGATCCGCCACGATCGCTTCGCGCGTCCCCGGACCGGCCAGGATCGAGCAATTGCACTGCAGCATCCCCACCGGAGTAATTTCGTGAATCAGTTTTTCGCTCACACCGAAAGTACGGCGACTCTCTCGGCAGTGAGTCAGGTTCCGATTGCCGCTGCTGGCGCGAATTCGCTGGCGATACTGCCAGTTCTCGACACCTATTTGAAAGTGGAGCGTATACTCGCTTGGCGTATCGTGACCGACAAAGCGGGCTTATGAAATCTGACAATCCCCAATCGCAGCGTACTGCTGCACAGGACCTACTGCGGCGCGTCAACGAACGGTTTGGTGTGCTTCCGAACTTCTTCCGGCTCTCGCCCGAGACTCCGGAGATCACCGAAAAACTGTGGGGATTTGCCCAGGCAGCCTACCTCGATAACCCCCTGCCGTCTGTCTTTAAGGAACGACTTTTCGTCCATCTTTCTCGCTTTTGCGCAGTCCGCTACTGCATTGCCCGCCACACGGGTTTCTTGATCGGACTTGGACGACCGGCTGGAGATAAACTTGCTCAGACTGCAAGCGTTGTGGATGTAGTTAAATTGCTGCGGCGGCCGCTTCCACGCGGGCCTGAATTGGAGTCACGTCTTTTGTTTTGCTCGCAATGTCCCGCGCCTCTTGTTGCAATGCCGGCGGCGGACACGCAGATGGAAGATGCAATTTTTTCTCTCGCCGGTCATGTGTTCTTGCAGACGGCGGATGCTCCGGAATGCCTTGATGCACTGGAGCGATTGCTGGGCACCGTTCGAATCCAGTACCTGCTGCTTTTCTTGGCTTTCGTTCGCGCGGCGCATTATTGGACCAAGGTGCATCCTGAAATCGAGCCTGAGGATGATATCAAGCAGCTTCTTGCGACACACGAAGCGCTGGCTAGTTGCGTTCTTCACGATCCAGAAGCCAGTACGGACAAGATTGCTCAATCCGTTTTGGACGAGCTTCCCGCATTGCGCCTGAAAGCCGACAAGGCGATCGGCTTGCTTGCTGCAATCATAGATTCTTCCGACGATGCGATTATCAGCAAGACTTTACAGGGCGTCATTACCAGCTGGAACGCGGGTGCCGAGAGACTCTTTGGATTCACAGCCGAAGAAGCAATAGGTCAGCCTATTACGATGATCATTCCCCTCGATCGCCGCGACGAGGAAACAACAATCCTTGCGCGGCTCGGCCGGGGCGAGCGCATCGAGCATTTCGACACCGTGCGGCTGCGAAAAGATGGCACTAAAGTTGAGATATCGCTGACAATTTCCCCGCTGATCGACGCCGCAGGAAAAATCATCGGCGCTTCGAAAATAGCGCGCGATATCAGCGCGCGCAAGCGCGTGGAGCGCGAATTGCATGAGAGCGAAAAACGTTTTCGCATGCTTGCTGATGCGCTCGATACTCAAGTGCAATTTCGAACCCAAGAATTGCAGCGTCGGAACGCCGAGATTCTTCAGCAGTCGGATCAGCTTCGAGACCTTTCAGGAAGATTGATGGCCACTCAGGACGAGGAACGGCGAAGAATTGCCCGGGACTTGCACGACAGCGCCGGCCAGAATCTGGCTGTTCTGGCGATGACTCTGGCGCGAATCGAGGATGAGGCGAAGCGCGACCCAGAGCGGCTGTCCCAAGCCGTCAAAGATGCCCGGGACTTGATTGAGGTGCTGTCCCAAGAGATACGCACTACTTCTTACCTGCTGCACCCACCGATGCTCGACGAATTCGGACTTTCGTCTGCACTCGGCTTGTACCTGGAGGGATTGCAGCAGCGCAGCGGACTCAGTACTGAGCTGAATATTCCTGCCGACTTCGGAAGGCTTGCCCCGGACGTGGAACTCGCCATATTTCGACTCGTGCAGGAATGCCTGACAAACATCCATCGCCATTCAGGAAGCAAAACCGCGGTAATCCGTATCGCTCGTGAGCCCGACAAGATTTATGCAGAAGTTCAGGATCATGGGAAAGGAATGTCGCCAGAACGATTCGCGGAGGTTCAGTCTCAGGGTGCCGGGGCGGGCGTTGGGATTAGGGGAATGCGAGAGCGCGTGCGGCAGGCCCATGGCGAATTGAATGTGAATTCCAATGCTTTGGGTACAACGATTACGGCTATTTTCCCGGCGAAAAGACCCGCGGCGAAAGAAGACGGTCCTATTTCGCGGCACAGCGTCGCATGACTACCTCGCACAGCAGCAAAATTCGCGCAACCTTAGGTTTTCTCCCCATACGTTCATAGTTCGCGCTCCTTCCATCGTCGATTGCCCCACATTTGCTCGAAGTCCAAATTGCGCGAGTTTCGAAAACGACAGTCGTTCGCGGGCGTCAGGTCGCAGATTCGGAAACTGATCCGCTCTTACGCTCACACTCGCTCACACTCGCGTTGACTTGTCTCGGTAGCGAATCTAATATGGGCACGGAATGACAGACTCCCAGCCTCTCATCGGCCAAATCATCTCGCAATATCGCGTAATAGAACGGCTCGGTGGCGGCGGCATGGGCGTGGTGTACAAAGCCGAAGACACGAAGCTCGGCCGCATGGTCGCGCTGAAATTTCTGCCGGACGAAGTTTCGCAGGACAAGCTGGCGCTCGATCGCTTCCTGCGCGAAGCGCGTGCCGCCGCCGCGCTCAGCCATCCTAATATCTGCACCATCTTTGAAATCGGCGAATATCAGGGCCGAAGTTACATTGCCATGGAATTGCTGAAAGGTGCGACGCTGAAGCATCGCATCACCGGCGGCCCCATGGCCTTCGATGCGCTTCTCGATTCCGGCATCCAATCCGCCGACGCGCTCGATGCCGCGCATTCTGAAAACATCATTCATCGTGACATCAAGCCGGCAAATATATTCCTCACCGATCGCGGTCAAACAAAAATTCTGGATTTCGGTCTCGCCAAGATGATGGCGGTGCCGGGCAGCGACGGCCGCACGGCTTCGGGTAACGTCACACTGGATGATGCCAATCTCACGAGTCCCGGCGTCGCCGTCGGCACCGTGGCCTACATGTCGCCGGAACAAACGCTGGGCAAGGATCTCGACTCCCGCACGGATATTTTTTCGCTCGGTGTGGTGCTCTACGAAATGGCCACGGGCCGCCAGGCTTTCTCAGGCTCCACGTCGGCCGCTGTTTTTGACGCGATCCTGAATCGCGCACCCGTCGCGCCCGTGCGCATCAATCCTGACGTCCCGCAGGAACTCGAGCGGATAATTAACAAATCGGTGGAAAAAGATCGCACCATGCGTTATCAGACGGCCGCGGACCTGCGCACCGATCTAAAGCGCCTACTACGCGATTCTGGTTCCGGCAAGACGCAGGTCAGCACCGCTGAAAATTTCAGCGCTACCGGTACTGCCACGCCCGTCCCCGGTTCCTCAGGCGCGACTTCCGTCGCCACCCCGCCCTCGCCGCCATCAGGCTCGGTCGCCGCGACGAAGTCTTCCGCCAGCGGCTCCGGCAGCGCCGCCATCGTCCTCGGCGAAGCAAAAAGGCACAAAGGCAAATTAATCGCCGCAGTCGTCATAATTGCGCTCATCGCCGCCGCAGCCATCGCTTTCGTCGTCTTCAAATCACACGGCCACCAGAGCACGTTCAACGCGCAAAACATGCGCATCGAAAAGCTCACAGAAACCGGCAAAGCAGCCGCCGTCGCCATTTCTCCCAACGGACAGTACGTCGTGTACGTCATGCGCAACGGCGAAATGCAAAGCCTCATGGTCCGCCAAGTCGCCACCGGCAGCGACGTACAAATCCTCGCGCCCGCCGTCAGCGTTTTCTACGGCCTCACGTTTTCTGCCGACGGCAACTACATCTATTACACCGAAGCCTCCAAGGAAAATCAGCTCTTCAGCTCGCTCTACAAAATGCCCGTGCTCGGCGGAAACCCGCAGCAGGTCCTCCGAGATATAGACACTTCCATCAGCTTCTCTCCCGACGGCAAGCAGTTCGCTTTCATCCGGGGAATTCCGGATAAAGGCATTTTCAATCTGCTCGTAGCCAATACGGATGGCTCAGGCGAGCGAATCCTGACCTCTAAGAGTGGCAACATTTCTACGAATGGTCTTCTAGGTCCGGCGTGGTCTCCGGACGGAAAAACGATCATATTTGCGTCTTTGCTGCCGTCGGTGGGAGGCCAGCTCAATGAATTTACCCTGGCCAGCGGAGCGGTTCGCACTCTGTACGCGACGCACGGCACTCTCGGCCGCCCCCGTTGGTTGCCGGAGGGAGATGCACTGTTGGTTCCCATGCGCGAAGAGGCCGCGGGCGCGCAAGGCCAGCTTTGGAAAGTGTCTTATCCGTCGGGCGAAGCGCAGCGGCTTACGAATGACCTTACCGATTACAGTTTGCCTTGGCTGGACTTGACCGCCGATGGCTCCGCTGTCGTCACCGTCGAGGCCACGGTTTCATTGGACCTCTGGGCCGCGCCCGGCGGCGATTCCACGCGCGCGACGCAGATCACCTCGGGCGGCCCTTCGGTATTCGGCGTCTCGATTTTGAGCAAAGACCGCATTCTGTTCGCCAATCGGAATCGCGAGCTCTTCTCCGCGGACTACGACGGCAGCAATCGGACTCTGGTGGCGGGCAGCGAACGTAACATCCTTTTCGCGTACGGTTGCGGTGACGGGAAACACATTGTGTACTCCGTCGCGCGTGGTAACGGTTCGGACATCTGGCGGATGGACGCGGACGGCGCTAACCTAGTTCAGTTGACCCATGACAGGTCCGCGCTTCTCCCGATATGCTCGTTGGATGGTTCAACGGTATTTTTCGACTACGAGGATCAGCTGAGTAGTTGGCGCATGGGAATTGATGGTGCGAATCCGACATCGCTGGGTTTGCATAATCAAACCAGCCCATTCGCTTTTTTGTCGAAGGACAACACCTTGGTGCTGTACCGCCTCGGCCATCCTGACGCACCGCAAACACGCGATCAATTGGTCGCGGTGCCGGTGCAAGGCGGACCGCCCGCTTTTTCGTTTGAAGTGCCTCTCGGCGCTGCACAAGGCCTGCCCCAATGGTCGCCGGATAGTCACGGCACGGACTTCGCTCTGACGCGCGGGGGCGCCACGAATATATGGCGGCAACCCGTTCCCAGCGGCACGCTGAAGCAAATCACAAATTTTCCCAGCGGCATCATCCGCTCATTCAATTGGTCACCCGACGGCAAGATCCTGTTCCTCACGCGCGGCTCGGTATCCAGCGACATCATCCTGCTGAAGAGTGGGAAGAATTAATCGGCGCAACAGATCACAGCAAATTTCTTTGCCGCTAGCGCGTCACGACCGGCTGGTCAGCGGCAGAGCGGCGCGAACGATGCACCGCTCGCCGGCGAGGCTTTCGATGCTGAACTTCGCGCCCAAGTCCTCCACGCGCTCTGGCACCCCCGAAATCCCCAGCTTCAACTCTGGCGTGGATGCAATCGAAACAGGCAGCATGCCTTGCCCCTCCTCGGTGATTTCCAACCCAACGCTTTCGGATTCTCGGAACAACCGCACCGCGGCCGTGCTGCTGCCGGAATGACGATACACATTATTGGGGGCTTCCTGCGTGACACGAAATAACGCCCATTCAGTTTCCGCTTTCAAGCGGTCTACATCGGTCGCCAGTTGTAACGAGTCGATAATTCCGCTGCGACTGGAGAAACCGCGCACCAACCATTCCAACGCGGATGCCAGGCCCATTTCCTCGATCGTGGGCGGATGGAGAAGATAGGAAATTGAGCGGATCTCGCCGCCGGCCGCTTGGATCATGTCCCTGCATTCCGCGACAACTTTTTGATGCTCGGAATTCCTTTCATCCAGAAACGCCCGTAGCTTGCCCAATGCCAGACTCAATCCGCTGACGCACATGCTGACTCCATCATGCAAGTCCCTGGCGACTTTTCGACGTGCATCGTCTTGCGCCCGGAGACGGTGTCCCGACAGATGCCGCAGCGCGGATTCGAACTTCTTGCGCTCGGTGATGTCCTCGCCTGAGCTTAGCGTCCCGATAACTCGCTCTTCGCCGTCTCGCAATAGCGAATTGCGCCAGCCGATTATTCGTCCTTCACCGCTACTCGTAAGGATTGGGTTTTCGAGACAGGTTAGATCTCCACCCAAAAGGCTGCGAAAGCACTTCCTCAATTCGTTCCTTGTCCTGGCCGGTAAGCACGTGTCAATCCAGTCGCGGCCCACCAACTCGCGCTCGCTCCCTTCCGAGCGTCGCGCATCCCTTGCGGTAAATCAGCGTGATGCGCCCCTCCGCGTCCAGCGCCAAATGAATCACGTCTGCGATGCCCCGATAGCGTTGCGCGCGATCGCGCTCCTGTCGAATCAACTCCTGCGCTCGTTTGTGTTCGCTGATGTCTTGCAACACGGAGGCGACTCGCTCCACTCGTGTTGGCCCGCTGATCGGAAAGTACGATATGAAGAGGTTTCTGTCTCCCAGATGTGGACAGGAATACGTCAGCTCGAATTTAACGATGTGATTCTGCACACATTCATCCAGCTTCGGCTTTATCACCGTCTCGAACACCTCCGGATCCATGACCTCCCGGGCAAGACAGCCGATAAATTGTTCTCGCTGTGCTCCGCGAAAGTTCAGGTACGCTCGGTTCGCCATCAGGTAACGGTAGTCGCGATCCACCACCACGATCACTTCTTCCAGTTTCACCACCACCGCTTCGAATTCACGGAATCTTTCAGTAGTTGAGGAGTAAGCCTGCGCGTCGTCACCGGCGTGCGGTCGCGCAGCGTGTGGATGGTTCGAATGCATTCCGACTTCCAGGATTGCTCGAGGTTTTGCACGCGAGAATGCCGCTTGAATCCAGCTCGGGAGCGAAAGGAGCTGGGACTGCTGAGCGTGAAGTACGCCCGGCTTGAAAACGGTGGGCGCGTTTCGCCGGGATCTAGTTCAACTTACTGACTGATGCGTGGTCTCTACCTGATTTGCGCCCTCGTCAAGTGAACTGCTGAACCGAAATCTGCGCCTATCGTGAGCGCGGCAGCGCGCTTGACCTGGAGTCAGCATCTCTCAGCGTCCGGCTGCATCGCAACGTCATCTGGTACTATGAAACTGTATCGCACCGCGCCTGTTTCGCGAGGGCGATCGGCAAACTATGGATACGCCTCTACTCGACGGACACAAGATTGCTGGCGCGACGCTCGCGTCTTATCACGGTTGCACCTTGCCCGAAACTTTCACTTCGTTTGGGGACGAATACCGCGCCGCGCGTGAGGCTGTGGCGATCTTCGATACCAACTGGCACACGATTGTCGAGCTTACCGGCCCAGATCGTGTGCGCTATTTGAACGCCATCGTCTCGAACGACGCAAAAACGCTCGGCGAAGGCCGCGGCACGCTGGCCTTGCTCCTTAATCCGCAGGGGCACATATTGGCCGAGCTGGAAATTTACGCGCGGCAGGAAAAGCTGCTGGTGCTTTCTCACGCTTCGGTGCGCGAACGCACGATCGCCACGCTCGATAAATTCATCATTATGGACGACGTCACGATGAGCGACGTTACGGCGCAATTCGGCAGTTTCGCTATCGAAGGCCCGCGCGCCGGCACAGTGGTCGCCGAGACCTGTGGCTTGTCGCTCGAAGGCTTTTCCGAACACGCCATCGCGGAAGTGCAGGTTGACGGCGTCGCGTGCCAATTGATTCGCCATTCGCACTTTGGTTTACCGGGCGCGGAAATTATCGCGCCGCGCGAGCATCTCGGGCTTCTGTGGAAGAATTTGCGCGCCAGCGTTCACACACAGCACGGCGCTGCCATCGGCATGCGCGCGCTGAATTCGCTGCGCCTTGAGGCCGGAATCCCTTGGTTCCCCGACGATTTCAATGACACGGTGATTCCGCACGAAGCCGCGCTGGAAGCGACGCACATCAGCTTCACCAAAGGCTGCTACACCGGCCAGGAAATCGTCGAGCGCGTCCGCTCGCGCGGCCAAGTCAATCGCCGCCGCGTGCAACTGAAATTCTCCACCGCCGAGCCCCCTGCTCCGCTGACGCGCCTGTACGCAAAGAATGCCGAAGACAATCCCGCTGGATCCAAAGAAGCCGGCATCGTAACCAGCTCCGCATTTTCGCCCGTCGCGAGTGCGGCTATCGGAATGGCCTACGTCCGCCGCGAACACAACGCGCCCGGCACGATCCTCGATTTCGACGGCGGCACTGCGACGGTCGTTACCACAGAAAATACGTAGCATATCGTTTAAGACTTCTGCTTGGTTTGCATCAGGCTTTCACTTATATTCTGATTGTCATGACATCTCCCGACGCTGAACGCGAGGTGCAACGCCTCGCGGAATGGTACGCCGCGAAGAGTGACGAAGAACTGACGCAGCTCGCTTCCGATGCCAGTTCTCTGACGGATGTAGCCAAAGCAACTTTACGCGCGGCGATCTCCCGTCGCGGCCTGGATATTCCGCTCGTCGAAAACATTCCTGCGGACGAGGCGGGACGCTTCGAAGTTATCGCAATCCGCCGGTACAGAGACATTCCTTCGGCGCTAGTCGCCAAATCTATTCTCGATTCAGCAAGCATCGAGAACTTTCTAACGGACGTCAACACTGTGCGAATGGATTGGCTGTGGTCCAACGCTTTGGGCGGCATGAGATTGTTCGTGAAGGATTCCGACGCGAGCGCGGCAGAGGAATTACTCAATCAATCTTTTCAGGATTCGTTCGAGGTGGAAGGTCAGGAGCCTTTCACACAGCCGCGCTGTCCAGTTTGCCAATCCTTCAACGTCTCCTACAAAGGATTGCACAGACGAATTGCCTACGCGTCGATCATCCTGCAAGTTCCGATCCCGCTTGCGCGACTCGGGTGGCGTTGCAGTTCTTGCGGCCATATGTGGGAAGATCCAGACGACGCACCAACACAAGAGAAGGACGAACGTTGAGGAGAATCAAGTCTCTGCTTTCAGCTCTTAGCTTTCGACTTTCGACTTTTAACTGCGAACCGACCTCTCAACTCTTGCTGAAATTCATCGAGCGCATGAAGCTGCCGCGATCGTTGTCGATTTTTTTTTGCAGCTGGAAAACGGCGTAGAGCAGAGCTTCGGGACGCGGCGGGCAGCCTGGGACGTACACGTCAATCGGGATTACTTGATTGACTCCTTGCACCACCGCGTAATTATTGAAGACGCCGCCGGAGGTGGCGCAGGCGCCCATGGAAATCGCCCACTTCGGTTCGGGCATTTGCTCGTAGAGTTGTTTGATTACGGGCGCCATTTTTACGGAGACGCGCCCGGCGACGATCATCAAATCCGACTGCCGCGGCGAACCGCGAAAAACTTCCGCGCCGAAACGCGCGATGTCGTAACGCGACGACGCCATGGACATCATCTCGATCGCGCAGCAAGCGAGGCCAAAGGACATCGGCCAGATCGAGCTGCGCCGCGCCCAGTTCACAACCTTGTCCAGAGATGCGAACAAAATTCCTTCGTCTTTCAGGAAGTTCGCATCCTGTCCTGGTGCTTCGAGTGTGACGCCCTTTGCGAGTTCGACGGCCATGGCCTATGTGACTCCGAATCGGCGCGACATCCGGCGCCGACTGTAGTCATTTTGCCTGTTTGCGCCGCGCTTTGCAACGCAACCGGCAGGCGCGGGCGCGCGACTTTAAAGGGAGAAGGGGCTAATATCGTTTTCGGGTGGCCATTTCCTTGCGTATATTATACGCTCGGAACAGGAGGACCACCACATGCCCCAGTCCCTTACGGATTTAGAACAGCG